>OLRK01000940.1_pt1 | contig 28289 bp, 27 predicted proteins | sample 1672911 | NCBI WGS metagenome assembly OLRK01 (sample SAMEA3136736, study PRJEB25190) | human gut metagenome | biome: human gut; feature: human-associated habitat; material: faeces | place: Austria | collected 2013 | reverse complement strand
TCCCCTTTCTCAAGCTGCATAATTTTGTTTACTCTTACTGTATGTTTTCCTCCCAAAAATTCAGCGTTTAAATATGAACGCAAAATCTCCCAGGCGAGTTCTACGCCTGTTGTCCTGGCTCCCAACGCGATTACATTGGCATCGTTATGTTCTCTGGCCATTCTGGCTGAAAAACAATCACAGCAAAGCGCAGCCCTGATACCGGAAATTTTATTTGCCGCAATGCTCATCCCTATTCCGGTCCCACACACAAGAATGGCTTTTTCATATTCACCATTCCGTATTCCATCGGCTGTGATTTTGGCTATATCGGGATAATCTACCTCATTTTGATCATATACTCCCTGGTCTGTCACCTCATAGCCTTCCGCACAAAGCCTGCGTTTCAGCTCCTCTTTTAATTCAAATCCTCCATGATCACATCCAATACCCAATTTCATGCTGCGTTCACACCTCCATTCCTGATAACTCCATTTGTCTTTGTGCCGTCTTTATAAGTCTTTCATATTCCAGAAAATCCTCCCGTACGCCTTTTCGGCCACGAAAAACACCAAATGCTCCCGATACCAAAATATCACACTCTCGTTTGATACATTCCGGAGTATTGACATCATCAATTCCTCCATCTACTTCAATGAGATAAGAAAGGCCTTTATCCCTTCTGATTTTAGCCAGTTCTTCTATTTTTTTTAATGCCGAGGGAATGAACGTCTGACCGGAAAACCCAGGCTCTACTCCCATAACCAGAATCAAATCGGCTTCCTCCAGAACATAATTCAGGAGGGATACTGGCTGGGAAGGATTCAGGGCAATTCCCGCTTTCATTCCCCTGGCTTTAATTTCCCTGGCCAGTCTAATGGCAAACGGCGTTGCGTCTAAATGAAATGTCACAATATCTGCTCCCGCCGCCTGCAACTGTTCCAGGTACTGTTCCGGATGTTCCGCCATAAGGTGTACATCCAATGTAAAAGAATATTTTTGAGCGATCACCCCCACCGTATTAAAATCAAAGCAAAAGTTCGGTACATAATGTCCATCCATAATATCCAAATGAACCATGCTCGCCCCTGCTTCTGCCAGCATATTCAACTGACTTCCCAAATTTAATAAATCTGCGCAAGCCAACGTAGGGCTTACTATAGGCATAATCGTTTCCTCCATCCTGTAACTACCTTAAATTTACAAATTTTGAATACGGCTTTCCATTTGCTGCCGGTCCCTTCGCCTCTCCAATAAATCCAGCTAATACAATCAAACTGGCCACATACGGGATCATCTGAATAAACTCATGAGGAATCGGAAAGTTGGGAATCATTTGAACATAAATCTGTATTGCTTCAAATAAGCCGAAGAACATTGCCGCAAAGAAAGCGCCCACCGGATTCCATTTTCCCATGATGACAGCTCCCAAAGCTAAATAACCTCTGCCAGACACCATTCCTGTCTGAAACAGATCCATCTGTCCGATTGATAAGAACGCTCCACCCAGTCCACCTAAAAAACCGCTGGCCATCACCGAAAAATATCGTATTTTTGCCACACTGATTCCTGCCGTTTCCGCTGCTTTCGGTTGTTCTCCCACCATATTAATGCGAAGCCCAAGAGGAGTGTATTTCAGTATGTACCATACAATCGCCAGCATAATAAATGCCAAATACACAAACGGGGACAGCTTGGAAAGAAAATCCCCTATCACCGGTATCTCAGCTAAAACAGGAGTAGACGATAAAGAGTTTACCTGCGCTGAATTTCCGCTGGTATGAAACACCACATTAATTCCTACAGCAGAGAATCCATCTGCCAGCATCACAAGTGCCATCGCGCTGATGTTTTGAAGACCTCCTGCCGTGATACATACAAAAGAATGTATGGCAGAAATTAAAATCCCGACAATCACCGCAGCCAACACACCAATCCAAGGATTTCCTGTGTAATAGCTGCCGACCACAGCACTGAAAGCCGCAGCTGTCATGATTCCTTCTAAGCCGATGTTTGTGACGCCTGATTTTTCAGACATTGTTCCTCCAAGCGCAGTCAATGCCAAAGGTGTACCCATTCGCAAAGTTGAAAGCAAGATCGTTGAGAGCGCACTAAGCATCTGCCTTCCCTCCCTTCTTTGTCCCATGCTCCAGATAGTACCGAATCATATAATCGCAACCCAGGAAAATCAGAACTAATCCTTGAATAATGTCTACAATGTCCTGTGAAACCCCAACTTGGATCTGCATATTTAAGGCTCCATTTCTCATAGCTCCTAAAAGGAATGCTGAAAAAAACACCGCGACAGGATTTCCATGAGCCATCATGGCTACCGGAATTCCATTAAAACCATATCCTGGAGAAAATCCGTCCACAACACGATAGATACTGCCCTGAACTTCTACCGCACCCCCAATCCCGGCTAAAGCTCCACTGATTAAAAGCGCAAGAAACATATTTTTCTTAATGTTGATTCCAGATGTACGGCTGGCATTCGCATTTAATCCGACTGCCCGCAATTCATATCCCGCAGTAGTCTTTTTTAATAAAAACCAGCACACGAAAATCATAATAATTGCCAATATAAAACCAATATTTAAGGACATCGGCCGAGGAAACAGCAACGGCAACTGCGCGGAACCCGCAATTCTCGCTGTCCCGCTGATCGTGGAATTTTCTTCCTTAAATGGACCATTTACCAGATATTGTACAAAAAATGTAGCAACGTAGTTCAGCATAATCGTAGCAATTACTACGTGCACATTTCGGGCAAATTTCAATGCGGCCGCAATACCGGCCCATAGAAATCCTGCAGCTGCCCCTGCCAGAATACAGAGAGGAATGTGAATTACCATGGGCAAATCCACATATACACCTACCAAACCGGCAGCCATAGCTCCCATGAGTAACTGTCCTTCCGCACCAATATTAAATACTGTACACCGCGTCGCCACCGCTACCGCGAGTCCGGTGAAGATAAGGGGGACGGCCTTAGTAAGTGAATAGGAAAGCGCTACCGGAGAACCAAATGCCCCCTGAAGCAGCGCTCCATAAGCACGGAAAGGATTCTCTCCCATCAATGCTATGATCACTCCTCCAACCAAAAACGCAAGCAAAATGGCAATAAGCGTAATTTGAGCCTCTATCAAAAAGCCTCTTGATTTGCCTTTCATCCAACATTCACCTCCTCTGTAGCCGTTTTCTGTCCCAGCATCATCAATCCCAGTTCTTCTTTCGTTGTTGTCTTCGCATCAACAATACCGGCAATCTGTCCCTTATAAATTACTGCAATGCGATCGCTCAAGGCCAAAATTTCATCCAGCTCCAGGGAAAACAAAAGTACTGCTTTCCCCTTATTTCTCTCGTTCACCAAAACCTGGTGAATATACTCAATTGCCCCCACATCAAGCCCTCTTGTTGGCTGAACTGCCAATATCAAATGGGGATCCCGATAAACAGCCCTTGCGATAACAATCTTCTGCTGATTTCCTCCAGACAGGCTGGCTGCCGGTTCTTCCACCCCTGTGCAGCGAATGTCAAACTGCTCCTTCAACTTATCAGAAGTATCATGGATTGCTCCCTCTTTGAGAATCATCCCGTTTTCAGCAAACTCCTGTCTTTTATGGAGACCCAAAATCATATTTTCAGCTATGGAAAATTCCAGAACCAATCCGTCCTTATGCCTGTCCTCTGGAATATAGCCTAACCCCTGATCTAAAATCTCATGGATCTTCCGTCCCTTAATTGATTTCCCATTTAAAAGAATATCCCCTGTCCAATTCTCCTCCTGACCGGAAATCATAGCCGCCAGTTCTTCTTGTCCATTTCCATCTACTCCCGCGACACCCATGATTTCTCCCGCTTTTACTCCAAGTGATAAGCTGTCTATTTTCCATATGGTCTTATTTTTTACACAGGTCACATTTTGAATATCGAGAACCAGGTGGCCGTCACTTCTCTGTTCCCGTTCTCCGCCGCCGAGCACAATCTCCCTGCCAACCATACTTTTCGCCAATTCCTCTGAAGTTATATCAGCGGTTCCAAAAGTTCCTGTAACCCGCCCTCGTCTGATTACTGTTACTTTATCAGAAATTTTCATGACCTCCGCTAGTTTATGGCTGATAAACAGAATGGTATTTCCCTGCGCCTTTAACTTCAGCAAAATTTCGCAGAATTCGTCAATTTCCTGAGGTGTCAATACTGCTGTCGGTTCATCGAAAATAAGGATTTTCGCATTTCGGTACAGTACCTTTAAGATCTCTACCCTCTGCTGCATGGTAACAGACAAATTTCCAACCTTTTCTTTCGGGTCAATCTTCATTCCATACCGTTCTGAGAGCTCTGCAATTCGTTTCTCCGCCGTTTTTCTGTCCAGAAACCATTTGCTGCCCGTTTCTTCGCCAGCTATAATATTTTCTGCTACCGTCATTTTAGGCACCAGCATAAAATGCTGATGAACCATACCGATTCCCATATGAATAGCATCTTTGGAACTGGTAAAATGAACCGGCTTTCCATTAATCAGCAGTTCACCAGAAGTAGGGGTATAAAGACCATAGATGATATTCATAAGCGTCGTCTTTCCTGCCCCATTTTCTCCAGCCAATGAATGAATCTGTCCCTGTTCCACACCGAAAGAAATATCATCATTTGCCGTGAACTGACCAAACCGCTTTGTGATATGCCTAAGCTCCACTGCATAAGCCATACGATCACCTCTCCTCCCTGTTTACCGAGCCGCTACCCAGGTTTCAAACTCCTCCTGATTGACAGGAATATCAATCTCTCCCGCTATCACCTGATCCCGCAGTTCATCAATCTCATCCTTTATCTCCTGTGGCACAAAGTCCTGCATCACAGGTTCTGTAGAATACATCAAATCGACTCCGCCCTCTTTTACCCCATAGTTCTGAGGTTCATTCCCTTTCAAAGTGCCGTCCAACAAACTTTCAACCAATGAATAGGCCACATTATCCACCCGTTTTACCTGAGATGCCACAATTTTATCCGGCATTTGATTAAACTGGCCATTGGCTGCTCCAAACGCCCATTTTTCCTCTCCTGCCTGGGATGACGCACGAAACACTCCCAAATTCGCCGCGCCTGCAAAAGGAGCTATATAATCACAGCCACTACTATACAACGCGCTGGCAATCTCCAACCCTTTTCCAACATCGCTGAAACTGCCCACATAAGTAGAGGTTACTTTGACATCCGGATCAATATAATACGCTCCTGCTGTATATCCCCACTGACATCTATCTTGGATTACCCCGCTCACACCTCCCACATACGCGATTTGTCCTGTTTGAGTCAGTTTTGCCCCCAAAGCTCCCAACAAAAAGCCGGCCTCTTGCTCCCGGTAAGAAGATGACGCGATGTTTTCATATCCCTCAATTTCCATATCCAACAGTCCAAAATAAACATCTGGAAACTCCTGGCTCACTTCAATCACCGCATCCTTGACCGTAGAACTGGGAGTAATAATCATATCAGACAGCTGCGCCAGGCTTCTTAGACTATTCTGTAAGTCCGAAACTTCTTTCACTTCCAATGTTATCAGTTTAATTCCCAGCTCCTGCTCCGCTCTCTGGAGTCCCTCCAACGCCACATCATTAAAGCTCTGCGTTCCAAAACCTGCCCCATCCGCTAAAAGCGCTACAGTAACTGTTCCATCGTCCTCCTCGCCTCCAGCTCCGCACCCAGTCAAACTCCCAGTAGCAACCGCCAGACAAACCCCTATTGCCAGGATACGTTTCCACACCACCATGGTTAAACCTCCCTCTCTCCGATTTATTTCGTGTACGATCTAAGCGCCCGGAAATATTCCTCCATGATCCGTTCTCTGTTCACAGAATCCAGATATACGATATTCCTTTCTTCCTCCGTTTTCTGCATTATATTTTCATAATCAATTACTGTCATTCCTGTCGTCAGCTCTCCCTGCGTCTCCACATCGGCGTAATACTTTACCCCAGTGAAACATTCAGGATTAGTCAGATATGCTGCCGTACAGAGATCATGGACACAAAGGCCTTTAAAACGAGCCTTCGCATTATTACTCTCATTCACAGTAGCATTATAAAAGCTGCAAAGCTGATAGTTCATCTGCGCGACCGGATTTTTTATTTTCCCAATTTCTTCTATATCCTCATCTGTAAAATACAGCTCTTTCGTCGTATCCAACGGACACATATAGAACGGAACCCCGCTTTGCATTACCAGCCGCGCGGCCTCCGGATCCGCCAAAACATTAAACGTAGATACTGGCGTCGGATTCCCGGTTCGAATGGATCCCCCCATAAACACAATCTTGTCGATCTTGCCCTTGCAGTCTTCATGCTCCATAAGAAGTTTCGCTATATTCGTCAGTGGCGCTAAAGCCATAATGGCTACTTTTTCATCGCTTTCCATGAGTTTTTTATAAATAAAGTCGGAGGCCTTTTCTTCTACAGGCTTTTTCTCTGTAGGCTGTTCAAAACAATACGTTCCCAATCCCGTTTCCCCATGAATATATCCAGCGTCTTCCAGCGGACGCTCTAATGGGTGTGACTCTCCCTGCGCAAGAGGAATCTCTGTTCGCCCCATAATTTCCAAAGCATTTAATGTATTAAATGTCGTTTTATCCACCGATTGGTTTCCCGCGACTGTAGTAACGCCAATGACATCCAATTTGTCACTAGCAAGGGATAGAGCAAACGAGATCATATCATCAATCCCCGTGTCACAGTCAATAATTACTTTTACTTTGTCCTCTCTCATATATCATCTCTCCTATTTATAATCTAGGTTTTTAAGGGAAACCCGCGACCCTCTGTCTCTTTTGTATATATCTTTGCATTATCTATTTACTTTTACTTCTTAAGCATAAGAAAATAATAAGCAAAAAGCAAACGTTTTTTACGCAAACGTTTGCTTTATTGTCCATTATGTGTTATAATTTTGTCATTCAAATCTGTTTTTTATCATTATATTCCAAATACGAAAGAAGGGCTTTCCATGACACTGAAAGAAATTGCACAAAAGGCCGGTGTTTCCGTCTCCACCGTGTCCCGCGTCATCAACAACAATAATTCCAAAGCCGCCAGCAAAGAGGTCCAGGAGCGCATCTGGCAGATTGTCCGGGAAACGGGCTACACCCCCAATCTGTCTGCCAAAAGCCTTCAGAAGGGCACCTCCGCCCCCATCAACACCCATTCCCTGGCCTGCCTGTTCGCCAGAACCCCCGACTCCCCCAACGATCCCTTTTTCTCCTCCCTGGCAAGGAGCGTGGAGACGGCCGCCTATCAGCAGAACTACCTGGTAAAATCCTCCTTCACCGCCTTTGACCTGGATAAGCCCGGCGCCAGCCCGATGCTCATGGATCCCTCCATCAACGGCGTGGCCGTCCTGGGACGGATCGACAAAGCGGGCCTGAAAACCTTAAAACAGTATTTCCGCTATGTGGCCTACACTGGCTTAAACGAAATCAACGCCAAATACGATCAGATCCTCTGCAGCGGCTACCAGGCCAGCATCACCGCGGTGGAGCACCTAATCGGTCTTGGCCACCGCCACATCGGCTACATCGGCGAAACGGACAACGAAACCCGCTACAACGGCTACAAGGACACCCTGGAAAAGCACCGCCTTCCCTGCAACGCCACTTATGTCTCCTCCGTCCCTCAGACCTCCGGCGGCGGCTTAAAGGGGGCTCTGCAGCTTTTGGAGCGCCAGCCCCTCATCACCGCCATTTTCTGCAGCAACGACGTGACTGCCATCGGGGCCATGCGGGCCATCCGGGACCGTGGCTTAAAAATCCCCAGGGACATCTCCGTCATCAGCATCGACGACATCGACACCGCCCAGTACCTCTCCCCCATGCTCACCACCGTCCACGTCCCCATCGAAGAAATGGGCCAGATGACCGCCAAAATCCTCATCGACCGCATCACCGGCGGCCACACCCTGCCTATGAAAATCTTTCTGCCCTTTTATCTGTCCCAGAGGGAGAGCTGCGCGCCGCCGCGGCGGCGGGAGGAGTAGACGAGGGAAAATGCGTGTAAAACAGACTGCACGGGTACTGCCGGATTTCACTCTCTTAAAAAGTGTACGCAGCAGCGCACACTCGCGCCGGAGCGCGGCTGTGTAAGCAGCCATTTTCCTCCCCGCGGAGTGTGCCTCCTTGCGGAGCATTCTCATTTAACAGGAAACGAAGTTTCCTGTTAAACAAGAAAAAACGCCAGGCCCGCGGAACTCATCCCGTCCCGCGGCCCGGCGCATTTCATCTTATCCCGCAGCTGTATTATGCCGCTGTCTTGTTCCTACGGCCCTGCGTTCTTCTGCTGCCATCCGTTTCACTCTGCTGTTCTGCCATTCCATCGCTGTATTTCCTATTTCCGTCTCCTTCTCCTCACCATCTCCCAAATCTCCGACCAAATCTCATGCCCCAGCAGCACCAGCCCTCCGGCGAAGATAAACAGATCGCCCAGGTTGAAAATCACTTTCTTCAACTTCCCCCGGCTGATGGAAAAATAGTCCACCACATAACCTCTCATCAGCCTGTCATAGAGATTGCTCAAAGCCCCCGCAAGAGTCAGGGAATATCCCAGCTTTTCCGCCGTATGCCCCTTCTTCTGCAGCAGCCAGAACAAAATCCCGCCCACCGCCGACGTAGCCGCCACCGGGATCATCCGCACCGCCTCCCGGTACTTCTTCAAAAGCCCGAAGGGCAGCCCGGCGTTGTGGCTCTTGTGCAGCACAATCAGCCCTTTTTTGTCAAACTCCTTGGGAAACTCCGCCCCGTCCCTGCTCTCAATCTCCGCCTTCAGCGCCAGGTCCGTCACCAAAAGGGACCCGATGAACCCCAAATATACCATAACCAGCCTCCGTTCTCCCGCAATATTTCCACAGCGGCCGCCCCGGCCCTTCCGCCCGGCCGCCGCCTGTCATTGCCAGTTTTTCTACCTCCTATTGTACTATCCCCGCGGCCTTCCGTCCAGCTTATTTTCTGCCCGCCGCCCGCATACATTAGTACCAAACCCATTTCCGGAGCCGCAGCCCATGCCCCTTTGCACCTCTGACGTCTCCTCCCAGAACTACGTGGATTTCATCATCCCCCACACAAACTACTCCCGTGAGCTTTTGGAACGGCTGGCGGGCACCTCCTGTCTGGACATCGTAAGCCGCCAGTACGCCGTGGCCTACATTCCCGCCGGGGACGCTCTGCCTCTGTCCCTTACGGACTATTCTTATACCTCTATTCCCAAATTATACACGCCTTTAGACACCTCCGCCCTGGAGGCCTCCGGCATTTCCACCGTCATGGCCCAGCCAGCCTTAAGCACTGGCGGAGCCGGTGTGATGATCGGTTTCGTGGACACCGGCATCAACTACTGCGATCCCCTGTTCACCCGCCCCGACGGCCGCACCCGCATTCTGGGCATCTGGGACCAGACTCTCCCCGCCGGGGAAAACCGCCGTTTCTTCCAGACGGCCTCCCCTTACACCGGTTTCATCGACACCGACTTCCTCTACGGCCGCCAGTTCACCGAGGACGAGATCAATGCCGCCCTGGCGTCCCCGTCCCCTTTGGAAACCGTCCCCACCAGAGACGAGGCGGGCCACGGCACCTTCCTCGCCGGAGTGGCCGCCGGCAGCGAGACGGCAGACGGCTCTTTTTCCGGTGCCGCCCCCCTATGCGCCATCGGAGTCGTCAAGCTGAAACCGGCCAAGGACTACCTGCGCCAGTTCTACCTTCTCCCGGAAACTGCCGTGGCCTACCAGGAAAACGACATCATGATGGGCATTAAATACCTCCTGCTGCTGGCCGCCGCCTACGAGCTCCCCCTGGTCATCGTCATCGGCCTGGGCACCTCCCAGGGCAGCCACGAGGGCACCTCCCCCCTGGGAAAAATGTTAAACCAGGCCGCGGAATTTTCCGGCGTCATCCCCGTCCTGGCCGCCGGAAACGAGGCCGCCAGGAGCCGCCACTTCCTCGGCTCCGTGGACCGGGACGCCGAGTACGAGGACGTGGAAATCCGGGTGGCCGACGGGGAAAAGGGCTTTGTGCTGGAGCTGTGGGCCAGGGACCCGGAGCTTTACACCGTAGGCTTTCTCTCCCCCACCGGCGAACGCATCGCCCGCATTCCCCTGGCCTTTGAGGGTGACAACCGGGTGCGTTTCCTCCTGGAGCAGACGGAAATCACCGTAAACTATATAAACGCCGAGGCCGGCTCCGGCAGCCAGCTGATCTTCATGCGCTTTCAGGCCCCCACCGCCGGCATCTGGCGGGTGCGGGTCTACAGCAGCCTTTTTATCACCGGGGAATACCATATGTGGCTGCCTCCCGAAGGTTTCATCTCCGAAAACACCTTCTTCCTCCGCTCCAATCCCGACACCACCGTCACCGACCCGGCCAACGCCCCGCTCCCCATCACCGTAGGCGCCTACAACCACCGAAACGGCAGCATCTACCTAAACTCCGGCCGCGGCTTTTCCCGCAGCGGAAAGGTCAAGCCGGAACTGGCCGCCCCCGGCGTGGAGGTGGCCGGCCCCGGCCGTTCTCCCCTGCCGTGCCAGTCCCCCTTAAGCGCCCGCACCGGCACCTCCGCGGCCGCCGCCATCACCGCCGGAGCTGCCGCCTCCCTCATTTCCTGGGGACTGAAAAACGGCCATCCGGAGATGGCCGCAGCTGCCGCGGTGAAATCCTACCTGGTCCGCGGCGCCAGGAGAAATCCGGCCTTCTCCTACCCCTCCAGAGAATGGGGGTACGGAGAGCTGGATCTCTATCAGACATTTTTACGCATGAGGGAGTAATCCGCTCCTCATCTCGATGGCCGGGCCGCCCTTTCGCTCCAGGTAGGCCCTGGTGATGGTGACGGAGCCGATATTGGGGTCCTTGGGGATCTCGTACATAATGTCCAGCATGAAGTCCTCCATGATGGCCCGCAGCGCCCTGGCTCCCGTATCCCGTTTTAAAGCCTCCTCAGCGATCCACTCCAGCGCCTCGTCCTCAAACACCAGTTTCACCTCGTCCAGCTCCAAAAGCTTGACGTACTGCTTTAAAATGGCGTTTCTCGGCTCCTTTAAGATCTTTACCAAAAGCTCCTTCGTCAGTTTCTGCAGGGTCACAGTGATGGGGAGACGCCCCAGAAACTCCGGGATCATGCCAAAGGCCCGCAGATCCTCGTTGGTCACCTTGGAGAGCAGCTCCGGGTCGCGGTCAAACTCATCCTTCAGCACGGAGGCGAACCCGATGGTGGACTGCTTTGCCAGCCGTCCCTTGATGATCTCCTCCAGGTCGGGAAAGGCGCCGCCGCAGATGAAAAGAATGTTGTCAGTATTCACCGTTTCCATGGGCGTTAAGGCGTTCTTCTGGTTGGAACCCACCGGCACCTCCACGTTGGTGCCCTCTAAGAGCTTTAACAGCTCCTGCTGCACCGATTCCCCACTCACGTCCCTGGTGTTCACCGTCTTTTTCTTCGCGATCTTGTCGATCTCGTCGATGAAAACGATGCCCCGCTCCGCCTTCGTCACGTCGTTTCCCGCCGCCGCCAGAAGCTTGGAGATCACGCTCTCAATGTCGTCCCCGATGTAGCCCGCCTCCGTCAGGGAGGTGGCGTCGGCGATGGCCAGGGGCACGTTTAACAGCTCTGCCAGCGTCCGCACCAGATACGTCTTTCCGCTGCCGGTGGGGCCGATCATAAGGATGTTGGACTTCTCGATCCGCACATCCTCATTCAGCTGCCCCTTAGCCGCCATATAAACCCGCTTATAGTGGTTGTACACCGCCACGGAAATCACCCGTTTCGCCTTCTCCTGGCCAATCACGTACTCGTCCAGTTTCCGCTTGATCACGTGAGGGGCCGGGATGTCCTTCAGCTCAAAATCCAGCTTTTTGGCATCTGATTTTTTCTTCACCTTCTGCCGGGGCGGGATCTGCATCTCTGGGATGTTGGTGTTTTTCAGGTCGTTTAAATTCATGTTCATAAACGGCATATTCTGGATCTTCGACCAGTCCAGGCTGCCGTTTGTCACCGAGTCAAAGGCCTTCTGCATACAGTCGTGGCACAGGCACATATCCCCCGGCATGGTGATCATGGGCCCAGCCTTGCTCTCCGGGCGCCGGCAAACGTAGCAGACCTTCTCATACTCGTCCTCCCCGCCCTGCTTTTCCTGCTCTAATTTATCTTTTTCCTTCTCGTCCAAATTCTCATCCTCCGTTTTTGCCGCAAACATCGTGCTCCCTCTAGTATAATCGAATTTGGGCCGTCGGAAAAGCTCTTTTTATCCGGTAAAATTTCGCGGTAGGATTTCGCAAAAATTTCGCGGAGCCGCCATTTCCCCATGGCCTGTCTCCCTGATCTGTGCTAAAATTGAGAAAAGAAAACAGGGAAAACGGCCTGTGCCCGCCCTGACAACGCTTTCACTAGGGAGGAACGCTATGCAGTACATCAGTCACTATTCGTCTCCCCTGGGGGACATTCTCCTGGCGGCAGACCAGGAGGGCCTGACCGGCCTTTGGTTTGAGGGGCAGAAATATTTTGCCCTCTATCTGGACAAGGAGCACGAGGAAAAGGAGCTACCGGTGTTTGAGACGGCAAAACAGTGGCTCGACCTCTACTTTTCCGGCAAAAATCCAAAGCTCCAGGTGCCGCTCCACTTTACCGGAACCCCCTTTCAGAATGAGGTGTGGGAAATTCTCTCCGCCATCCCCTACGGACAGACCACCACTTACGGGGAAATCGCGAAAAAGCTGGCCGCCAGACGGGGCCTTCCCCATATGTCCGCCCAGGCTGTAGGCGGCGCCGTGGGCCACAACGAAATCTCCATCATCGTTCCCTGCCATCGGGTGGTAGGGACAAACGGCAGCCTGACGGGATACGCCGGCGGCATTGACCGCAAGGTGAAACTGCTGACCCTGGAACAGGTGGATGTAAGCCGCTTTTCCGTACCTAAAAAAGGTACGGCCCTCTAAGTCTCTGTCCAAGGGCCGCCAGGCGCGCCGGTTTCCGGCCTGTGACGTCAAAAAAGGCAGTTTGGTGACATTTCTCCTCCCTCAAAGGAAGATTTCACCTGACTGCCTTTTTTCGTGATCACGGGCCTGCGGCACCGATCCAGCTCCATCTAATTGGATTCACATTCCAGCACCGCGTCCACAATCCTGCAATATTCGATCCCCTTTACCTGATACGTCTCAAAGGTGCCTGTAACTGTGATTCTCGAGTTCAGCGCCGGATAATCGTCCGGATAGACGTGGTCACCGGCCAGAACAAACTCCAGCCCCTGGGAACAGCACTGGGCGGCGTCGGCAACGAGACACCCGAAGTACCGTTTTCCCTCCTCCTGTTCCCCTGCGCAGACAAATTGTCCCCGCATTTTAATCGTCTTTCCGATGTAGTTTTCAGGGGCCTTCATCATGTTCCAAATTTCAGAATAGACCATGATGCTGCTTAACACCGTCAGATCTACCTCAGCATCCCCGCCGTTCTCCGGTGCCGCCGGGGAGGTCGGGGTTTCCGGGGTTTCCGGAGTTTCCGCTGCTTTCCGCGTTTCTGACATTCCCCGCGTTTCCGGCACCTCCCGCGTTTCCGGCACCTCCCGCGTTTCCGGTGCTTTCTGCGTTTCCGATATTCCCCGCATTTCCGGTACTCCCTGCGTTTCCGGCACCTTCCGCGTTTCCGGCACCTTCCACGTTTCCGGCTCTTTCCCCGTTTCCGGTACTTTCTGCGTTTCCAGCACTCCCCGCGTTTCCGGCACACCACGAACCGGCCGCGTTTCCGTCTTCCGCGGAGCGGTTTCCAAAACAGCGATCCCGCCGTTTATTTCCCTCCCCGTCCGCTCCCCGCAGGCCCCTAAAACCAGACCGGCCAAAAGGACAAATAAGAGGCGAAGTCCCTTTCTCATCCTCCACCCCCTCCCATCCACCGTCCTACCGCGGAAAACAGGAGAAACGCCGTGATATTTACCGCCACAATGGTAGATCCCACCGGCGTCCCGCCGAGAATGGAAACGAGAATCCCCAGCACGGCGCAGACCACGGACAGAACCGCCGAGCAGATGGTCACCGCGCGGAAATTCTGATAAACCCGCATGGCGGAAATCGCCGGAAAAATCACCAAAGCGGAAATCAGCAGCGATCCCACCAAATTCATGGCCAGCACGATGACCACCGCGACCGTCACGGCAATCACCAGGTTGTAAACCTCCGCCTTTGTCCCCACCGCCTTTGAAAAATCCTCATCAAAGGTCACCGCGAAAATCTTATTGTAAAATAACACGAACACCGCCACCACGAGGACAGACAGCCCCGCGCACAGCCACACCTCGGTCTGGGTCAGCGTCAGGATCGAGGTGGAACCAAACAAAGTGCTGCACACATCGCCGGAAAGGTTGGTGGATGTGGAAAACAGGTTCATCAGCAGATAACCGACGGCCAAAGCCCCCACAGAAATCATGGCAATGGCCGCGTCCCCCTTGATCTTCGTGTGCTGCCCCGTGCGCAGCAGAAGGATGGCACTGACCACCGTAATCCCCAGCGTCAGCGGTATATCGTCCGTCAGTTTCATCACCGACGCCACAGACATGGCCCCAAAGGCCACATGGGAGAGCCCGTCCCCGATAAAGGAAAACCGTTTCAGCACCAGGGTCACGCCCAACAGGGAGGAACACAAGGCAATCAGCACCCCCACTGCCAGCGCGTAGCGGACAAAGGGATAATTCCAGTAAAACAGCAGCTTTTCTAAAACCGCGGTCATGAATTCTCACCGCCTTTCCCCTTCAGCCCAGGAAACGCCTGTGAAAATTGCCTTTGATAAGAGGCGTTGGACCCGAAAAACAGCCGGTCTCCAATGTAGAGAATGTGGGTGGCATAGCGCAGCGCCGCCTCTATGTCATGGGAAACCATGATCACGGTGATGCCGTCCTCCCGGTTCAGTTTTTCAATCTGCGCGTACATCTGCGCCGCCACCTTAGGATCCAGCCCGGAAACCGGCTCGTCCAGCACCAGCATTTTCTGAGTGGCGCACAGGGCCCTGGCCAAAAGGACCCGCTGCTGCTGCCCGCCGGAAAGAGAGCGGTAGCAGCGTTTCGCCAGATGGCTGATCTCCATTTTCCGGATGGCGTCCTCCGCCATCTGCTTTTCCGTCCGGCTGTAAAAAGGGCGGTTTCCGCAGCGTCCCTGGCATCCGGAGAGGACGATCTCTCTCACGGACGCGGGAAAATCCTTCTGCACATCGGTCTGCTGCGGCAGATAGCCGATTTTCCTGTTTTTCAGGCCGTTGTCCATGAAAATTTTTCCGCTTATAGGCGGATGCAGGCCGAGAATGGTTTTCATAAGCGTGGTTTTCCCGGAGCCATTTTCCCCCACAATACAGAGATAGTCGCCTGCATGGACCTGAAAGTTTAAGTTCCGCACCACGGCCTTTCCCTCATAGCCGGCGGAGAGGTTACAACAAATAAGCTGAGCCATAAATCCTCCTCCTTACTCCAGGCTTTCCCGCAGCAGGTTGAGATTCTGTTCCATCACAGACAGATACGTCACCCCTTTTTTCACGTCCTCCGCAGTCGTTCCCTGCATGGAATCCAGGGTGAGGATTTTCTGATTTTTGTCCCTGGTATTTTCCACGATGGTTTCCGCCAGCCTGTGGTGATTTCCCTCGATGGTCAGCACGCAGGGCAGCTCCAGCTCATCTATTTTGTTGGCGAGAAAGGACACGGTTTCAAAGCTGGCTTCACTTTCCGCGGAGCAGCCCGCAAAGGCCGCGTAATAGTCTAAGCCATAATCATCCACCATGTACCGGAAGGGGAAACGGTCGGCAAACAGAACGGTTTTTCCGGACGCCTTCTCCACTGTTCCCTTATATCTTCCGTCCAGCTTCGCAAGTTTTTCCACATAAGCGGACACGTTGGTGCTATAAATGTCGCGGTGCTCCGGATCCAGTTCTTCCAGCTGGGCAGCAATGGCTTTGCAGAGTATTTCCGCGTTTTTCAAAGACAGCCAGACGTGCTCGTCATACTCCTTTTCCTCGTGCTCCAGCATTTCCTCCCTGATCTCGTCCCCGGTCAGGTCCGCCGGATAGTACGTCGGCCAGTGTTCCATTTCCTGCGACAGGGCATCGAACCCGTCATTGCCGCTGTAAATGTGGAAATGCCCCGCTTTCCCCGGTTCAATCCCATGGTCACTGAACTGGACATATCTGGGCGCTCCGGAATCCTCGTCCGCGGTTTCAAAAAAGTAGCGCGCTCCCCGGCTCCCGGAGGCGTAATCGTAAATCTGATAGCCTTTATACTGGTAAACCGCCTTGGAGGAAACGCCGTTCTTTACAAATTCCATCGTTCCCGCGCCGCCGTCGATCACAATGCTCTCCACGTCGGTCTGATAGCCGGTTTCGTAATATTCCCGGTATTCCTCCGCGGTTTTCTTGCCGTTTTCCCCTTTGCGTTTCATCACCTCGTCCAGAGTGCCGTCCTCCAGGAAGGGGTACACGGACTGCCAGCTCCCGGTCCAGTCAGAAAGAGTTCTGTCCCGCACGTCGCTGTCTGAAAAGTGGGAATAGCCGTGGTGATGGCCTTCCTCCGCCTGCATACCAGGCTTTGCCTCCTCTGTTTTGACCCCATCGCCCAGCACGTCCAGCAGGTTGATAACCCGCATATTGGGATTGGTAGCCTCTTTTAACGCGTCGTCCACCCAGCCGTCGGACTCGCCGCCCACATAGATAAACAGGTCGCAGTCAGAAATGCTTACAATATCGTCGGCTGTAGGCTGATAGCTGTGCAGGTCAACGCCGCTGTCCAACAGCATGGTGAGACTGACATTTTCCATCCTGTTTCCAAGGATCTCACGGACCCAGTCATACTCCGGAAAAATGGTGGTGACAATGCTCAGCTGCCTGGAATCCTCCTTTTTCCCGTCCAGCGCCGCAATTTTTCCGCAGCCGGCCAGCAAACCGCCGGTTAAGGCCAGCGCGGGAAGAATGGTTATTAATTTTTTCATTAGTAAAAATCCTCCGAATTTATTGAAAAGACTGAAAAATGGGTACAAAAATACAAGGGTAACGGCAGCGCCGCATCAGCCCATCCGAAACCCGGACCGGCTGTCCCTTGCCATCTCTTTTCAATTCAGAAGTTTTACCTTAAGTGAAACCAATGTGGGAATCGGAACAAACTCCCTGGAAACCGGAGTACCCGCCCCCGGGAAATACGTAAGCACCACCGCAAACGCCGCGGCGCAGGCCGCAAATCCCAAGCTCTCCAGCGTTTTTTCGCAGGCGCTGAGCTGCTCGCAGACCGTACAGCCTCTGCCAACGCAGTCATGGCCCGCCTCCCCCGCCACAAAAAAGATGGAAGCGAGCACGACAAATAAAACCATGGCCGCAGTCAGCAGGGCCAGCCGTTTCCTGTTTTTATTCATCACGCTCACCTTCCTTTCTCTTACCGATTTCTGCAGGACGCGCACACGCCGTAGAGAATCGTCTCCGATTTCTTTATCTCAAACCCTGTGCTCTCTAGAGTGCTTTGAATCAGCCTCTCCGTCTCATCCTCTCCCAGATGAATGCTCTTTCCGCAGACCAGACACGACAAATGCAGACGGTCCCTGCATTCTTCCGCGGCGATATACTGATAGTAAATCTCCCGGGTGTTTTCACGGACATTTCGTTTTAAAAATCCTCTCTCCTCCAACGCGGACAGATTCCGGTAAACCGCGCTGATGCTGATTTTTTCCGAAGTCATACCGTCGGCAATCTGCCGGGCGGTCATCTGCTCATCCCTGTGCGCCGACAGGTATTCCAGCAGCTGCCTACGCTGCCTCGTCCAATACTTCGCCATCCCTCATACCCCCTATGATTTGCAAACGATTCGCAAATTAGTATATCGAATCTCCGCGGGGTTGTCAATATGCGAATCAGTCGCAAATTGTTAGGCGTGACAATCTGACGCAATCTGACATCCCGCAAACGATTTATAAAACCCAAAAAACCATATATAATGAAAAATAGAAAGAGCACCCACTCCAAAGTGGATGCTCCCAAATGGTTAATTTCCTCTCATTAAGAGGCTCCCATCCCGTTTGCCGGCGGGGTGGGCATTTTTAATTTCCCTTATTTCTCTTATCAAAAAAGCAAGCAGCGCTGCAGCAGCCTTCATTTCACACAATCCTCAAGCCCACACACCGCCGTGTCCGCCTGCACCGCCACCAGCTGCCGCTCCGCGGCCGTCACCAGAACCGCTCCCACGGCCAGCGGCAGCACGCACACCCAAATGCTGTGCACACCCCACATCAGCCAGCAGCCGTACCCAGCCGCCACTCCGGCATGGAAACTGAGAAGCGTTCCGCCAAAAAACGCCGCCTTCTGCCCCTTCTCCGCCCGGCCGGCCTCATCCCGCCCGGTGAGCAGATAATCCGTGAACGCGGTCACCGTCTGTTTCAGGTTGTTGGTGGAAAAAATGGTGGCGCTCACATAGCCATTCGCCCCCTTGAACACGCACCACTGAAAAGCCATGGCAAAAAATATGGGATAGAGGGCCACAAAGGGATTCATAGTCTCCGGAAAACAGCCCACTGCCGTCACCGCTGCCAGATCCACCAGAATAGCCGTGTATTTCAGATTCCAGTTCGTCCGTTTCTCCAGGACCACCGTCGTGGCCATAGCGCCCACGTAGATCACCAGCGCCATCACCCGGTAAGAAATCTCCAAAGGATCCCGTCCCAGCACGTCACACATCAGCTCAATCATATTCGCCGTCTGCGCCGACCCGAACACACCCATCCGGTCCACGATCGCATACACCCCGATCATCCCTCCGCAAAGGGCCATGGCGTAATGGATCGGGACATCATAATTTTTCCCATTTTCCACGTTTCCTCGCCTCCTTAAGCTGTTCCCTATTATATCACCGGCGCGGCAATTTGCAATGGAAAATGGGAAAAATTCAGTCCCTTCCCTTAAATTTGGTCGATTCTGCCATCCATATAAGAAATCTGCACCTTCCCGTATCTGGCCACTACCTTGGGCGGATTGTCCAGAAACAGGGGATCGGGAATCTCCTCAAACTGGGCCGTCCCGTCTAACAGGCTGGCATAACAGCCCACCGCGTCCTCCAGCGCCTGAGGGTACAGGCTCTGTCCAAAGCCGCGGAAATCGTGGTGGGCATTGTAGAACCGGTCGTACTGATCCTTCATGGCAATCAGCCGCTCCAGCCCCTCCTTCGCCATGCGAATCTCATCTCTGGCATCCGTTCCGAACCCTTTTCCCAGCAGCAGGTTGCAGTTGCAGGCATCCCCCAAAAGCAGGGTTCTGGAAACGCTGTCCAGAAACACCATCTCTCCTGCTGTGTGGCCGGGACAGTGAATGGCCGTCACCGTCCGTCCTCCCAGGTCAAAGACCTGGCCGTCCTTTAACTCCCGTTTCACCGGCGTTTTCTCCCAGGGACGAATATCCCGCTCCAGGTCATAATCATAGTGCTTTCCCTCTCTCCTGGCGATCATGGCCGCATAATCCCGGCGAAACTCCAGGGTTGGCGTCACCCCAGGCACCTCCCAGTCCAGATCCGCCCGGTGCACCCATACTTCGTCGAAAAATCCCGCCCCGCCGTTGTGATCTCCGTGGGCGTGGGAAATCACCACGTCATAGGGCTTGTCCGTAATCTTATTTTCAATGACCCATTTCAAGTCCCCGATTCCCGTTCCCGTGTCGATCACCAGAGCCCGTTTTTCCCCCACGATCACAAACACGCTTACACAGTCAAACTCGTCGATCTCAAAAAGTCCCGGCTCCGCCTCGTAAAAAGGCAGTTTTCTCGTCACCATACGCTACCTCCTCACGCCTTCGTCTTTGTCTTCGCCTGATAGCAGTCCACAGCCACCGCGAACAGCAGGATAATTCCCTTTACCACACTCTGGAAGTTGGTATTGACGCCCATGAGCACCAGACCGTTGTCCAGAACTCCCAGGATGATCACGCTGATCACGATGCCGGAGATCTTTCCCTCACCGCCTGCCATGCTGATTCCGCCCAGACAGGCTGCCGTCATACAGTCAAAGGGATAGGAGCTGCCGGCTCCCGGCTGGGACGCGTTCGTCCTGGATACCATGATCAGGGCCGCGATGCTGGCCGCAAATCCCGCAAAGGCATACACCAGCACCGTCAGACGGTCCACGCTGATACCCGCCAGGCGGGCTGCCTCTTTATTTCCGCCCAGGGCATATATCATGCGCCCCAAATACGTTTTGTTCATCACTACCCATCCAAAGAGAATGAATGCCACAAAGACAATGACCGGAATAGGGATAATCCCGATATAGCCCTGCCCCAGCATAAGAAAGGCTTTGGGCATACCGGTGATCGGATAGCCTCCCGTGATCAGGTAAGCCACACCCTGTAAAATCAGCATGGTAGCCAGAGTCACGATAATGGGCATGATTTTCAGTTTCACTGCCACAATGCCGTTAAACATCCCAAACAACACTCCAAAAACCATGGCTGCCAGTACCACCACCGGAATGGGCAATTCCCAGTTTACCAGCATAACGCCGATGATCATTCCGATCACGGCCATCTGGCCGCCCACGGAAAGATCCATTCCTCCTCCGATCATTACCATGGCCACGCCTACCACCACGATGCCAAACATAGATACCTGCCGCAGGATGTTGATTAAGTTGGTGGGTGAAAGGAAGTTGGGAGCTGCCACGGAAAAGAACGCGCACACCGCTACCAGCAGAATGTAGATACCAAATTTTTTATAAAAAGCTATAAAGTCCGCAGTCCTATTTCGTTCCATTTTCTTCTCCTCCTGACGCTAAATCTAAGATGTAATTCTGATCGAATTCTCCCTTTTTCACCTCTCCGGTCTGCCGGCCCTCATAGATGACCACGATCCGGTCTGACATTCCCAAAAGCTCCGGCATATCCGACGACACCATGATAATGGCATTTCCCGCCTCCGCCAGCTCATTCATCAGCTTGTAGATCTCGTGCTTGGCTCCCACGTCGATTCCGCGGGTAGGCTCGTCAAAAATAATGATCCGGCTTCTGGCAGCCAAAGTCTTTGCGATAACCACCTTCTGCTGGTTTCCGCCGGAGAGGTTTCCCACCTTCTGTTCCAGGCTGGGCGTCTTGATCTGGAAACGCTCCTCGTAGTCCTTCGCCACCTCCGTCTCCTTTCGGCGGTCCACAAAGATCCCCCTGGAATAGCCGCGGATGTTATTGATGACCGTATTCCACTTGATGGACATTCTCAAAAATACCCCGTGATTTTTCCGATCCTCCGGGATGTATCCGATACCGCAACGGATGGCGTCCCGGCAGGAGCGGATCCTCACTTCCTGGCCATCCACGTAAATCTTTCCTTCCTCAATGGGGTTGGCGCCGTAAATCACCCGCATCAGCTCCGTGCGTCCCGCGCCCACCAGACCAGCAAAGCCCAGGATTTCTCCTCTATGAAGGGCAAAGGAAATGTCCCGATCCCCGTTTCCCGTCAGGTTTTCCACCCGCAGGACCTCCTCGCCGATCTGGCAGTGCTTTTCCGGGTAGCTCTCGTTTAACTCCCGGCCGGCCATCATGGCAATCAGTTCCTTTCTGCTGATCTCCCCGATCTCCTTCGTGGCGATAAAACAGCCGTCCCGCATCACCGTCACCCGGTCCGCGATCTCAAACAGCTCCTCCAGCCGGTGAGAAATATAGATCACCGTCACGCCCTTTTTCTTCAAATCCCGGATGATGCGAAACAGGATTTCCACCTCGCTCACCGTCAGGGGAGCCGTGGGCTCGTCCATGATCAAAAGTTTTACTTTGCGGCTGACAGCCTTGGCGATCTCCACCAGCTGCTGGTGAGCCGGAGACAGGTTTTTCACCGGTTTCGAAACGTCGATGTCCACCTGCAGCTGCTTAAAAAGCTCTCTGGCCCGCCGCTCTCTGTCCTTTACGTCTACAAACAGCCCCGGTTTCGTCCTTTCTCCCAAAAACACGTTTTCCGCCGCGCTGATTCCAGGCACCAGGGTAAATTCCTGGTAGATCACCTCGATCCCCTGCTTTTTGGAGAGAGCCGGCGTCATGGAGGAAAACTCCTTTCCTCCCACAATGATCGTCCCGCTGTCCGGCGTGATGGCTCCGGACAGAGTCTTGATCAGGGTTGATTTGCCAGCCCCGTTTTCCCCGATCAGAGCGTGCACCTCTCCTTCCTTTACCTCCATGGAAAAGTGGTCAATGGCCACCACGCCCGGATAGGTTTTTACAATGTCCTTCACCTGCAATATGGTATTGTCCGGCATATGTCCCATCCTTTCTGCTTTTAAAATGGGAGCGTCCCTGGTTTCCCGGACGCCCCCATGCCTGTCTGAAACTGTTTACTCCGCTGTGTAATATTCGGATATGTTGTCCGCCGTCACTGCCACGCAGGGGCTGGAAACCGGTTCCGGGAAGGTCTCGCCCTGGAGCAGCCGCTCGCTGTACTCCGCCATGATCGGCCCTAAGTCTGCAAACCGCACCGTTCCTCTCATGGGATCTCCGTCCGCGATTCCCTTTAACGCCTGGTTCGTGCCATCGCAGGAGAAGATTCCAAAGCCGTCTCCCGCCTTCCCCGCTGCCTTTACGGCCTCAGAGGACTCCACAGCCGCCGCGTCTCCGTAAGCTGCGATGCAGTTTAACTCCGGATATTTCTGGAGCATGGTCTCTGTGGTGCTGGTTCCGGAGCCGACTACGTCCTTTCCGATGTCCACCACTTCCAGGATCTGGGCGTCAGGAGCCACTTCCTTGATGGCATCCTGGATGCCGTTTCCTCTGTTCTGCATATCCGTGTTCTGGAACGTGGTGTAAACCACCACATTGGCTTTTCCGTCCAGGGACTCATTGATCCAGTCTCCCGCCATGGTGCCGATCATCTTGCCTGTCTCGTACTGGTCCGTATTAATGCACACGTCAAACACATCCGTCTGCACGCCGCACTCTACAATCTTTACGCCGGCTTCTTGAGCCTTTCTTAAGGCGTCGTCACAGGATTTGTCGGAAACCATGGCCACGATGATGTCGCACTGGCTGGTAACCATATTTTCGATGGAGGTCACCGCAGTGGCGGAATCGTTGTCAAAGCTCACCGCCACGTAATCCCAACCTCTTGTCTCACACTCTGCCTTTAAGCCGTTGTCGATATTGATGAAAAACTCTGTCTGCAGGGTCGGGGCCAGAAAACCGATTTTCGCTCCCTCTGTAGGGTCTGCCGCCTCGCCTTCTGTCTCGGAACCCGTGCCTTCCGGCTGCGCCGCCGTAGTGGTCGCCGTGGGCGAATCCATCGTACAGCCGGCCAGGGCTGCCGTAGCCATCATAGAACCACAGATCACTGCCGCTAATAATTTCTTCATAAAAATACCTCCCGGATATTTGATGGTTTCATCATAACCCGGAAGACCTTTTTTCTCAATGTGAGTATATTCGGATCAGGGGGGAGTATTTTCAGGACTTGTCCCGCAGCACGTTCCACAGGATGGCGGCGATGATGAGAAGTCCCACAAATGCCGTCTCGTAGGCGCTTTGCAGCCCCAGAGCCACCATCAGCTGAAGAAACAGCACCATGCTCATAGTCCCTAAAAGGGCGCCGCTCCATTTTCCCCGCCCGTTGAAAAAGTTCCCCCCGCCCAGGCAAGCCGCTGCCAGCACCGGGTACAGGTAGTGATTTCCATTTTTGGAACTGCCGGCAGAGGTGATAAACAAAATAATTACCGAGCCGCAGGCAAAGCTTAAGGAGGACACGGCGCAGAGAATCATCCGTATCGGGACATAGTCCAGCCCGCTCTCCACAAAAGCCGTCAGATCTTCCCCCATCATCCTCACATATTTCCCATAATAAGTGCGTTTCAGCAGGAACCGGCCGCCCAGCCAGACTGCGGCCGCCAGCCCAGCCATGATCTCCCAGAACCGCCTGTTTGCGTAGACATCGCTCCGGTAAAAAAAGATGGCCGCATCGCCGGTGAAAATACCGAACAGATTGCTCCATATGATCTGTAACGCCAGGGTAATCACCACGCCGTTAATCTTCAGCCTGGCGATAAGATAACCCCGGATCAGGCCGGACAGCACGTGAAACAGCACCATGGCCGCCACTGCTACCGGCAGCGGAATATCCGCCGCCAAAAGGGCCGCCCCCACACAGGTGCCAGCAGCTACCTCCGCCATAAAAGATAAGTCCAGCACTCCGCTCATCATTTCCAGGGTCAGTCCCATAACCAAAAACACCATTGTCAGATACTGGCGCATGAGATACCAGGGAAATCCCGTTCCCAAGCCCGGAAACCCCAATGCGAGAAATATTGCCCAGATCCCTATATTCCAGATATTTTCTGTCAAAAATCCTTTGATTTTCATCTTTCTCCGCTCTCTATCCGGTCCGCAAACCCGGCGCAGAAACTCTGCTCATTTTCCAACAGCAAAACTACCGTGCCTCTGGCCGCAATGGCGGCCACCATGCGTTTCAGCCAGTCCCGCTCCTTTAAATCTGCCGCCGTAAACAGGTTTCTCAGGATCATCACCTTCGGGTGGTACAGTTTCCAGCGGTATAAAACCAGTTTCATCCCGTCCCGGCCCACGGTCAGCTCCTCCAGTTTTTCCTCCCCGTCAAAGAGAAAATCATCCGTCAAAATATAATCCGCCTGTCTCTCATAAAATCCCATCCATCCGCTGATCCGCTTTAAGGACGGCAAAAGCACATTTTCCTCCCTGGTCAGATTTTTAAACTCTCCAGCCTCATCTCCATCCATGGAAACGAATACGACTCCGCCCCGAACCATCTCATCCATACTTCGAAAGCGGACCGCGTTCCCGTCCAGCTCATAAAAAGGCATACTGTCCAGACGGCCAGACAGGCTGTCCCACAGCTGCTCCCGTTTCACCGCCGGCTGAGAAAGGAGGACGATCTCCCCCTTTCCTGCCCGCAGGCAATATTCCCAGCCCGCTGCCGTCTTTCCACGGATCTCCACAGATGCCTCCAGAGGTTCTCCCGGCTCCGGCCGGTCTGGCCGCCCCGCCGCCCTTCTGTTTTTCTCCCCTTCCGGTGCCTCCGTTCCCCACAGGACGATCTGCTCTCCCAGGGGAAATTCCTCCGGCTCGTAGATCTTTTTTGCGATCCGCCGGTGCTTGAAAATCACCATACAGTCACAGATTCCGTAGAAATACTCCGGATGGTTGTCGGAGACTAAAAGGCCGATTCCCTCGGCTTTCAGGCGGCCGAGGATTTCCGCCACCCGCCCCATTTCCTCCCGGGAAAACACGCTGGAAATGTCGTGGAGCACCACCAGCCTGGCCCCCTGGGAGACGCAGCGGATCAGGGCCACCATTACCTTCTCCCCCTGGCTTAGAGCAGAGGTATCCGCCCCCGCGTCCAGAGAAATCCCATATTTTTGGAAATAATACTCCGCCTGGTTTTTGATGGCTTTCTCATTCAGGAAAATCTTCTTCAGGCTGTTGCGGCGGAGAAGGAAGATGTTCTCACCTATGGTCAGGGCACTCATGCAGGGAGCGCCTGTGCCTACCACAAACACCTTGTTTCGCTCCAAATTTCGCCGGCCATCCTGGCTGATCTCCCGCCCCCTCACCTGCACGCTGCCGGAAATCCGCCGTCCTTTTCCCTGAAGGTAGTGAACCAGCGTCTCCTTCTGACGGGCCGCGCTCACCATACAGACGCATTCTCCCTCCCGCACCAGGAGGCTGATGTCCTCCAGCCGGTTTCCTCCCTGTTCCTCTACCGTCAGGCCCTTCAGATACAATAACTCCTTCTTCATAGCTCCATCCTGTCCGTCACCATGGGAAAAATCAGTTCCACATCCGTCCCCACTCCCTGGGTGCTGTATACCTCCAGGCCATAGTCACCGCCGAAAATCAGCTTGATCCGCTGGCTTACGTTGGTGAGGGCTACGCCGTTTCCACGCTTTCCTTCCTTTGATTCCGCCGTAGACGGGTGTTTCAGACTCTCCCTCATCCGCTCCAAGTCTTCTCTGCCGATCCCCACTCCATTATCGGACACGGTCAGCAAAATATTATCCTCTGTCGTCCGGATGGTGATCCCCACCTTCCCGTCCTCCGCTTTCGTCTCCAGTCCGTGAAAAATGGCGTTTTCCACAATCGGCTGCAAAGACAGCTTGGGAATCAGACAGGAATACACATCCCTCTCGTCCTGTTCCACCTGAATCTCGAGGGAAAATTTGTCGTCAAACCGGTAGCTCTGGATTAAAAAGTAGTTTTCGATGTTGGCAAGCTCCTCCCGAATCGTCACCACATTCTCCTTTTTGCTGATGCTGTACCGGAAAAAGGACGCCAGGGCTTTCGCCATCCTGGCAATGCTGTCACAATCATACAGCAGTGCCTCGCTGCGGATACACTCCAGGGTATTGTACAGAAAATGAGGATTGATCTGGCTCTGCAGGGCGGACAGTTTCGTCTGCTTATCCACCATTTCCACAGAATACTCCTGTTTCAGCCGCTCCTCCAGCTCCTTTAATTTCCTGGTGTTTTCCGCCCGTTCCCGTTTGAGCTCTCCTGCCAGAAATACCACCGCGGCTGCCAATACAAGTATAATCCCTGCGCTCATATTCCGCCTCCGTCAGTAATACAGTTTCCGGTATTCCGCCGGCTTGATGCCTACGATTTTGGTAAACTGCTGGCTGAAAAACTTCGCATCCTTGTACCCTACCTTTTCCGCGATCCCGTACACCGGCTCTCCCGTATCACGCAAAAGCCGTTTGGCCTCCTCCATGCGCACTTCCATCAGGTACACCGTAAACGTCTTTCCCGTCTCCTTTTTAAACAATTCGCAGAAATAGTTGGTGTTGAAACCGCTACGTCCCGCTATCTCCTCCAGGGAAAGCCTCTCCCCGTAGTGGCCACGGATATATTCCACCGCCTCCAGTACCGGCCGTTTTTCCCGCTCTCTGGTAGCCTTTAACGTCTCCTCCAGGTCGCGCACCATCGTTCCCGCCACAAACTGTTCCAGCTCCAGCCGGGAACGGCAGTTTCCCACTGCCTCCCCCCAGCACTCCAGCTTTTCCTCCCGGTCCTGAGAACCGCTCTGCTCCAGATACAGCGCAAGGAGCCGTTTTCCCAGGTCGTAATACTCGCTACCAAATGCCCGGCTCTCCCGGGCCAGGGAAAAGGCGCGGCTTACCTGGCAACGGATGTCCTCTATTCTGGCGATCTCCACAGCAGCGCAAAGCTTTTCCTTTACCGTCTCCGCAATCGTTTCCGCGCACACTGTCAGATCCCGCGGAATGGCGGCTCCGTCAATCCTCACGCCCGTTCCCCGCAGGATGCGGAAATCCGCCGCCTCCCTGGCCGTCTCCAATGCCAGGCTGAGCTTTCCAAACTCCGTCTGGACTCCGCTTACTCCCATAGTCATCTCGTAGTGCTCAAACCCCTCGATATACTCGGAGCACTTCCGAAACACCCGGTCCAGAGCTGCCTCCACTTCCCGTTTTTCGGGGGCGTCATAGTTTAATACGGTCATCACTGCCCCGTTTTTCCGCACGGCAGCCACCGTGTCCCGCACCAGACCTTCAAACTCCTGTTCCACCAGCTTTTCCAGTTTTTTCAAAATCAGTTTCAGCTGCTTCCCATTCCGCTCCCGGCTGATGTCCCGATCCACTTTGATCTCAAAAGCCTGAAAAAGCCCCTGTCCGAAACTTAAGCCGTAGTTCTTATTTGCCTCCTCTAAATCCGCATCCTCCATGGAGACAATGGAATTGAGAAATTCCCGGTGCAGCACGTATTTGCTGTCATTTAATTTCTTTTCCGCCTCATCCAGCCGCCCTCTCTCCCGCTGCCGGACCCGCTCCGTCTCACAGATTTTTCTCAAAATCTCGTTCAGCTCCGTCTCGTCCACCGGCTTTAAGAGATAGTCCTCCACCCCGTATTTAATCGCCTGCTGAGCGTACTCAAAGTATTTATAGCCGCTGATGACAATAAAATGAGGGCGCAGCCCCATCCCCGTCACCTTTTCGATCAGCTCCAGGCCGGACATTCCCGGCATCCGGATGTCGGTGATCACAATATCCGGCTTTTCCTCCACGATTCTCTCATACGCAGTTTCCCCATCCCTGACTAGGCCCACACACTCCAGTTCCAGCGGTTCCCACTCAATCAGCCGCTTGATCAGGAGTCCCACCTTGTGTTCATCGTCCGCGATCAATACCCTCTGCATACCTTCTCTCCCGTCTGTCTTCATATAAAAGCGCATTCCGGCGCAAACCAGCGCCGGAAACTCATGTATCACAGGAAACGCCGTTTCCTACGACATAAAAAAGTGTCTTCGACACATCAACTCCCCTACCCCTCAATCTTGAGGGGATT
>OLRK01000928.1_pt1 | contig 28653 bp, 27 predicted proteins | sample 1672911 | NCBI WGS metagenome assembly OLRK01 (sample SAMEA3136736, study PRJEB25190) | human gut metagenome | biome: human gut; feature: human-associated habitat; material: faeces | place: Austria | collected 2013 | reverse complement strand
ATCCCTGCATCCGCCACCTTCTGCCGCTTTACCACATCATTCAGCATAATCGTATGGTAAAGGCCGCTCAGATATTCTGCCGCCTCCTGCCCGCTGTAATCATGCTGGGCCACATAAGGAAATGAACTGTCTGACAGGTATTTCTCAAAAGTTTCTGCCAGACAATCCGTCCTTTTGCCCTGATACCCCTGGAACTCCCGAAAAGACAGAGGGAACATTTCAAGGCACACCGCCTCTTGTCCCAGCAGGGATTTCTCCTTCTCAGAATATTCCCAGTTACAGGACATACTTACATAAACATCGCAGTTTCCCAGAGAAATCAGCCAGGACACTGTCCTTTCCCAATCCTGAACGTGATGAAGCTCATTCAGAAATACATAATACTTCTGCTGCGGTGAAATCTGTTTTTCCAGATACTGATTCAGTGCCTGAAAATCTGTTAAATTATTAAAATCCGGGCTTTCCAAATCCATAGAAAGGAGTTGTTCCTTCTTTGTTCTCTGCTCTGTAAGAGCATCCTGGAACATCGAAAATAAAGTAGTTTTCCCACAGCGGCGAACCCCTGTCACCACCTTTAAAAACGGCTGATCTTTCCACTTCCGCAACCAGTCCAGATTCTCTTGCCGATTCAAATAAGTCATTGTAATGTCATTCCTTCCGCGTTATACGCTTCCCCTCGTTTTGGATGTTCAAGCTATTTCCAGGAACTGTTTCACTGTATTTGAACATCCGTCTTAAATCCACAATTTCTCTGGATAAACCTTATCCCTTATCATAGCGGCGAAATCTCCTCTGGCCGCTTCCAGATCCTCATGATAGGTAATTCCAATCCACTTATCTGAAGTTGGAATTACCTTAACAGAGGCCCGATTCTTTTTCAGAAGTCCGTCCACAATTACCGGAATCAGGTACTCCTTTTTCAAGGGATCTCCAGATTTATCCTCTAAAAACTGCACAAATCCCTCTTCCAGATAATCGATAAATTTCGGATATCCAGCCCACATATTCATAGAAACCTTTGACTCCGGAGAAATCCGCTCCTGTACCTGCGGATTTTCGCAGACAACCTTGCCCTGAGCCATGGCAATCCCGGAAGTCTCAATCACCTGAGTCAGCATTCCTTCTTCATTTTCCACACAAATTCCACGGGTAACTGTGCCATTCTCACTGACCGTATTCTTCAATACAAAACCAGCCATAGCCATGGCAAAACCATTCGTTTTCTTCGGTTCAGAAATCAGGAAATCATGCAATTTTACAAAAGCCTCTTTTCCATAATAGTCATCTGCATTGATGATCACAAATGGCTCCTTCACCACACCGCGGCAGGCCAATACAGCCTGTCCCGTTCCCCAGGGCTTGGTACGTCCTTCCGGAACGATAAAGCCTTCCGGCAAATTTCCCAGTTCCTGATATACATATTCCACATCTATGTATTTGCTGATGCGGTCGCCAATCACCTCTTTAAATTCCTGTTCAATATCTTTTCTGATAATGAAAACGACCTTGTCAAAACCAGCCTGCTTCGCGTCATAAATAGAATAATCCATGATGATTTCCCCATTTGAGGTCATTTTTGCAAGCTGTTTAATTCCGGTTCCAAAGCGGCTGCCGATACCGGCTGCCATGATAATTAAAGTTGTATGCATAATTAGTCTCCCCTTTTTGCCATAATTTCTTATCGTAATTGTTCAAAATCTTTCCCCTTTAGTTTCAAAACCAACCAATAAAATAAGCCTCCCAGGTAGCCACCAACTGTATTGTAAAAAATGTCCGACACCTGGAATGTGCCTAACCTTAAAAGTAACTGTAAGAACTCGATTCCTACAGAAAAGCAGAATGCCGTCCTTCCGCTTTTCCAAACAATTTTTGTTTTTTCACCAAATGTCCACATTGCCGTAAAAGTAAACGGCAGCATAAGGATTACATTCTCAATGGACTCCGTCGTCAGCTGCTGTTCTCCATTCACTGTCTCCCAAAAACACCAACCGCCCATAATGTTTGACAATGGATTCATCCACAGGTTTCGATTCAGCAAAGTCCGAAACAGGATCAATGATATGATAAATAACAGCAGAAACAGCTTGCGGAAAAAAACAGAATTCCTGAATGTAATAAACCAGTATTTTATAGCTGTCTTCCAGCCTTTTCCTGCTTCCGATGGCTGATATGCATAAAGATACAAAAACAAAGCAAAAAAGGAAAGCAGGATTGAGAATCCGAATGGCTGGTAAATGGCTGTAAGGATGTTCGCTAAAATCAAATTTATTATCTCTATCAATCTATTCATTCAACATTAAAACTTAAAAGTGTCTTTCAAGCCCATCCACTTCTGATCCTTATCACTTAGATTTAATTCTGTACCATCTTCCAGCGTATAGCCCTCTGCGCTGGCACTGCCCTGATACTCGCCCTTCAGTTCCGGCCATTCAATGCCGATTTCCGGGTCATTCCAAGCCATACCACCCTCGTCATTTGGATGCCAGAAGTCATTAACCTTGTAGCAGAACTCAGCCTCATTACTCAGAACCAAGAAACCATGTGCAAACCCCTCCGGAATGAGAAACTGCTTCTTGTTCTCAGCAGACAACGTGACACCATACCATTTGCCATAGGTTTTAGAATTGCTTCTGAGGTCAACTGCAACATCAAACACGGTGCCGCGCACGGCGCGCACCAGCTTGCACTGTGGATACTGCTTCTGGAAGTGGAGACCACGCAGTACACCCTTTGTGGACATGGATTGATTATCCTGCACAAAGTGAATGTCAATGCCAGCTTCCTTCATATCTTTCTCATTGTAGGTTTCCATGAAATAGCCACGGGCATCACCATGAACAGCAGGTTCAATTACACAAAGACCTTTAATGCCTCCTACATTTTTCTCAACTTTAATCTGTCCCATTTTCTTTATTCCTCGATTTCTTTCAGATAGCGGCTCAGCGCATCCTGCCAGGTCGGAAGCGGAGCGAAACCAACTTCCGCTAGTTTACTCTTGTCCAAACGGCTGTTAAACGGACGAGCCGCCTTGCTCAATCCGTACTCCGCCGTAGTGACAGGAAGAACTTCTGTCTTATATCTAGCCTGACGGTAGATTTCTTTTGTAAAATCGTACCAGCTAATATAATCGCCTTCGTTGGTTGCATGATAGTAACCGTATTTCTCAGTTTCATTCATATCGACAAGCAGTCGAGCCAAATCATATGTATAGGTCGGTGTTCCAATCTGGTCATTGACAACACGTACAGTATCATGAATCTTTCCAACATTCAGCATAGTCTTGATGAAGTTCTTACCATTCATCCCAAACACCCAAGCAATGCGAACAATGAAATACTTCTCCAGCGTCTGGCTGACTGCCAGCTCACCTTCCAGTTTCGTCTGGCCGTATACATTCAAAGGCTTGTAATCCTTGCAGTCCGGCTGCCAAGGCTCAGTGCCCTGGCCGTCAAACACATAATCCGTGCTGATATAGGTCATTTTGCAGTTCAGCTTCCTGCAGACATCTGCAATGTTCTGAGTGCCGCCTGCATTGATGGCACGGACTTTCGCCACTTTATCGTCGTCCTCTGCCATATCCACAGCAGTCCACGCTGCACAGTGGATCACAGCATCCGGATTTACTTCTGTAATTACTTTTTCAACAGCGTCCTTATCAGTAATATCCAGAGCCACATACGGCGCTTTTGTTACAGCAGAGTCATCTGCTACACCGCTATAGTTTTCCTGAATATCAGAACCAACACCTTCATGACCGCGCTTCAGCAGCTCATTCATCACATCATGTCCCAGCTGACCGCCAACGCCTGTTACAAAAAACTTCATGTTCTTTCCTCCTCGTTAGCGATTGCTGTACATCTTCTCGTAGTAGTTCTTATACTCACCGCTGATAATGGTCTCCCACCACTCACGGTTATCAAGGTACCACTGAATAGTCTTCTTGATTCCATCCTCAAACTTGGTCTCCGGCAGCCAGCCCAGCTCATTGTGGATCTTGGTCGGGTCGATAGCATAGCGCATATCGTGACCCTTACGATCACCAACGTGGGTAATCAGGCTCTCCGGCTTGCCTAATTCCTTGCAGATGATCTTCACGATCTCAATATTCTGCTTTTCATTGTGACCACCAACGTTGTAGACTTCCCCCACACGACCCTTATGGATAATCAGATCAATAGCCTTGCAATGATCTTCAACGTACAGCCAGTCACGGACATTCAGACCTTCACCGTAAACAGGCAGCGGCTTGTCAGCCAGTGCATTAGCAATCATCAACGGAATCAGCTTCTCCGGGAAGTGATACGGGCCATAGTTATTAGAGCAACGGGAAATGGTCACAGGCAGGCCGTAGGTACGGTGGTAAGCCAGAACCAGCAGGTCAGCGGCAGCCTTGGAGCTGCTGTACGGAGAACTGGTGTGGATTGGAGTCTCCTCAGTGAAGAACAGGTCAGGACGATCAAGCGGCAGATCACCGTAAACCTCATCGGTAGAAACCTGATGGTAACGCTGAATGCCATATTTGCGGCAAGCATCCATCAGTACACTGGTACCGATGATGTTAGTCTGGAGGAAGATGCCTGGATCTTCGATAGAACGGTCAACATGAGACTCTGCCGCAAAGTTGACCACGATGTCCGGATGTTCTTCTTCAAACAATTTATTCACGGCTTCGCGGTCACAGATATCAGCCTTCACGAAGCGGAAGTTCGGATTATCCATAACAGGTGCCAACGTAGACAGATTGCCTGCATAGGTCAGCTTGTCCAGACAGATGATCCGGTAATCCGGATACTTCTTCAACATATGGAACACAAAGTTACTACCAATAAATCCAGCTCCACCAGTAACAATAATATTCATAATCTTACTCTCCTCTAATTTATCTATATACTTTTCTACTTGTTATCTCATTAATACAGATGCTCCTGATATTTCCCATCCATAACGTCTTTCAAATATTGTCCGTACTGATTTTTCTTCATAACTTCATAGACTTCCATCAACTCATCCTTGCTAATCCAACCGTTCAGATACGCAATCTCTTCCAGACAAGCAATCTTGCGATGCTGATGCTGTTCCATGGTCTTCACAAAATTTGTAGCATCCACGAGACTCTCATGTGTACCAGTATCCAGCCAGGTAAAGCCCTGTCCCAGCAGTTCCACATTCAGGGAACCATCTTCCAGATAAATGCGGTTCAGGTCAGTGATTTCGAGCTCACCACGCGCAGAAGGTTTCAGGTTCTTTGCAAACTCAACCACACGGTTATCATAGAAGTACAGACCAGTTACACAGTAATTGCTCTTCGGATGTTCTGGCTTCTCCTCGATAGAAACTGCCTTACCACTCTTATCGAACTCCACGATACCGAAACGTTCCGGATCATCTACATAATAGCCGAATACTGTTGCTCCCTTACCATTTTCAGCATTCTGAACAGCTGCTTTCAAACGCTTTTTCAATCCATGACCTGCAAAAATATTGTCCCCAAGTACCATAGCGACAGAATCATCTCCGATAAAGTCAGCACCAATGATAAAAGGCTGTGCCAATCCATCTGGGGATGGCTGTACTGCATAAGTCAAATTCACACCGAATTGCTGACCACCTCCAAGCAGGTTCTCAAAACGTGGGGTATCCTGTGGCGTGGAAATAATCAAAATATCACGGATTCCCGCGTTCATTAAGACAGACATTGGATAATAAATCATCGGTTTGTCATAGATTGGCAAAAGCTGTTTGCTTGTTACCTTTGTTAATGGGTACAGACGAGTGCCTGAACCTCCTGCTAAAATAATGCCTTTCATAAATTCAATTCCTCCCTTGTGTTTTACTAAACTTATTTGATGATAATTAAACTATCAAAACTCACTTCATTTTCCCATAGAATCTCTGCATATTTTATTTATTTTTCTAGAAAAATAATCGCTTAACAATTGATATCCGTCACTGTTTGGATGTAATCCATCAAATAAATATTTCCCCTCTGTTCCGTCTCCTGTATAGCTGTTACTCTCCCATCCTTTCTCGAACTCCGCCAATATTCCACTTTCAGAATAAGCATCAATTACTGGAATAGAATAATAATCCGCCATTTTCTCAATCCACATACAAGTATTAGGAATATACGGTCTTAAGTAAGCATATGCTGATTGGATTGGGGTGGATACAATAATAATAGCATTCGGATACAAAACTTTAAGTGCTTCTAGATTTGCTCTTAATCCACCTCCAAGAGTTTTTTTTACGCTGTCATCTAAACTATCACGATCTGTATAAAATTTTTTTTCAAACAGTTCATCTGAATAAACTTCTGTATACGAAGCTGTATCATTAATACCACAGGCTATTATAATTACATCCGGCTCATCATAGCCTTCCTGAATTAACCGCTGCATAAAAGCTACTTCATTATTGATGTATGTATAATTACTATTATTTATTGGAATATTTCCATTTGCCATTTCTTCATTGTCTTCGAAACTGACCGTTTTACCATCTTGGCTCACAATTGGCACAATTTCCTTCGTCATTAATTCCGATGTTCCATATGGCTCATATGATTCCCGCCATGCCCATGTTGCACCAGCTCTGCTGCAATTGATAACCTTTTCTGCACCTGTCTTTTTTGCAAGTGAATCCACCCATGATCCGCTTAAATAAGGAATACTGTCCCCTAATACATAAACAACTTTGCCATATAAAGAAGGTGCATCAAATTCTTCAAATGATTCGTTAGAAATTCCAGTTTCACCTGATTGTCTCCCACATCCTATAAGCATTATTCCTATTAATACACATGTAAAAATAGATACCACGACTCTTTTCAATTTCATTACTATTCTCCTCCACTATTATTTTATTCTCTTCAATTCTGTGGTTGTTACATATGTTACATATGTTCCAAATTGTTCAACATCATTCAGGACGACTGCTCCTATTACAAAATCATTCCCAATTTTAACATTTACAAACTATTTCATTTTTACTTATTTATATTCCATAGTACTTATAACATCCACAAATATAAACAATTATCAATGCATTCTTAATAGTCGACCAATTCGCTTTCTCAGAATTGTATACATAATCTCTTTCTTTGAGAAAAACACTTCCAATTCTTGATTGCTATTACTTAAGTCATAAGAACATGGCTCTTTTTTAAGGACATGTACCATATACTGTGTTGCAATAAAATCTCTCAATTCATTGCGAATCAGAAGAAACGTTTCAATGGTAATAAGATTTCGTCTACTTAGATCCAGCAAAATTGACGGATATTCAATTGCAAAAGCCTGAAACAGTCTATATCTCCCCTTTTTAGTATTATCAGTCGGCAGTTCATGAAACAAATTACTATTATCAATTATATATTTTTTCTTTCCAGTTTCATAAAATAAGACTGAAATATGAGGAAAAAATCGATTATATTCTATATTATCTGGCATTTTCTCAAAATCAGACTTCCAAACCCCAAGCCCAGCAGACCATGATGAAAAGTACGAGAGCTTTCTAACAAAAGCCTCAAAATTGTCACAAGTAATGATACCTTCCTTATTATGCAATTGTCCATTTAAAAAATACATTACCGGTTTTTCGACAATGTTTTTTTTAATACACTCCAAAATATGTTCTATAGAGCCTTTCTCAAAAATCGCTCTATGGTTTACAAACTTAATAAATTCACCTGATGCAATTTTAAATGCTTCTATCTGATTATAGAATTGATACGCCGTTGTTTTTTTATATACCAAATTATTATGAACAGTCTCATATTCACGCAGCATTTGCTCAAACTTTAAGTCATTGCCATTATCACATACAACAACCTCGTATAATTCTTCATTAATTCCCTGAGAAAAGATATTGTCCAATACAGGTCTAACCCATTCTACTACTCCATTTGTAGGAATACAGAGTGACAACAATTTTTGCATACTTTGTCCTCCTTGTAATATTTGTTATTTATGTTCAGTTTTTCTCTTCATTGCCAATTTAAGCTTAATCAAGTATTTATAAACTTTTGTTTCATGCCCCGTGCAAAGCATATCATGTCTATAAAAATAAGCTTCGTTTCTCGGATTCAAGGAAAAAAACGCATCTCCTCGTGAAACTTTCTCCAAATATTCCTGATAAGTTTTCGTAAAATAGTGATTAATTTGAATTGGAAAATCATCGGTGTGAACAATATTTCTATCTCCTACAACCATCCGATCCTCAAAATTTACTGGTGGTAAAAATACTCCATTACATTTCCCCCAGAAAGCATGCATATCAGTATTATATTTCCCATCATACTCATATTCATATTTTGTGTTAAAAAAACATTTTCCTACTGTATCATATTTAGGCCAGCAACTCGTGAACTCCTCTGTAATCAAAGTATCTCTATCACGATCAAGTTTTCCAGATGTGCCAAACAATCTCCAATAAATTAATACAGAAGGACGACTTTGCTCAAATTCACTTAAAAATTCATAAATTGAATCATATTTTACTGGAACTACAAACTCATCTAGATCAATAAAGCCAATCCATTTCGTCTGCCCAGAATATTTAGTCAAGCAATCCTGATACGCCTTCATCTGCCCTTGCTCATAAGGCCATTCCACCAAATCTACTGTTCCATCTTCCATATAAGGCCAAAGGACTTCCTTATAATTATCATCTGAAAAATTATTATAAATATAGAAATGCTCAACCCCAACAATCTTGTGAAATTCAATCCATTCTTTCAAATATAGAGCTTCATTTCTAAAAATAGCACAAACAGATACATTGTACTTCTTTTCTCCAGCATCTTTTGGAACTAATCTTTCTAATTCCCAACGTAAAAATGGCAGCTTTAGATTTTTGCATAATTCTCTAATATAATATCTCAAGCCAACCTCTCTAGGAAAATCTAAAATAAAATATTTATCTTCTTTTTGAATCATTTGTCACCTCTTTAATTCATTTTCCAAAAAAGCAGCTGTTTTACGAATACCTTCTTTAATTGCTATTGGGGACAGCGTTCCAAAGTCATCCTCATATCTGGATATATCCAGATAATTTACTGGAACATCAACCCTCCGTCCTTCACGATATTCGATATCCAATGTCGCCCCAAATGCCTGTTCAATCTCATATAGCAGTTGCTTAATGCTCAGACCTTTTCCACACCCCAGATTATAGGTTTTATGTCTAGCTGCTTCGGTTTCAATGTTCAAAATAGCTCTAATCGCATCATCTATATAGATAAAGTCACGAACAATGCTCCCGTCACCATATACAATAATCTTTTCACTCTTAATCGCCTTGTATGTAAATGTGGTAACTGCTCCCAACACTCCATTAGGTCTCTGGTAGGGACCATACGGATTCGCCAATCGAACAATTCGATAATCTAAACCATACATATACTGGTATAAATACAAAAGTTTTTCTATCGTAACCTTTTGAACACCATAAGAACTGATAGGATTTGTTGGGGTTTCCTCTCTCAAAGGACACTCCTGTTCTTTTCCATATACAGTACCTCCAGAAGATATAAAAATAATCTTCTGGACACCGCATTTGACACAAGCCTCCAACAAATTAGCAGTCACAATAACATTGGCACTCAGTTCCTTGACAATATGCTGATTCGATGTTGAAGGAACTGTGGTACTAAAAAGATGATATACAATTTCCTGTCCTTGCAGCATTTTTTCAAAATCTGCATTCTCGTCAATTTTTTCTTCATAAATAGCAACATTCTGCAAATTCATTCCATTAATTGCCGAAAAATACTCTCTCTTTGAATCTACAAGCGTAATATAGTTATTTTCATTTTTTGCAAGAGCCAGTGACAGATTTGTACCAATAAAACCAGCTGCACCTAAAATCAGATACCTCAACTTCTTCACCTTCCCTTCAACAATTTATCTTTTACAAATCCCAATGATTCTTTTGCAACAGTCATTTTGCAAGTCATCACAAAATAACAAATATTAGGAACAAATACACAAATCCCCCCTTTGACAATTAGGGCAATCATACCGTTCCCAGGAACAACAGAACAGACCATATAAGTAATGACACAATTTATCACTGTAAAAAGAGCATAGATACCTTGATACAGCATATATTTTTTACAACTCTTTCCCTTGAAATAATTGTTAAAAATTATTCTATTACTCCATGGAAGACCAATGAACAACATAGAAACTGCAGCGGAAATAATGACACCTGCTACACCGATAGTCTGAATTAAAATATAATTCAAAACAACTGTAGCAATTGTTCCTATAATCGCTCTATTCTTCTCTTTTAACCACAAACCTGTTGCATCAGTATATTGGCTGCGTATGTCGCCAGCTGTCCAAATATAAAAATATGTACAAAATGCTATCACAACTGGAAACTCAAACATCATGTCTTCACCTGTCCAAATTCTCATAAAAGGCTGATACAAGCACAAAAGACATACTGTACACCATCCACAAATCCACTCATAAAGAAATGTAAACATTTGCAGATTTTTATAATTCTTCTCCACAGATTCTACTGCTACACTATTCCCAATACCAGCACTCATTGACTGAGTCATAACATCCATAAAGCTTCGAATAGACTGCATAATATAATAGTAATTGCTATAGATACCAACTGGGGTTAATCCCAAGAAAGATGAAATAAAAATATTTCCCAATGCAGAGCGTGTTGTACCACAAACACGATAAATCAGCAAACCTTTTGTTTTTTGAATAATATCATTTCTAAGACTTTTTTCAATTTTGCCTTTACACACAATTTCAGGAAACAATTTTCTTGCCCGAATTGCACAAAATACATTATCAGCTAAAGTCCACAAAGGCATCATAATAATATAAACATAATAGTTATGTACCGTCACTAGAATAGTAATTTGACAAATACTCATCGCCATTTTACACAAAGCTTCGACAGTATCCGATGCAGAACGATACTGATACGCAAGCAACAAAGATTTTGTATATGCAAACAGAAAGTAGCCTAATGAAGTATTCAATAGATAAATTATATAAACAAGGTAAAGATTTACCTCTTTAGGACACGGTCCATTAACCATTTTATCCAAGAATGGTAGGAGTAATGTACCCACTCCAAAAATGACACTACCAACAATCCGATAAACATTTTTATAAAAATTCATCAATGCACATATAACTGGTTTATCATTATTTGCAATTGGTTTGTACATACTATAAACAATAGCACTAGAGAATCCCAGTTCTGCCATACTCAACATCTGCAAAATAGATCCAAACAATCCACTAATGCCAACATATTCAATTCCTAACGAATGGATCAACACCGTTCTAACAATAAACGGAAATAAAGTAATAACAAATTTATTAAATACCCCTGCTGCCATATTTCTTTTTGTATTCTGAATTCTACTCGCCATATCTAAAATATCATTCTCCTTGCGTCAGATTCCATATTTTTTAAAATATAAATCTGTTTCTTCTCGCTTCTTTTGTATACGTCCATAAACCAAAGCATAATTTATCGGTACTTCCAATCTCTTCTCTAATTCTTCCTCCGATATATCTGGAGTTATTACTCGATCCATTAATCCAAATAAATTTAAAACCGTAAAGAATCTATCGTTTTCTTGAACATTATTTCCATTTTGAATACACAATAAAAATTGTTTACAGAAAATAATGCAAAACATCATTCCATGAAATGTGTTTGTAATAACTGCTTTTGCTTGACTATATGATCCAAGCCATTCCTCTACAGTTGGAAAATAAAGTTCTTCCCCTGTAAAATGCATATAATTTAAAGGCACAATCATTTTTGTTTGCCATCCTTTTTTTTTGCAAACTGCCTTATATTGTTGATATGGTACATCATTCTTCCCTGATAAATTCAAGAAATAACAAAGTGCTATATTTTTCATTGCTTCCGTTTGTTTTACGGGATAGTCCTCAGCTTCAATCAAAAGTGTAGGATCTATAGATTGAATTCCTTGTAACCCCATATTATTTATAATTGAAACTCCCGTTTGTTCTCTTACGGAAATCCCGTCAAATTTCACCAAGAACGGTTTAATTTTATCCTCCATATCTTTTGAAATATAATTTTTTCCAAAACTCGCTGCATAGGATAGTTTAATTTTATCCTCCGGCACATAATTCAAATATCGGAAAGGCGCCTCACCCTGCCAAACTTGGTCGCTACCAACAATATGACAATCTGCCTTCGGCGGAAATAATTTAAGCTGCTTTCCACTATAGTACGGCATCGGGGTTAGATGAATATATTTTTTTGCAAAGGCTCTTAATGACTTCTGCGCTTTTCGTTTTTGCTTATATGCTTCTCTAAAACGCACATTTTTTTTCTCTTCAGCAAGAGCCCTCTTATTTGTTCTATAATCCTGAATCAAGTCTACAGTATGACCACGTTGTATTAAATACTTTTGAAGTGCATAAGCTTGTAATACAGATCCATAATTGAGATAATACGCAAAATAATCAAATGTAGAATTAACTGTAATCTTCAAACATACCTCTCCTTCCTCTTAAATATTTGGCTACATAATATATCTTTTACTGTTATAGTTAGAAGTGGTCCACATATACCCGAAACAGAATATGCTATCCACCAACCATTGGATCCATCTAAAACCGGAAATGCTGATAGTTTCTCTATAGGTAATTCCCACAATTTTATTTGGAATAGAATTACTATTTTAAAAAATAAAAAATGCAATGCCATAATAGCCAGTGAGTTCTTCGTAATGACTTGAAAAATCAATCTTATGTGCTTCCTATCTATCAACACATTACAAATCCCATACAACAAATACCACCCCGAAATTGATGTAAGAAAAATATACACAGGGTTTGTGAATTGATTTTCATTCAACAATACTCTACCATTAGGCGATAAGATTAATAGTACCAAAAAAGAAATAACACAAACTTTCCCACAGGAATACGTTATTAAGTTCAATTTCTTAATTAGATATCCTAAAATAAACAAAAAAGTGCCTATAAAGACTGGCGCCAAATCAAACAAACTAATTTCTTTTACAGCTAGAATATATGCACTTGTCAAACTTACTATTGCTAAAATCACACTAGCTATCATTTGATTGTCCTGTAGAGACTTCGCTTTAGAACATACGAATAAAAATGTTGCAAATAATAATTCTACTAAAAATAGTGTTCTCACAAACCAAAACGCTGAGGCAAATAACGATCCGCCTTTGAAGCAAAATGCTTTCAAAATCCCAATTACCATTTCATTAATTGTAAGATAATTATCCGAGTACAAATAATTTTTTACAAATATATTATTTAAAAATATAAACAAAACATTCCACTTGACATATGGCATCCACAACGAAGTAATTTTTCGTTTAAGATACGATACAATTCCCTTCATAGTGATCACCCGATTTTCCGAAAACAAATAACCGCTAGAAATAAAAAAAATCGGCATATGAAATAAGTAGATAAAATGTGTGCCTGGAAAACCACAATGTCCTAAAACCATAAAAATAAGTCCTAATGCTTTTATTCCGTCAATAGTATAATCTCGATTGGATTCCATCTTTTCTTCCTTCTTTTATTCTGTCATATTGTAATGTTGCTAAAAGGTACAACACAATATTTTGCATAGAATACAAAGTCCCTTCTGAAATTCCCATCGCATAGGACATTACAACAATCAAACACATTGTATATTTCTCATTCTCAATAAGCCATTTTACATTCGTCAAAAAATAACCTATCAATATAACAGATGGTATTATTCCATAATGAATCAGTAAATGCATAAAAGCATTATCAACAACTTTTTGCTGAGCATTTTTATCACCAAATTGAAAATTAGAGGATTGAAATATGGTTGTAAAATTTTGGCCAAGTATTGATATACCATCTTCCTGATATGCCAAATTTCCCGCAGATAATCTTCCCGTCATAAATGTATTAAGATTAACCATCCACTCCTTACTTGGATCATAATTTATCGTCAAAATTATCGACAACAAACATATAATTATCATACCTAATAAAACAACGTTTCCTAATACCTTCTTCATTTTAGGAGAAAAAAAAGGTTTCACTAAAAACATAACTATCATTATTATCCCATTTGTTCGAGAATAAGCAACAAACATCGTCAAAACAATAAAAACACCTAAAACTATATAATCCTGCCATTTTATATTGTTTCCACACAAATATACTTTACAAAAAAACAATAGAGACAAATATGTTCCTAGCACATTACAATGTATAAATCCTAAATAATATCTAAAGATTACTTTACCTGAAGTTGAAATCGATATTTGATATAAATTAGGTATTACTCCAACCAATGAACATATAATTATAATTACAGTTGCAATTAAAACGAATGTATATACCCATTTTGCTAACTTATATGGATCTGTATTTCTCGCAGCAACTATATAAATCAATATCCAAACAATACTGTAATCATTTGCTAGGCTTCCACCAAAAGTCAGCACAATTAAACCAAACAAAACCATTAAAAACATTTTTTTAGAATAACAATATCTATTTACATCTAAAAAAATCTTTAATGCTAACGAAGCAATTGCTCCGTAATACAAAACTGTTGGAATAATAGGTGGAATAATACTATAAAATTGTGAATATAGTATTAGATTTTTGAAAAAAAACAATAATACGCTAATATAATATAAACTTGATCTTTGTATTGTCATTATTTCAACATTTCCTTCTTATCTCAACAACCGGACAACCTGCAACCACACTATAAGCTTGGACATTTTTTGTAACGACTGAATTAGCACCAACAATTGCACCATCTCCGATTGTAACACCAGATAAAATCGTTACATTTCTTCCTATCCAAACATTTTTTCCAATGATGACTGGCCCCTTGGTCGTCAACTTACGTTCAACAGGTGGAATATCTTTTTCCAATTCATCCATTCCATTTCCATGATTATTGTCTGCAATAAAAACATTTCTTCCTAATAAGCTACCATCACCAATTTCAATATGATCAATGCAAGAAATCTGGCAATACTCAGTTATAGTAACGTTGTTACCGATCTCAATACTCGGATTATATGTTTCGTGTGTTTCTCTATAGTTATCAAACGCATGAATGGTCAAATGTGGCGCTGCAACAAAATTATCACCGATACTAATGTACTTTCCTCCACGAATTTGAAACGGCCATTGAACTATGGTATTTTTTCCGCATTTTTTTAAAGTTGACTGATACGCATCCCACATAATTCTTTTTTTTAAATTTATCCATTTCTCAATTAAGTTAGGCTTAAAAAAAAATCCGAGAATTTTAAATATAATTGTTTTCATACTGCCTCCTAGTTGATGAACCCTTATGCTTCTAGGATTATCAAATTATTCTGACTCTGTATGCACTCCGTCTCCCCAGTTATTATTAGTTTTTCGTTCTTCCGGCCATACGTTATTTTCAGTTAAGGCATCCCGCACAGCTTCCAGATAACCGAAACCATTGAATTCATCCGGCTCCAAATGTGCACCCTCAGCCCATTCATTCCATGCATTCACAAAAACAAACTCCGCTTCATATTCATCTTCCGCTTTTTTGATTAGTTGTGAAAAATACTTTTTAAACTTAGTTGGTGTTGCACCCACATAACAAACACCTCGCTCATGATGTCTTGGAGTATTATCCCACGATGTAAATGCTCCGGGCCACTTATTTTTCCCTTCTGGCTTGTGACCCAAAATAGCTGCCCACATTTCATCATAACTAATCTTTCCTACACCCATCTTTTTCTTACGATACATATCTATCTTCGCTTCAAGATTAATACCAGTAATCCGTTCAAATTTGGCCGTAAATTTCATTCTTAATTCACTCAGAGTGTTGTGTAGGTTTTTTTTCTTAATCTCGTTACTCTTAGAAAACACACCAGCATACGCAGGCTGGAATTCGATGCTATAATCAAACATCGAATCCCCTTTTTCTTCCATACCATAAGTTTGATATGCAAAGCAAAGACCATTCTTAAATCCAGCTTCTATAGCAAGCTTATTCCAGTAAGTAATCATTTCAGAAATGCAGTCAATAACCTGTGGTCTATAAATAATCATCAATGGCTTACCGTTGTGAAGGATATATCTCTCATCTTTAAAAAACGGAAGCAAATAATCAAAATGTTCTTTCCACTCCTTTTCTCTACCGTATTTTTGTGGAATCAACACTTTTGTTTCATTCACCCATGCTTTAGTCCAAGGTTCGTTTGCCCAACACACACAAAAATGTTGATCTATATTTTTGTTTGCGAGCATCTGCTCCATTGGTTTTTCTAGAAGCCTCTTACCATTAAACCAATAGTGATAATAACAAAACCCATACACTCCATATTTTTTCGCCAAGTCAGCCTGCCAGATTTTCACATTATCATCTAAAAGATTATAGTAATTCCCATTTAAAGGAATCTCCGGCTGATTATGCCCCTCAAAATAAGGCACTGCCTTTCTAACATTAGTCCACTCTGTAAATCCATCGCCCCACCATTCGTCATTCTCAGGAATATTGTGAAACTGCGGAAGATATAATGCAATAACCTTCATTCTATTTTACTCCTTCTTATTCCTTTCCTAGCAATATCAAAAAAATCTCAAAAAATGCTCTCTTTTTGGGTTGCTTAAAAATATTCGTTCTGCATATATATCGCAATTTCGTATATATGCTTTTTTTATAGTCAGCTACCAAATACAAAACTTTGCACTTACCATCAGAAAGTTCTTTCTCTTTTGCAATTTTTAATAGTGATTTTGCATTTGTTGCAATCGATATCTCATTCCCTCTAATCAGTCGAGTCCAGCGCGAACGCAATTTTGCGTCAAAGCTCAACTGAGCCCCAACAACATTTCGACCATGCTGTCTATAATGAATAAATGCTCTATCGTCATAAACAATTTCTCCATACATAGCACAAATCATTGCAACCCAGATATCATGCATTGGCTGTTTCTTTGGATGATATGATTGCTTTACAAGTTCTTTTAATTCATAAGTAAAAACCTGTGTACAGCCAAATATCCAACTACACCGAACAAGAATTGATTGAAGATCTGTGTATACATGATTTTCTAAATGTCTCTCTTTTAGCAAAGTATTATTAGCATCCACATCTATTAGATTTGAAAAATAAAGAAGAACATTATTGCTCGAAACATTTTTTCTTCCTTGAAGCATCTTAATTGCCTCAACAAGTTTTTCCGGCATCCAAATGTCATCTTGATCACAAAACGCATAGAATTCCGCTTGTGGAGCATTGTACAGCAAATTCATGAAACTCTTTGCTGGCTTCAGATTTTCACCCGTATAATATTCCAACCATCCTGCTTCATGATATTTTTGCAGGATTTCAATTGTTCTATCACTAGAGCCATCATCACGCACAATGAATTGTACCTGACAATCTTTTTGTGCCAAAACACTGTTAATCTGTTCTTCAAGATATTTTTCCCCATTATATGTAGACATTAATACGCATACTGTACATTTATCATTTTCCATTATGCCTACTCCATTTCATATACAGTATATGTGCTGGAATCACCATTACTGTAAAAAACAACTTCTTATCACTTCTATCATATAGTTCATGAATTGTATAATTCGCAAATCGACCATAAATATAGTACTGTAACATTGCTTTAATCTTAGCCTTGATCGAAGCATTGGAATTTAAAAATGCTTCTGCTCTAATTACACAACCCTTTGGAGATGCAATATTGTGTTTTCGTCTATTATTGGTCAGCCCATCTGCAAGATAATCTGAAATATAAATGACTTCATTAAAAAAGCGTACTTTAAATTTTTCAGAAAGCCTGACCCAAACAACATCTTCCCCTAAAAACTTTTCTCCATCAATTTCTGGAAATGGATATTGTTTAAGGCATTCTGTATACCAAACCTCAGCCATATCTCCGCCAATATTACGGTTTATGCGGCATTCTACATAAGATTCCTTCAAAGCATTTTCGGGAACACCACTATCACTCAATAACCCCCCATCTGATTTTCCTCTTAAAAAACTGAAACCACACAAGTCCTTCTCTTCTTTATATTTTATATATATCTTTTTAATGGTTTCAACTGCATTATCTGTTAAATAATCATCACTATCGACTATAAATGTCAATGGTGAATCAATATACTGATACCCAAAGTTAAGTGCCTTATGTTTACCTCCATTCTCTTTTTTATGATAGACAATCTGGAAATCACTACTTTTTTCTATTGACGAAAAATACTCTTCCGTTCCATCTGTACTACCATCATCAATCACAACCCAGATAAAATCTTTATCTGTTTGGTTTTTCAGTGATATGTACAATCTATCCAATAAATCACAGCGATTATATGCTGGCGTTAATATTGCAACTGTTTTCATTTTCTCTTTCTTCCTTATTATTTTATCTTCATAAATTTATTCGGATACAAGAAGAACTCCAGCCATTTTATTTTCTTCATAATCCAAGCCGCAATAATTGGTCCGATAAAACTGGTACACAATCCCAGCACTACATGAATTACCGCATTTTCGATACCAATCTTCAGCAGAACAGTTCTCATTGGTGCCGCAAACAACGTATGCATCAGAAAAATCGGCATTGTATATTTCGCAAGAAAGTTCACACCTTTGTTAAATTTCTCATCAAAATTCCCTGCCATCAGGATAACAGCCACACAAGCCAGTAATCCCATTGCAAAGGAAATCACATTGCTATGGATTTCCATCATGTGTACTGTAATGCTCAGAATCACAAATAGCAATCCGATTATTATTCCCTGTACCCTTCTATCCTTCAATTGTATCTTAAATACACAAATGCCCATACCAAGTACAAACCAAATCTCGTTTGAAAGAACTGCCGATACTGCGTAAATACTGTATCCCTTCCCAGTCAAAATCAAGACTTTTGCAGCTAATGCAATCATCAAGCCTACAATGGCCATCTTAACAGTAGAAAAAGTCGGCGTAACAAGGAAAATAAAAAAAAGTGCATATAGGTACCAATACGGAGCAGTTGGATGAAACAATAATGTATCGCATAAACCACCGATTTGGTCATTTACACTACTGGAAAATAATATTTTCAATATCCATGTTACTATCGAAAAGGTCACATATGGCACACCAAGCGCCAATGCCTTCTTTGTCATATTTCTTGTCCAGCTTTTCATATTATTCACTTTACTGTACTTCTGGTAAAGGTATCCGCTACAAATAAAAAACAGCGGCACATGAAAATAATAAATCGTCGTATTAAACCACTTATACAACTCATTTTCCGGTAAAATGTTCGCTTTCGTCATGCTCTGAAAGAAATGTCCCAATACAACCAGAATGCATGCGATGACTTTCACATCATCGACCCAGTTTTCTCTCGTTCTTACCGCGGTCTGTTCGCTCATTACTTATTCTCCATTTGCTGTGCGATATCAGCATCCACAATTTCCTCTCCGGTCTTATGCTTCAGCTGTTCCTTTGATGCCTCGCTTAAACCATTATTAATCTCACAGTTCATATCACAGGTGCTGCACTTATCCAGTTCCTCTTTTGTAACCTTACCATCACGATAGTCCCTACAAACCTTCAACTCATACATACTGTAAGGATGCTTACTAAACAATGCTTTAAACTTATGTATAAGAACCCACGTAGCCGGTTTCCAGATATATTTATGCATTGCAGGGGATGCAGAACCAATCATCCAGCAATCTCGATCACAGCAACGAACTTTTTTACGAACAGCTTCTGCTTCTGGGCTATCCCAAAGCTCATCCCAAGTCTGAGTATTCAAATTACCCATTACTTCTTTATCTTTAGTTCCATTACAAGGCATTACATCTCCATACGGATCCATAAAAAAGGTATCAAAACTCATATCACATGGAAGAAGTCTCTTCTGTCCATAAATATAATTAATTAAACCATGGTTAAAATACGCCCTAAACCATTTCTTAGGACTATTGCTTCTCAGTAATTTATTAATAAGATTTTCAAAATTTTTTGCAACCATTGGTCTATCATGAATAATGTTTTTGGCCTCTACAAAATAGAAACTATTATGAAGAGATGCCGTGGCAAACTCCATACCCATCTCGTCCGAAATCTTATACAAAGGAACCAGATCCGGCGCATTCTTGTCCTGCACAGTCATACCAAATCCAACATCTTTCATTCCCATCTCACGAAGGATTTTTAATGTACCATATCCCTTTGCATAACCGTCTTGAAGACCTCGAATTTCATTATTGGTTTGTTCCAGACCTTCGATAGAAATACGAATACCAATCTGCGGAAACTCCTTACACAGGTCAACAATACGATCCGTGAAGAAACCATTCGTTGAAATAACGATACGATCGGACTTCTTATAAAGCTCACGCACGATATCCTTTAAGTCAGTACGGATAAACGGTTCGCCACCTGTAATGTTGGTGAAATACATCTTCGGCAGCTTCTTGATAGTTTCGATGCTGATTTCTTCTTCCGGCTTAGAAGGTGCTTTATAACGGTTGCACATAGAGCAACGAGCATTACAGCGGTAAGTAACAATAACAGTACCATTCAATTTTTTTTCACCATTATTAGACATTATTAATACTCCAATCTTCCTTTTATTTTCTATAAACCTTCATAATTTTCTCATAATACTCATCAATAGTATCAAAACTGATATTCTTACAGTTTCCACTGTATATTTCACATAATTTCTTGTCATTCCAGAGTCCACTAATCTTAGCTTTTAAATCAGCCCCATTCCCGCTCTCGAATAAATCACCTGTCTTTCCAACCTGAATCAGCTCTGGAATACCGCCAATGTTCGCTCCCAATACTGGTGTTCCATACATTTGGGATTCCATCACAGAGAATGGGCAGTTCTCGTACCACTCGGACGGATAGATGGAGAACCGTGCTTCACGGATCAGATTTTCCAAAGCCTCCCCCTTCTGGAAACCGACATTCTGAATATTCCTTACACCCTTAATGCTTTCTTCCAACGGACCTGTACCGGCAAAGATAAACTGCACATCCGGCAGATCCTTGCAAACCTTGATGAGTGTACCAATTCCCTTTTCCTCAGAGAAGCGGCCAAAGTACAAAACGTAGTCCTTCTTCTGCACATCCTTCCATTCCACCTTGTCGATAAAGTTATGCATTGCCACTGTTTTCTTTGCAAACAACGGATTGCTGTCCATCTTTCTCTTCATAAACTTAGAACAGCAAACCATTGTGTCGATGTATTTGTAAGTTCCCTTCCATTTCCAGAATTCAGCTTCCAACATACCAATAACCGACTTCGCACTAGAACCATGGATGCATTTTCCTTTCACACAATTCACAAAATGACCTCCAAGACACTTCTCACAGTTCTGGTGGGTATTTGGATTGTTCAGCATATGATTTGGACAAACTAACTGATAATCATGTGCTGTAAAAACAATCTTACACTTATGACCAGTCTCTTTCCTCCATTTTACGATTTCCAAAATCATAGACGGAGTCAGCTGATAATTAAAGTTGTTCAGATGACAGACATCCGGCTGGAAATCATCCAGAACTTTTCGCAGCTGTACTCTTGCCTCTTTGCTGTAAATAGTCTTGATTGGATACGTCAGTTTTGACAGCTTACTTCCTCCATGGAAATCCATATCACTCGTATAAGCATTGACCTGATTGCCAACGCAGCGGCCTTTGTGTTCCATACCGAAATACTGAACTTCGTGTCCCATCCTCTGCAGTTGCTCTCCCAGCTTGAATATATAAGTTTCACTTCCTCCATTCGGATATAGAAACTTATTTATCATCAAAATCTTCATTTACTTCTCTCCCTCATATAACTCCAGTGTTTCCTTCACAACCTCATCCCAGTTATATTTCCTGCATATAAAATCCGCTGCCTCTTCTTTTAACGCCTTCACTTTTTCCGGCTCGTCACAGGCCTCCTGCAGATTCTTTCTCAGGTCATTGACATCTGACTTGTTAAAAATCAGGGCTTTATTTTCCACCACCTCTGTACACTCTGATATATTGGAAACCAGGCAGCAATTTCTATAGCTCATTGCCTCTAAAAGACTCAAAGGCATTCCTTCCAAATCCGATGGAAGTGTATATAAGTAAGCATTGCTGTACAGCTCATCTAATATTTCACCCTGAACAAAACCGGTAAAGATGATTCTTTCATCCGATTTCGCCAATTCTTTTAATTCTTCCATAAAAGACTCTGTATCGCTGGAACCACCGGCAATCACCAGCTTTTTATCCGTTTTTACCTGCTTAAATGCCTCCACCAGATAACGGATTCCTTTTTCTGGCACCAGTCTGCCAAGAAACAAAATATAGGAATCTTTTTCAAGTCCAAATTTTGCTGCAATCTGTCTTGCTGCCCGCAATTCTGGTCGATTTACACCATTGGGGATAAATCTTGTTTCTCGTCCATAGGTGTCCTTAAAATACGTTTGCACACCTTTACTTAAAACAATGATTTCATCTGCATATTTCACAGCATTCTTCTCACCCTGCCGGATAAATTTGGAACCAAATCCAGATTTCCATTTTTCTCTCTGCCAGTCAATTCCATGAATCGTAACCACAACCCGCTTTCGAAACAGCTTCGGCAGCCATGCAAAAAATGCCGGTCCCTCTGCATGAATATGCACCACATCGTAATGTCCTATTGCGCTGAAAAACGCAGCAAAGAAAGAAGAACTCACTGCTGCCAGTCCTTTTCCTTCAATCGTCGGAACCTTTTTCTGGCAGATTCCTTCATATTCTGTTTTCTGGTCATATTCCGCACCGCTGACATGGTGTCCTGCTCTGTTATAACAGGTCACCTGATGTCCGTCCTGCACCAGTCTGGTGCAAAGCTCCTTTACTACTATTTCAATTCCGCCTTCTCTGCTCAGTCTTTTCTGACCAAACATAGAAACTGCAAGCTTCTTTTTCATACTGTCTCCGTTTTTTATCATTCTCTGTCTTATGAAATAGATAAGGATATCCTGCGCTCTACACAGCCCCATCTCTCATAAACACCGCCAACACCGTCTTCACCAGAATCTTCACATCCAGACCAAAGCTCCAGTTCTCGATATACTCCCGGTCTAGCCGCACCACTTCCTCAAAATCCGTGATATCGCTGCGGCCACTAACCTGCCACATTCCTGTGATCCCCGGCTTGATGGCAAGCCGCGCCCGGTGATGAAGCTCATACAGGCTGACCTCTCCAATCAGCGGCGGTCTGGTTCCTACGATACTCATATCTCCCTTCAGCACATTGAAAAACTGGGGAAATTCGTCCAGACTTGTTTTCCGGATAAAATCTCCGATTCCTGTTTTTTTCGTTCCATCCGGAAGGATTTTATTGCCGATGACACGGGGATCGAAGTCCAGCTTGAACATCTTTCCGTCTCCCATTTTGTTTTCTTTCATCAGCTCTGCCTTCCGCTTTTCTGCATCCATATACATGCTTCGGAATTTGTACATTTTAAACCGGCGTCCGTTTTTCCCTACTCGCTCCTGTGAAAAGAAGATCGGGCCAGGAGAACTGATATAAATGACAGGCGCAATAAACACAAAGATGATTCCTGTCAGCAGACAGCCTACCAGACCTCCTGCAATATCCATCATCCGCTTCAGCACCAGCTGACGATCGGTAGCGTAGTTAATACTGGTAGTCAGTACGGTATAATTTCCCACCCGCTCGACAAACTGACGCTTTCCTGTTTTGTTGGAAACCTGCGCCAGATTCATATGTACGATGACTCCCGTTTCTGACAGACGGTCAATCACCTCAGCCGGATAGGGAACTGATTTTGAGGCTACAATCAGCACCTCGTCGATCCATTCCTGACACACATATTCCGGCGCCGTTTCTTCGCTGGCTACTACTGGAATTTCTGCGATAATTTCACCTGTTCTGTCCCGATCCAGGATGACCACTCCTGCAATCCGGTGTCTTCCATAGTTGTGATCCTTCATATTCTGAATCACTTCTTCTGCAATATCATTTGTTGTTACAATTAAAAGAGAACCTGTTGTTCCCATTTCCATCTGTTTTCGAAGCAGCTGCTTCCACAGTTCCCGCACCAAAAAAGTAAGAAAAATATAGAGAACGATAGTAAGTACCAGAGTCATTCTGGAAAAATCCTCTCCCTGCTGGAGCAGGAACAAATACAGAATGCTCAGCGCTCCCACAATTGCGCTATGCTGAACCGTAATCTTCATATCCTGATAAGCGCCTTGCTTCAATACGTTTTTTAAAGTTTCAAACATAAAAATCGTTACCAGATCTGCCAGCTCCAGAAATATGGCGATATTTCTGTAAATCTGAACAGAATAAAGATTTCCTCCGTATCCGGCCAGTGCATAGGCCAGTACATAAGCAATCTGCAGACAAATCATATCCAGCAGGATAAAATCTATATGCTTTTCCCATCCCTGTGCTTTTCTGTACATCTTCTCTTTTCCTCCCCTGTACTTGAATCCCTTTTTGTATTCCTGATATGTTCCCGTTTTTTATAAAATCCCGCTGCAGTCTGTTCCCTTTCAGACTCAGCTGGTTATGTCCCAAGTTAAATATTTTTTGCTTCTTTTATTTTTGATAACAGTCCGGCTATGCAAAGATTCAAACAGGAAAAAGCCTTGAAAGCTTATTTTCATAAGCGTTTTCCTGTCGGAACCTTTATAGTGCAGACGCCTCGATGCTTCTTGTCCACTATACGCAGCAGAAAAGCTACGTGGCTGAACGGTTACTGTTTTTGATATACTTTCTCATGTTCAAATACCGGTTCCCCGACTGCATTTCTGCAGCCGGAATCCCGATGTTTTCTTTCTTATGAGCCTGGAATCGATTCTTTTATCAAGCTTCGATTACCGGGTCATAATTCTTGCTGTACCGGAACCGTTAACACGAATGTTAATGGTCTGGGTTGCGTAATCAATTGCTACAATCGGTACCAGAATATACTGGCCGGTTGCGTTGTCGTAGTAACCTACCATCAGGTTTTCTGCGTTCATTGCCTGGGTCAGTCCGGTCCACTTAATGGGCACGATCTGAGTTCCGACTACAGCAGCTCCTGTTGCTGTATCATACACATTCAGGTTAATATTTCCCTGTACGGTATAACCTGCAGCCTCCGGCAGTACACCTGCCATGGATTTTGTTGTATCAATGGCCTCAAACTGGCTGATGGTCTGCTGGCTCAATCCTGCTGTGCTGTTTTTACCGTCAGTAGTTTTTCCTACTACAACGGTAACGGAGCTTCCGGTTGCCTGATCGCGGATAACCGTATTTCCATTTGCATCGCTGGTAACAGCCTGACCGGCTGCATTCACGCCGTTAGACGGAACTGCGATAATGGTTCCGGTTTCGCTGTTTACTACTGTGCCTGCACCGGTTGTCTGTACGCCATTTGCATCTACGGTTACCTGAGTCGGCTTCTGGATAACAGAACTACCGCCGCCTGCTACAACGCTTCCACTGCTGCTGGAGGAACTGCCGCCGCTGGATGAACCGCCGCTGCTTTCCTCTTTAGAGCTTGCACCAAAGGTCAATACCGGCATAGCTGCCAGAGCACATACCAGACCAAATACAGTGAGTGCTTTCCACTTTTTCATGGGATTCTCCTCCTTTCCTGTTTCGGCAGATCTCTCATTGCTTCAAAATCCGCCTTATATATTCAATAAACGGCGCCCTGATGAGCTGCCGGTTACTGCATTATGCTTCCCGGTAAAACAAATCCAGGAGAATGGGAACCAGAGCCTCCTGATCCACATAATATTCATCATAGGTTTCTGTGGCAGTACCTGTTCCCGGAGCCATTTTGAAGCTGGCGGAGGTCAGTCCTTCTCCTTCCAGAGCATTGATGGCAAGCTTCAAATACTCATCCTTTGCCATATCTGTTACCATGTAGTCCTGGCTCATTTCAAACAGATGCTCTGTAATATTGCTCTCTGTCCTGCTTTTTTCTTTCACTGCCTGGAAAAAGCCGCTGATATACAGCTTCTGCTGTTCCATTCGTGATATGGCGGAATTATCCCGCTCTGTATCACGAAAGCGCACAAACCGCTCTGCCTGCTCTCCTTTCAGCCGAACCGTCTGTCCAAATACAAATTCTGGATCTGCCTGCTCCATTCCCATCGTAGGAATCGTTACGGTAACTCCTCCTACCTCATCATTTAAGGATGCAATGATCTCCAAATCGGCTGCCATGTAGGAATCGATTTTCAGCCCCATCAGAAGATAGGATACTGCCTGCTTTGTATACTCACAGCTTTTTTCCCGCCCATCTCCATAGGCATAGGAAAGGCTCAAATGATCCACCACCTCTCCCAGCTCTGCGCCGTTTGCCTCTGTCCAGGAGGTATCTGTTTTCGTAATTTCTGTCATAGAATCCCGGGGAATCAAAAGAATTTTCATGCTGCCCCGGGCAGTGTCGTTGGCTAAAAGAAAAATTCCGTCTGCCTGGCCTCCGTCTCCGGAAAGGGTCGTTTCTGTCATGGGACCATCCCGATCCACGCCCATGCAGAGCACTGCTTTTACATAGGTGTTTCTCTTATATGTTTTTCCATTCCAAAAAACGGTATTTTCCTCAAACAGCGTTTCTTTCCCTGTCTGCGCTCCGCTGTCTGCGCCTTCCTGATCTTCCTTCGCCATTTCCGCCAGAGTTTCTTCCAGCTTCTCCTGCTGCGTCTCATAGCGGGCTGCAATCATAGCTTCTTCCGCCTTCCTTTGCTGATACATTCCAACTCCGTACCAGACAGCCAGTCCGGTTCCGATGACAGCCGCAGCAATTCCACAGCTTCGGAGCGCAGTCCTGTTTTTTCTCAGCCAGCCGGAAAATCCGCTGTAACGCTCATCCCGGTTGTCTCTCATACATTTGCTGCCTCGTTTTCTTTTTCCTCTGCTCCCTGCTTTCTGCTTCTGTGGCTTCGGGCGCCAGTCTGATATCCCTGATCCCGGTTTTTCTGATCATAGGCTGCATAAGCATCATACTTTTTGTATTTGCCGTATTTTCCATAAGTGCCATAGTAGCCCTGGGCCCTTACATCTACCTTATTCAGTACCACTCCCAAAATCCGGCAGCCTGATTTCTCCAGCTGGGCCTTTACTCTCTGCTCTACCTTATAGCTGATCGCCCCACTTTCGATCACCATAACGGCTCCGTCGCACTGCCTTGCTACAATGGCTCCGTCAATCAGATTTGCCATTGGCGGCGTATCGATCATAATATAGTCAAATTCTCCTCTTGCATATTCCAGAAGACTGGTAAACAGTTTTTCCTCCAGAAGCTCTGCCGGATTAGGAGAATAAGGGCCTGCAAAAATCATGCTCATATTTTCTACGCTGGTATCGTAAATCACATCCTCCAAATTTTTCTGCCCACAGAGATACTGAGACAGACCGTTCACCTTTTCTTTCAGCTGATACCGGGTTACCAGTACAGAACGGCGGATATCTCCGTCAATCACCAGGACTTTTTTTCCCAGCTGGGCCATAGACTGAGCTACAGCCAGTGTGATATCACTTTTTCCCTCTCCCGGAACAGAGCTGGTAAACATAATTACTCTTACCTGGCTTCCGCAGAAAAGGATATTGGTACGCAGGGTTTTGATTGCCTCGTTATAACCATAATCATCCTGCATCTCACGGGTTAAAGTCACCATTGTTCTGCTCATGCTTTCTTCCTCCGTTTTCTGGACTTGGTATTTTCGCCACTACTGTGGTGTCCCGGTTTTGTCCGTTCCTCACCTTCCCGCAAAGGCACAGATGCCAGAACAGTCAGTCCCAGATACCGCTCTACATCCTCTTCCGTGCGGACAGTATCGTTCATAATTACCTGAATCACAATGACTCCACAAACCAGAACCATACCGGCCAGAGTACCCAGAACTGCATTTTTTCTATTATTAGGGCTTGCTTTTATAATTGGAACCGTCCCATATTCAATAATTTTGGGCGGAATCATTTCCATAATCTCTCCGATATAATCGGAAGCTGTCTCTGCCACACAATCTACAATAGCCTTTGCCCGATAAGGATCCGGATCCGTCACCGTTACAGTCAGAATACGGGTATCGGTCGGATTTCCGATAGAAATCTTAGCCAGAAGCTGTTCATAGCTCATATCAAGTGCCAGGGAATCAATCACCTCTCCCAATACCGGCCGGCTGTTTACGATTACCTTGTAATCTTCTGTCAGCTGGCTTCCTATCTGCAAATCTGCCAGTGATGTCAATGTGGTTTCCTTGGACAGTATGTACATCATACTGGTAGAAGAATACTGAGGCGTAATCAGAAATTTACTGTATGCTCCTGCCAGTCCCCCGCCAATAATCATGGCCGCCAGAATGAACCAGATCTTCTTTTTTAATGCATAAAACAGCTGAAGAAGATCGATTTCCATCTCATCGTTATCTCTTAAATTTTTTTCATTTTCCATGCGATTCGTTCCTTACTATATTTTTTCATTTTTAATTATGCAGACCGGATTTCTGTGAACCATTTCTTCCAGTGCCTCCGGATTGATATGATGAATAAGCCACTTTACAGCTTCTGTTATGACAGGCGGCCGGAAATCCGTCCGGTGCAGATCCGTTCCCAAAAACTGGATTCTGCC
>OLRK01000923.1_pt1 | contig 28799 bp, 33 predicted proteins | sample 1672911 | NCBI WGS metagenome assembly OLRK01 (sample SAMEA3136736, study PRJEB25190) | human gut metagenome | biome: human gut; feature: human-associated habitat; material: faeces | place: Austria | collected 2013 | reverse complement strand
CAGGTGCGGACATCCGTGCACAGGCACGTCAGTCGCTAGAGAATATCAAGGCCATTCTGGCCGCCGCAGGTACAGACATGGCGCATGTGGTAAAAACCACTGTGCTGCTACAGGATATGGCGGATTTTGCAGCCATGAACGAAGTGTATGCCGAATATTTTTCCGAGCCATACCCGGCCCGCGCCGCGTTTCAGGTGGCAAAGCTGCCTAAGGACGCCTTGGTGGAAATAGAGGCGGTGGCGGTGACGGGCTGAGGCCTCCTCGGCTGCCTGGCAGTTATGGATTGCCCAACATGGGAAAAGCCGGGGCGCTGAAAAGCGCCCCGGCTTTATCGTGCCTATAAAAGCCCTTTTGCCTGCAGTATGGAGAGAAACGCCCCATTTGTAAGCTTCTGTGCAAATAATTCACGGAATTTTACGCTTTTTTCACGCCCTTCGGCGCGCAGGGTTTCCATATGCAAGGCAAGGGCCTGCTGCTGGGCCTGCAGCTCTTCGCACAGGTCTTCATACAGGGCCAGCCGTTCTATGGCTTCACCCTGTGCAAAGCCGCCTGCCATGTGCACACAGTCCGGCGGCGCTTCAGCGCATCCGGCAGTGCGGTGGGTAATTCGCTTCATCAGTTCACCTCCCATGCGGGTTTACTGCGCCGCCTGCGCAAGCTGTGCCAGCAGCGCACGGCAGCCCGCCTCTATCTGGGCGTAAGCCGTTTCAAAATCCCGGGTATACCAGGGGTCTGCAATGTCGCCCGGCACATCGGTATAATCCAGCAGGCGGCGGGCCTTGCCCTGCGCCTCTGTGCCGAAACGCCGCCGCATGGCGTCCACATGCCGCTGCTCCATGCCGATAAGCAGGTCGAACGCATGCACATCTGCTTCGCATATCTGCCGCGCGTGCTTACCCTCGCACGAGATGCCGTGCCGCGCCAGCATGGCGCGGGCAGGCGGGTATACCGGGTTGCCAAGCTCTTCGGCGCTCAGCGCCGCGCTTTGTACCTCGCAGGCCTGTGCCAGGCCGGCCTTCTGCACCATTGCGCGAAATACAAATTCCGCCATTGGGCTGCGGCAGATATTGCCGTGGCACACAAAAAGTATTTTGGTCATATGAGCCCTCCATCGTCCGCCTTGGACGTTATTTCCTTTATTATACAGGAAAACCGGAGCTCTGGGCAATGCCGGGGCCCAGCCCCCTGCCTTGCTTTTGCGTTGACGCGCCGCTGTGCAGATGATATGATGGGATCATAAAGGAGGAGGGGTCTTTCATGGCAGAACAGAGAAATGTGGCGCTATGTGTCATTCTCACTATTGTCACCTGCGGTATTTACGGCATTTATTGGTTTATTTGCCTTGTGAACGATTTGAACTATGCAACGGGGGACGTGCAGTCGCCGTCCGGCGGTATGGTGTTTCTGCTGGATATTGTCACCTGTGGCATTTATGGCCTGTACTGGTGCTATAAGGCGGGCGATAAGATAGACCGTGTAAAGCAGCAGTGGGGTATTCCCAGCAGCAATACAGGTATTCTGTACCTTATTTTGAGCTTGATTGGGCTTGATATTGTGGTGTGGGCCCTTGTGCAGAGTGAAGTGAACGGCATGATGGGCGGCGCTGGCGCATGAATGTACCCTGCGCCAGAAAAAAGCGGCTGGCCGCTGCGGCGGGCCTGATATTAGCAGCAGGGCTGGGGTATGCAGCATGGGTGCAGGCCACCGGGCAGGGCGTGCCATGCCCGGTCCATGCGCTGACGGGGCTGTATTGTCCGGGCTGCGGCATCACGCGCTGCCTCAGCGCCCTTTTGCAGGGCAACTGGCAGGCTGCCCTGCGCAGCAATGCCGCCATAGTGGCGCTGGCGCCTTTTTTTGTCTGGCTGGGCTGGGCGGCGGCGCGCAGCTACCTTACCGGCGGCAGCGTGCGGCTGACAAAGCGGCAGAATGCCGCCGTGTACGCGGCCATTGCAGTGCTGGTGGCCTTTGGCATTGTGCGAAATCTGCCGGCCTTCTGGTTTTTGCGCCCGCCTGCCTGACGGTTACAACAGAAAAGAAAACTGCACCTCTTTGGCCTGAAAACCGGCTGCAGAGGTGCAGTTTTTTAGATGCCCTGCGGCGGTGTGCCGGGGCGCAGGGGCTGGCAGAACAGCCCGTGCTGTGTGCAGTACCAAACTAGAAGCGCGCCTTTGGCGCAGGGCACACGCGCCTGCATAGCCCATTCCGGGTAAAGCTTTTTTATCAAAAGGGTGTCGCCGGTAAGCACTGCCACAAAGGAGATGAAATGCGTTTTCGCCATTTCGTGCCCGCAGGAGATGAAATATTCCCCATCAGCCTCCTCCACAGTCAGCCGGTGGCCCGGCCCGGCTTTGGCCATGGCCAGCGCGTTCAGCCGCTTGCCGCAGCAGGAAACGGCGGCCTGCCCCGTGGAGGTGAGCACTGCCCCGCAGGCGGGACACACATAGAATCGAAGTTTTTTCATATTGCCTCCTGTATCTTCATTGGGCGACAGCTCTCCGCACAGAAGGCTTTCCACCCCGGCGCCGAGTGCATCAGAGAGCCCAGCCAGCAAAGAGACATCCGGCCCGCCCAGCCCGCGTTCCCACTTTGAAACGGCTTTGTCGCTCACATGCAGCTTTTGTGCAAGCTGTAACTGGGTAAGGCCCTTTTCGCGCCGCAGCATGCGAATCAGACGCCCTGTTTTTGTATAGTCCATACTCTCTGCCTCCCAGTTCATTGTATCAGCGCACAGAAAATGCGCAACCGACGCTTCGTAGAGTCCGGCGGCCCTCAGGGCAGGTGGCGGCGGCCTATCCCGCGCAGGCGCTTCAGCAGGCGGGTAGAGAGCTTGCCGGTGTACTCTTCGTTGTACACAAGAAGCTCGTATGCCTCCATCATGCTCAGTGCGTAAAGCAACATGCTGAGGCCAAGGGCCACAATAGGCAGCAGCGCAGGCACGGCAGCATTTTCTGCCGCCCCGTTATTTCAGCGCCAGCCCGCAAACGGCGCCACCCAGAAGCACCAGCGCGAAAAAGCCCGCCGTCATGGCCGCATATCTTTTCTTCAGACGGGCATACCGCGCCGAAAGCTCCTCCAGAAATGCCTGATCGAACAACAGGGTGTTCTGCTTCAGCGGGCGGTATTCATAGTCACGGTCTGTCAGGCAGGTAACAAACATACTGCCCAGCCCCAGCACTGCCATTACCACACAGCTCAATATCCCGGCAGGGGTGCTGCCCAGAAGGAAAAATGGAATACCGGAACACACAAGGCAGCTTATGCTGAGGCACAGGCTCCGCGCAAGGCGGCTCTCGTGAGAAAGCCAGCTTTGGGCTTTTTCGCGGCTGACATAATAGCCGTCCGCCGCCGGGCTGTGCGCTTCGCCGCCGTTTTTCAGCAGATAATCGATAGAAACAGAAAAGATATTGCCCAGCATCATCAGCTTTTCCGTTTCAGGAAAGCCTTGGTCGTTCTCCCATTTGCTGACGGCCTGGCGGGTGGTGTTCCCCTGCCAGGCAAGCTGCTCCTGCGAGAGGCCCTTTTCCTTTCTGAGCTTGAACAGTTTTTCTCCAAATGTCATGGGGAGGTTCCTTCGTTTTGATGGCTTGAGCATACCACAGCGGGACGAGAGCTTCTATCACCCTGCACATTCACTTTGTCAACTTTGGGTTGCGCTGCTGTTACAGATGATTTTTATGGAATAAAATGAGCCGCAGCGGGCAGCGGAACGGCAGGATTCGGCCTTTTCGCGTCTCTTTATTGTAGCGCACCGGCTCTGTGCCGCGCAAGCGGTGCCGCATGCAGGCGAAGGAAAAGGGCCCGGCATGCTTGCCGGGCCCAGAAAAGGAGCCGTGAAAGAAGACGGGACGTCAGCGCTTTACATTGAACGCACCCATGCCGGGGTATACCGCGGCAGCGCCCAGCTCTTCCTCAATGCGGAGAAGCTGGTTGTACTTTGCCACGCGTTCGGTGCGGCTTGGCGCGCCTGTTTTTATCTGGCAGGTGTTCAGTGCCACAGCGAGGTCTGCGATGGTGGTGTCTTCCGTTTCACCGGAGCGGTGCGAAGAAATAGCCGTATATCCGGCCTTGTGCGCCATTTTAATGGCCTCCAGCGTTTCAGACACCGAGCCTATCTGGTTCAGCTTGATGAGAATCGCATTGCCGCAGCCGTTATCGATGCCCTTTTTCAGGCGCACCGTGTTGGTGACAAACAAATCGTCGCCCACAAGCTGCACTTTGCCGCCAAGCTCCTGCGTCAGGCGCTGCCAGCCCTCCCAGTCTTCCTCATCCAGCGCATCTTCAATTGAAATGATGGGGTATTTTTCCACAAGAGCCCTCCAATGCGCAATCAGCTCTTCGGAGGTGAAGCGTGTCCCTGCCTTGGGCAGCATATACTCGCCCTTTTTCCCGCTTTTCCATTCGCTGCTGGCGGCGTCCATGGCGAGCATAAAATCTGTGCCGGGCTTGTAGCCTGCTTTTTCCACGGCTGTGAGGATATACTGAATGGCTTCTTCATCGCTGGCAAGGTTGGGCGCAAAGCCGCCTTCATCGCCCACAGAAGTGGCAAGGCCCTTTTCTTTCAAAAGCGCCTGAAGTGCGTGAAACACCTCTGCACACCAGCGCAGGGCCTCCCGAAAGCTTGAGGCGCCCACGGGCATGATCATGAATTCCTGCACGTCCACCGTGTTGGCGGCATGCGCGCCGCCATTCAGAATATTCATCATGGGCACAGGCAGGCGGTTGCCGGAAATGCCGCCCAGAAAGCGGTACAGAGGCACGCCCTGCGCAGCCGCCGCAGCCCTGGCACAGGCAATGGAAACTGCCAGAATGGCGTTTGCACCGAGGTTTGATTTATCTTTTGTGCCGTCTGCACGGAGCATGGCGCCGTCCACGGCATAGATGTCGCGGGCATCCATACCGGTAATGGCGCTGCAGATAGCCGTGTTGATATTGTTTACAGCCTTCGTCACACCCTTGCCCAGATAACGGCCTTTGTCGCCATCGCGCAGTTCCAGAGCCTCAAACTCGCCGGTGGATGCACCGCTGGGCGCCATGCCGCGGCCTGTGGTGCCGTCTGCCAGCGTGACCTCAGCCTCTACGGTGGGGTTGCCTCTGGAGTCGAGAATCTCTCTGCCTATTACCTTTGCGATTTTTAAATCTGCCATATTATCAGTCTCCTTTCCAGTTGAAACCTAACAAGGGAAATGTTTTGTAAAACGGTTAGTTGCAACTTACTCACTTGATTATATCCGCTTTTGCCTGCAAAATCAACGGAAATTTGCGGCTGCGGCATCCGGTGTTGAAAAGCGTGCTTCCGGCCTGAATTAGGGCAGAGGCCCGCTTCTGCATACATATTGCAAAAAAGGCAGGCCATAACTAAGGCTTGTCCTTTTCTGGATATACGCTGCAAAAAAGATATCTGTTGAAAATGGGACCTCCGGGTTCAAAAAAGGCTTTGCAGCTATTTTGGCAGAAGGATTTTCCGGTTTTTTTCTTTTTGAGCCACCCTTTTGGTAAAGGATGACAAGCCGTGAAAAGAAGCCTTTGTACTGTGTTTGTGGTATAAAAAAGAGGCCGGCATTTGGCGGCCTCTTTTTTGAGAGCCAAATTTCGACCTTTGTTTATATGGCGCAGCGGGAGGGATTCGAACCCTCGTGTGGTTTCCCACAAACTGATTTCGAGTTTTATAAAGTGCGTGTCAGGATCAGTCAGTTTCGTGTCAGTTCCTGCTAGTTTCGTCCTCGCCGCAAAGCCGCATAAACACTGGATTTTTCACATCCAACTCCCGAAAAAGCCAGTAATTTCGGGCAAGCTCGAATAAACCGAAAAATGCGCCAAAATCTGCATTTTTGGAAAGAACTACGGAAAGAACTGAGAACATCGAGGCAATACACGGACAGTCACACCGGCAAATATAATTTTGAAAGGTGTATTGCTATGAACAACACAGCCATCAATTGGGATGAGATTCCCGATATTATTACAAAAGATCAGCTCTATCGGATTTGCCATATCAGTAAGTCCACCGCCCGTTATCTCCTGCAAAGTGGAAAGATACCTTGCTATTACACAGGCAAGCAGACACGCTGCTATCAAATCAAAAAGGAAGATGTGATTGCCTATTTAGAGGACCGCAAAGTCTTCCCGGAAGCTTATGCCGCACCGAGGGGGTGGTATAAGGGCTACTATGAGATCAAACTGGGAATAAATCTCCCACCGGAAGTCTTGGAAGATATGCACGAGTATTATGCCGACCTGTTCTCCCAATACAAAGATGTTCTGACCGCTTTGGAGGTCTGCAAGCTGACAGGCTACAGTAAAACCGCTATAAACAACTGGTGCGCCGGCGGGCAACTGAAAGCATTTAAGCGCAGCAATATCAACCACATCCCGAAAATATATCTCGTTAAATTTTTCTGCTCTCCCTATTCTCGCTCGGTTACCCGGAAATCCGACTGGCATATCAGGACGCTGAAACGCTTCCCGTCTTGGAGAAGTCAGAAACAGTCACAGGGAGGTGCGAAGTAATGGCGAATTTCTTAGAAGAGCTATATTTCGGAAATCTTGACCCACAGGCGAGAGGGTATCGGAAAGGTAGCCACATCCTGAAGGTTTCGGAAAACATCAACGAGCTGGAAGGAAAACTCACGCAGCGCTTGAACGGCGAAGAAAAGAAGCTGTTTCTTGATTTCTGCAATGCCTATGGGGAGCTGATGGGCGAAAGCGGCCTCGATGCCTTTCTCGTCGGCTTCCGCCTCGGCGCAAAAATGATTTTTGATACTTTTTGCAGCGAGGACGCACCGTTTGAAAGCTACCTGAAAGATTAATCTAAAATGAGCCTCCTTTCGGCAGAGCGTGCCGTTGGAGGCTTGCTTTATACCCGATAGGGTGTATTTGGCCTTTAAGCGCATAGATTTACACCTTATCGGGTATAATCTTTATAGTAACGCCTTGACTTTATACCCGTTAGGGTGTAAAATAAATGCAGATTCATATTGAGGAGGCGAAGCACCATGAATAAGATTGCTGCATTTATCAAAGAAAACCGAAGAGCCGCCGGACTGACGCAGGAGGAGTTTGCCGCCCGCAGTGGGCTGGGGCTTCGCTTTGTCCGGGAACTGGAGCAGGGAAAAGAAACGGTTCGGATGGATAAGGTCAACGCCGCTCTTGCCATGTTCGATATGGAAGCCGTCCCCGGCAGAAAGTATGACGAATAGCAGGTTAAACTGCCATTTTGAAAATCGCACATTCGTAAAGCAAAGCCTCCTTTGGTACAATGAGCGTATCAAAGGAGGTTTTCATTATGGCTAAAACAATATTTGAACAAACGGGTGGTACATACACCATACAGGGCGATTATCGCTTGCCTGATCTGACCTTACCGCCCGAAGAAAAACGTCCTATCGGCGTGTGGGCACATCGCCGCCTGCGTTACTTAAAACGACATCATAAAATTCTCTACTACAATCTGCTCACTTCCGGCAAGCTCTACTGTCACCTCGCTGATGTAGAGGAAGAAGCACAGCTACTCTTTCTTCGGCTGGTAAAAGAATACGCCGAGCAGGAGGGCTTGACCGAACAGATGAAAGCGGAGAACCAAATGGAGTGGGTACAAAGGACGAATAACATTCGAGAACGTGTCAATGAAGTTGTGAATACAGAAATGATTTTTACATAGAAACAATTGAATTGACAAGCAGGTGCAGGAATTTGGATTCTTGCACCTGTTTTGTTTTCTAATCTTATGAGAGTTATTAGTCAATTTAAATTTACCAAATCATACTTGACTAATCTTGATTTTGTGATATACTGTATTTAGTTATACTATAAGCAATGCGTGTTGCTGCAATGGGAGGATGTAATCCGTGTTTATCGGCAGAGAGCGTGAACTTGCGGCGCTGAATAAGCTGTACGAATCGGATAAGTTTGAATTTGTTGTAATCTATGGTCGCCGTCGTGTCGGCAAAACAGCGCTGATTAGTCGCTTTATAGAAGATAAAAACGCCATCTATTTTATGGGCGTTGAAAGTAACGCCAAGCAGAATCTTGAAAATTTCAGCAAGAGCATTTTGAGCTATCACACCGGAATGGATGCAGAAACTTCTTTTCTATCCTTTCAAGCGGCTTTGGAATATGTGTTCAAGCTGTCCGAAAAAGAACGAATTATCCTTGCCATTGACGAATACCCCTATGTTGCCCGTTCGTCGAAAAGCCTCGCTTCCACCATTCAGCTTTTGATTGACCAATATAAAAATAATTCCAAGCTGATGCTGATTCTCTGCGGCTCGTCCATGTCCTATATGGAAGACCACGTCCTCGCCTACAAAGCGCCGCTTTACGGCAGACGGACGGCGCAGATGAAAATTCTCCCCTTTGACTTCGAGGAGACTTGCCGGTATTTCAAAAATTTCACCGATGAAGAGAAAGCCTATGTGTACGGCATTGTCGGCGGCACACCCCAGTATCTGCTTCAGATGAGCGATAAGCTGAGCATTGAGGACAATATCAAAAATACATTCCTGAATCCCAACTCCGCTCTGTTTGAAGAGCCGGAAAACCTGCTCAAGCAGGAGGTGCGGGAACCGGCGCTCTACAATGCGATCATCACGGCGATTGCCACCGGCGCTTCCCGTATGTCGGAGATTTCCGGAAAAGTCGGGGAAAGCACAAATATTTGCTCCGCCTATGTGAAAAATCTGATTTCCCTCGGCATTATCGAAAAAGAGACGCCTTATGGTGAAAAGGCGTCCCGAAAAGCGATTTACTCTATTGCGGATAATATGTTCCGCTTCTGGTATCGTTTTGTGCCGGAAAACAATTCGATCATCGCCCGTGGTGCTGCTGACTTGGCCTACAAGCGTATCGAGCCGTATCTGTCCGACTATATGGGCAAGGTATTTGAGGAAATCTGCAAGCAGTATCTCTGGAAGTTGCTGCTCTCCGGCGAATGCCCGGTGGAGTTTTCCTCTCTCGGACGCTGGTGGGGCAACGATCCCAAGGAAAAGCGTCAGGCGGAAATCGATATTCTCGCCGAGCAGGATAAAAACACCGCCCTTTTCGGGGAGTGTAAATGGACGAATGAAAAAGTCGATCTCGGCGTTTTGGAAACCCTCGTGAAGCGCAGCGAACTGTTTCCTTATAAGAATGTCCACTACTATCTCTTTGCCAAAACCGGCTTTACCAAAGGTTGCACCGACCGGGCAAGTGAGATGGAGAATGTGACACTGGTGAGGTATGAGGATATTGTTGATAGATAGATGATTTACGTATTGTAGCAATTTAGAAGTGATTACGAAATATGAAAAAGCAACCTATAACCAATGCCGGACATCACCTCATCTTTCCATACTTGCTTGAATATCGTAACAAGCTAATATCTCAAGGAAATACCGATGGCGTCGATGAGCTCATAATCAAATACACAAAATGATAACAGGCACGGGAGTCAAGCTCTCGTGCCTGTTGCTAGTTGTCAAACCATTATTATTTCGACTACAGATAATGGTGTTACAACATATCGTGTGTGTTCGTAATACATATTTTTTCCACAGCAATGTTTGAACTTCTTTCCGCTTCCGCATGGGCAGAGCTGATTTCTCCCGACTATTTCAATATCTTCTCGTATCCGTTGTTCCTTGAATCCTTTTATTGCAACTTTCTGCAAATATGGTTGCTTAAGTTCTAAATACTGATCTAACATAAGAAATTTTTCTTTTTCAGATCTTGTATCATCGGATATTTCCAGAACACAACGTTTGTCTTCTGGATGTGATACTATACAAACTGCTTGCATAACATCTATTTTGTCAATATACTCTATTGCTGGTTCACCCCAATAGAGATTACCCTTAATATGTGGACAATCTAAACTTTGCATCGATTTTCCACAAATGCTACAATGAGATTTGGAAATTACATACTCGCTGCTAGCAAAAATACTATATGGGTACAGTTCTTCGTATTGAATTAAGAGATCATAGAGTTCACTAAGTTCCAACCTGTTTTCAACATCTGTGAAACGACCGATATATTTTATCGCATCAAGACAATCTTGGAGTTTATTCCAAGACTCTTTATATTGACCATTTTCGAGCATTTCAAAATATCGAATCAGGTTGCAAAACAACTTAAAATAATCCTTGAAAATGAATTGTGAATTAGCAAGCTTTTCATCTTTTCTTTGAATTGCAATTTCTTTTATCTGCGAAAAGAGATCTGCGCATAGTTCAAAGTCTTCTGTAGAATTACTCAAATTGTTATCTAGCAGTTTGTGTTTAGTTCTGTTGATGGCTTTACACACTTGATCAATTTGATATATGTCTTTATTCTGAAGAAAATACTTAAGCATCTATTATGCCTCACATTTTATTAAGGTCAATTTTTTCAAATGCATCCTTAAATGCTTTTGCATCACCTGAATAATGAATATTTTTTTCTTCACCGTCACGCTTCACAATAAACGTAACATCTACTTTGGCATCTTCTTTTTCTCGACCTTTAAGCTTATCTTTTATATAGTCTGAGACAAGGTTTATGGCAATGGGCAACAAGATATTTCCAGCAACCCAAATAACAGGCATCCAAATATCAAAAGAATGTAAAGAACGTACTTGAATATCAGAATCTGCAAGTAAAGCAATGCTGTTTTCGGGATTGTTTTGACGACAGAATTTTACAAAACTGATTGACTCCTGCGCAAAATAAAACTCGTTTTCTTTATATTCTGAAGGCACTACTAAGAAATCTGTAGTTTCAAACTTCTTTTTAGTATCTTCTGAAATAGAATTTGTGTTAAAGTATGCATTAAAATCAGTTGTTGAGTTTGATATTTTAATATCGTTATTCATAGCATTTCCTTTCGCATTACAAGTTTCGCATCGCAGCGAGAAGTGCTGCGTCCTTTTTATAATTTCTTAAGCATAGCCCCTCAAGAATCTTTTTCTTCGTTTCCGGAGTCCAATAAATTTTCAAATCCTCTTTTGCACGAGTTATGGCGGTGTAAAAGATATTGTGGGTAATAAGCTCTTCAACTTCGTTTGTAATAACAATCTTGACTGATTTGTATTCCAAACCTTGTGCTTTGTGAATTGATACTGCATATGCTACTTGGAAAGGTACAATAGCATCTGAAGTATCATCGTCATCATCGGTGCTACGATGCTTGTCCACCCAAAAACTGATAATAGAATTACCTTGATGTGCCAACCAAGGTGAAATCATAATCTTCCGTTTCCCAGTCAGTAATAGCAATATCCAGTTCTACATCAAAACGGATTTTGTCTTCAGTTGGTTCTATATCTGTTATGCGGCCTTTCATATTGTTGTAAATCAAAGGAGCGAATCTATCTGATTCATTAAACAGAACAGGATCTCCGATTTTATATGTATTGATTCCCCAAACAATTTCACGGTGGGGATTGCTACTCTGCAAAAATCTATTGATATTGTTGATACCATAAAGACCATCATAATTTAAGCACAATATAATTTCATCCTCTTCCGAGTGTTCAAAAATTGATTCATCTAACCTTACGGTATATTTGCCTTTAACCATCGGTTCAAGAATATCATCTTGAAGTTTACGAACCCTATCCCAGATAGTCAGCAACCTTTCATTAGTACTTCTATATGGTTTAGATAATTCAGAAACAGATGTTTCGGATACGAAATTACGTGCAATGCTAAACCAATTTCCAAATAGAATTGCCTCAATCTGGAATACATCTCCGACCAACACAAGGAGTTTGAAAGTAGCTTTCTCCAGAATATCTTGCATATCCTTATTACTTACCGTACTACACTCATCAATAAATAAGATATCACATTCTGTGTCGGTGTTGTATTCAGATAGAAATTTTGTGATTGTTTTAAAGTCGCAATTACCTGCATTTACTTTCCGGCGCATATTGTCAACAGCAGGATTTGTATTTGCTAAATACATTTTTTTGCGATCATTATAGAGATTTGAAATATGATTAATGAGTGTTGACTTTCCGGTCCCTGCCGAACCATAAATAAGTGCGACATGAGAATCCGAAAATATAGTATTAAGAGCGACGAGTTTTTCTTTGCTATCAATCCTGTAAGATGGATTTTTAGAAAGCCACGATTCTACGAAATCACTGTAGCCGGATATTCCCGTTGAAGATAATTCCTTGAGCTTTTTAATGATTTTTGTGGTATCGTCAACATAACCCTTCATATACAGATGGTCTTTGTATATCCCAAGATATCGTTCAGCGTGTTTTCTTGCATACACTAGAGAGTTATATTTTCTTATTAAAGCATCGATATCTTCAAATCGTTCTAAATCGCTTAAGGGCGTAAATAAAACACCACTCTGCTCTGTATTGTTTTGTATTGTGCGAGCAAGAAATTCGTGCTCTCTGTTACCCGAATTAATACATTCAAACAAATCATAAATTCGTGGATTGTGTTTGATCAAAGATGTCGCATAAGGCATTTGATCAAACGGAATACAGCCCCAACGAAGATGCAAATCTGATAATTTTTCACAAGTTTCTCTGCTGTATTGGTATCGCATAACCTTATTATTTATTTTGTGAAGTAAGTAGCGAATAATATTGCTGCCGGGCGCTTTATCTTTTATAAGGTCACGGGATTTATCAAGAAAGTCAAAAATGTGAGTAACTTTCGCTTCTTTAGTACACTTTGCTTTAGCCCAAGAATAATATAAATCTGATGCTGTAACTAAATCAACGAGGCTCATTCGGGTATCGGTAAGAAATCTCATCAAATCTCGAAACTCATTATTGCCGCCGCTGATTTGAGTATGGCTACCAAAAAAGTCAGCAAATCGATTGATTTCACACGGCCTTATAGAGACTTCCCAACTATCAATAATTTGAATGGGCATGACTTTTCCGAGCACACCGATTACATCGTTGTGTATAGAAAGTTTAACTGCGTAATTGTCAGAAAGATCAAGAGCGGTAAAGGAAATTACTCTATCAAATTTGCTGGCTTTATCATTTGCTACTGTAAATGTTACTTCATAGAAAATATGATGCTTTACGAAAAAAGGTTTGATTTTCTGTATGTACGCACGATCATTGTAAGGATTACGTGTTGCATAACGACTCGGCTTAACAATACGAACAGCAATTTGTTTATAGTACTCCATCAAATTGTCATCTAAGTTTAATGGGAAATCATCAATATTCTCAAGAACGTCCATATTATACTTTTCTTTGAGAAATACCTTAATTTTAAGAAGATACTCATAATACTTAAGCATCAATCTTTCGGAACCGCCCTCATCAAACGTATAGTGGGATACAGATTTTTGGAGAAGATTATGGAATTTGCTTAAGAATCGCAGTTCTCCCTTGGTTTTGACAAACTCCCAAGCGGCTTTTTTATCCTGATAATCATTGGGATCGGTATCAACACCGTTTGAATAAACCTTCTGAACGATATACTCGACGAAATTTCTAAGCTGGGCCAAAATGTTCTGTGATAATAAACCTCGTTCGGAGGCATCAAACGCAGAAATATTTCGGCGTATTACTTTGTTCGTATCATAAATAGCCTCATCGACTTTTAGCATTCGAATACCTCCTTGTATTAACTCAAATGGACTGTCGCTTACAATAAATTAGCGCATTAATTCTAATTATTCAAAAACTTTCCGGCACAAGCGCCAGTTTGTTGATTGATTCATGTGCTCTCACAAGGGAATCGTAGACAGCTAAGACATCTTCAGAGTCCCAAGTGCGGAGTGATTTTTCGTCGATAACCCCGGCGCTTTCCCGAATGATTTTTGCAAGTTGTTCCTCATCGGCAACAGCAACAACAGCCTGAACAGCAGCATTGCTTTGTGCCTTTTTGAGGTTGAGGATCAGACTGTCGATAGAGCCTTTGGATTGTACCTCAAACACATATATTGCTTTACCCATATTGCCGATTTTCGCTTCCCATACTGCATCTACAACCGCTCCGGCTGTAATTTTCACCTCGGAACGGCTGTCAAATCCCAGAAGCTCGCCAATTGCGACCAGCTTTTCCTTGATTTCATCATGCAGAGATTTTGAGTCGCTGTCAGTCTCAGGTTTCTTGACATCAGAAACAGGAGTTTCGGAGGGTTTCTTTTCGACAAGTGGTAAAATCTCGTCCCACAAAAAATAATCGACTGCCAAGAGATCATAATTCTCCGCACCAGATTTCTTTAGTTCTTGGGCAATTTCTTTTGCGATGGTGCAGACTTCTACATATTTCTTTCCCGTATACTGATAATTGTACTTTGGCATATCGAGAATATCTAAGTATCCAAAACAAAGAATCGTTGTCTTATTAAAGATTACATATTCTTGAGGATTGGCATATGTAAGAAGTTCGCTGATTGTCGCAGGACCCATTCCTTTGACAGACTTGAGAAACAGATCCCACCGCTTGTCAACGGGGCTTGTCCCGTACAACAATTCTGATAATTGCTTTTTCAGTGCCAAAAAGCCATTATCAGCGATCAATTTATCCACAACATATTTCTTATTGCCCCAAATAAGCATAGACCATAGCTTGCTAATGTACTCTAAGAGTTCTTCCTCAGTCATTGCCAAAAGCTTGTCCTTGGTAAACGACTGGTAATACTCTTTGCGCTCTTTGCGTTCATCCCAGTTTTCTTCGTAATAGGCAGCGTTAGATTTCTTTTTCTTGGTAAATTCAGATATCGCTATTTTTAATTTTTGTTTATTCATATCTAACCTCTTAACCCGGATAAACAATCCCATAATCCGATTCCATTATTTTTCTTATATGCTTTACAAACAGATCCTCAAGCTCAGACATGCTGCCGAATGAATAGTAGTACTCTGAAATAATATCAGAAGGCACCTTAATTTTTTTGCTTTTTTCTCTCACCATAATAATGGGTTTCTTTTTGTTATAGGCTATTCCAAGCTCATACATCACATTGGGATTGGCCTCTGTTGTGTCAGCAAGAAATACAGAACAGTTCTCAATTTTTTCATATATATCTGCAGTTATATTAATGCTCTTTCCTTCACCTGTCATTATAGGATGTGCTATTAACTCAACATTAGCCCCCATATTATTTAGTGTTGTTACAGCACGTTGAAGGGCTCCATTGTAATCTCTAACAATCTCCTCACTTTTATATTCCATTGCCATAAATATATATTTGGGTGATACAGTAATGTGCTTATATGCTACATCTAAAATTTTAGATGCTTTAGTAAATACAGTTCCTGTGTATTTGTACTTCTCAAGCCATTTATCTATTAAGCCCATCATCTTACAAGCCTCGGTTAAATCCGTGCTCTTATATCTGACGTAGAAAGCAAGTTGAAAGAAAATATCCGAAAACTCTTTTTTTATGTAACCAAAACGTTCTGTTTGAGAGAGAATTTTAAACGAATCTACGAGCAATATATCAAACTGTGTTTCGTCAATATCTTCACTATTTATTTCTTCCAATATTTCGCATATTTGTGAAAGAGGTGAATCAAAGTGCTGTTTATTAAGTAAAGGATTAGCATCGAACTTGTCATAGTAATGCTTTAATAACGGCAAATGCTTATTGATCAATACAAGCTCATCACTCTCCCATTTTTTTGATTTAACAAGTCCCTTGAAATTTTCTTCTGCTTCAAGTTTCCTTGCTGTATTATTCAAAATGTAAAACAAAAACGCTTCGCTTTCCGTGTTGTCATCATCAGATATTTCCAATACAATATTATCAGGGTTTTCGATATTAATATTCCAAAGAACAATAGAAAAGGGTATATAATAATCTTTGTCTTTACCTGCCTCTAAACGGTGATTTCCATCAACTCTCGTGAGTGTTTCATCTTCAACCTCCAAACAATAATACCCAATGTTTTTAATTGCGCCCTTGGCGGTTTCGGAAACAGAAGAAAATCCTTTGTGATCATAGCTTTTTAATATTGCTTTTTTAGAATCATTAACACTTAGGACTACTTCTGGTAAAAATTTAGCTTCGTCTTTGCAGTTGTCAAGAAACCTCGCAATATCCTTTACATGATCCTCCTTCAGTTCTCGTTGATATCGTTCATATTGTGGCTTAGAAGAGGCAGCTAAATCTGATATTTTAGCGTAACCTCGAAGAGTGGGGATACCGTTTTCTACAAAGAAACCCAACTCCTGTAATCTTTTCAAGGTTCCTGAATAAGGAGTTACAATACCACAGTTATTACCCAGCAATCCATAAAATGAAAATTTACTCACCAAAGATCGCCTCCTCAAATTCTTTTTGTGCCTGTTGTGCGCATAACGGTATTTTCAACTGTAGCGCTGACATTTTTTTGCGTATTTCGGAAATGAAATCTACTATTTCCTGCTGCCTTTGTGCTGATGGCAAAGGGATTCTTAATCCTAAAAAATCGTTTTCGTTAATACGAGGCATACGTGCTCCACTATATAGAGGCGATAATTGTTCTTGAATAATTACGGAAGAAAGAATCTCCATAAAATACATTCTATTAATATTCTTGATATCAAAAACGAAAAATTCAGATGAACATACTACATTTTTCGTTGAAGATATATTCTCCCAATACTTATTTAAATAAGGCCTTAGTTTACCATATATAATATAATTAGAGGGAACACGAATAGTTTGGCTCAACACATCTTTGCCAGATATCTGTTGCAATAATACTTTACCGGTGTTTTTTTCAACATGTTCCATTCCAATATAAGTGAATTTTTTTTCAGGCTCTTCCTTGGTGTTTATGCGTAAATTTTCCCCAGATGTGTCAACCATAAAATGCGCAATCACGGTTGCCATATCTACCATTTTTTCGTTTGAATAAACCAAAATCTTGCTAGAAAGATAACGAGGATCCCATCTAGTTAAATTCTTATAGTCTGTAGTGCCTATTAAACTATTAAAGGAAGATTTCTTAAATGTTATTCCTAGCTCTTTTAATATATATTGTTTTATTTGACCCTGAAGATCATCAATTAAATTCTGATCTTTTTTCGTTTCAGCAATTTTATTATTATATTTATGTATTAATTCGTTTTGAACATCGATAGCAGGCATGGGGAGTTTATAACTTAAAAATTTATCCTCCTGTAAATACAAACGATTACCACTACCATTGCTACAGTCCTGCCAAACTTGTACAAAAACATTAGAGGATAATAATAAAATCAAATAGTCAATATTTGCGATTTTGGGGTTAACATCATAAACCCAAAAATTACCGGTAATAATAGCCCCATCTGCTTCGGGTGGAACAATACCAAACGCTCCATTTCGAGCATCAATTTTTGATACTGCTAATTGACCAGCTTTTACATAGTACTGTTTTTTAGTTTTAATTTCTTTTCCTAAAACTTCATCTCTTACAACAACACCACCACAATTTGTTTTTATAGTAATACGCTTGTATTTTTTGTCATCTTCAACAAGCATTTGATCTTTCCGACGTGTAATGGCTTTTCCTATTCTTTTCATTTCAAAAGAAGACTTGATAGAAGTTGAATTGAAGAAATGTTTAATATTCCAATCAATGGTTTGACTAAACAAAACCGAAGAAAGTACCGAGTTTGTATTTACCACTTTAATTCAACCTCCTTACCATCACTGATACGGAAAAGTCTGCCTTCCGAATTTATAGTATAAGAAATAACGCTATTGGATTCGTTCCAGAGCTTCTTTGTAATTCTATATTCTTTATATTCATCTTGAAGGGGCGGGAGTTGGTTTCCTGCAGAAACAGCACCAGTAGAAGTAATGCCAGCATCCTCGACCATTGCAATAGGAATTTCGTAATCAAAGTATTCCTTGGTAAGCGGTTTAGCTTCTTCAATAATAGTCTTTTCGAGATCTCTGAGCTCTTTTTCTGCTGCGAAAACGAGCGCTTTAACTTTAAGTTTCTTTGCCTTTTCTGTTAAAATCCTTTCTTGTAATTCTTTTATTTGCCTAATATATTTTTGTCTAACTTCTTTTTCAGCTTTTGTTTTTGCTCCTAAGTACTGAATCTCTTCTTCTTCGGTAAAGCGCTTAAAGAAAACAAGGCTGGGTTTTACTGTTGCACCTGCAGCGATAAAAACATCTTGGGGGATTGAACAAATAAGGATAAGCTTAGCTTTCCCTTCAAAATACTCACGAATTTTTTGGAGGTTGGAGGTGTTCAGAACACCTTCGGGCAAAACCATGCCCATGCGTCCGCCTTTTTTTAGCAGTCTTAGGCAACGCTCCATAAAAAGTACTTCGGTAAGACCAGACATCGAACCTACGTCGTATAATGAAAGCAAAGATTTACCAATGTTGTCGTTTACCTGCTTGAGTGCTTTTTCATAAGCTTCGCCGTACTTAGCCTTATATTTTGCAATCAAAGTTGCATCCGTAAATTTATCTGCTTCTGTGATTTTTTGAGATTTATCGATTCTCGCACCAAAAGGAGGGTTGGTTAAGATAACATCAAAACGCTCTTCAAAAATGCCATTAACATTCAGCAAGCCGTCGTGATGATGAACGCCGCCGTGCCCATCACCGTGCATAATCATATTCATTTTTGATGTTCTTGCCATACGAGGGTTAGCATCCGTACCGTAAATACAATTACGTGACAAATTATACATACGGCTGCCTTCTACTTGGGTGTCAAGTTCCTTGTTGAGAGTGGATTGCATAGCTTCAATGCGCTCGTTGATAACAACCTGTTCTTCTTCGGACAGAGAATCGTAGTTATCACCTTCAATAACAGAACGTAATTCCGTTTTTGCTTTCTTTACCTCTTCCTCGATTTTTTCACGCACATATTCAAATGCTTTAATCAAGAAGCCACCACTACCACAAGTAGGATCGCATACAGTTTCATTCTCTTTTGGATCGAGAATGTGTGTCATGAAATCAACAATCGTCCGAGGGGTAAAATATTGGCCTAATTCACCACGAAATGTAGTACCCAAGAATTGTTCAAAGGCAATGCCTTTAACATCATCTTGCGTATCGGAAAGATTATATGTTTCGAGCTTTTCCAAGATTTGCTCAAAGCTGTTTTGCCTAATTTTGATGATTTCGTTCTCCTCAAAAAGCTGGTCATCCTTAAATTCTTCCTTAGTATTGTAAAATAAGAATTGCATATAAGGAAGATCTTTGGGAGTTCCTTTCAGACTGGGACGAATTTCTTTTTCGAACCACTTTTCTTTTTCTACAAATTCATTTTTGGTAAATACTTTTGCACCACGTTGTTCACGCTCGTATTTAATTTTCATAAAGAGAATCTTACTGATTTCATCAAACGCAGCCTCAGGCGAAAGCTTGTCATTGTTACGAATGATGTTGTGGCAAGTGCGAAGAATTTTGGTGAAATCATCTCTTGTGAATGTTTTGGTTTTAGAAAGAATATCCTTTACCCTTTTATCATTCAGAGCTTCTTCGGCCGTAGGAATTGCCACAACTTCTACTAACTCTTTAGGAAGGTAATCTTTGTCAACATTAAAATATTTTGTTTCTTTTTCATTCGTGGTTACAAAGAAGCTTGCGCCAGCCCAAGAAGCATAATTATACCCCTGATAATAATCTTCTTCACGAATGCGAACATTTTCTGCTTTGCATTCAACAACAATAAAAGCGGCTTTGCTTTCAATTTTATCCTGTTTGGATTTCCAAATAACAATGTCCGCACGTGCTTTACCTTGTCCCCGTTGGGAATTATTGACTTTAATTTCTTGTGCCATTTGATCAAGAGAAAAACCGTAATCGTCTACAAGTTTTTTAATATATTCTTGGCGAACCTTCTCTTCAGGTGTTTCGATATGCCAAGAATCTGTTAAGGGGCAAAAGATTTTTCCGTTTTCTCTTTTTATTTCTAATGTGCTCATAATAAAGCCTCCGTTTATTTTTTCTTCTACAAGCCACTCTAAAACTCGAACTTTTGGTTATATGGGCTTGATAAAAAGATATCATGTGATATTAAAATTACAATTCATCCGTCTTAAAGTTTGCATACCAATCATAGTAATAACTGTAATTGATGTCTTTATAAATTTCACTGCTATTTATAAAGCGAGTGCAACAGATGTTTGACTTTAATTATCCATATTAGGCTGCATTCCATCGTGATTTGTTATTCTTCATTCTCTATAAGCCCATACGCCCTGTAATAACTCAACATCGCCTGAAGTTGCAGCTTATTGGCAAAAAGCTGGCGGTAGGTGACGGTTTTCTCTTTGCTCTCCGCCTTGAGCTTCATCATCTTTTCCACAGTCGAGTCATACTGGGAAAGGATGGCCTTGAGCATATCTTCAAAGGATTTTAATCTCTTTTCGTCCATGTAAATCACCAATTATTTCTCAGCCCCAACGCCGGATTTCATCCAGGCGTCCACTTCGCTGATCTTAAATTTCCAAAGCCTGCCGATTTTCGTGGCGGGCATTTCTCTTTTGTCTATCCAAGCGAGTACGGTATCACGGCTGACACCGAGATATTCGCAGATTTCTTTCATGGAGTACCAGCGTTCGACATTCAAATCCATTTTTGTTGTCCTCACTTTCGGGTATGTATAAAAATACATGTTAAAGTATATCACAAAACCACACGCATATCAATGATTTTTGCGGATTTATGTAGAATTAAAAGTTTTTTCTCTGATATTCAAAGAGTAGAAAAGCTAAAATTCCTTGCTCGCCACTTCCGGCGGGCAAATTTTTTTGTTCTTTTTCAAAAATTTTTCTCTGAAACAGGTTGCGTTTTGACACTCCAATTCCAAATAAGTGAAGGGATAAATTTTTTTGAGATTAGGGGGGCATTTGGCCGTTCTCAGTGGGAATAAGTGAAGGGACTTTTTTGGCAAGTAAAAATAAGCCATCCAGCAACCGGACAAAAAATATTTTCTCATTTTTTTCTGTGAAATAGGGTGTCATTTGGCTTTGTAATTCCAAATAAGTGAAGGATAAATTTTTTCTTAAAAAATTTTTCATGAAAAACCTCAAAATGGGTGTGCATTTTAGCGCCCTTTGTCCAAATGAGTGAAGGGGTCTTTTGCAAAATAAAAAAATCTTCAAAAACACCCGATAATTTCACTCTTCCCAGTGGGAACAAGTGAAGGATGAATTTTTTCTTGAAAAATTTTTTGAAAAAATTCCAAAAAAGGGTGTGCATTTTAAGGCTCCCAGTTCAAACAAGTGAAGGGGGGGGTTCACGACTCCTTGAAAATTGAATGACCGTCCGAAGGATACAAACCGCCATGACTTTGCCGAAAGGCAAACGAGCGCCTGAGCTGAAATAACGACAGCTTGGGACTGCACAGCGCCCGCCGACAAGCGGGAATGCCTGTAGGAATCTTAGGGTGAAACGGCGGCGGATACCGGCAGCACAGAATTCCTCAACCGGTATCCGATTTTACATAGCTGTAAAGGAGGAATGGAAGCTATGAAAAAATCAGAGCTCAAAGAGCTTTACCAGATGATGTTTCCGGAATATCCGGACATCGTGACTGTCCGGCAGCTTCGGGAAATGCTGGGCATCAGCCGTCAGCTTGCCTATGACTTGATTGCCGACGGCGAGGTGCAGGCGATTAAAATCGGCAACAGTTTCAAAATCCCGAAAGTCAGTGTAATCAACTTCGTGACTGAAGAGAAAAAGGAGGTGAAATCAAGTGCCTGAACGAATCGAGCTCACGCCGTCCCAGCACAGGCGGTGCAACCGCCTGATAAAAAGGCTGTGCGCCAATTATGATGACGGCAACTGCCTATTGCTGGACGACGGCGAGTCCTGCGTCTGCCCGCAGACCATCTCCTATTCGCTGCTGTGCCGGTATTTCCGCAATGCGGTTTTACCCGCAGAAAAGGAACTGTATGCGGACATTTTCAAGCAGCGTACTTATCACTGTACCGAGTGCGGGGCGGCTTTTGTGCCGAACTCTAACCGGCAGAAATACTGCCCATCGTGCAGCAAAAAGGTGCACCGCAGGCAGAAAAACGAGAGCGCAAGAAAGCGCAAAGCGGACAATTAGAGGCTTAGAAACGCCCTGTTTTCAAGGACTTTTGGATGCCGAACTAGGGTGCATAAAGGAATCATACCAACCCCCTCGATTTCGGCGTTCTAATTGTCCGAATCACAAAAACGAAAGGATGTAGTTATGAAAAGAAAATTAGTAACCGTGGATGCAGAAACCCTGCTGTCCACACCGATGAGCAAGACCATGTTCATTGTCGATGGGCTGATCCCGCAGGGCGTAAATGTCCTGAGCGGAGCCGCCAAAATCGGCAAAAGCTGGCTGATGCTGTGGCTTGGATTACAAGTGTCACAAGGGCTACCCGTTTGGGGAATCCCGACCATGCACTGCGATGTGCTGTATCTCTGCTTGGAAGATACGCTCAAACGAATCAAAGACCGGCTTTTCGATTTGACAGATGATTCAAACCGAAGCTTCCACTTGGCTGTAACCTGCGGATTGATCGGGAACGGGCTGGAGGAAGAAATCATCAACTTCTTGGAGGACTTCCCGAAGACAAAGCTGGTGATTATCGACACACTTCAAAAGGTGCGGGATTCCAAGGGAAGCGCCGGGAAAACGGGAATGTACGGCAACGACTACGACGATATTTCCTCCATCAAGCGGATCGCCGACGAGCACGATATTTCCATTATCCTCGTCCACCATCTGCGCAAGCTGAAGGACGGGGACGATCCGTTCAACGAGGTGTCCGGCTCTACCGGCATTACCGGAGCGGCGGATACCAATTATGTGCTCAAGCGCAAGCGAAGCAGTAAGGATGCCACTCTTCTCGCCTGCGGGCGGGATGTGGAATATCAGGAGCTGACTTTACGGTTTCAAGACCTGAAATGGGAATTGGTAGAGCGCAAAAATACAGAGGAAATCCATAAGGCGGAGATTCCGCAGTTCCTTTTTCGGGTTGTGGAATTTATGAAAAATCGCACCGAATGGGTAGGAACCGCCACCGAGTTGATCGCCGATATGGCGGAAACCGAAACTACGCCCAATGTGCTCACCAAGTACTTAGGGCAGTTTTACTATGAGGTGCTGGAGCCCGCCGGAATAGAGTACCGCACCAAACGGACGGGACAAAGCAGGCTGATTAAATTCATACGCCGTGACGGCGGTGACGCAAATGACGGGAATATCATGGTATAGCGAAATATCCGTCACAGCCGTCATCGCTGTCACAAACAAAGGAAAGGATTGAGATTTTATGAGAAGCAAAACACTTGGAATCAATGTGCGGGTAACGCCTGCCGAGAAGGAGAAACTCAGCGAAAACGCATATTATTGCGGGCTTTCTCTGTCGGAATATCTTCGGAGGCTGGGGCTTGGAAAAGATGTCAAAGCCACAACCGATGAGAAAATCTACAAGACTTTTCGGCTTATCCGACAACTGAAAAAGGATTTTGACTCACTCGAAAGAAGCGAAACTCTCCATCGCCTGAGCGTGATAGAGGACTTACTGAAGTAAGAGAAATGGAGCGGAGGTTTTAGGCGAATTTCGGGGTCCCCGGAAAGCCGTAAGGCTTTTTGGGGAAAGGAGGAGCAGCGGAATGATTGAGACCTGCCGCTTGCGGCGAGACGAAAGATATGAAGCTTGCGACGACGCAGCGAGCAGACCGTTTATACTCCCAAAGGTCGTAAAACGGTGAATCTCGTTAGGGAGCGCCCTAATACCCCCGTAAAGAAAGGAAGAACACAATGAAACAAAGAATCAAAAAACAGTTCTGGCTTTCCCCACAGGACGCCAGAGAATTAAAGCGCAAGGCAAAGCTTTGCGGAATTACAGAGACCGCCGTTATCAGAATCCTTCTGCGTGGATATGAGCCGAAGGAAAAGCCGGACGAAAGATTTTATGAAGCAATGCGCCAGCTTTCCGCCATCGGCAACAACATCAATCAGCTTGCCGTGAAAGCAAATAAACTCGGCTTTATCGATGCGCCGATGCTGAAAACGGAAGCGCTGCGCTGGCACAAGTTTCAGGCGGACATAGAAGCGGTGTTTCTCCGCCCCGGTGAAAGCAATCTGAAATGGCAATAAGGGAGGTGAGCAGAATGACAAAACGAAAATCTGATTTTACTTTACCAACCAATTCGCTGGACGAGCTGTTCTCTTCACAGGAGGAACGGGACGACGCAAAACTGGAACGAGTGAAAGAAATTCCATTAAACGAGCTGCACCCGTTCAAGGCTCATCCGTTCAAAATCCAGAACGATGACGAGATGAAACGCCTGATGGAGAGCATCCAAAAGTTCGGCACACTCACACCGGCGCTCGCACGACCGATGAAGGATGGCGGCTATGAGCTGATTTCCGGGCATAGAAGGCTGGCGGCGTGTCAGATGTTGGGCATCGAAACTATGCCGGTCATCGTGCGGGAAATGAGCAACGATGAAGCGGTCATTGCGATGGTGGACGCCAACCTGCAACGGGAACATATTTTACCCAGCGAAAAAGCATTTGCTTACAAGATGAAAAGAGACGCTCTAAACCACCAAGGTATAACTTCTCCCCAAGTTGGGGAGAAGTTACTCACGGTAGAAAAAATCGGCGCTGACAGCGGAGATAGCAAAAATCAAGTGCTACGCTATATCCGGTTGACTTACTTAATCCCCGAACTATTAGAAATGGTGGACGAAAACAAAATCGCTTTCAATCCTGCGGTTGAGATTTCGTACTTAGACAAGGTCGAGCAGCGAGTGCTGTTAAGCGCAATGGAGCTCAACGACTGCACGCCGTCCCACGCACAAAGCATACGACTGAAAAAGCTTTCGCAGGAGGGAGTGCTGCAAGACCGGACAATCTACGACATTCTCGCCGAGCAGAAGCCCAACCAGCAGGAGCAGTACAAATTCAAGCGGGAGGACATTCGCAAATATTTCCCAAAGAGCTACACGGACAAGCAGGTCTGCGATACGGTCATTAAGCTGTTGGAACAATGGCAGCGCAGACGAGAACGGGACAGAGACAGCCGCTGATTCGAACCGAAAATGTGTGCGGATCACGACCTTCGCACAATGGAAAGAACTGCACCGATAGGGTATCATGTCCTTGTCGGTGCAGAACTGTCCATGTATGCCAAATACAAAAACGGAGGTAAACAAATATGGTATCAGGACATTTACAGGTTAAAAAGGGGTACTACTACGCCGTGCTAAGCTTCTACGACAGCAAAAACAAGCGGCACGTCAAGTACATATCCACCGGACTTCCCGAAAAGGGAAACAAACGAAAGGCCGAAGCGGAGCTTGTAAAAATCCGCAACGCCTTTGAGCCGCCCGCAGAGATCGGTGAGCTTTGCTCCAATATGCTGTTCGCCGACTATCTGCTCGGCTGGCTGGAAATCGTCAAGGTTCGGGTGAAGCCCACCACCTTCGGCTCTTATGAGAGCATGGTGAAGCTGACCATCGAGCCGTATTTCCGAAATAAGCCGATCACGCTGAAAGACTTGGAAGCACGGCACATCCAGCAGTTTTATTCCGAAAAGCTGAAAACCGTCAAGCCTAATTCTGTGATCCACTACCACGCTGTAATCCATCAGGCGCTGAAATACGCCATGAAAACTGATCTGGTAGCGCAGAACGTGGCAATGAAGGTAGACCGCCCAAAGAAGAATGATTTCCAGCCGGTATTTCTGGATGCGGCGGAACTTCAGCGCTTATTTGAAGTGGTCAAGGGAACAAAGCTGGAGTTGCCGGTCTTGGTTGCCGCCTTTTACGGATTGCGCCGTGGCGAGGTGCTGGGGCTCAAGTGGGACGCCATCGACTTTGAACGGGGAACGCTGACTATCAAACGGACGGTGACCTCCGTCAATATAGGCGGGAAAACGCAGATCATCGAGCAGGAGTCGGCAAAAACCAAATCCAGTATGCGCACTCTGCCTCTGGTGGGAAGATTCAAGGAATACTTTGCACAGGTCAAGGCGGCGCAGGAGCTGAACAAGCAGGTCTGCGGCAACTGCTACAACTATGAATACGATGGCTTTGTATTCGTAGATGAGCTGGGCGAGCGGATGAGGCCCGACTATCTGACATCCCAGTTTCCTGCTTTCATCCAGCGGCACGGCATGAAAAAGATGCGCTTCCACGATCTCAGGCATAGCTGCGCCTCTCTCCTGCTTGCCAATGGCGTACCGCTCAAGCAGATTCAGGACTGGTTGGGGCATTCGGATTTTTCCACCACGGCAAATATCTACGCCCATCTGGATTACAGTTCGAAACTCTCCTCGGCGCAGGCGATGGTGAGTGGTATGCCGCTTCCCAAAGCGGGCGATTTCGGCAGCAGATGGGAGCAAAACGCAGAAAAAAGCGGGGAATAAAGCGAAAAACTGTTCTTTCCAAAATTTATGGAAAGAACAGCTCAAAACCGGGTGATTTTCGGAGCGAACGCAAAAAAAGAAAAATCCAGAAACCCGCATGGTTACTGGATTTTTCGATGGCGGAGAGTGTGGGATTCGAACCCACGTGCCCTTGCGGACAACCGCATTTCGAGTGCGGCTCGTTATGACCACTTCGATAACTCTCCCTCTATGTTCAGCCGCCGTTTTTCCCCACCTTTTTCCGATAGAAAAAGGCTTTGGAAAGAACTGACGGAAAGAACAGCAAACTTATTCAATTTTCGAACCGTGGAAAACCCGCACGGCTACAAGGTTTTTGGTGGACGAAACGGACAGCTCCCCGCAAGATTTCGAGTCAGCCCCGTTATGACCGCTTCGATACCGCTGCATATAAGGCACTGCTACACGCGGTGCTCATTTATTATAGCAAAAAGGCGTGCCGGCGTCAACGGAAAAAGCTGAGCCCCGGCCTCCGGCGCGGGGGAATGCGGCGCATGGGGGCGTGCTGGCGCAGAAAAGGGGTTCCGTGGGGGAAAAGATGTGCTATAATAGCCTCAAAGAAGGCGGGCTGGTGCAAAATGTGAAAATGCTGCGCGGGCATACATCCGCCAGCCGCGGGCATATATATCACACAGCGGAAAAGGGGGCCTGGGGCATGGAACTTGTGAGAGGGATAGCGGCTTCCGCCGGCCTTGCGGTGGGTACGGTGCGCCGGCTTCGCCATATCCAGACGGGCCTTGGGCGTGTGGTGATGAGCCCGGCACAGGAATATGAAAGCTTCTGTGCAGCTGCCGAGGCGGCGCGCACCCAGCTGAAGGAAATGGAAAAAAGGGCAGACAGTACGCAGAAAGATATTTTGGCGGCCCAGCGCATGATGCTGGATGATGAGGGCCTGCGCGAAGAGATAGAACGATATATCAAGGCGGGTGCCGGGGCGGCTGCGGCGGTAGAGCGCGCGGCAGGCATTTTTGCCGGGCGCATCCGCGCGCTGGATAACGATTACATGCGCGAGCGCGCCTGTGATGTGCTGGACGCATGTTATCGTGTGGTGGAGGCGCTGGATGACAGCCCGCGGCAAATTTTGCAGCTTTCGGGCCCGGCCATCATTGCAGCGCATGAGATATATCCCACCGATATTTTCCTGCTGGACCGCAGCCTTATTCTGGGCTTTATCACAGCGCAGGGCTCTGTGAATGCGCATGCGGCCCAGCTTGCCCGCACCATGGGCATCCCTGCGGTGGTGATGGCGGGCGAGGATTTTCTGGAGACGTGCGACGGCCGCCTGGCCGCGTTGGACGGAAACGGCGGCGAAGCGTATCTGGACCCGGATGAAGGCACTAAGGCGCGCTTTTCCCACAGCATCAGGCTCTCGCGCCGCCGCAGCATCACGAAGGAAAAGCTGCGCGAGGCCATGTGCGTCACACGCGATGGCACACGCATCACCCTGATGGCCAGCTGCGCCACGCCAAGCGGCGTGGTGCAGGCCGTAGAAGAGGGGGCAGAGGGCATAGGCCTCCTGCAAAGCGAATATCAGCTTCTGGCGCAAAGCGAAGCTGGCGAGGATGCACAGGTGCGCTTTTACTCCCAGTGCCTTGTAAACGCAAAGGGAAAGCCGGTCACCATTGCCACGTACGACCTCAGCACCGACAAGCAGCCGCCGGGCTTTGAGGCACAGCCGGAAAAAAATCCTGCCCTTGGCCTGCGCGGCGTGCGCTACAGCCTGGCGCACCCCCAGCTGCTGCGCAGTCAGTTTGCGGCGCTACTGCGCGCGGGTGTGGCCGGCAGCCTGCGCGTGGCGCTGCCCATGGTGTCCTCGCGGGAGGAAATGGAGCGAGCGCTGGATATCATGTACGAGACAAAACGCAGCCTGCGCGAGGCCAGACGCATGTTTAACGAAAATGTACCGGTAGGCGTGGTGATAGAAACGCCTGCCGCGGCGCTGTGTGCGCGCGAACTGGCTCAGAAGGCGGCATTTTTCTGTGTGGACCTCGCAAATCTGGCGCAGTATACCCATGCGGCAGACAGGACACAGGCCGATGTGCAGCCGTATTTTTCCGTCACCTCTCAGGCTGTGCAGCAATTGGTGGGCATGGTGCTGGAGGCCGCGAAGAAGGCCAACATCCAGACGGTGCTGTGCTGCGACAGTGCAGCGCAGCCCAGTATGGCGGAGAGTTATGCCCGCCTTGGCGTGCGCTGTTTTTCCATGGCCGCGGGCGATATCCTGCCCGCCAAGGAATATCTGATGGGTCTGAGCCTTCAATGACGGTGGGTGTAAAATGGAACAAAATCCACATGTAAAAAGCGTGGTACGCACAAAGGAAAAGGGTATATTGCTGTGCAACATCTCAAAATGCACTGAAATTTCTTTCCATTTCAGCTTGGGAAGGGAAGGTTTACAGCCCCGGCGCAAGCTTTCCTGCTTTCAGGCAGTTGGCCAGCCCGTGCTCGCTGCCGGGAGCGGAAGCCTTTTATAGAGGCACCGCTGCCGGCCCTGACGCTGGTTTCCGAAGGTAATAAAAAGC
>OLRK01000921.1_pt1 | contig 28842 bp, 28 predicted proteins | sample 1672911 | NCBI WGS metagenome assembly OLRK01 (sample SAMEA3136736, study PRJEB25190) | human gut metagenome | biome: human gut; feature: human-associated habitat; material: faeces | place: Austria | collected 2013 | reverse complement strand
GGTTAGTCTTTCTTTGTTTATTGCAAAATTCATAACTCTTCGCTGACACACATAAGCGATTCGACTACCTGTATATGCCGTAATCCAAGCTATATCCTTATCAACTCCAAGTTTCATCAAATTCTTTATTCGATTTTGCGGAGTTTTCCATTGCTTCCAGATACACATACGCAACCTATAACGAATTCTTGCATCTAGTTCTTTGCAGAGAGTTTTCATACTTCCTATCTTAAAGTAGTTAATCCACCCTCTTATAAGCTGATTGAGTTTCTCCACCTTATAGCTGTTGCTAACTCCCCAGCTACGAGAGGTGAATTCTTTCATTCTTTTCTTGAATTTCGCTACTGATTTTGCATGTGGTTTTGCCTTAAGCTGATGTGCTCTTGAATCAAAGTAGAAACCAAATCCAAGGTATTTAAGCCCTTGTGGTCTATCTACCTTACTCTTGGTCATGTTGACTTTGAGCCCTAGCTTCTCTTCAATGAATCGTGAAATATTTCTCATGACTCTGTTGGCAGACATTTCGCTTCCGACCATAATGATACAGTCATCCGCATATCGTACAAAGTTAAGCCCACGCTTTTCCATTTCCTTATCAAGTTCATTCAGCATAATGTTTGCCAATAATGGCGAAAGATTTCCTCCTTGTGGTGTCCCCACAATGGTATCCTCATATTCATCATCAATCATGATTCCGCTGACAAGGTATTTTCTAACGATAGAGATAACATCTCCATCTTTGATAGTTCTACCTATGATAGTCATGAGCTTATCATGGTTTACTGTGTCAAAGAACTTTTCCAAGTCGATATCTACAATCCAGTCATTACCCTCATTCATCATGTCGAGTGCTGTTAGAATTGCTTGCTGAGCACATCTGTTAGGTCTGAATCCATAACTATGGTCATGGAACTGTTCCTCATAGATTGGTGTTAAAACCTGTGCAATGGCTTGTTGTATGAATCTGTCTGTTACTGTTGGTACTCCCAGGTTTCTGACACCGCCATCAGGCTTTGGTATCTCCACTCTTCGTACTGGCTGAGGTTTATATTTTCTCATCCTCAACTGTTCCTTGATGATTTCGCCGTTCTTTGCAAGGTATTCTTTGAGTTCTGTGTACTTCATTCCGTCCACTCCCTCTGCACCTTTATTTCGTACGACTTGCAGATATGCTCTGTTGAGATTGTCGCTAGATATAATCTGCTCCATTAGACTACTTGTGTCCATGCGTTCTTTCCTTTCCGTCTCGCTTGATTTGACCACCTTTTTCCCGATTGATTACGGCAGATGTTGTCATTTCTGCAATACGAGACATACTCAAACTTATTGATTGTTCGCCCCTTCGCTCCATCTCCATTACAGAGACTTCTTCGCTACTATGGGCTCGGCTGACTTCTCACAGTTCGTTGTTACTAGGCTAATGAAACCTCTGTGAGACCTCCACGCTTAAGGTGCACGCTCTTTCTCTCCATATATCCGCCACATTTACTCTGCTACTACAAAGGTGATAGTTATTAGACTTCGTTGCTTCATGCCAACTTATCTCTCGTAGCCTAGCCTTATATGTGATTTCTGTTCGTCGGACCAGAGATTTGCTTACAGCTTCCTTCAGATTCTACCTCGCAATAGACACCCTTGCTGTTCGGCTATACACTTCCCACTATCTGGGCATGTTCGGGACTTGCACCCGTTAGAGCGCGCCCATGGCGCGCAAACATGAAAAAAGGACGCCCGCCAGGGAACGCCCTTTTCGTCATACTATCTGATTCTGCCAGCCTCTGTCCGGCTATAAGATCACCTTCGCCGGACACTTCTCCGCGCACTTTCCGCAGTTGGTGCACTTTTCATAATCAATAACAGCCACATTGTTGTCCATATGGATGGCGTCGGCTTCGCACTGCTTCGTACACAGGGTACAGCCGATGCATCCGGCGTCGCATTTTTTCTTTACATCAGCGCCCTTATCGTGGGAATTACACTGAACCAGATGCTCTGCCTTATAGGGCACCAGATCGATCAGATGGCGGGGACATACGGCCGCACAGGCGCCGCAGGCCACGCATTTCTCCTTATCGACCACAGCCACGCCGTCCACGATATGGATGGCGTCGAACTGACAGGCCTTTACACAGCTTCCGGAGCCCAGACAGCCATAAGAGCATGCCTTATCTCCGGCTCCCGGCACGGCTGCGGCGATCTTTACGCAGTCATCCATACCGTAGTAATTATACTGGACGTTTGCCTTATCGCAGGTGCCCTTACATTTTACAAAGGCCACCATCTTTTCCGCAGCGCCGGCTTCCACGCCCATGATGGCCGCGATCTTATCGCCCACTGAAGCGCCGCCCACCGGACACTGGTTTACTTTTGCCTTACCTTCCACAATGGCCTTGGCCAGGGCGTCGCAGCCTGCATATCCGCAGCCGCCGCAATTATTGCCCGGAAGCTCTGCACGTACAAGGATCTCTCTCTCATCCACCTCGACCTTGAATTTCTCACTGGCGATCCCCAGAAGAATACCGATGACGATACCGACGATACCGACCACGGCGGCCGCGATGATAATACCTGTAATATTCATCCCTCGCCCCTCCTTAAATCAGACCGGAGAATCCGAAGAATGCGATGGACATCAGGCCTGCTGTGATCAGAACGATGGGAGATCCCTGGAAAGAATGGGGCACATCGTTATACTCGATCTTTTCACGGATACCGGAAAGCAGGACGATGGCGATCGTAAATCCAACAGAAACGCCGATACCATTGACAACGCTCTCAACAAAGTTATATTTCTCCTGCACATTGGTCAGGGCCACGCCTAAAACGGCGCAGTTGGTGGTGATCAGAGGCAGGTATACGCCCAGGGCCTCGTAAAGGCTCACCATGTTCTTCTTTAAGAACATCTCAACGAACTGTACCAGAGCGGCGATCACAAGGATAAATACGATGGTCTGGAGATACTCGATCCCCAGTTTTACCAGCACAAAGTCATAGATCAGGCTGGTACAGGCCGATGCGATGGTGATAACGAATACGACCGCAGCGCCCATACCGGCCGCAGTCTCCGTTTTCTTGGATACGCCAAGGAACGGGCAAAGACCGAGGAACTGGCTTAATACAACGTTATTTACCAGGGCGGAGCCGATGGCGATCAATAATAGTTCTTTCATTACTCCACTTCCTCCTTAATTTTCTTTCTTTGCTGCGTCTGCCGCTTTTGCTTCTTCAGCGGCCTTTTTCGCTGCCAGTGCCTTCTCTGCCGCCGCCTTTTTGGCTGCCGCTGCTGCTGCCGCCGCTTCTGCCTTTTTCTCTGCCAGCACTGCATGGTTCGTCATGCCCGTGCAGCCGGAACAATGGAGACAGTCACCGCCGCAGGCCAGGTCAGACCTGGGAGCGTCGCCGTTGGTGGCGCTGGGAAGACGGAGCTTGTTCTGGAGTGCAGAAAGCATGGCCAGGGTAAATAAAGCTCCTGGAGCCAGGATCATGATGGAGATATGGAACTGCTCCGGAATGATCACATGGCCAAATACGGCTCCTGCACCGATGAGCTCACGGCACATTCCAATGACTGTCAGGGACAGGGAAAAGCCCAGGCCCATTCCAAGACCGTCAAAGAAGGACTCGGCCGGGCCGTTCTTGCAGGCGTAGGACTCGGCGCGGCCAAGGATGATGCAGTTTACCACGATCAGCGGGATATAGATTCCCAGGGATGCGTACAGGGACGGAACATAGCCCTGCATCAAAAGCTGTACGATGGTAACCAGGCTGGCCACGATCACGATGAAGGCCGGAATACGCACCCGATCCGGAATGATCTTTCTCAGAAGAGAAATGATCAGGTTGGAAAACATCAGTACTGCTGTGGTGGAAAGGCCCATCCCCAGTCCGTTGATGGCCGATGTGGTGGTGGCCAGGGTCGGACACATACCTAACATCAGGATGAAGGTCGGGTTTTCCTTAATAATACCGTTATATAGACGTTCTGTGCATTTATTCATGAATCCCCACCTCCTAGTTCATGCAGTTATGCAGGTAATATAAGGCTGCATTCACTGCGTTTGTCACTGCATTCGAAGTAACGGTGGCGCCGCTGATGGCATCGATCTCATTGTCTTCAGAGGCTCCAGTCTTTGTGACCGTTAAGGAATCTGCGTTCTTTCCCACATACTGGTCCCGGAAGCCCGCCTCCTTTGCCTTTAAGCCAAGGCCCGGGGTATCGTTGATCTCACGGATCCCCACGCCGGTGATGGCTCCGTCTGCATCAAAGCCCACGGAGATCTTCACGGCTCCTCCGTAGCTGTTGTTGGAAAGGGAGTTGATGACATGGCCTGTGACGGCTCCGCTCTCGTCCTTTCCTTCAAGGACGGACTCAATGGCAACGCTGCCGTAGCCCAGTCCCTCCAGCTCGCCGCTTTCTGTCAGGACAGCGATCTTTTCGGCAGAGCCCTCCACCTCGGAGAATTCTGCTGCGGTGGAAAGCACCTCTTTATACGTTCTGTTGTTTGCCTCAATGGTGGCCCGTTCGATGGGCGCCTTGGTGATGTCGTAGACAAAGCCCAGGCAGACGCCGGAGATCAGAGTGATCGCGAACAGGATCAGGGCATCTTTCATAAAACCGGATTTACTTGCCGCCATGTTTCTTACCCCCTTTGCCGAATGCTGTCGGGATCGTTACCCTCTCGATCAGCGGAACCAGCATATTGCAGAAGATGATCGCATAGGAAACGCCCTCTGCGCTGCCGCCGAAGATACGGAAAAGCCCTGTGAGGATACCAAGACATACGCCGAAAATGATCTGGCCTCTGGGAGTGATGGGGCTTGTGACATAATCCGTAGCCATGAAGAATGCGCCGAAGATCAGGCCGCCGCCGCAGAGCTCAGCCAGCACATAGCCCATATCCTGGCGTCCGAAGATAAATGCGAACACAGCGAAGGTCAGGATATATGTAGCGGGGATCCGGATGGAGATCACCTTTCTCACCAGAAGGTACGCCGCACCGATCAGAAGGGCGATGACGGATACCTCACCGATGGTTCCCGGGATCTTGCCGATGAACATGCTCATCAGGTCATATTCGCCGCCGGCCTTGATCACTGCCAGGGGAGTGGCTCCCGCCACAGCGTCTGTCACAGGATCCGTGAACCGGGTCATGGAGCCTGCAAATGAGATCAGAAGGAAGCATCTTGCTGCCAGGGCCGGGTTCATCCAGTTCTGGCCAAGGCCGCCGTAAAGCTGCTTTACGACAATAATGGCAAACATGCCGCCCAGCACCGGGATCCATAAGGGGATCGTCGGGGGCATATTAAGGCCCAGGATCATACCTGTTACCAGGGCGCTGCCGTCGCTGATGGTGATGGGCTTTTTCATCAGTGTCTCAAACACATACTCACTCAGGACACAGGACAGCACCGTCGCTGCAACCACCACCAGGGAATAGAATCCAAACTGCATCACGCCCCAGATGGTGGCCGGGAGCATGGCGATGGCCACGTCATACATCAGATTCTGTGTGGACACGCTGCTGCGTACATGAGGCGATGATGATACATTCAGTAATTTACTCATTTCTTCCACCTCCTACGCTTTCTTTTTTCTCTCAGCCATCACAGCCTTACGCATTTCCTTAAATGCCTGGGTAAGGGGTCTGTGGGCCGGGCAGATAAAGGTACAGGAGCCGCACTCACAGCACTCCATACCGTTTAATTTTTCAAAGGCTGCCAGATCGTGATGCTCCGCGGCCGTCATTAACATCTGCGGCACCACCCGTCCGGGACATACGTCCACGCAGCGTCCGCAGCGGATACAGGCCGTTTCAGCATTGGCTGCCACCTGGTCTTTTGTAAGGCAGGTGAGGGCCGATGAGGTCTTCATCACCGGGATATCGTAGGAGAAAAGCGCCTGGCCCATCATGGGACCGCCGGAAAGGACCTTCTCCGGCTCTTCCTTAAAGCCGCCGGCCGCCTCGATCAGCTCCTGGTAGTTGGTGCCCAGCCGTACCTCGAAGTTCCTGGGCTCCCGGATGGCGTCGCCTGTGACCGTGATGATCCTCCGGATCAGCGGCGTGGTCTCACACACAGCATTATAAATAGACACCACCGTGTCGATGTTGTCCACGATGCAGCCTGCATCTGCCGGGAGCATGGTGGAATTGATCTCACGGCCTCCGGTGACGGCATAAATCAGGAAGCGCTCGCCGCCCTGGGGATACTTGGTCTTTAAGGTGCACACCTCGATCCTGGGCTCATCCTTTACAAGCTCAGACAGGATCCGGATGGCCTCCGGCTTGTTTTCCTCGATGCCGATGACGCCCTTTGCCTTATCAAACAGCTGGAGGATCACCTTAAGGCCTCCAACGACCTTCTCCGGCTGTTCTAACATGACCCGGTAGTCCGAGGTCAGATACGGCTCACACTCTGCGCCGTTTACGATCACGTAATCGATCTCCTCTTCGTTTTTCGGAGCCAGCTTGACGTTGGTGGGGAATCCTGCGCCTCCCAGGCCCACGATACCGGCTTCCTTTACGATGTCGCGGATCTCCTGTTTGGAGAGAGCTGTGTAATCCCGCTTCTGGCCAAAGCCCTCCACGGTCCTATACTCTCCGTCATTTTCAACGATAATGGACTGCACCATGCTGCCGTTGGCCATGAGACGGGGCTCGATCCCCTTTACGGTCCCGGATACAGAACAGATCACATTGGCAGAAATGAAGCCGCCGGCCTCTGCGATCTTCTGGCCTGCCAAAACAGTGTCGCCCTTGGCCACCAGCGGTTTTGCAGGAGCGCCGATATGCTGGGAAAGAGGGAATACCAGCTCGCCTTTCGGCTGGATCACCTGAATCGGCTTATCGGAAGACAGTTCTTTTCCCTCATAAGGATGAACGCCGCCTATAAATGTGCTCAGACCCATTTAACAAACCTTCTTTCTCTAAATATTCGTAATACCATCAGACTTTAGTATAGCATATTTCAATAAGATGTACAATTAGTAAACCCTTTGCATATTAACAAAATCGTAAGATTTAGGCCCTTGTACTTAAAAAAATGCAAAATCAAAGGCCATGGACTTAACAATCTTAAGTCTGCGCTTAAAAATGTTAAGTCCATGTTCAGGTTTATTCCAGTTCTGCCCTGCCCGTATACAGGCTGTAATACCGTCCCTTCTGGGCTAAAAGATCGTCGTGGTCCCCCCGCTCGATGATCTCTCCGTTCTCCAGCACCATGATGGCGTTGGCGTTCCTCACGGTAGAGAGCCGGTGGGCGATGACAAAGGTGGTCCGGTCCGCCATGAGCCGGTCCATGCCCCGCTCGATGTGCTTCTCCGTCCTGGTATCCACGGAGCTTGTGGCCTCGTCCAGGATCAGGATGGGAGCCCTGGAGACCGCCGCCCGGGCGATATTTAAAAGCTGGCGCTGGCCCTGGCTCAGATTGGCTCCGTCGCTTTCCAGTACCGTATCATAGCCCTCGGGAAGACGCATGATAAAGGAATGGGCCGACGCCGTTTTTGCCGCCTGGATCACCTCTTCATCCGAGGCGTCCAGCCGTCCGTACCGGATATTTTCCATGACCGTTCCCGTAAACAGATGGGTATCCTGGAGCACCACAGCAATGTTCCTCCGCAGCTCCTCCCGCTTTATATGGCGCACGTCCACGCCGTCGATGGTGATGGAGCCGGACTGGATATCGTAAAACCGGTTCAGCAGGTTGGTGATGGTGGTCTTTCCAGCCCCGGTGGAGCCCACAAAGGCGATCTTCTGTCCCGGTCTGGCGTAGAGGCTGATGTCCTTTAAGATCAGCTTCCCGGGATCGTATCCGAAATACACATGCTCCAGGGAAACATGGCCCTTCATCCCTTCCATGGAAACGGCATCCGGATCGTCCTCCGGCTCCGGCTCCTCATCCATCACCGCAAAAACACGCTCCGCGCCGGCCAGGGCCGAGAACACGTTGGAAACCTGCATGGAGATCTCGTTGACCGGTCTGGAAAACTGTCTGGAGAAGTTTAAGAACACGGTGAGGCCGCCCACGTCAAAATTCCTTATAACGCACAGGAGGCCGCCCACACAGGCCGTCAGGACGTAGTTGATCTGGCTCAGATTGTTCATCACCGGCCCCATCATCCCGCCCAGGAACTGGGCGCGGATCTGCTTATCCTTCAGATCACTGTTTAAGATCTCAAACTCCTCCTCCGCCACGTCCTCATGGCAGAACACCTTCACCGCCTTCTGGCCGGAAATGGTCTCCTCAATATAACCGTTTAAGGCTCCCAGGGCTGACTGCTGGGCATTGAAATATTTCTGGCTCCGGGAGGCCACGGCCCCTCCGGCCTTCAGCATCAGAGGGATCAGCACAAGGGTGATCACTGTCAGATACACGTTTGTATACAGCATGAGCCCCAGGGTTCCCACAATGCTCAGGGCCCCGGAGAAAAGCTGCACCAGGGTGCTGCTCAGCATATTTCCTATGGTGTCCACGTCGTTGGTGAACCGGCTCATCAGATCTCCGCTGCTGCTTGTATCATAAAACCGCACCGGCAGCCTCTGCATCCTGGAAAACAGGTCGCCCCGGATCCGCAGGAGGGCATCCTGGGCCACGTCCAGCATGATCCTGGACTGGAGATAGCTGGCGGCCACACTGGCCATGTATACAGCCGCCATGACCGCCAGTCCCCCTGCCAGACCAGAAACGCTCCCTGCGCTTCCGTCCGCAGGAGCGATAAACTGGTTGATGATGGGCCGCAGCATATAAGCGCCGGCCAGGGATGTTACAGTACTGACAAGGACGCAGAAAAATGCCAGCCCCATTTTCAGCCTGTCCTGCTCCAGATAAGCCATAAGCCGCTTTAATACTGCCTTCATCTCCCTGGGCTGTCCGCCTCCCCGGGCATTGCCGCCCCCTCTGGGGCCTCCGGGACCGGGGCCATGCCCATGGACAGGCCTCTGGGCGGTCCGGCTGCCGTAACGCCGTCTTAAGCTCTTCTCTCGTTCTGCTCTCAGTACGCTGCTCATGCTTCCGCCTCCTCTGCTCTATTTTCTCCAGTCTGGGTCACATAGATTTCCTCATAGGCCCGGCATGTCCTTAAAAGCTCCTCATGGGTGCCTGAACCGATGATCTTTCCGTCGTCCAGCACCAGGATCCTGTCTGCGTCCTGGACTGAAGAGATCCTCTGGGCGATGATGATTCTGGTGGTATCCTTTAATTCATTTTTAAAGCTTTCCCGGATCGCCGCCTCTGTGGCCGTATCCACGGCGCTGGTGGAATCGTCCAGGATCAGGATCTTCGGCTTCTTAAGAAGGGCTCTGGCAATACAGAGCCTCTGCTTCTGGCCGCCGGACACACCGGCCCCGCCCTGGCCGATCTCTGTGTGATAGCCGTTCTTAAAGGCCGTCACAAAGCCGTCAGCCTGGGCGTTCACTGCCGCCTTCACAAGCTCTTCCCGGGAGGCGTCCTCGTCTCCCCACCGGAGGTTTTCCTCAATGGTCCCGGAAAAAAGCACGTTTTTCTGCAGTACCATGCCAACACCATTCCTCAAGTTTTTAAGGGAATAATCCCTCACATCCACTCCATCCACCAGGACCGCTCCCTCTGTCACATCATAAAGCCTGGGGATCAGCTGCACCAGGGAAGTTTTCCCGCTTCCAGTGGCTCCGATGATGCCGATGGTCTGGCCCGGCTCCGCCTTAAAGCTTATGTGCTCCAGGACCCGGTCGCCGCCCTTTCCATAACCAAAGGACACGTCTTTAAATTCCACGCTTCCTTTTTCCACCCTCAGTTCCTTCCTGGCCGCCTGGTCATCGTTAAGATCCACCACCGTATCCAATACCTCTGTGATCCTCTTTAAGGACGCCCTGGCCCTGGAACTCTGTAAAAATACCATGGAAAGCATCATCAGGGACATGAGGATCTGGACGATGTAGGTGGTAAAGGCCGTCAGGTCTCCCACGGGCATGGAGCCTCCGATGATCAGGTTTCCGCCATACCAGACCACCGCCAGGGTGGTCACGTTCATGGCAAACATCATCACCGGCATGGTGGCGATAACGATCTTTAACGCCCTCATTCCGCTGTCCCTCAGATCCTGGTTAAGGCCGGAAAACTTCCCGATCTCAAAATCCTCCCGCACGAAGGACTTGACCACCCGCACGTTGGTAAGGGATTCCTGGATCCCGGAATTCAGCCGGTCCAGCTTTTTCTGCATGGCCTCAAACCGCGGGAAGGCCGTTTTCAAGATCAGCCCGATGGCCAGGGAAAGAATGGGGATCACCACCAGCAGGATAGCCGCCAGCCTTCCATTCATCATAAAGGCCATAAATAATGCCCCCACAAACATCCCAGGAGCCCGCAGGGCCATTTTTAAGCCCATGGTCAGTACATTCTGCACCTGCTGGATATCATTGGTCAGGCGGGTCACCAGGGAGCCCGTACTGAAGCTGTCTATGTTGGCAAAGGAAAACTGCTGGACCTTTTTAAATACGTCCCTGCGCAGATCCGTGGTGAAGTTTATGGACGCCTTTGCCGCAAAATAGGAGCCCAGGATGCCTCCCACTGCCATGCATACCACCACTGCCGCCATCAGAAGTCCTGTTTTTAAAATATATCCCGTATCTCTTCCGGCCACGCCGTTGTTGATGATCAGGGACATGAGCTTGGGCAGCGCCACCTCGCCCGCCACCTCTGTGAGCATCATGAGGGGGCCCATGAGAAAAGCGCCCAGGTACGGGGTGATGTATTTCTTATAACGCTTCATATCAGTTCCAATCCTCCTTTTTTGCCTGCTGGAGCATCTGCTCGAGATTTCCGGAAAGCTTCTGGAGACAGCTGTAAAAGCACTCCTTTTCCTCAGAAGAAAAGCCTGCGAACATTCCCTTTTCCACCCGCTTAAAAAGGTCGATGCTCCGCTCCACTTCCTTCCGGCCCTTCTCCGTGATCCGTATCTTATTGTAACGGTTATCATCCCGGTCCACGATCCGTCCCACATATCCGCCCTTTTCCAGTTTCTTTAAGGTCACGGCAACAGCTGCCGTGGACACGTTCTGGATCCTGGCCAGCTCCTTCTGGGATGCGTCCGGATATTTATAGACGCACATCAGAAGCTGGTGCTGGACCCGGTACAGGCCGTCCTTATTTAAGTAGTGCTCCAGAAGCGTCCGGTGGCATTTTCCCACCCGCATGAACGCTTCTACGATCTTGTGATCCATGGTCTCCCTCCTTTTATTCCAGCAGAGCCTCCATCAGTCGATTAACCAATTAATAATTAACTAGTTAACTATCATAGAAATTATAATCCCCCCTGCTGCTGCTGGCAAGGGGGAAATTTGTGAAAAAAATGTGTTTTTTACTCTCCATCCTCTTTGGGAAGCTTCCTTTTCAGCATCAGGAAGCAGGCGATGTGGACCGCCCCTGTCACCACCCAGGTCACTGGATAGGAAAGGTACAGGGTCGTCAGGCTCCGGCTCCACTGGAAAACCGTGAAGATCCAGAGGACTCTCAGGCCGCAGACACCGATAATGGATACGCACATGGGGATCACGGAGCTTCCCAGGCCCCGGATACTGCCCACCATGGTATCCATGATGCCGCAGAGGAAGTATGTGGTCCCAAACACCGCCATACGCTTTAAGCCGAACTGGATCACCTCCGGATCCGAGGAATAGATCCGCAGCAGGCTCTCACCGGCAGCAAAGGCCGCCAGGCCCATGCCCAGCCCCACCGCAGTCACAACGCCGACGCAGGTGAGGGTGATCCGGCCGATCCTCTTATATTTCCGGCCGCCGTAGTTCTGGCTGGTAAAGCTTAAGTTCGTCTGGTAGATGGCATTCATGGCGTTGTAGATAAAGCCCTCGATATTCTGGGAGGCCGTGTTTCCTGCCATGGCGATGGAGCCGAAGGAGTTGACCGACGACTGGATCAGCACATTGGAGATGGAGAATACTGCGCCCTGCATCCCGGCAGGAAGACCGATCTTGGCGATCCTCTTAAGCTTTACCTTACTGATCCGCAGATCCCGGATCCTGAGCTTTAAAGCGCCCTCGCTCTTTACCAGGCACCAGAATACCAGGCCCGCAGAGATCACCTGGGAGATCACTGTGGCCAGGGCAACGCCGGCCACATCCATATTCAGGGAAATAACAAAAAACAGATTCAGGACCACATTCACCACGCCGGCTGCCGTAAGGAAATATAAGGGACGCCTGGTATCGCCCACAGCCCTCAGAACGGCGCTTCCGAAGTTATAGAGCATGGTGGCCGGCATCCCGGCGAAATAGATCTTCATATAAATGGCGGATTTATCGATCACATCGTCGGGAGTGCCCATCAGCTCCAGGAGAGGCCGGGTCACAAGAAGTCCCAGAGCCACCAGGAACACGCCGGACAGCAGACTGATGGCTACGGCTGTGTGGACCGTCTCATTAACGTCCTGATCTCTCTTTGCCCCGTAATACTGGGCCACCAGCACGTTGACTCCCACGGACAAACCGATGAACACATTGATCAGCAGATTGATCAGAGCGCCGGTGGAGCCCACGGCCGCCAGAGACTGGCTTCCCGCGTAACGGCCCACGACGATCACGTCTGCGGCGTTAAAAAGAAGCTGTAAGATGCCGGACAGCATCAGTGGAAAAGAATAGATCAGGATCTTTCCCAGGACTGGTCCGCTGCACATGTCCATTTCATAGGATTTCTTCATTGTACCTTCCTCTTTCCTTTTATTTTTGTGCTGCCGGTGTCGGATCCCGACAAAAAAAGCTTTCCGACGGATCGGAAAGCTTTTACGGCTTTTAAAGAGAGCTGCTAACCAGAATCGAACTGGTGACCTCATCCTTACCAAGGATGCGCACTACCGACTGTGCTATAGCAGCGGGTTGTTTTCTTAAGCCTCAGTTATAATAACATACGTCTACGGATTTGTCAACAGGAACTTTAAAATTTTTTTTACATATCTTAAATTAAAAAACACAGAGGTTTTTTCATGCCAGAAAACAACGAAATCAGAACTCCCAGAGAAGGGGCCGGAACCGCCCCGGAAGAAACGAATGCCGGCGCAGCAGCGGCATGGCCGGATATTTCCGGTGTTCCTACCACGCCTGTGGCGCCTCCAGGCGGCGAGCCCGTGTGGCCGGACAATGACCTGGCCGGCGTCCCCACCACGCCCGTGGCGCCTCCGGGCGGCGAGCCTGTCTGGCCGGACAATGACCTGGCCGGCGTCCCCACCACACCTGTGGCGCCTCCGGGCGGTGAGCCTGTCTGGCCGGGAAATACGTTTCCGTGGCCGGTGCCTCCGGTCTTTCCCTTCCCTCCGTCCTCTCCCTATTCCAGCCAGGTCCGTTTCTTAAACGCCTCCACCAACGGCCAGGATCTGGACGTATGGATCGACGGAAGGAATATTTTTTCCGGTTCCACCTTCGCCACTGTATCCTCCTACATCCAGGTGTCCGACGGCTTCCATACCGTCACTGTGCGCCGTACCAACGGCCCGGCCCTGTACCGGAGGACCCTATCCTTCATTTCCGGGGAAAAGGTGACCATGGTGCTCCTTGACACGCCGGGAGGCATCACCCTGTCCCGTGTCTCCGACATGGGCTGCACCAATATCCCGGCAGGCTACGGCTGCCTCCGGGTGGCCAATATGTCTTACAGCGGCTCCAATTACGACGTACGCACCTTTAATAACCAGATCGTCTTCGGCGGCGTGGGCTTTAAAGAGGTGACCACCTTTAAGCAGACGGCAGCCGGAAACTATACATTTTTCGTCACCGCCTCCCAGGCGTCCCTTACGGGCTTTGCAGAGCTTCCAGTGATCCTCCTGACGGCCATCACCGGCGGCTGCTCCGCCTGTATGGTAAACGACCCGATCATGAGCTTTGGCATCAGCGTGCGGCCCGGCCAGGTCTATACGTCCTACATCATCGGAAATCCCTGGTCCAATCTGTACCGGGTATATACCCTGGAAAGCTGAGCTTCCAGGCCCATGGCACAAAAAAGGCGGGTACGTCAGACCGTACCCGCCCTCTCTGTTTCTTACTTTTTTCCCATCCTCTGTCTCACGATCTCATAAGCCAGCACACCGGCGGCCACAGACGCGTTTAAGGAATCGATCTGTCCCTGCATGGGGATGGAGGCCGTCATATCGCATTTCTCCCGGACCAGCCGGCTGACTCCGTCGCCCTCGTTGCCCACCACCAGGCCGATGGGGCCCGTAAGGTTCACCCGGTACATCACATCCCCGCCCATATCGGCGCAGACGAACCACAGGCCGCGTTTTTTCAGATCCTCGATGGTGGCCGCCAGATTGGTCACCTTTGCCACCGGCGTATAATTCAGCGCCCCGGCTGATGTTCTGGCCACTGTTGCCGTAAGGCCGGAGGCGCGGCGTTTGGGAATGATGACGCCGTGGGCCCCTGCCAGATTGGCAGTACGGATGATGGCACCCAGGTTATGGGGATCCTCAATGCCGTCCAGAAGGATCAGAAACGGCGGCTCCCCCTTTTCCTCGGCAGCCTTTAACATATCCTCCACCTCTGCATATTCATAGGCTGCTCCATAAGCGATGACCCCCTGGTGGTGGCCCGTGTCAGACATCTGGTCCAGCCGCTCTTTGGGCACAAAGGTGATGATGGTATCGTGTTTTTTTGCTTCCCGCAAAATGCTCTTTACAGGCCCGTCCTGGCATCCGTCCAGGATAAACAGGCGGTCAATGGGCTTTCCTGCCCGGAATGCCTCCAGGACCGCGTTGCGGCCTTCTATGGTCAGTTCTTCATATCTCATCTTCCGTCTTCCTCTTTCAGTTCTCCGATTTTTTCAAGTCCCAGGCTCACCACCTCTGTGAGCCGGTCAAACCGCTCCGCCAGATAAAGATATCCCACCAGGGCCTCAAAGCCTGTGGCCATGCGGTATTCCTTCATGGTGGCATTTTTAGCCATGGAGCCGGATTTGGCGTTCCTCCCCCGGCGGCAGACCGTCTTTTCCTCTTCGGTCAACTCCTCCCACACAGCCAGCAGAAGCTCCATCTGGGCCGACGCCTTCACAAGCCCCGCCGTATGCTTATGGAGCTTGTTCACCTGGACGTTGCCGTCGTTGACCACCTTGGTGCGGATCATGATCTCATAGACCGCATCTCCGATATAGGCCAGCACCAGCGGCGAATACTGGGAAGCGTCCGCCTCCTTCAGCCGGAATGCTTCCTTAAACCGGGAAAAAGAGTTTACGCCTGTTTCCATTTTACTCCCTCTCTGGTATCCTCCAGGATGATCCCCATATCCAGGAGCTTTCCCCGGATCTGGTCAGCCAGGGCAAAATCCTTTGCCTTTCTGGCAGCCTGCCTCTGGGCGATCATATCCTCGATCTCAGAATCCAGGATCTCTTCCTTCTTCTCTGTGATGATCCCAAGAACGCCGCAGAGCCGTTCAATGGTCTCCTTCATCCAGCCCACATATGCGCCGGTGCTTTCCGCGGATGCAGTGGAGTTGCTGAGCTTTACCAGCTCGAAGACTGCGGATACGGCGTCGGCCGTATTGAAATCGTCCTCCATGGCCGCTTCGTATTTTTCCACCAGCTCCATGGCCTTTTTCTGGTTTTCCAGTTCTGCGGCGCTCATGGTTCCGGCAGCCGCCTTTTCCTCCAGCTCCTTCAGCTTCTCAACGCCTGTAAGGATACGGTCCAGGCCGTTTTTCGACGCCTCCATCAACTCCGCGCTGAAATTCAGCGGGCTTCTGTAATGGGCGCTCAGCATAAAGAAACGGAGCACCTGGAGATCATATTTTTCTCCGATCTCCCGTACTGTAAAGAAATTGCCCAGGGATTTGGACATCTTCTTATTATCAATGTTCAGAAAGCCGTTGTGCATCCAGTATCTGGCAAAGGTCACACCGTTGGCCGCCTCACTCTGGGCGATCTCATTTTCGTGGTGGGGGAAGATCAGATCCTCGCCGCCGGCATGGATGTCGATCTCGTCACCCAGGTATCTCTTGGCCATGACCGAGCACTCAATATGCCAGCCGGGACGGCCCTGGCACCAGGGGGACTCCCAGAAGGGCTCTCCTTCCTTTTTGGGCTTCCAGAGCACGAAATCGTTGGGATCCTCTTTGCCCTCTTCACCAGTGACCTTGATCTCACGGAAGCCGGACTGGAGATCGTCCAGGTTTTTATGGGACAGCTTTCCGTAATCCTTGAATTTTCTCACCCGGTAATAAACGGTGCCGTCTGCCGCCGCGTAAGCATAGCCCTTTTCGATCAGGGTGCGGATCATATCCAACATGCCGCCGATCTCCTCTGTGGCCAGGGGATTCTTTGTGGCGGGCATGATATTCATTGCCTCCATATCCTTTCTGCATTCGGCGATATACCGCTTGGAGACCGTATCTGCGTCCACGCCCTCCTCGATGGACTTTTTAATGATCTTGTCGTCCACGTCGGTAAAGTTGGACACAAAATTTACCTCATAGCCCTTATACTCAAAATATCTGCGGACCGTATCGAATACGATCATGGGACGGGCGTTTCCGATATGGATCAGGTTATAGACCGTGGGGCCGCAGACATACATTTTTACTTTTCCCGGCTCCACCGGAACGAACTCTTCTTTTCTTCTGGAAAGGGTATTATAGATTTTCATGGTCTTCTCCTCTTTTTTATTCTTTCTGACAGCCGGGACAGCCCGTACAGCCTCCCGCATCCATCCGGTCCCCCGGATCGTAATCTGCCACCGTGGAGAGCAGGCACACGGCCTGGGCCGCGATCCCCTCGCCGTTTCCCGTAAAGCCCAGCCCCTCCTCTGTGGTAGCCTTAACGCTGACCCGGTCTCTCTCCAGCCCCAGGGCGTCTGCGATATTCTCCATCATCCCCGGCCGGTACGGCAGAAGCTTCGGCTTCTGGGCGATCACCGTTGAATCGATATTCTCAATGAGGAACCCGTTTTCCGCCAGGATCTCTCCCACCCGTTTTAAAAGGGAAAGGCTGGAGATCCCCTTATACGCCTCGTCGGAATCCGGGAAATGCTGCCCGATATCTCCCAGGGCAGCCGCTCCCAGGAGCGCATCCATAATGGCGTGCAGCAGTACGTCTGCATCCGAATGGCCCAGAAGCCCTTTTTCATAGGGAATGTCCACGCCTCCCAGAATCAGCTTCCTGCCTTCCGTCAGCCGGTGTACATCGTATCCCTGACCGATCCTCATATTCATTCTCCTTTGCCATTGATATTTATTCTAAGCGCTGATCATCCGGATCTTCCTGGGGATGCACCGGATCTGCATATCCTGCTGGCACATACAGCTTTCCCCGTCCACATGGACCGCCAGGGGCCGCTCCAGATGGACTGCCACCTCGCTGCATTCAAAGCTCCTGACGCCGCGCTCTTTCTTTCTTACCCCTGCGATCACGTCCAGGACCGGCCCGAACATCCTCCGCTTCAGGGAGCTGTTGGCCACATAGACCGTCATCTTCCCGCTGTCCTCCGGTACCTCCTGTCCGCGTCTTGGCCTCTTCTTTTTCTCCTGCCCCATCCGGATCGTGATAAAGTAGATATAATTGAATTCCACCTTCCTTACGCCGTCCAGGAGCAGATGTCCCCGCACCGGACGCGCCAGCGCCAGCTGCTTTAACGCCAGGACCACCTTCAGCATTCCGGCCATATGAAGCCGGTTCATCTGGCTGCGGACGGGACAGCACAGCAGGTTATGGCAGACGGCCGCATCCAGTCCCACGCCGCACCTTCCGGCAAACCTCCGGTTAAAGATCTCATCCTCCCCACAGGTCACAACGCCGTAATCCAGCAGTTCATAATATTGCGGATGGAGAACGTGCCTGCACTGGACCCTTACCTTACTGTGCGGCCGGCTCCTCCGGGAAAGGGCGTTCCGGAATCCCGCCGGGACGTAACCCAGGGTCACCATCCCTTTAAAGGACACTCCGTTTAAAACTTCGTTATACGTCCCCTCTCCGCCTACGATAATGATCGTTTTCGGTTCATTTTTATCGGCGGTCAGCGCCCTGGCGATCTCAGCCGCATCTCCCCGGTTTTCCGTAAAAAACACCCGGTATTCCCGTCCTTCATTTTCCAGCTGCTTCTCCAGCCTTTTCCATATGCGATACCCCTTACCAGTTCCTGCACTGGGATTTACGATAAACTGATACATGGAACCCTCCGTTTTATCCTGCTGGTATTACATAAATCATATAATATACAACGAAATTATATTTAGTATACCACAGAATACGGAAAAAAGATAAGAAAATTTCTATAAAAAAGGGGACCCTGTATTCAGGATCCCATTTTAGTAGCGGAAGGGAGATTCGAACTCTCGACACTACGGGTATGAACCGTATGCTCTAGCCAACTGAGCTATTCCGCCACGCTTTGCTCAACGAACATTAGGATACCATGTTTGGAATAAAATGTCAACAATAATTTTATTTTTCATGGATTTCGTGAATGCTCTGTGAAAAATCCTGGTAAAAGCAGGGCTTCCGCCCCCTACTGCCTTGGACGGAATACGATCTCCCACCGGGACGGCCTGGCATAAAAGATCAGGGCAAAATCCTGGACCAGGCCGCCGATGACCGCATTGCATAAAAACTGCTTTGAAGCGATCCCGTTGCACAGGATATCCTCTGACGATGAGATATTGATGTTCCTGACGCAGATGACCTCCCCGTCGTCGCCCTTAAATTTAACAGAAACCGGATACAGCTCCCGTCCGGCCGGAAACCACGCCATACAGGCAGCCTCTCTCCGGTCGCCTTTGACGGTCCCATCATCCAGATTTGAATTTCCCAATGCCCGATATTCCATTCCAGCCATCCTCTCTTTCCCACACAGCTTTATACGCAGAGGAGACGGTCTGCCGTATCATCCCCCGTTTCAAAAAAGAACGTATGTTCTATTCTTATTATACAAACATTTGTTCTGTGTGTCAAGATGAAAAAACTGGAACATGTGGACCGGCACAGCCAAAGGTCCTGAAAAAAGCCTCCGGAAACCACGGGCCGCAGCCCCTTACAGCGGCGCAGCCCTTCTCGCCTTCCCCCTGGCACTGGCCTGCCTGCGAGGACGCATCTCTTTTTTCTTACGGGACCGCAAAAGCAGCAGCCCTGTCCAGAGGACCATAACGCCAACCCCGGCGGCGGCCAGCCCCAGATCCGGAGCCGCGGTCATCCCGGCATATCCGCTCAGATCGAAGCCCGCCAGGACCAGCGCAGCCGAAAACGGATACAGGCTGGAAAGGACGCCGCCTTTGAAGAACAGCATGCTGTACCCCAGGAAGAACGCCAGGATGGAGCCTCCCAGATAAGCCCCGCGGATCTGTCCAAAGATCAGGATCAGGGGCATACAGACCAGACTTGTAGTAAAGGCAGCCGCCACGATCTGCGTACTGCCATGAAAAAGCACCTCCGCAGTCAGTCCCGGCAGGCCGGCCGCCAGTCCAGTGACCAGGGTAACGCCGGCACTGTATATTCCCAGAAAGACTGCAAGCATGCCGGTCAGAAGCAGCTTTGTCCCCAGAAGCCCTGGCATGGAAACAGGGACCGCCATGATATTTTTCAGCGTATCATGGGAAGACTCCCTGTCCATGAGCCAGGCGCCTGTCATCACCAGTGAAATGGGCAGAAATATCTGGGTGTTGCCCCAGACAACATTGGCAAAAAGCGTCTGGATATCATAGTCCGGATCCCGGTATTCCGCCTCAATGATCATCTGGCTTCCATATTGTACCAGAGGGCAGAGCCCAAGGGCCACAAGCCCCACCAGAAGGATCTGGCACCGGCGCAGCTTCAGTAATTCTGCTCTTAACAGATTCCACATGATCCCACCTCCTTAAATCTCCTGACGCCGGAAGGCCATCGCGATCAGCGTCAGAAAAACAATGGCTTCCACAACGATCACACTGAACACCTGGGCGCGGCCGAGAAAATACGGGCTGATCCGCTCCAGCAGCTCTGCCAGCTCCGCGCTTGTCCGGCTCTGGTCATAAAACTGGAAGGTCCAGCGGAAAGCCAGCGGTCCCGGAAGCAGGGTACCGATGTTCAGCCCAAAGGGCTGCGTCAGAAAGAGATCGTTCATGGAAAAGATATAATTCACAATGGTGTAAAAAAAGGTGATCACAACGGACACGATATAATTTTTATTGAGAAGGACCACCAGAAGAATGCAGGGAAGCGCTCCGGCCCACATGATCACTCCCTCTTCCAGCCCAACCCAGAACAGCGTCCAGAACCCAACCGGCTCCCATCCCTGGACCAGCAGGACCGCAAGATTCACCAGGCCTCCCGCCGCCATGAAGCCAACGGCAAACAGCAGCAGGACCAGCATTTTGGAAAGCACCAGCTTCGTCCGGTCCACGGGTATGGCCGCAAGGTTTTTCAGAGTATCATGGTCCAGCTCCTGAAACAGCAGGCTGGAAGCCAGGATCACAAGAAGCGGCATCAGAAGCAGATATGCGCTGAGCTGGAACAGGCTGGACATCACTCCGTTTACAGCATCCACATCCGTATTCACATCTGACAGGAAAAAAATGTACGCCAACGGCATGAAAACGGAAAGCACCAGGGAAATAAATACCAGGGGCCTGCGTTTCAGCTTCAGAAATTCACACTCCATCAGTCTAAGCAATCCCCTCGCCTCCCGTCACACGCCTGAAATAATCCTCCAGGCTTTCTTCACAGGTATGGGCCTCCGATACCTCCAGTCCGTTTTCCACAAAGGCAGTTACAACTTTTCCGACCGGCAGATCAAGATTGTGGAGCTGCAGCCTGTGGTCATCCTGGATGGAGAAACGGGTTTCATGGAAGCTGCACTCCAGGATCCTTGCGGCCTGGGCGGTGTCGGAAAGCGTAAAACGGACATGCCTGCCGCTTTTCTGCTCCAGTCTGGCAAGGCTTTCCTCTTCCAGCAGTGTGCCGTGGTCAATGATCCCAATATCGTCCGCCAGCAGGGAAATTTCCGAAAGGATATGGCTGGAGATCAGAATGGTCTTCCCTCCTGTATCACAGAGCTCCCGGATAAAGGAACGCACCTCTGCAATGCCGATGGGATCAAGCCCATTGATGGGCTCATCCAGGATCAGAAGCTCCGGATCGTGCATAATGGCAAGGGCAATGGCAAGCCGCTGCTTCATGCCAAGGGAATACTGGGAAAAGAGCTTTTTGTCTTTATAAGGCAGCCCCACCAGATCCAGGGCATCCCTGATGGCATGACCGTTTGGCACGCCCCGCAGAATGGCAAAGATACGCAGATTTTCCGCAGCGGTCAGATTGGGATAAAAGCCGGGGGACTCGATCAGGCTGCCGATGCGGGGCAGGATCTTCTTTTCATTCCCCTGCAAAGGATTTCCCCAGATCCGCACCTCGCCGGACGTGGGCTTCGTCAGTCCCAGCAGCATTTTCATGGTGGTCGTTTTTCCGGCCCCGTTCCTCCCCAGCAGACCATAGATCCTCCCGCGCTTCACATGGATACTTAAGTCAGCCACGCTCTTTTGCGGGCCATACTGCTTGGTCAGGTTTCTTGTTTCAATGATGGTATTTGTGTCCATAGGCAAACCTCCTGTTCTGTAAGGGATTCTATCACGCCATCCTTGCATGAACCTTGCCGCAGCCTTGCAAAAACCTTGCAGTTTAAGATCCGGCCAGAATGCCAGGGGGCCGCTCACTCATCCAGGGGGAAAACCAGGGTAAATTCTGTTCCTTTTCCCGGTGTGCTTTCCACAGTGATGCTGCCTCCCATCTTTTCCACAAGCTGATGGACAATGGAAAGGCCCAGCCCGCTGCCCTTCTGGGACCGGCCCTTATCACACTTATACAGCCGTTCAAAAATATGCTTCAGATCTTCCTTCCCGATCCCCACGCCATTGTCCGCCACCAGAAGCTTCATGGCAGCTCCCTGTTCTGACAGAGCGATCTTAATTTCATCCCCGCCGCTGTGGGCGACCGCATTCTGGATGAGATTGTTTATGATCCTCATATATCCGTCTGCGTCGAGCCTTACCCGGACCGGACGCTCGGGAATGTCAATGTCGTAACCAATCTCCTTATCCTCAAAGACCGGGATCCAGTCGATCAGGATATTTCTTGTGAGCTCTGCCGCTTCAGCAGGACGGATCTCCATGGCAAACTCATTGGAATTCAACCTGAACCAGTCAAAGAGAACGTCAATATATTCTTTCAGATCGTGGGCCTTCCGGCGGGCCGTTTCGATATATTCATCCCGGTCCCTGCCCGCAGCAAGTCCTTTGTGGGCGGCGTCAAGATATCCGATGAGTGTTGTAAGGGGTGTCCGGACATCATGGGAAAGGCTGGTCATAAGCTGGCGGTTTGCCTCCTCTGTCTGCCGCACCGCAGAAAGCCTGCGTTCATAGGACACAACGATCTCATTGATCTCATAGGCAATGGGGGCTGCCAGCTCATTTGCGGCAGACAGGATCCGGCGGCCGCCATTTCCGTTTTTCACGTCAGCCAGAGCGTCTGCGATCTCCGCGATCTGCTCTTTCACCCGCCGGATGCGGTACCAGGAGGACAGGACCGCCAGAGCCGCAGTCAGAATGGACAGAAAAACAAGGATCCTCATACCAGCTATACCTCCTTATTAAAGCGGTAGCCGATCCCTTTGATGGTCTGGATATACTTTGGGCTTGAAGGAGCGGCCTCCAGTTTTTTTCGGAGCCGGCTGATGACCGCCATGATATTGCTGTCGTCATAGAGATATTCGTCTCCCCAGACATTTTCATAGATCTGCTTCTTGGTCAGGATCTTTCCCTGATTTTTTGCACAGTATAACAGCAGGTCAAATTCCTTCGGAGGAAGCTCAAGGGTACCGTTTTCCACAGTGACCAGACGGGCTTCCGGATCGATCTCCAGTCCGTCAAATACAAGTTTCTGCACTGCCCCATCCGGCTGGTTAAAACGGGTATAACGGCGGATCAGCGAAACGATACGGGCGATCAGCTCCTCCATATCAAAGGGCTTTGTCAGATAATCGTCAGCTCCGGCCCGCAGCCCCCGCACCTTTGAGATACTGTCATTCCTCGATGTGAACATCAGGATCGGAAGGCTGCTTTCCTTCCGGATCTCCTCCAGGGTCTCAAAGCCGTCCATGCCCGGCATCATTACATCCAGTATCACCAGCTGGTACTCCCTTTCCCTCAATTTCAAAAGACCGGCCTTTCCGGTGCTGCAGAAATCGGCTTCTATATTTTCGGATAATACGCTGCGTTTGATCAGAACGCACAGCTCCCTGTCATCATCTATGATCAAAATCCGGTTCATGGCAAAACCCCTTTCCCTGTTTTGTCCGGCCGTCCGCCGGCTTCTTGCCAGACGATGCTTCCTGCGGCCATCATCCTCTGCTCCAGTCCCCGTCTCTGGCTTTTCCATTATAATTCTCCCGGCCATACAATACAAGTATGCATCCCTCCCCATTCTCCGATTCTAAAAGTCCCGGAGCACGCGTTCCTATGACATAAAAAGATCCCGGCTTTTGCCGGGACCCCGCCTTTCGTCTGACGGCCCGGGCCAAAAGCCCGAGCCATGGATCTTATGCCTCCTGATACAGTTCTAAGATCGCTCCGTCCTTCCATACAAAAGCCAGCTATCGCCCTTGTCATTGGCGTCCATGGGACCGCAGATAACAGAATCCGCATCGTCGATGTATTTCTGAAGATCGTCCACCTTATACGCCACATGGGGATTGCGGTGGAGGACCTCCGGGAATGGTGTTCCCTCCTCAAATTTCAGATACTCGATCTTGTAATCGTAGTCGTCCACGCTGCTGACCCAGAACCTGGCCCCCTCATTATAGACCATGCCGGGCTTTTTATTGGTGACCGGGATACCGATGTGCATATATGCAGCTGCCATGCTCGTTCCTCCTGTTTCTTCCATAAATATTTCTGCGCTTCAGGCGCCTTCCTGTGAAGCTTCCGCCTTCACCCGGAGATCCTTTCCCGGATGGGGGGCTGTTTCCTTATCCAGGCGCACCGCGCAGATGAAGATGTTACTGGTTTTTCACCGTCTCGTAAACCTCAAAGGCCTGCTTCGGGGTATAGCCCTCATGGACCACCTTGCCGATGGCCTGGGCCATACCGGCCGGACAGTCGGACTGGAAGATATTTCTTCCCATATCCACGCCATGGGCGCCTTCCTGGATCGCCCTGTAAGCCATCTCCAGGGCCTCCAGCTCCGGAAGCTTCTTTCCTCCGGCGATGACGATGGGGACCGGGCATGCAGCAGCCACGCGTTCAAAGCCGTCGCAGTAATAGCTCTTTACGATATTGGCTCCGTTTTCCGCCAGCACGCGGGTGGCTAAAAGGAAAAACTTTTCAGTCCTCTCCATCTGTTTTCCAACGGCAACCACCCCCAGGGTCGGGATCCCGTAACGGGCTCCGGCGTCAGCGGTGCGGGATAAAAGCTCCAGGGAACGGCTTTCGCCGGGCGCACCGATAAAGGTCTGCACGGCCATGCAGTCGGCGTTCATGCGGATGGCATTTTCAATGTCGCAGGCGATCCCTCCGCCGTTGGACATATCGTCATAAAGAACCGTGGAATCGTAGGTCACCCGGACGCATTTTGCCACAGGAGCCGCCGGGGAGATACAGGAACGGATCATTCCCCTGGTGCCCATCAGGACGTTTACATGGGGGATCAGCGGCGGGATCACCAGGTCGATCCGCTCTAAACCGGCGGTGGGACCCATGATGTAGCCGTGGTCAAAGGCCAGCATCACCGTATTTCCGGACCTGGGATCAAACATCTTCCCCAGACGGTTTTTCATGCCCCAGTCGCAGTGGGCGCTGCCCTTCACATAAAATCCCTCCTGCGCAGCGGGAATATCAAGATGATAATCGTGCGCAGCCTTATTTCCAATATTATCTGCCATAATCTTACTCCTTGCTGTACGCCGGTGTGTGGCACGGCGTGTTCCAGAGACGGATAAATTCGTCGTCCCACTTTGCAATGTTCATCTGGAAGCCTCCGGCCTCCTGGACCGTTAAGATCTCGCCTACCATGCTGGCAGCCACTTCCACGCCCCTTTCCTTTAAGAACTCAACCGTATCCTTAAAGAGGACCAGCATTTCCATCATGGTAGTGGCTCCGCAGCCGTTGATCATCACAAAGGCCCGGTCGCCGGCCTTTAACTCCAGATTCCTGCAGAGGGCCTCTGCCACAGTGGCAACGGTCTCTTTGGAGGACTTCATGGGCACGCGGACTCCGCCGCCCTCGCCGTGCTGGCCTGCGCCGATCTCCATCAGATCCGTTTCGCCCAGGTCGCCGAAGGACATCCCGTTCTGCGGATGAGTGGCATCGGTGGATTTCACGGTGATGGAGGCCATGTTCTTTGCATAGCGCTCTGCGATCTCAGCCACCTCGTCAAGGCTCTTTCCCTCTCTGGCTGCAGCTGCGGCGATATGGTAAAGAGCGACAGCCCCTGCCAGTCCCCGTTTATTGTCCTCACCGTTGGGATCAAACTGGATCTCCTCGCCTGTGACCACCTGGCGGACATTGAGGCCTGCCTTCTGGGCCAGCTTCATGGCCTGCTTTCCGGCCAGCTGGTCGCCTGCGTAGTTGAGCGTCAGCAGCAGAACGCCGTGGCCTTTGTCAGCCAGCTTCATGGCGTCAAATACCAGCTTCGGGTTGGGGGCTGCAAAAATATCGCCCACCGCCTGCACATCCAGCATTCCTTTTCCAACAAAACCAGCCTGTGCCGGCTCGTGACCAGAGCCGCCGTATGTAACGATGGTCACGCGGTCTGCGTCCTTTAAGTCCTTACTGATCACCAGATGGCCGTCCACATCAACGATATCCGGGTAAGCAAGCCCCAGGCCCACTAATTCCTCGTCGGTGATGGTCTCAGGGGCGTTGATAAATTTTTTCATCTTCATGGTAGGTTCCTCCTGTTTTTAATGGATTCCGTTACATTTAAGCCCGGGCCAGGCCGCGGAAGAAATACGCCATGGATACTGCGCCCGCGTCGGGGGTTCCGATGGTCTGGGTCCCGTAGCTTTTGGCCCTTCCAAACTTAGAAACAAACTGCCTGCTTGCCTCGGCTCCGTCGGCAGCTGCTTTGGCGGCAATGGCAAACAGCTCATTTTCATCGCTTCCCTCATAGGCGGCTATGGCCTCGCTGGCCGGGATCAGCGCATCCATCATGGTCTTATCTCCGACCTTTGCCCCAGATACGCCATCCAGCTCCTCAAAGGCCCGTTTAAAGACCGCCTTGATGCCAGAAACATCGATCTCGTCTCCCTCCGGAGCATTTTCCTGCATACCGTCCAGCCATGCGTTCCAGAGGGGAACGGCGCTGCCTCCGTTTAACACCATCACAGCCATGGCCGCATCATCCAGCATTTCTTTGATGCCTCCGTCCGATCCCTTCACGGCGGAATCAATGGCTCCGGCAATTTTTTTCATGGTGAGGCCATGATCGGCGTCGCCGAAATGGGAATCGATCTCGGTCAGCTCCTGTTCCGCCGAAATCACTAAAGCACAGGCGCAGGACAGCCGGTCCGCAAACTCCTCTTTTTTCACAAATGTTACCTCCTTATCCGTATTCCAGCGCATATTTGTTACTTATGTTCACAATCATAGCATGCAGGCCCTTGTAAATCAATATCGAAGGAAGCTCCGGCGGTAAATTCTATGTATCCCATATAAATTTAGGAATATTATTATGCATATTGCACAAAAACAAAACCTCTCAAGGATATAAAATATACTTGAGAGGTTACATATGTAACTATTGTTCCAGGATGGAGTGGATGAGGGAGGACCGGGCCACGATGTGGGTCAGAATGCCGGACTTTAAGGCTCCTTTTACCGCCTTGGCGCTGGTATTGGCAGAGCAGACGCCGATGATGTTGGGACACTGTTTTAAGGTTTCCAGAGGCACCTGGATGGCAAAATCCTGGTCTGACTGGATCACGGTTCCATCTTCATTAAAATAGTAGACCAGCATCCGGCCGCAGGCATGGTGCTCCTGGAGAAGGCCGCCGTAGCGCACCAGGGAGGCAAAGTCCGGACTGGAGGGATAGTCGCCGATGTTCACCAAGGCGGTGTCGATCCGCTCCCATTCCTCATGGATCTGCCGGTAGATTTCCGTGGAGCAGAGGATCTGTTTCTCCTCCAGGCTTTCCGGCAGGGCGGGCAGGTAGAGAAAATGCGGGGAGGCTCCCAGCTGCTGGGCCATAAGGCGGACGTTTTCGTTGGACTGGTAGTTGCGGGCAGGAATGCTGGCATTTCCCACCAGCGGACAGATATCCATGACGGAGCTGCCATGCCGGGGATTTTTTTCCAGCCACGTCACCAACTGGCCGATCAGATGGCCCCAGCCCACACCCAGACGGCGGCTCTGCAGCTGCTCCAGAAGCTCCACCGCCCCCTGGGAAAGAAGCTGGTTGGTGAATGCGTCGCCGGCTCCATCCTCCACAAGGATCCCGTCCTTTATGGAGCTTCCGGCACGCAGCCGCTCCAGAAGGCTGGCGGCCTTCACCTCCGGATCATGGACAGTGATCTCCACCACCCCCAGCTGTCTCGCCTCCGTAAGAAGACGGCTGACCATGGGCCGGGAAATGCCCAGCTCCGCGGCAATATCGCTCTGCTTCTGATCGTCTAAATAATACCGGCGGGCAACGTAAGCCAGCCGCCTTCGCTTTTCATGATCTGACTTCAATTCAAGTCCTCCTTTGCGGGTCTGTGCCGAAAAAAACTGGCGCCGGAGGTCATCCCCAGCACCAGCCTTATCTGCGGTTCAGAGCGCCGGCTTATACCGGCTTCTTTTTCCGTCTGTTTAGTTTGCCTCATCCTTCGAGCAATCTGCTTCGTAGCAGTCCAGGATCTTCTTCAGCGCGTCCACGTCCAGACCCTTTTCCTCCATGGTCTGACGGATGGACTCCATCTCCGCATCATGGATCTGATCCAGTACTTCCTTCTCTTTTTCCTTTAAAGCCGCGATCTTTTCTTCGTGGTCCGAAATGTTTTTCCTGATCTTTTCTAATTCCTGGCGCAGCTTATCTGCTGTGGATTTTTTTACACCTCTTGGCATATTCTGTCTCCTCCTGGATGAATTTTTATTAATTCGATTATAGAGAATTTTTGGTCCGCGGTCAATACAAATATGGATAATATTTTCATACTTTCCAGAAACCTTCTGGTCTGTCTCCGGCCGTTCAGGTTTCTCAGCCTTTATTTTCTTATTGCAGGCTCAATCCTCTTTATATTTATGGCGCAGGCATAACGATCCGTGTTTTTAATATTTTAACCATGGATATGTTGTTTTTTATCCCTTTTTTGTGGTATGATCTTTTTAACAAAAGCATGGAAACCCGCAAGCTGTCTGCACTCTGAACGCAAAAAGGGGGAATTGCATGAAAAAAATTATCCCTATTCTTCTTCCCGGCCTGTTCAGTGCAGCCGAGATCCTGGCTGCTCTTTATCTGAAGCGGCAGATCCCGGCTGGATCTGCGGGGCTGTCCATGGCTGCAGACCTGCTGCTGTACGCATGGATCGCCTATAACGGATGCAGCTGGACCATTGGATATAAGAAAATATTTATACATGGCATCTGGTTTTTCCAGGAAGCCGATGTGCTCCTTACCAGAACCGCAAAAAAACCCTTCTTCTGCCTGTGCATCCCGCAGGCCGCCGTCAGTACGATCCTTTTTTTCTGGTTCCTGTTTTCTTTATATCCCTTTCTGGCGGTATTGCCGGCGGGAAAAATGCTCTTAATGCTGTCTGCGTACCGCAGGCTGCTCCGCAAAACAACTGCAAAACCGCATTAAAAAGCGCTTACCATCTGGTAAGCGCTTTTCATAGCGGAAGGGAGATTCGAACTCTCGACACTACGGGTATGAACCGTATGCTCTA
>OLRK01000920.1_pt1 | contig 28847 bp, 33 predicted proteins | sample 1672911 | NCBI WGS metagenome assembly OLRK01 (sample SAMEA3136736, study PRJEB25190) | human gut metagenome | biome: human gut; feature: human-associated habitat; material: faeces | place: Austria | collected 2013 | reverse complement strand
AGGCAGCAGCCATTGACGGCTGCCCTCCAATGAAAACTTTTTGGAAAATCATGCTGCCTTTGGCACAGCCGGGAATTGTAACAGTCGGCATCTTTAATTTTATGAATGTATGGAATGAATATTTCCTATCTCTTATCTTTGCTTCTTCCGAGAAGAACATGTCCGTGGGACCGGGCTTAAAAAGTGTCCTGACTTCCATGCAGTATACCGGCGACTGGGGCGGATTGTTTGCCGCTGTCGTTATCGTATTTTTGCCGATGCTGCTGCTTTTTATATTATTGTCAAAGACAATTATCGGCGGTATTACAAACGGCGGTGTCAAAGGGTAAGTGTCTGTGTTGAAAATACCTTGTGCTCTTTATGGGTGCAGGGTATTTTTTTTGTGACATAGGAAATTGCTTCCTATGTCACAAAAAAGCTCCGCGGTGATACACCGGCAGCAGGGGGAGCGGAGATTCCGTACGATTTAGTTGGGTGTGAAAATCCAAGAGCAATAAGGAAGGGACTTACATCAAATCGTTCAGGACAATGAACTGATCATTCTTGCCATGACAGTCGGACACAGGCGGGAAATCTACGAGCGTTAAAGACCGAAGGATAAAAAGAATGCGGATATTGAATTTTTATATCGAAGCATTTCTTTTCTATTGACAAATCTTTTTTTAAGTCTATAATATATTATGTTCTAAATAAAACTATTTCAAATAAAACTATTTTAAAAGAAACTATTTTGAGCAACGGAGGCGTGTCACATGATGAAAACAACGGATATGCTTTTACTTATGCGGGGAATAGAAAAGTTCTATGACCGGTGTATGGAGGATATTCGAAAGTCTTATGGCCTGTCACAGATTGAAATCCGGATTATCGGTTTTTTACATAATAATCCGGGGAAAGATACAGCGGCAGATATTTGTTATTTGCGTATGCTGCCAAAGGGTAATGTATCGCAGGGCGTGGAACTGCTGATAAATAAAGGCTTTTTGAGCCGGACACCGGATGAACGGGACCGGCGTAAAATTCATCTCGGTCTGACAGACAGAGCCGGAGGTATTGTCAGTGAAATTGATAAGGCCAGAGCACATTACGAGGAAATGCTGCTTGCAGGTATTCCGGCGGAGTCACTGAAGATTTATAACATGGTGAATGAACAAATTATGGAAAATGTTTTTAAAGGACTGGAAAGGAGAAAAAGAGATGGAGAGTAAAGATTTTTTAGGAAAGGAGCCGGTCGGACGGCTTTTGTTTAAGCTGGCGCTGCCGACTGTGCTGGCACAGCTTATTAATATGCTTTATAACATGGTTGACCGTATTTACATAGGGCATATTCCGGGAGAAGGCTCGCTGGCACTGACGGGCGTCGGCGTCTGCATGCCTCTGATTATGATTGTGTCGGCCTTTGCGGCGCTTGTCGGCAGCGGCGGTGCGCCGAGAGCAAGTATTTTTATGGGAAAGGGCAATAAAGAAGCAGCAGAAAAGACGCTCGGCAATTGTTTTACAACGCAGATTTTAGTGTCGGTACTTTTAACTGCCGGACTGCTTTTGTTTAACCGTCCGCTGCTTTTAATGTTTGGCGCCAGTGAAAATACTGTCGGCTACGGTGTTGCTTACATGAATATTTACGCAATTGGCACGATTTTTGTGCAGCTTACGCTCGGTATGAATATGTTTATTACAGCGCAGGGGTTTGCAAAGACGGGAATGCTTTCAGTGCTTATCGGTGCGATTGCCAATATTATTCTTGATCCGATTTTTATTTTCGGGTTTAACATGGGTGTCCGCGGTGCAGCCCTTGCAACTGTGCTTTCACAGGCAATGTCATGTATATGGGTTTTAAGCTTTTTATTTGGAAAAAAGACAACTTTAAAAATTCATAAAAAATATATGAAGCTGTCAGCAAAGATTATTCTTCCGAGCCTTGCACTCGGTTCATCGACGTTTATTATGCAGGCCAGTGAAAGTATTATTTCTGTCTGCTTTAATTCATCATTGTTAAAATACGGCGGCGATATTGCGGTTGGCGCAATGACGATTCTGACAAGTGTTATGCAGTTTGCGATGCTTCCGCTTCAGGGACTCGGACAAGGGGCTCAGCCGATTATCAGTTATAACTACGGCGCTAAAAATGCAGGACGTGTCAAGTCGGCTTATAAGCTTTTATTGAAATCAAGTCTTTGCTATGCAACGATTTTGTGGGCTTTAGTCATGCTGTTCCCTCAGGGGTTTGCGGCAATGTTTACACCGGAAGCATCTTATATTGATTTTACAAGAAATGCCCTTAGAATTTACGGCGCTGCAATATTGCTGTTTGGTGTTCAGATGGCTTGTCAGATGACGTTTACATCGCTTGGCAATGCAAAGGCTTCGATTATTGTTGCCGTGATGCGAAAGTTTGTTCTTCTCATTCCGCTGATTTATATTATGCCGAATATTTTTTCGCAAAATAAGACAATGGCTGTGTATATGGCAGAGCCGGTTGCCGATGTGATTGCAGTGACATTTACGGCCATTCTTTTCTTCTTCCAGTTTAGAAAAGCGCTTCGTCAGATTGATGAGCCGGCCGAAATTAAAAACAAATAGAAAATGTTGAACCTCCGCATATTTTTTCGGATAAGGGGCATGCTAGTACAGCAAATCTTTAGTATTTACTGCAGCTCTAAAAAATGATGCGGAGGTTTTATGATGTCCGGAATTTTAATTGCGCTCATTTCGGGCGCGCTTATGAGTGTTCAAGGTGTTTTTAATACAGCAGTAACAAAACAGACAAGTCTTTGGGTGTCTAACAGCTGGGTGCAGTTTTCTGCGCTTATTGTCTGCCTTTGTGCGTGGCTTTTTAAAGGACGGGAAAGCTTTGGAATGCTTTTACAGGTGGACAGGAAATATTTATTGTTAGGCGGTGTGATTGGTGCGTTTATTACATTGACTGTGATTATGAGTATGAATCAGTTAGGTCCGGCAAAGGCGGCGCTGCTTATCGTAATCGCACAGCTGGCGGTTGCCTATCTCATTGAATTATTCGGTCTGTTCGGCGTTGAAAAGGCAGCATTTTCGTGGACAAAGCTTTTTGGACTGCTTGTGGCGGTGACAGGGATTGTTATTTTTAAATGGAAATAAGTGTCGTTGTGAGCCTTGTACAACAGAGGACTTAAAAGTTTTTCAGAATTGTTAAAAAAGCGGCTTGTAAATTATTAAATCTTTAGGTAGAATAAATATGTGCAGATTTATCAGGCAAATTTTTCCCTGCTTTTAAAATAAGGAGGCGGGAATTTTGCGTAAAAAGACAATAAAGTTTACAGTTGTCATTTTGTTTATTGTTGTCAGCGGTATTTTATATAGCTGTCAGAGTATACCCGACGGGGGAGTGTCCGAAGTGATATCGGAAACTCATGATACCGGCCGGGTTTTAACTGATAGCGAAGTTGACATAAAAAGTGACGATAATGAAACTGACATCGTGCAAAAAGCCGGTGATGTAAATGCAGACAGTAAAGATGACAGTGATGCCGGGACAGTGTGTGTTTATGTATGCGGCGCTGTGAAGAAAGCCGGTGTATATACGCTTGCAGCCGGTGCGCGGGCAGAGGCAGCGGTGAAGGCTGCCGGAGGATTTGCAGAAATTGCCGACACGTCTGCGCTGAATTTAGCAGAGATTGTCAGTGACGGACAAAAAATTGATGTACCGGCAATCGGTGAGACATCCGCGCCTGATGATGCAGATGCTCACGGTATTTCGTCAGAAGATGGCGGACTTTTGGATATTAATAAGGCGACCGTCGATGAGCTGATGACACTTCCGGGCATCGGTGAATCGAAGGCGGCTAAGATTATTGCGTACAGAGAAGCGAACGGGCCATTTGCATCGGTTGAAGCTTTAAAGCAGGTGCCCGGAATTAAGGACGGTGTTTTTGAACCGATAAAGGCACTGATATGTGCCGGATGAGCGGCGCTAAAGCGGCATAAGCCGCAAGATGGAGGAAATATGGAGAGAAAAGTATTAGTTGTCGATGATGAGAAAATTATTGTCAAGGGACTGAAGTTCAGTCTTGAACAGGACAATATGGAAGTGGCTGTTGCCTATGACGGAAGGACAGCGCTTGAGATGGCTTCGGCCAACGCTTATGATGTGATTCTTTTGGATGTGATGCTTCCGGAGATGAACGGTTTTGAAGTTTGTCAGGCAATACGGGAATTTTCGGATGTGCCGATTATTATGCTGACAGCCAAGGGCGATGATATGGATAAAATTCTGGGGCTTGAGTATGGCGCCGATGATTATATTACAAAGCCGTTTAATATTCTTGAGGTTAAAGCAAGAATTAAGGCGATTATGCGCCGTATGCGCGTGAAAGAGCCTGTCAGGGAGGATACAAAGCAGCTTGTGGCCGGAGATATGCGTATTGATATGGACAGCCGCCGTGTATTCATTGAAAATAAAGAAGTGAATCTGACAGCGAAGGAATTTGATCTGCTTGAGCTTTTAATTATGAACCCGAATAAAGTTTATAACCGCGAGAAGCTTTTGAATCTTGTATGGGGTTATGACTATCCGGGCGATGTGCGTACTGTAGACGTTCATGTGCGGCGTTTAAGGGAAAAGATAGAAAGCAACCCAAGCGAGCCAAAATATATACATACAAAATGGGGTGTTGGTTATTTTTTCCAAAAGTAAAAAGAAGCATATAAGACATAAAAAAAGTAAGAAGACAGGATTCTTCCGCAGTATGTATTTCCGGCTGATTCTGATGTTTGTGTGCATCTCAATCATACCGTTATTTATTATGCGGGGAATCCTTCTTGTCGATATAAAGGACAGACTTTACAGCGAGCGCGTCGAAAATATACGCCAGCACAGTGAAACTATTGCAAGGCAGATGATTACAGATGCATATTTTGACGGCGGCGATAAAGAAAGTCTGAATAATCAGATGACACAGCTGGCCTCGGTTTATGACGGGCGTATTATTGTCATTGATGATACATATACTGCCATTTGGGATTCTTATTATAGAGTTAATGGCAAGGAAGTGATTTCTGAGGATGCGATGAATTGTATGCGGGGCAGTCAGGTCTGGCATCACAATGAGCAGTTTGATATCGTGGAGCTGAGTATACCCGTTGTTTCTGATAATGAATATGGAACGCAGGTGAAGGGCGCTATTCTTTTAAGTTCGTCAACAGCGACAAAAACGGCGGCTTATATTCACATACGCTGGATGAGTAATTTTATTTTTATAGTCATTGCTATCGTACTGGCAGTGCTTGCCTTTCTTTTTTCAAGAGTATTTTCAAAGCCGTTTAAAGTGCTTGCAAATACGATTGACCATGTATCGGAAGGGCATTTTGATGAGAAAGTTAATTTGGAAGGCTTCAATGAGATTGTCCAGATTTCAGATGCTTTTAATAAGATGCTTGTCAAGCTGAATAATCTTGAAACATCGAGACAGGAGTTTGTTTCTAATGTTTCTCATGAACTGAAGACGCCGATGACTTCTATTAAGGTGCTTGCAGATTCGCTGAATATGCAGCCGGATGCGCCGAAGGAATTGTATCAGGATTTTATGAAAGATATTGTTGAGGAGATTGACAGAGAAAACCGCATTATTACCGACCTTCTGTCCCTTGTGAAGATGGATAAAAAGGCTGCAGAGCTGAATTTGACATCCGTCAATATTAATGAGATGCTGGAGCTTATTTTAAAGCGTTTGCGCCCGATTGCAGGAAAACGTAATATTGAGCTTGCTTTTGAGGGCTTCAGGACGGTGATCAGTGATGTGGACGAAGTCAAACTGACGCTTGCTTTTTCAAATCTTGTTGAAAATGGTATTAAATATAATGTTGCCGGCGGCTGGGTGAAGGTCTCGCTGGATGCGGATTATAATTATTTTTATGTGAAGGTATCGGATTCGGGGATTGGGATCGGCGAAGAATATCAGGACAGAATTTTTGAACGTTTTTACAGAATCGACAAGGCGAGATCAAGGGAAACCGGCGGTACCGGCCTTGGACTTGCCATTACTAAAAATATTATTCTTATGCATGGCGGAGATATTAAGGTTAAGAGCCGCGAGGAGCAGGGAACAGTATTTATTGTCCGTATTCCGCTTTCGAGCGCAGATAAGGCATAAATGATAGGAGGCAGTGATGAAGAAAAGAGCAATGATATGGCTGCTTGTCGTTTGTGCGGCTATAGCGGCGGGCGGATGTGCAAAAAAAGGTGCCGTCCGGGATGCTGAGGCACTGGATACAGCGTATAAGGTATATTGCCTTGACAGCAGAACGCCGGTTCTTCAAAGTGAGAGCCGTGCATACAGTTCCCAGACAGCCTATGAGCTGATTGGCGAATGTGTCGGCGCACTCTCAGAAACACCGCAGGGACGATACTGTGAAGCGGCAGTTTCAGAACCGTTAAAAGTTTTAAAATATGGTTATACTGCGGCAAACCGGCAGGCAGATATTTATTTTAACAGTGCTTACAGTGCGCTTTCAAAAGAGAAAGAGGTGCTTGTGCGTGCCTGTGTCGTCAAGACATTGACGCAATTTGATTCTCTGATCGATTATGTGGCTTTTTATGTTGATGAACAGCCGGTTTTGGATAAGAATGGGATACCGCTTGTAATGAAGGCTGATGATTATGTGGACAGTACAAGTGCTGATCTGAAAAATATAAGTGAAAAAACATTGAAGCTTTATTTTGCAAGTACAGACGGTACACAGCTTGCCACAGAAGATGTGCTTGTGCATTATAAAAATACAGCAACGGTTGAGTCTGTTGTGATGGAACGTATTATTGCAGGCCCGCTTTCGGATACATTGAATAAGACGTGTCCTTCGGACACGAAGCTTAATAAGATTTCAGTGGATAACGGTTTATGTACGGTGGATATGAATTCGCGATTTTTGGAAATTGTTGAAAATCAGGCGTTTGCAGTGAAAATTTATTCGGTTGTCAATTCACTTTGTGAGCTTCCTGATGTTGACAGCGTTCAGATTCTTATTGACGGCAAGACGGTGACTTCGACAGAAGGCTTAGATATTTCAGTGCCTTTGACGGCAAATGAAGAAATGATTGCAAAGCCGGTTGTTCCGCCGGCCGTCAGCGGGACGGAGACTGAAAGTACAGCCCAGTCGATGGGACCGGACAGTCCGGGCGCGGTTGCTGACAAAAATTGAAAAGGAGATTTCGGTGATTAAAAGGCCTATTGTATGGTTTGGACTGGCCTATGTATTTGGAGAGATACTTGGAAATATCATCGGATGGGCGGCATTGCCTGTATTTGCAGTGCTTTTTGCCGCCTGTATATGGATATGTGTGCATTCAGGCAGGATACAGAAAAAAGGTGCGCGCAGGCGATGGGCACTGCGGACGCGGCTTGTTTTTTGTGTGCTGCCTGTTTTTATGTCTGCCGGAAGCATCAGATTGCTTGAAGACCGGCAGACGGCAGAAACTGTGTGGGCGGCCGGTGATTTTGAGACGCCGGTGACATTGAAATGTATTGTGGAAAAAACAGAAGTGAAAGCAAAATCAAAGTCTGTTTATGTGAAAGTCATTAAAGGAGACGTGAATTTGCCATTGACAGACAAGCTTTTGATTGTGGCGGATTTGTCGGAGACGGCGGCGTATGGCGATACGATTGTTGTGTCAGGCTGTCCAAAGCGTTTTGAAAAAGCATCAAATCCGGGAACTTATGATGCATGGGCTGCCAATAGTGTGTCGGGACTTTATTATCAAATGTTTCCTGAGCATATGGATGTTATCAGCCACGGAGGTCTTCCTGCGGCAAAAGCACTGCTGCGTTTAAAAGCCCGTCTGACGGCGGTTTATCACAGCGTGCTCGATGAAGAAACGGCCGGTGTGCTGTGCGGCATTATGCTTGGAGATAAGCAGGGGCTTTCTAAAGAGTTAAAAACATTATATCAAAGTCAGGGCATCGGCCATCTTTTTGCTGTGTCAGGTGTCTGTTTTCTATGCTGGGTATTTTGAATAGGCGAGGAAATGGCTTAAATCGGGCATTTGTGAGCAGTTTGTTTGAAGAAAACACATATTTTAATTGTGCTTTTATGACTTGTTTTGCACCTGAGAGTGATTTGCAGAACTGATGGGGTAAGAGATAATAAAATTTTTTGGTGAAACTAAATACGATTTCGCAGAAGATGTACAATATTTGGCAAAAACATATTATTTTACGAAAGGGGCATATATGGGAAAAAAGATTGTGGCAATCCGATATTATAATGTATGGTTCTATTTGCATGTCAATTCAGAACAGGATATGGTAAAAATTTCATATTTGACAGATAGAATTGATGCTGGAGAACAGGTGATAATGAAAGATATTTATCAATGGTGTAGGATACAAAAAATAGAGTTTAGTACTAAATTTATTTATAGAAGTGATTTTCCTATTAAAGCAAATATCTGGAATTTCTACTCATATATGAGAATAAAAATAGAAAAATTTTTCGGATAAAAAATGAACTATCCGGGATTATCGGATAGTTCATAACTGAGAATTATTCATTTGCAGGTCTCCATTCAGCAGTAAAACGATGTCTAGCACTCATCCATGCTGCTGAAGCTTGGCGTGCATGGTCTACTAAACGGGATAAATTTCGATCTATGGAATATATTCTGTCCTTGCTATATTGTTCAGACATTACATATAAACCGTGCCAACCATTAGACTCATAGTCATTACCACCGCCATTAACCATTTCTTGAAATTTAGGCAGAGAAAGAAATGTTCCATCTAATGCAACAGCAATAGACCAGAATTTTGCATCCATTGCTTGTTGAGACGGTTCTCGGTCACGTGTAACGCGATCTCGAATACTGGTTTTAGATTGAATGCATCCGAATACAAAATTTTGATTCTGAAACGTGACAAGAGCATATAAATCAAAAACGTCAGTATGAATCCGTTGATTTAACCATATCATATCTTCTGAATCATTGTGAATGTTGTTATCTCTTATCATTTGGTGAACGTCTGTTTGTAAAGCAAATTTAATACTGTATTGTTCGAGATAAGGATTTGCAACTTCATAAATAAAGGATTCAAATGCATGTCCACTTGCTTTTTTCCAACTTTGATCTGCTGATATAACTTTAGAAATAATATCTTCGTTTAAGGTATCAAGGGATGTTAATCCAGATTTTCGTTTAAGATGAGCGACATATATGGCTCGCCAGATTTCTGCGGTTTCAATTTTATCGGAATATTTTTCTAAAGCATCTTTTAAAGTATCTTTAATTGCGATTCTTTGAGCGGATTGTTCGGCTTTGGTTATGGCATTTTTACTTGTTTTTCCGTTGAGAAAAATTGGGAAATTAGTTGCATATAGATTATTGTAATGTTCAGAGCAGTAGTCGTTATAAAGCATAATAGTACCTCCAAGTCTAATAGATGTACATATTATATCACGTTATTGCATCCGTTTCTACACATAAAAAAGAAGTGCAAAAGCACTTCTGATTTAGTCACCTAATTGTTTGAAAATTTCAGCAATTTGTTTTCCCCATGCATAAGCAAGTAGAGGAGGAACAGCGTCACCAATTTGTTCGTATTTATCCTGTACTGTTCTGTCAATGTGGGGAACCAAATATGGACCGCCAGCAAAATTATAAAAATCAGGAAAGGATTGTAAACGAGCACATTCTCTTACGGTTAGAGCTCTATTTTGTATAGGATGTACAAATTCATCAAGACAATGACTTGTAACTGTTGGAGCTGGTTCTTTTAAGATTAATTTATAATTACGTTTTATAAACATACGTTTTGGGAGAATGCGCTCTGCTTGTAATTTTTCACGTTCTTCTCCTTGGTATTTATCAAATAGATCTTTTAAGCTCTCACCTTGCTTTAATAATGAAAAACGTTCTAAGGTGCAGCTGCGATGCTTCATAGGATAATGGTAGCTAATTTCGGAATTTGAATATGGAAAATTCCAAAACTCTTTATCGCGCATTAAATTTGCATAAGAAGATGTTTTTGTGGTATATTTTTTACCTTCACGATTTGAATTTGCAGAGACTTTTGGAAGTCCGGCAAAAGCTTCTTCAACCGTTATAGGTTTGTCGCAAGTTTCAGGTGGAGGTGAAAGTTTTAATCCCTGAATTCGTGTCGCAAGAATAAAGTAGCGCTTTCGCTTTTGAGGGACACCGTAGTTTGTAGCATCTAATACAACTTCGATATAATTAGAATAGCCCGCATCAACGAGTTCCTTTTTTAAAACATCTACAATTAATTTTTTTGAATTTTTAGAAACCTTTTTTGTGGTAATGGCAGGAACATTTTCAAAGAGAATAAATTTTGCATTTGAAATTGTTGCAATTCTCAAACCTTCACGAAATAGAAATTGTCTATCGTCATAGAAAGATCTAGAAGTATTTCCAGCAGTAGAAAAGGTTTCACATGGCATACCGGATGTAACAAGATCAACTCCTTCTTTTGGGATGTAGGGAATAATCATATCGGCGGTTACATCACGGATATCTGAATGAATAGTATGAACTTCTGGATGGTTAGCTGTATAGGTTTCGACACAACTTTTAATGTATTCTATTGCTACAAGTGTCTGAAATCTGGCAGCTTTTAAGCCTGTACATATGCCACCAGGTCCACTGAAGCAGTCAATATGTGTTATTTTTTTCATATTAGTTTATATCTCCAATTTTGTGATGATTTTTGGATCTGTATGACCAGTAACGAGTATACCATAATCCTTTATTCATATCAACAAATACAAGTATTTATTGGATTGAATTATCATAATAAGTAACAAGGATTTTGTAGGTATTAATTCTATTAATGAGGGTTTCACGGTACAACTGTTCTTGTTCTCTTTGCTTTTCTTCCTCAGTTCTAGTGTCGTTATATCCAAATTCAGCAAATACATCTTCAGCGTTTTTGTAATATTTTTTTCGTTCTTCTTCAGGAAGGCTCTGTATAGATTCAGTCTCTGCAATTGCTTCGCGGAGTTTCTGAACTTCTTTTTGGTGATCTTCTTCGGTAAAACCACAAAAAGTCATTTCATAGATAATTACGGCTAGTAGTTTATCAGCACCAAATGAATTAACATTAGGGATAAATAATTCATAACCTAATATTTCATTCCACGGCGAGAATTCAAAAGCATAACTTACAGGTAGTGTAGTTGTATCTAAAATTTGTTCAATATCGTTTAAGTCGAGGGAATGTGTATTTTTCAGTGTACTGAGCATGGAAGCGGATAAAAGATTTTCATCTATTTCATTTTTGGAAAATAGCAAAGCATCAGGTGTTTCTTTTCCATCATTAAGGAATGAGACACCAAATACAACGTGATCGGTATTTACGGGTTCAATTGAGCGTATTCTTTGGATGTATAAGGAATGAGCCTTTTTTACGCTAAGCCTATCGGATTCGTCTACTGATGCAATTTCCATGATTGTAGAAGTTACATTTTCAATATTACAAGAGTCTAATAAATCTTTGACAATCATTCCGTATCCTCCTCAATAATGCCATAGTCAATAAGAATATTTTTATCCGCATTTGTTGGCATGACAATACCTAACATCTCATAATCATAGCGTTTAACGCGACGGATATTTGTATTGATGGGTTCTGGTGCATAAGCGGTTGCTTTATAGTTGCGGTATTCTTCACTTTCTTGTAAATCATCAATAACGGCATGAATTAGAGAGCCAGTTACAGAAAATATATCTTTTCCATTTTCTATGGCAACCAATTCATGTTGCTTTACATGCTGATCCAAATCTCCAAATGACCGATATAATTTATATTTTTTCATTTCTTTGTTATCCTTTCTGTTTTCAGTTATTTAGATATTTCTTCTACGGTATGCTCTAATCCGTAAAATGTAAAAAGATCTAAAATTGTCCTATAGGTAGCTTTTTTCCCAGCCAATTTTTGATAGTGGGCAGAGTGGTATTTTCCATTTTTTATTAAGACTCCCATCTGATTATTGATGGAGTTATATTCATGACGAACCGCTTTTTGCATTTTTTCATAACTGGTTAATTTTTCAACTTGTTCTTGTAGCATAGCTTCCACAATATATCACCTCTCGATCTTACGGAAAAATTTACTATCAGGTGTAAATGGAATGTTAAAATCATATCCAAGTTTATTCATTTCTTGGAGCTTTATCAGCATCAGATTAATATCAGAACCTAATGCAGTGGAAATTTGAACAACATCGTATCCTTGTTTGGCTAGTTCATATACTTTGTCATTATCTAATAAAAGATGTGAACCGAAAGCATTTGCTTCGTATTCGGTGGTATCTTTCATATTGAAAAGGACAAATTCCCGTAGTCCATCTGTTTTGGCAAGGTTACGGTGTCTTATATCATGTCCGATTTCGTGGGCAGCAACCATTTGTAGTAGATAGGATTCCATTCGAGGATTTAGAAACATCATTCTGTGATTCCATCGAAAGGTGTACATACCTAATAAGTTTGTAAATGCTGGTTCGTAGTATATTTTAATACCTATATTTTCTGCGATTTTCAATGCATCTCTGGTACCACATTGGCGGACAAGATTATTTGCTTGTTTAAAAATTTGATAAGAATCCAATAGAGATACACCTCCTAACATATATCGCAATATATTGTTTTTAATTATTTTTTGCGGTATTTTTTAGGCGTGTATTTTTTATTATCTTCTTTACAATCGAAGTATGCTTTTTGCAATGCGATCATAACAGCATCTTTATCAGAATCGGATAACTCGCCACCAGCAAACATTCCAGATAACTCTGCTACGAGTTTTTCTGCTTGAAGTTTTCCACGGTTGCCATATTTATCACTTGCTTGAGAGACAAATTCTTCATCTTCAGTTAAAAGATAACTTGTTTCTGTATCAAGAACTTGGGCGAGCCGTGAGTAGAGATCCCTTTTTCTAGGATAACGTCCCTCTTGCTCATAGCCTATATATGTTCTCCTAGATACATTAACTGCAGAAGCTACTTCTTCTTGTGTAAATCCTTTTTCTAAGCGAAGCTGTCTTAGTTTTTCCCCGAATTTCATGAAGACCTCCTTTGTGAGATTAAAAATTTTTCTGCTATTGACAAGCGGAAAGTAGTTTCATATAATCAAGATGTGAAACTTACTTGCACATATATTACAACAAGTTGCACATAAATGTCAATAGGATGAAACAAAAAAGGTTTAGATATATGATTGATGATAATGCAAATTTCTTTGTGTGCAAATCTGTAAGTTTGGTTGCTATTATTATGTAGAAGATTATGGTAAAATGTTTATAGAAAATTCAAAGACTTGGCGTGGTGGCTGAGATTCTGAACAGAATCGCAGGAGGGAAATCATGGTAGATACGTTTGAAAAGTTTATGGAAAAAGAATATTATAATGAGATATTTGACGCACTTAAGTCTTACATTCTGAAGAATAGAGCTAGATTGGAATTGGAAACTAATCGGGTACCGAATCCGCAATATATAGAGTTAGATGATTTTAAGATATCGAATATTTTATTTTCTAATACACCGGGTTATGAAATAGAGTTTGACATGATTGTAATTGCAGATATAGAAATTCAAGGATGGGGCAGATACGACAGAGAGTCAGATAATGTGGAAGCTTGGTGTAGAATTTCATGTAAAGGGTTATTGCATGATGGATTAAAAAATTTTTGGATTAATGGCATAGAGCCTTATTGTAAAAGAAAATTTGAATCGGAGAATCGTTTGTCAAAACATCTTGTGCCATATGTATACGCAAAGGATTTAGACAAAGAGGCTGAGAAATTTCTAAAGAAATATTATCCGAGAGCATTAGAAAGTCCAATGCGTATTCCCGTAAAAGAAGTTGTGGAAAATATGGGGTTGAATTTAAAAATTCTTCATATTACCAAAAATTGTAATGTGTTTGGTAGAATATTTTTTGCAAATACAGAAACGGCAGTATATGATGAAGAAACGGAGGAATACAAAGAAGTAACTGTAGAGGCAGGGACAATGTTAGTTGATCCTAAAGTGTTTTTTATGAGAAACATCGGATGCGTAAATAACACGATTATACATGAATGTGTACATTGGGATCGACATTCAAAATTTTTTGAGTTACAGAAGCTCTTTAATAAGAATTTGAATTCTATTAGTTGTCATGTTGTGGAAGGAGAACGACCAGAGGAGAAAAGAAACGCATTACAGTGGATGGAGTGGCAAGCGAATGCGCTAGCACCTAAAATATTAATGCCTGCTGAAATGACCAAGAGGAAAATAGAAGAGCTTCTTATCCGATACCATGTAGAGTTTAGCAGATTGAATGAAGCGGATATTATGCAAATGGTGTTGACAGAACTGTCGGACTTTTTTGGTGTATCATTGCAAGCTGCAAAACTAAGAGCTGTTGATTTAGGATACAATCAGGCAGTTGGAATATTGCAATATGTGGATGGACGATATCTTCCAAGCTATACTTTTAAGCAAGGAGCATTAAAGAAAAATCAGACCTTTGTTCTTGGAATTGCGGATGCAGTATATGAATATGCCAGAAATTTAAAATTAAGAGAACTGGTAAATCATAATTATTTTCTATATATTGACGCATTGTTTTGCATGAATGATTCTAAATATATAGAAGAAAATGAGGATGGAAAACTGTGCCTGACTTCTTATGCAAGAAGCCATGTAGATGAATGTTGCTTGGTATTTGAGCAAATCAGTCGTGCAAATAATCGTTATGGAATTTCGTATTATCGTGAGTGCTATTTATGTAGAGATATTTTATCAGATTCATTTACAGAAACGAAATATGTGGAGACACCGGATAATCAAACAAAAGAAGAAAAGGCAGCAGAAAGTAAAAAATTATTAAAAGAGGCAGTAAAAATAGCGAAAATTCAACAAGAGCTACCGGGTGGTTTTGGAGCTACTTTAAAATATCACATGAAGCGTTTGAAGGTTACGGTGGAAAAATTAGAAGAATTATCTTTAGTTGGGTATAAGACAATTCAAACGATGAGAAACAATGAAGCCGTAAATAAGTCACTAAGAAATGTGGTTGCAATTTGCATTGGATTGCATTTACATCCGTTATTAAGTGAAGATTTAATTAGAAAATCGGGAAATACATTTAAGTCAACGGAAGAAGATTTTGTATTGCAGTTTTTAGTTCATAATCATTATAAAGCTTCTATTTATGAATGTAACGAACTTTTAACGGAGTATGATTTCCCAGAACTGGGAACAGGAGCTCAAGAATAAGGAAGTGTAAAAGAAATGGAGGGAAAAGAAGTGTGAGTATATTTCAGAAATTATTTAAAAATAAAAATGCAGTAAAGAAAGACAAAGCAATTGCATTTGTTGACTATGAGCATTGGTATTATTCAATTCAAAAAAATTTTGGATTGAAGCCGGAGCCAGTTTCATGGAGAAGAAAATTAGAAGAGCAATACGATTTGGAAGACGTGATGGTATTTGCAGATTTTGGTCATAAAGGTATTGATGGAGAATTAACAAAGCTGAGAAATATGACAAATACAATCATTGAAACACAGCAAACATTTAGTCGATATAAAAAAGATATGACAGATTTTATTATGTTAGACTACATATATCAGACTGCATATACCAAGTCAGATATCACGACATTTATTATTTTTACAGGAGATGGACATTTTCAGTCAGTTACAAAGTATTTGATACAAAAGTTGAACAAAAAAGTAGTTATTTATGGGGTGAGAGATTCTGTCAGTAAGCAATTGAGGGCAGTCGCATCAGAATGTTATATGTTACCCACAGATGCGGAAACCTTGCGTGGTTACTATGAAATGATTGTATCAAATTTAGCGTATGTATCGGAAAAATCAAATATTATACCAACTTTTAATGGAACGGTATCAGCAGTAGCGAGACATAATGAAGTGCCAGAAGAATTAATTCATGCAGCATTGCAAGAAATGTTAGATAAAGGTCTCATATATCAGCGTTTACAGAGAGTTGCCTTTAATAAAGAAGTTAAAGTAGTAGCAGCAAATTGGGAAGAGCTAGCGAAGCAAGGGCTTTGGAGTTTTAATTAAAAAAATTTTTGTAAGAATCGGAAGAAAAATTTCCGGTTCTTTTTTTGCGTAAAAATAAGGGTTTTGCTAAAAAGTACATTCTATTTCAAAGCTAAATAACAAATCATAGAGAAAAATCGGAAGTTTAGCTTCCGGGGCAAAAATCTATTTTTGCAATATTATACAGCCATAAGGTTGATCAACCCCAATAAAAAGCAAACAGAAAGGATAAAAGAAGATGAGTAAAAAGATTGCATATATCATTCATCCATTTAGGGATGACAAGGAGCATAACGAAAAAAATATGAAGTTTATCGCGGCTGTTGCTGTTCGTTCCGGTACAGTTCCGATTGCAACCGCTTTGTATTTTCCACATTTTTTAAACGAGGAAGATGAAGCTGAGAGATTGGAAGGCATTGATTGTGGATTAACACTTATGGAGTGCTGTGATGAGGTGTGGCTGTTCGGTTTTAATATTTCCGAAGGAATGAAAATGGAACTGGACTGTGCAAGGGAATTGAAACTGCCGGTTCGTCTCTACGATATGCATATGAACCGTATCAATCTCAGGACCCTTAAAGCAGATAAGAGAGTGACACCAGAATACAGGGATGCCATTCATCGCTTAAAACTTGTACGGTAGGTACTGAAAATGTTAGGGCAGGTAAATGCCTGTTACTTTCTGAAACCGGGTGACCGCTTGATGGTCATCCGGGCAAAAAGAAAACGGAAGGTAACGGTAGTGAAAGAGTATCCGTATCACATTCTTGTGGATGTTGGGATGTATAAGGAAAGTATCAACAAAATTGATGTGCTGACAGAAGATGTCAGGCTCATCCATCGATAGAAAGGATAACGATCATGAATAAAGGATTATTACAAATTGCGGAAGGTTTTGCAATGGTTGCAGAAGGTTATAGGAAAATGGCATCTGAAGGAATGGAAATTCCAAAAGATATTCAGACAGAGAAAAAGCCGGAAAAATCAAATACAGCGGAGAAAAAGATTTCTATTACAGAGGTTAGGGCTGTTATGGCAGAAAAATCCCGTGCAGGAAAAACGCAGGAAATCAAACAGTTATTGAAAGAGTTCGGTGCGGATAAGTTATCTTCAGTACCGGAAGAACGGTATGAAGAACTAATGAAAAGGGCGGAGGTGCTGTAATGGGGAAACATGCAAAATACTCGCCATCCAGCGGGCATCGGTATATGAATTGTCCTCCAGCTCTTTTGTTGGAGGAACAGTTCCCGGATGAAGAAAGTCCTTATGCTGCTGAAGGTACAGCAGGGCATAAGCTGGCGGAGCATCTAATAAAGAAACATTTGAAGATTCGAAGCAGAAGACCAACTTCCGATTACTATAGCGATGAACTTTTGGAAGCTGTAGATGGATATGTTCAGTATGTGATTGAACAGATAGAAGAAGCAAAGCATATCTGCTCTGATCCGGTGTTTTCCGTGGAACAGAAGGTAGATTTGAGCTTTCATGTAAAGGATTGTTTTGGTACGGCAGATATGGTGATTGTCACGGATAAAAAAGTTCATATTATCGATCTGAAACTGGGAAAAGGCGTACAGGTGGATGCTGAAAATAATGTACAGTTGATGATTTATGGTTTGGGGATGTTGGATATAGCGGAGATGCTTTTTGATATTGAAACCGTAGAACTTACCATCGTTCAGCCGAGAATCAGCCATTTTTCCACATGGGAAATTTCAGCAGAAGAACTGCATCAATGGGCAGAACAGGAATTTGAACCGAAAGCGAGAATGGCATTGGACGGAGAAGGAGAATACAAAGCTGGGGAGTGGTGTCGTTTTTGCAAGGCGAGATTTCAATGCAGGGCAAGGGCAGAAGAGTATCTTCATTTGGCGCAGATGGAATTTTTACAGCCAGCGTTACTATCGGATGAAGAAATTGCAGAAGTGTTGTCAAAAGCGGATGCACTAAAGAAGTGGGCGGAAGAAATATACACTTATGCACAGAATGAAGCAATCACGAAGCGAAAAAAATGGCCGGGATTCAAACTGGTGCTTGGAAGAAGCAACCGGAAATATACCGATGAAGAGGAAGTGGCGGAAGCTGCAAAGACAGCGGGCTATACCGATATTTACCGGACGAGTCTTATCAGCATTACAGAAATGGAAAAGCTGATGGGAAAAAAGAAATTTAATGAAATCTTGGGCAGTTATGTGTACAAGCCGGATGGGAAAGTCACATTGGTACCAGATTCAGATAAAAGAGAAGCAATTTACATTTCAACCGCAGAAGCGGATTTTAGTCAGGAGGATTAATGATTATGAGTACGAGAGTAAACAATACGAAAGTTATTATTTCAGCGAGAGCATCCTATCTTCACGCATTTGAGCCGGATTCCATCAATGGATCTGATCCGAAATATTCCGTTAGTCTGATTATCGATAAAAAAGACACGGATTTGATTGCAAAGATCAAGAAAGCGGTTGAACAGGCAAAAGAAGACGGAAAGTCAAAATGGGGAGGTAAAATCCCTGCAAATCTGAAATTACCACTTCGTGATGGAGATTTGGACAGGCCGGAAGATGAAGCCTATGCAGGAGCCTATTTTATTAATGCGAATAGCAAACAGGCACCACAGGTAGTGGATAGAAATGTGCAGCCGATTTTGGATCAGAGTGAGCTGTATTCAGGATGTTATATCCGTGCTTCCGTTACTTTTTATGCATATAACAGTAACGGAAATAAAGGAATTGCGGCAGGACTCGGAAATATTCAGAAAGTTCGTGATGGAGAGCCACTTGGTTCCAGAATGAATGCAAAGGATGAATTCGATGCAGTAGACGGTGAGGATGATTTTCTGGCTTAAGAATAAACGGGGGCGGATTTCCGTCCCCTACATAAAAGGAGACGTAAGGATGGAAATATGGAAAGACATAAAAGGGCAGGAAGGCCGGTATCAGATCAGCAGTACAGGGAGACTTAGAAGAATGCCAAGATATGTAAAAGGGAAGAGTGGCTCGCTGCGGAGACTGCCAATGCAGACATTGGAGCTCACCTATGATGAGGTAAAGAAAATCAAAAGGAAGTTAGAAGAGGGAGAGCATGTGCTGAAGATTGCGGAGGAATTTAACATTTCAAGAAAAGTGGTAAGCAAAATTAAAAGCGGGAGGTCTTATGCATGGGTAGAACGTTAGCGATAGATATTGAAACATATTCGGATGTGGATCTGATTTCCTGCGGTGTATATAAGTACAGCAGTTCTCCCCATTTTGAAATTTTGCTGATTGCATATTCCGTAGATGATGAGGAAACGGTCTGCATTGACGTGGCGAACGGAGAAGAACCTCCGAAGGAATTTATTGAGATGTTATTTGATGATACCGTGACAAAAACAGCGTTTAATGCAAATTTTGAGAGAACCTGCTTTTCAAATTATTATCAGCATTCATTCAGACCAGAAGCGTGGAGATGTACGGCGGTACAGGCGGCCATGTTAGCCCTGCCTCTTTCATTGGAAGGAGTAGGTGCGGTTCTCGGATTGGACAAGCAGAAAATGACGGAAGGAAAAGAATTGATTAAATATTTTTGCAGCCCGTGTAAAGCCACAAAATCAAATGGAGGAAGAACAAGAAATCTGCCGAAAGATGCACCGGAAAAATGGAGACAGCTTAAAACATATTGTATTCGGGATGTTGATGTGGAAAAACAGATACGGCAGAGACTGGCGAAATTTCCTATTCCAAAAAGGGAGCAGGAAATTTACTGTCTGGATCAGAGAATCAATGACCGTGGAATCATGGTGGATCGTAATCTTGTGAATCATGCGGTTGCTTGCGATCTTTTATATAAAGAAACCGCAACAGCGAGAGCCTATGAATTAACGGGACTGGAGAATCCGAACAGCGTGTCACAGTTGAAACTTTGGCTTAAGGAAAAAGGTTTGGAGGTGGATTCTCTCGCAAAAGATACAGTAAAAGATTTGTCAATGAAAGCAGAGGGAGATGTGCAGGAAGTGTTAAAACTTAGGCTGGCAACATCTAAGACTTCTGTAAAAAAATATGAAGCAATTGACCGTTCTGTGTGCGCAGAAAATCGTGTTCATGGACTGTTGCAGTTTTATGGGGCAAACCGGACCGGCAGATGGGCAGGAAGATTGGTGCAGATTCATAATCTTCCGCAGAATCATCTGCCGGATTTGGAACTGGCGAGAGCGTTGGTATCAGAAGGAAGATATGAAGAAGTGGAACTTTTCTATGAAAGCACTCCAAATGTACTGTCGGAACTAATCAGGACTGCTTTTGTGGCAAAGCCGGGATGCAGATTTATTATCAGCGACTATTCTGCGATTGAAGCCAGAGTACTGGCATGGCTTGCAGGAGAGGAATGGAGATTACAGGTATTTGAAACGTATGGAAAAATATACGAGGCTTCTGCATCAGCAATGTTTCATGTACCGATAGAAGAAATTACAAAAACCTCACCACTCAGGCAGAAAGGAAAGATCAGCGAACTTGCATTGGGATATGGGGGTGCAGTTGGAGCATTGACATCGATGGGGGCTTTAAAAATGGGACTGACGGAAGAAGAACTTCCAGGACTTGTAAGCACATGGAGAAGTGCGAATCCTCATATTACAGCATTTTGGTGGGCGGTTGATGAGGCTGCGGTAACGGCGGTACGGGATAAAAAACCATCCAAAGTGGGAAGGGTGTCATTTGAATATAAAAGCGGGATTTTGTTTGTCACGCTTCCGTCAGGAAGAAAACTTTCTTATGTGAAACCACGGATGATGCTGAATAAATTCGGCAGGGAAGGACTGACATATGAGGGAATCGGGGAATCCAAGAAATGGATGCGTTTGGAAACATATGGTCCAAAGCTGGTCGAAAATATTGTGCAGGCAGCAAGCAGGGATATTTTAGCGGAAGCGATGCTCCGCTTGGAAAAAGAAGGATTTGATATTGTGTGTCATGTTCATGATGAGGTGGTTTTAGAAGTGCCTGATGGGAAATCTTCCGTGGAAGAAGTGAATGAAATCATGGCAGTCAATCCAGTATGGACAGAAGGACTGCCATTAAAAGCAGCAGGCTTTGAAAGTCCATTTTATAAAAAAGATTAGGAGGAGATGCAGAATGAAGATTGCGGTGTCTACGGGAAACTCCCGTATGGATAAAAAATGGAATCTGACAGAAATGGAACTTGAGGATTTTAGAGAACGGATTTCCAAGACACAACGTACTGCGGAAACAATGGAACAGTATCGGAAAATGAAGAAGTCGCAACAGGACAATATTAAAGATGTAGGCGGTTTTGTGCTTGGAAGATTAAAAGGCGGGAGAAGAAAGAAGGATTGTGTAATTTCCAGATCCGCTTTGACGTTGGATATGGATTATGCAGTTGCGGATATTGGGGATCAGTTGGAATTGTTTTTTTCATTTCAATGCTATCTGTATTCCACCCATAAACATACATCGGAAAAACCAAGACTTCGTTTGATTATTCCATTGTCCCACGAAGTATCGCCGGATGAATATATGGCTGTCAGCCGGAAGGTGGCTGAACAAATTGGAATGGAGCTGTTTGATGATACAACGTATGAACCAAGCCGATTGATGTATTGGCCATCCACATCTTCCGATGGAGAGTTTATCTTTCGGGAAATTAAGGGTGAGCTTTTGAAACCAGAAGACGTATTGGCTTTATATACAGATTGGAAAGATGCCAGTTCATGGCCGGTATCTAACCGTCAAAGGATAATTGTGCAGAAAAGTCTCAAAAAACAAGAGAATCCATTGGAAAAGAGAGGCATTATTGGGGCATTCAACCGGACATTTACCATTCAGCAGGCAATTGATGCTTTCATTCCAGATGTATATCAGCCAAGCGAGATGGCAGGAAGATATGATTATATTCCGGCGGATTCTTCTGCGGGAGTGGTAATTTATGACGATGTGTTTGCGTATAGTCATCATGCTACTGATCCGGCATGCGGAAAACTTATGAATGCGTTTGATGTAGTAAGGATTCATAAGTTTGGAAATTTGGATGCAAAAGTGACGGAAGAAATAGAAACTACCAAACTCCCTTCTTTTAAGGCTATGCAGGATTTTGCATCAGAAAATGAAGCGGTACGCCAGACTTTATCTAAAGAACGGGAAGAATCAGCACGGCTAGATTTTGCGGAAGAAGATTGGAAGATGCAATTGGAGTATAACAGACAGGGAATGGTAGTGAATAATCTGAGAAATTTGTTGTTGATTTTAAATAATGACGAAAAGTTGAAATCAATCGTGTTTAATCAGTTATCAGATGGTATGGAAATCAAAGGGGAAGTTCCGTGGAATCATCCATCAAAATTTTGGAGAGATGCGGATGATGCACAGTTAATTTCCTATATTGATTTGAATTATGGAAACTTTTCTGCAAGAAATTATGACATTGCGGTTTCAAAAGTAACTGATGATCGTTCCTATCATCCCATTAAAGAATTTTTAGCGGCTTTGCCGGAGTGGGATGAAATTCCGAGAGTGGATACTTTATTGGTGGATTTTCTTGGAGCAGCCGACAATGCCTATGTTCGTGCGGTTACAAGGAAAACATTGGTGGCGGCGATAGCAAGGGTAATGAATCCGGGATGTAAGTTTGACACGATGCTCGTGTTGTCCGGACCGCAAGGAAAAGGAAAATCTACGTTGATTGCAAAACTTTGTGGAGAGTGGTTCAACGATTCCCTTCTTCTTTCAGACACAAAGGACAAGACTGCAGCAGAGAAACTACAGGGATATTGGATTTTGGAAATTGGGGAACTCGCAGGATTAAAGAAAACGGACATTGAAACGCTGAGAGGATTTTTGTCAAGACAAAACGATATTTACCGTGCCGCTTTTGGGCGCAGGGCAACTCCCCATCCAAGACAATGTGTGTTTATCGGGACAACGAATGCGGACACTTATCTTAGGGATATTACGGGCAACCGAAGATTTTGGCCGGTAAAAACACCGGGAGGAACCGGAAGGGGTTCTTGGGAGATTACTAAAGATGAAGTGGAACAGATCTGGGCAGAAGCGTTGCACTACTACAAAGATGGAGAAACCATTCATCTTCCGAAAGAGCTGGAACCAATCGCAGTCCATGAACAGAAAGAAGCGATGGAACAGGATGAGAGAGAGGGAACGATCCGTGATTATTTGGATATGCTTCTGCCGGAAGGTTGGGATTCCATGACTTTGTATGAGCGCCGGAATTTTATCAATGGTTCGGAATTTGAAGGAAGCCATAAGGTGGGAGTGAATCGGAGAACCCGTGTCTGTAATATGGAAATTTGGTGTGAGTGTTTTGGAAAAGAACGCGGCAATTTGAAACGTCAGGATGCGAATGAGATTGCTGCGATTATGAGTAATATCGAGGGATGGAAACGCCCGGAAGGAAAGATGCGTTTTTCTATTTACGGAGTCGTGAAGGGTTATGTCCGTGAGGAAGAATAACGGCAATTTATCGGAAACAATCGGCAATATGTAGCCCTTTACGGAAGTTGCCATTGCCGATGAGGTATCCGAAAAAAGAGGGGAATGGAAACATAAAAATCTTAGAATTTACAAGGAAAACAGACAGAAGTTTCCTATGTTGCCGATAGTATCTTAAATAATAAAAAATATAGAATATCGCTTTGTATGTGCGTGTAAAATGCGTGTTGCATCATATACGCGCGAAATAGGGATGTTCGGAAACGGAGTAAAAAATGGTATTAGAAAAAAGCATAGAGCAGAAGTTAAGAACGGAGACAAAAAAGATGGGAGGCTGGGCGGTAAAGTTCAGCTCTCCCGGTTTGGATGGGATGCCCGACCGCTTGGTATTGTTCCCCGGTGGAAAGTTGGGATTTGTGGAACTGAAAGCACCGGGAAAAAAGATGAGACCACTTCAGGAAAAGAGAAAGCGGACATTGGAAGAACTGGGGTTTTTGGTATTCTGCGTAGATAGTAAGGAAATGATTGGAGGAGTGCTGCATGAAATACGAACCTTATGAATATCAATCGTACGCTTCAAGGTTTATTTTAGAACATCCTTATTGCGGATTGATTTTAGATATGGGACTTGGAAAGACAGTAATCACGCTTACGGCATTATTTGCATTGGCATTGGATTACTTTACAGCGGGGAAAATTCTTGTCATAGCACCTAAAAGGGTAGCGGAAGATACTTGGCCGAAAGAATTAAAAAAATGGGAACATCTTATAGGGATGAAAGCAAGTCTGGTAATGGGAACAAAAAAGCAGAGAGAACAGGCATTGGCAGAAGATGCCGATATTTATATTATCAACAGGGAAAATGTGGTGTGGCTGGTAGAGAATTATCGTTGGGATTTCAGTACGGTAGTAATTGATGAACTGTCTTCTTTTAAATCCAGTAAGGCTCAGAGATTTAAAGCATTAAAACGTGTGAGACCGCAAGTTTCCAGAGTGATCGGATTGACAGGAACCCCATCTCCGAATGGATTGTTGGACTTATGGCCACAAATGTATTTGTTAGATATGGGGCAGAGGCTTGGAAGATATATAGGCGGTTACAGAGAACGCTTCTTTTTACCGGACAAAAGAAATCGTGAGATTATTTATTCGTATAAACCGAAACAGGGTGCGGAAGAAAAAATCTATAGTCTTATAAGTGATATTTGTATTTCCATGAAGGCGGCCGATTATCTGAATATGCCGGAGCGGATAGAGAACCGTGTGGAAGTGAGTATGAATGCCAAAGAAGAAAAATTGTATCAGTCATTTGAAAGAGATATGGTTCTTTCCATAGGCGAGGAAGAACTGGATGCCATGAATGCAGCGGCACTTTCCAATAAATTATTACAGATGGCAAATGGTGCTGTTTATGGAGAAGATAAAAAAGTGATTTCTATTCATGACAGGAAATTGGATGCTTTGGAAGACTTGGTGGAAGCTGCAAATGGGAAACCGATATTGGTAGCGTATTGGTATAAGCATGATCTCATGAGGATATTGAAGCGTTTTCCAGAAGCCAGAGTGATTGATACTTCAAAGGACATAACGGACTGGAATCATGGTGAAATTGCGATTGGATTGATTCATCCCGCATCAGCCGGACACGGACTGAATCTTCAAGAAGGAGGATGTACTATCGTGTGGTTTGGATTGACATGGTCGTTGGAATTATATCAGCAGATGAATGCCAGACTTTGGAGACAGGGGCAGAAACATACCGTGGTTATACATCATCTGATTACGAAGGGAACACACGATGAAGATGTCATGAAAGCGTTGGAGAAGAAGGAAACTGGACAGTCCGCATTGATTCATGCAGTACGGGCGAGGATTGGAGGAATGTGACATGACAGCAGAAAGGATGTTTAAGGAATATAAGAATTTGAAGAAGGAACAGGGAATTTTACTTTTTCAGTTGGAACAATTCATCGGGATTGAGGAATCAGATGTTATCGATTCCATGATGTTCGGTCATGCTGATGACAATGACAGGGTACAGACAAGCAATCGATCAGATAAAACTGCATCCGTTGCAATAAATTATAAAAGTGTGATGGATCGGGAAAATGATGAATGGTTTGAGTTTCTTTGGAACAGATATCAGGCAGTTGTAGAAGAACTGAAATTTTTTGAACATAGTGTTGCGAGTTTGGATGGGATTCTGCCGGAACTGGTAATGGATCTGGTACGAGGAGAGCTTACATGGGAAACAATGGAACAAAAATATAATGTAAGTCATGCCATGATTGGAAAATACAGGAAAGCAGCAATGAAGGAACTGGATTTTTTGTACGAGCTTCGTGATAAACAGACGGAAGCCTTTATTTTGGGATAAGGAGGACATAAAGAAATGTGCAGACGAGGCGAAATTTATAATGTGGATTTTGGAAATAATGAAAATTCGTATAAACAGTGTGGTGTCCGTCCAGCTCTAGTCGTGAGTAATAACAGGGCAAATGAAAACTCTCCGGTGGTAACGGTTGTACCATTGACTGCGAGGGTGTGGAAGAAAAAATATCTTCCAACCCACGTACAGATACCATTAAAAGCAAGTGCTGGATTATCAAAACCAAGCATGGCATTAGCTGAACAGGTGGAGACTTTGGATAAGAATCAATTACTGGAGAAGCTGGGAGAGGTTTACGATGAGATGGTCATGCAACAGATTACGATTGCCCTTCAGATACAGATAGGGGTTTATGCAGAATATAATTGACGAATGTAACAGCGGGTCTATGTAGATACCGCTGTTCGTGTTATAATGAGATAAATGGGGAGGAGAAGGATGGAAGGAAAAAATTATTGGAGATTACGGCGTTTTTCATTGTTTTATAAATACTATGCGTTTGTAGATACTGAAGAATATCTTGGAGATCAGTTATTTATTCAGCAGAAAGTTGAGGTTTCTTTTGGAAAAGAATTTGGAAAAAAGGGAAATGATTACCTGATTATTTTTTGTAAAGTAAGAAAAAAAGATGAGAAAAATTTCCTAAAGGCATTAGATGAATTGGAGAAAAAAATGCTGTTAATGGGGCATCATGACTACCCTGCTTTTTGTGAGAAGCTGAAATTTCAGATGCCGGGAGAGAAGGTGTAGAGAATATGATTTTAATTGTTGCGGTAGATGACAGGAATGGCATGACATTTAATCATCGGAGACAGAGTCAAGATAAACGATTGAGGGAACGGATACTTTCCATGACAAAAAATGGAAAGCTGTGGATGAATGCGTATTCGCATAAACAATTTGTGGGTTTTGAAGATACAGAACAGATTCAGGAAGCAGAGGATTTTTTGGAGAAAGCAGGAGAAAAGGATTACTGCTTCGTTGAAAATTTGGAAATTGAGAATTTCCGTGATAAGATTGAAAAAATAATATTGTGTAAATGGAATCGCAAGTATCCGGGAGATTTCTTCTTTACTATTGATGTGAATGATGGAAGTTGGAAACTGAAAGGTGTGGAAGAATTTTCAGGAAGTTCTCATGAGAAAATAACGTTGGAGGTATATGAGCATGAATAAGTGGAAAAAGAGTTGGATTGCGATTTTTATGGTTCTGATGCTTATGCTTAGTGGATGTGGTGCAGATGTTCAGGGAGAATCACAGCCATCAAAGGATCAGACAGTTACGGAACAACAGCAGGAAACCGTGGAACAGGAAGATTGGGAAATTATAGATGAAAGCGAACCGACAATAAATATAGGCGAAATACCGGAGTATTCTGGAGAAGCCTATGTCACGATTGCAAATAATATTCCAAACTTTACAGATTCAGAATTAAAAACGAAATCATTTGAAACCTATAGTGATTTGGATTCATTGGGAAGATGCGGTATAGCCTATGCCAATATCGGTCAGGATTTGATGCCGACAGAAGACAGAGGTTCTATTGGTCAGGTCAAGCCTTCTGGATGGCATACTGTAAAATATGACTGTGTCGATGGAAAGTACCTTTATAACCGCTGTCATTTGATTGGATTTCAATTAACTGCTGAGAATGCAAATACAAAGAACCTGATTACAGGAACCAGATATTTAAACGTGGAAGGAATGCTACCATTTGAAAATATGGTGGCAGATTACATAAAAGAAACTGGAAACCATGTGTTGTATCGGGTAACACCAATTTATGAAGAGGATAATCTGGTCGTAAGCGGTGTGCAGATGGAAGCAAAGTCCGTGGAAGATAATGGAGAAGGAATTCTTTTTAATGTGTATTGCTACAATGTACAACCGGGCATTACTATTGATTATGCTACAGGAGAAAGCCAGCTTTCCAATGATGGTGGTTCTTCAGCAGGAAGTACGGAAGGCAATAAAGAAGCGGAAAATGAGCAAAAGACAGAGTCCACCTATGTGTTGAACACTAATACAAAGAAATTTCATTTACCAAGTTGTTCCAGTTTAAATCAAATGAACGAGAGTAATAAAGGAGAGTTTACGGGTACAAGAGATGAACTAATTCAACAGGGATATGAACCTTGTAAAAGATGTCATCCATAAAGAAAGAGAAAGAATATGAATCAAGAAAAAGTTAAAAGAATACTTTTAGAGCAAATACGGGAATATTTGGATGGAGAAATTACGAAAGAGGAATATGAAGCTATGGCAGAGCCTTTTTATTCGCAGTATTGTCATTTGATTATAGAGACTTCTTTTTATAAGATATTTTCTGAAGAAATTCCTGATTGTTGTATTATAAATGTGGATGAACCGGGAAATGAGATAGAAAAGGAACGAGATTTTCGGAAGATATTGGCGGAAACTTATATCCGTTTGAAAGAAGTGTTGTAATGGAAAAATCCCCCGTGCTGTATGCGCATGGCTGCAAAGCTACACGGGTGGACAGATGGCGTAACCTGTAACCATGCATGGGCGATTGTAAAGAGGGGATCATTCCCCTCCGCCATATTAGAACAAAAAAAACAGTATTAGATTGGTAGACTGAAAGTAGACTAAGAGTAGACTGACATTACTTTTCTTTTGTGTTATTCTTAAGATGCGGAAAAAAGAAACGGGACTGAAAGCATTTGCTTTTGGTCTTTTTTTCTGTCGGAGCGTGGCTTTCCATCCTTTCCCACGCTGCGTACATAAAGGAAAGGGGTAATTAGTATGCCGAGAAAACCAATGAAACCGTGCTGTCATCCCGGCTGTCCCAAATTGACAGAGGGAAGGTATTGTGAAGAACATGAAGCACTACACCGTGGAGAACGGAAAAGTGCATCGGGACGTGGTTATAACAGTAAGTGGCAGCGGGCGAGGAAAAGATTCTTAAAAGAACACCCGTTGTGTTGTAAATGTGAGGAAGAAGGAAAATATGTAAGAGCAACAA
>OLRK01000914.1_pt1 | contig 28971 bp, 23 predicted proteins | sample 1672911 | NCBI WGS metagenome assembly OLRK01 (sample SAMEA3136736, study PRJEB25190) | human gut metagenome | biome: human gut; feature: human-associated habitat; material: faeces | place: Austria | collected 2013 | reverse complement strand
CAGCAGCAACTCGTTTATCTTATCACAGTCGCTTGCGTTTGTCAACAACTTTTTTTATTTTTTTCAAACTCTTTTGAAGTTTGTTGCCGCCGTTCTCAGCGGCGAGATATATCATATCAAATGCTTCTACAAATGTCAACAGTTTTTTTCATTTTTTTTATTTTATGTTTTTTAAGGCAGTCCAAAGACCAAAACTGCTTCTAAAATACCTTTTCAGAATATTCTTCTATATAGAAATAATCCCCCATTCCTCCAAGGTTTACGCAAACGGCAGAGCGCATCTCCATCAAGAGAGCATTACCCCAGAAAAACTATGAATGATTTCTATTCAAGGGAAACTATTGCTTTCCCTCTTTCTATCTTTATTAAAGAAGTTTGTAATATTTCTGTTTCTATTCAAGCAAATTCCGTAAGAAAGCTTTATATATTTGTAAATTGCCTTTTCCTCCTCCCTCACTTATAATATGTCATACAGGCCCCCTGGGGCAAAAAAGGAGGATAAACTGATTATGATGAAAAAACAACTGACTGCATTTTTTATGGCTGCTGCTTTATCTGCTGCTTCTCTTACTGGCTGCTCCGGCAGCACCTCTTCCAATAATCCTGCTGGACAGGAAACCACTGCTCCTGAAACAGTGAAAGAGGTATCTCTGGAGGATGTTTTAAGTGATATTAAAAATGCTTATGGCGAAAATTATATTCCCAATACAGAAATGGACGAACAAATGCTGAAAGATGTGATTGGACTTTCTCCTGAGCTCTGCGAATCCTATGTGGCAGAGGCTCCTATGATCAGCACCTTTGTTGAAACCTTTATCGGCGTACAGGCAAAGGACGGAAAAGGCGATGATGTAGAAGCCGCCTTAAATGCATATCGGGATCGTCTGGTAGGCGATACCATGCAGTACCCCATGAATATTGCCAAAATTCAGGCTTCTCAGGTTGTACGCCATGGCGACTATATTTTCTTTGTTATGCTGGGTGCTCCCAGTGATGCCTCCATGGAAGAAGGCGATGAGGCTGCATTAGAATCTGCTGCCGAAAACAATCAGATTGCCATTGATATTATCGATGGATATTTCAAGTAAGCCATGGTATTCAGCAGTCTTTTATTTCTGTTCCGCTTTCTCCCACTGTTTCTGGCGCTGTATTTTGCAGCACCGAAATCTCTCAGAAACGGAATTCTATTTTTTGGAAGCCTGATTTTCTATGGCTGGGGAGAGCCGGTATACATCTCTCTCCTGCTGTTTTCCACTCTGGTTGACTTTATTCACGGCAAGCTGGTGGGATATTTTAAAGAGAAGGGAAATTTAAAAGGCGCCCGCTTGGCGGTCGCATCTTCCGCTGTTATCAACCTTTCCCTGCTGTTTGTTTTTAAGTATACGGATTTTGTTATCCGCTCCTTCAACGAACTGACCGGAAGCAGCTTCCCCCTTCTGGGGCTGGCTCTTCCCATTGGTATTTCCTTTTATACCTTTCAGACCATGTCCTATACCATTGATGTCTACCGCGGAGAAGCACCTGTTCAGGACAACCTGATCTCTTTTGGTGCCTATGTTTCCATGTTTCCTCAGTTAATCGCCGGCCCTATTGTCCGTTATCAGGACATTGCCGCTGAATTAAACTGCAGACGGGAAAATCTGGAACAATTTTCTCTGGGTATCCGTTATTTTATCATTGGTTTGGGAAAAAAGGTGCTTCTTGCCAATCAGGCCGGAGCCCTCTGGACTGAAATCAATGGCATTTTGCCCGGGGAGCGCAGTGTACTTATGGTATGGTTGGGAATTCTGGCCTTTTCCTTCCAGATTTATTTTGATTTTTCCGGCTATTCCGATATGGCAGTCGGCATGGGCCATATGCTGGGCTTCCGGTTCCCGGAAAACTTCAACTATCCATATATTTCCAAAAGCATTACGGAGTTCTGGAGACGGTGGCATATTTCCCTGGGAACCTGGTTTAAGGAATATGTATACATTCCTCTGGGCGGTAACCGGAAAGGCGGTCTGCTTCAGGTTCGTAATATTTTGATAGTGTGGCTTCTGACTGGAATCTGGCACGGTGCCAGCCTGAATTTTCTAATGTGGGGAGTATATTTCGGAATTTTGCTTCTTTTTGAAAAATTCATTTTGAAGAATATTTTGAAAAAACTTCCTTCCTGGCTCCAGCACACATATGCCTGCCTCCTCGTGATCTTTGGCTGGGTGCTGTTTGCATTTGAAGATCTGCATGCCGGACTGGCCTATCTGCTGCAAATGTTGGGAGTCAGCGGTCTGCCCTTCTCCAATGACAGAACTCTGTTTCTTCTGCTGGGAAGTCTGTCTCTGCTTGTATTTTCTGCATTCGGCTCTACGCCGCTTCCAGCCAAACTGGCTGACCGGTTCTGCAAAAAAGGCCGTACGATACTGGAACCTCTGTTTTTAGGAGCTGTTCTGTTTCTGTCCATTGCTTACCTGGTGGATGCAACCTATAACCCGTTTTTGTATTTCCGCTTTTAACCGGAACCTGGAAAGGAGCTTATATGAAAAAGAAAAACAAATACCCGGCCGTTTTGACGGGACTTTTCTGCGCCTTTCTGGGCTGCGGAGCTCTTGCCTCAGTTTTCATGCCAAAAAAGAGCTTTTCAGAAACAGAAAACCGTTATCTGGCCCAGATGCCTTCTCTTACCTGGCAAAGCCTGAAAAGCGGAGCCTTTGGCACGGAATATGAAACCTACCTCAGCGACCAGTTTCCCTTCCGTGATCAGTGGATTGGCATAAAAACTACCGCAGAACAGCTGCAGCAGAAAAAAGAAATTAACGGCGTCTGGCTCGGAAAGGATCATTACCTTATAGAAACCTTTTATCAAGAAGATCTGGATCCGGAGCTTTCCGGCAAAAACCTGGATCGCCTTTGTCAATTTGTCAGTACCCAGGAGTCCCTGATGGGAAAAGATCATGTGCGGGTAATGCTGGTTCCGTCTTCCTCTGAAATTATGACGGAAAAGCTTCCGTCCTTCGCCGCCCCCTTCTCCCAGGCCGCCATTACGAACCGCCTGGAAGAAAAGGGCATTGGCAAAATGCTGGTTCCTGTCCGGCAGGCCCTGTCAGATGCCAAAGAGCAGCAGGAGCCCTATTACCGCACGGATCACCACTGGACCTCCTTCGGAGCCTTTACCGGCTACCAGGCCTGGGCGGCATCTCTTGGACTTGATTCCTTTAAACCATCTGATTTTCAGCAGGAAACCGTTTCCGATCATTTTCTCGGAACCATTCACTCCAAGCTGAATATTCCGGTACAGGCGGATTCCATTGTTCTTTACCGGCCAAAAAAAGAACCGGTCTGGAGCGTCTATTACGACGGCTCTGACAGTCCGGTTCCCTCCCTCTATTCTATGGAAGCGTTAAATACCCGTGATCAGTACCGGGTATTCTTAGACGGCAATCATGGCTGGACAAAAATCAAAAATCACAGCCAGGCAGACGGAAGCAAGCTCCTGATTATCAAGGATTCCTACGCCCACTGCTTTGCCCCCTTTGCAGCTCTTCATTTTGAAGAGACGCACATGATTGATCTGCGCTACTATAATGGAAAAATCAGCAATTTCATAAAAGAACAGGGCATTACCGATATTCTGGTTCTCTACCAGATTCCCGGTTTTCTGAAAGACCGGAATGTCAGCAAGCTGACCTGGTAAGCCATGCTGATATGATGTAACTGTTTGGCCATGCGTCTTCTTGCCCGCTTACAGCGGACAGGAGACATGGCTGAATTCTTACGGTATTATCTGTTTTTTCCGCAGCATTTCTTATACTTCTTTCCACTGCCGCAGGGACAGGGATCGTTGGGATAAATTTTTCTTCCCGCTGTTTCCTTTTCTTCTTTGACATTTCCCGCCAGAACGGAACCTGACGGACCTAACGGCATTCTTCCGCCATTTCCTAAAACAGAATCATCCCCCTGAACCTCTACCGGCGTATGGCCTCTGAGAATCAGCTTCCGCGTATTGTTGGCAGCATTGGATTCCAGAGAGATAAATCTGTGATATGCCTCCTCTGATGGAAATTCAAATCCGGAATTCTTCATCCAGTCCAGAGTGACAGCCAAAGGCTCTCCCATGCAGGCATGATCCCACAGAACAGACAATACGGTTTCCCGGATTTCCTCTCCGGCGCCAAAAGTCTCCTCCAAATATTCTCCCAGCTTTCGATACCAGATATCTCTGGACGGATATCCATGACGGGCGTAATCCTCTGCCTCTTTTGCGTCTGGAATATAAAAACTCTTTCCGCTCTGGCTGTTTTCAATTTCCTGATAAACATCATTAAACAGAGCTTCTATGGCAATTACCTTTCCATTCTGAATCTGGCAGCTTCTGTATTTCTTCGGAAGGCTTTCAAAAACCCTCTGGAAGTCTGCAGAACCTGCATCCAGTCCGCTGTATTTTTTATACATTCGGTACACAATTTCCTGTGGTGCTGATGCATAAAACAACTCCACAATCCGCACACATACCCACATCCAGTACTGTTCCCGTCTCTGGAGCCGGTATTCCGATGTGTTTATTGCGGAAAACACATCTCTGACATCAGCAGCCACCTCTGTCTGTTCATCCTCGTAGGCAATCAGATAATCCAGCTCATAGATTGGAAGCAGAAGTTCCAGCTCTTTCTTATCCGGGCAGAAACATCCTCTGTTCAATGCCCGCTCCATAGCTTCCATGGATTCCTCCGGAACGGTCATCAAACGTTCCTTCATTACTTCAGGACGCAGCAGCTCCTCAGCCAGCTTCTGAGCCAGCTCGGCCTCTGCCATCATCTTGTATCCTGCCAGGAAAATTTCTTCTGCAATATGTTCCAGATCCTCTCTGTCATAGGCATTCAGATAATCTCGAAGCAGCGGACCTCTCCGCATTTCCTCCTGGCCGAAGGCATCCTCCTGGCTGAGGCCTTCCTTCTGCTCTTCTCCTTCTTCCTGTCTGTCCCCCCCGTCTGCCAGGAAAAATCTTTCCTGCAGCTTCTGGTTCAGTTCCTCTGGAGCTGTCCATTTCCATGTTTCCGGATCCTCCTTCTGCTTCAAAATAGCAGGAAAACAGGGTTCCTCCTCCAGAAGCTTTTCGATCTCACATCGAAATTCCGGCTTTGTTTCTCGACGGAAGGTAAACCACGCTTCCGTTTCCATCATAGGATCAATGCTGGTTTCAGAAGCATTCTTATATTCGAACGGGGGTCTGGCAACCGCCGAAGCATCTCCCTGCCATTCTCTAATCTGCACCTTTTTCTGGAAAAACTCAAACTCATACCAGGCATTTTCCGCCGTCTCTGTCACAACCTCCAGAATCGGAGCCAGCTGAGAAAAGGTAATCCCCGCCGGTACCCGGCACCGTTTCCATACCAGGGGCTTCGAATTTTTTATGGCAATTTTTAACTGATAAGCTTTCATTAACAGGCCTCCGTCTTTTTTCTATACATAATAATTCCATGAAAACAACAGTTTAGGACCGTCTGAAAAGGCCGTCCCCAACTGTTGCCCATTAGATTTTAATATGTATCCAGAAAAATCACAAGAGGAATTTACACAATATTCAGATAAACCTTGTGCAACGGTGCCGGGAATTCCTGATCAATCCACCCCTGTTCTTCCTGCGACAGCACAATCCTGTCTGCCCCTGCATTATCCAGGGTATGTTCCTTTTTCCCGCTTCTGGAAATTGCAATCGTTCTTCCGTCACGAATCGCAAAGGCCAGGTTCCCTGACCCAGGGCCGGAACCTGCATCCCGTCAGGCAGAACTACATAATGTTCCATCGCATTCTCCACTTCTTTCTCTGTTACTTTATTCTGAAACTCCTGATATTTTCATTCCGGTACGCACCATGCGGAAGGTTCTGTCTGCGGCCTCTGCATACAGCTCCTCTGCCCGCGAGAGAGCTTCCTCCAGATCCATCGCTCCGTTTATGGTTGACATTATGCTTTCCACACCAAAGTCATACATTTTTTCAGCGCCGTCACCGATACCGCCAACAATCGCTACAGCTGGAATTCCCTTTGCCCTGCATCTTAATCCGACTCCGCTGGGAACCTTTCCAAACGCTGACTGCCAGTCCATACGGCCTTCTCCTGTCACGACCAAATCCGTTCCTTCCAGAAGACTGTCAAAATCCATCAAATCCAGCACAGTTTCAATTCCCGATTTCAGATTTGCATGAAGATATCCGCAGAGAGCTGCCCCCAGACCTCCTGCTGCTCCGGCTCCGGCCATCTGCTCCACATCCATTCCATTTCTTCTCATAACGCCGGCATACTGCTTCATTCCCGCCTCCAGACGGTCAAGAATATCCGGAGTTCCTCCCTTTTGCTTTCCAAAGGTATAAGTTGCTCCGTCCGGTCCTGTCAGTGGATTATTCACATCGCACATAACCGTGATCTCTGCCTCTGATACAGCTGGATGAAGACCGCTCACATCGATCTTATCCACCTTTTCCAGATCCCGTCCGCGACCTTCCAGTGTCCGGCCCTCCTGATCCAAAAAACGTACTCCCAACGCCCTCATAGCGCCCATACCGCCATCATTGGTGGCACTTCCGCCGATGGCTACGGCAATCTTTCTGTATCCCTGCTCTAACGCATCACGAATCAGCTCTCCTGTTCCATAAGTCGTTGTCTCCAGAGGATTTCTTTTTTCCACCGGAACCATAGGAAGACCGGACGCGGCAGCCATTTCAATCACCGCTCTGTCACCGTGGAATACACCGTAAGAAGCCGTTGTTTCCTCCATCAGAGGACCGTGAACCTTTACTTGACGGTACTTGCCTCCGGTTACAGTAATCACCGCCTCAACTGTTCCTTCTCCTCCATCTGCTATAGGCACTCCCACTGTCTCACAGCCCGGAAATATTTTCTCTGCCGATGCTTTCAAAAGGCGGATAATCTGCTGGGATGACAGGGTTCCTTTAAATGAATCTGATGCAAATAATAATTTCATAGCCCCTCCTGAACCATTAATTTATTCTGTAAAAATACATAAACCGGCCAGATTGTGGGGGATGGCCGGTTTATGATATCAATATATGGCAGTAAATTTTCTTGTTTTTGTTCGTTCCGATTACAGCAGTCCTGCTTTTGTCATCTCTGCTTTGATCTTGTCCAGAACCGGTCCCTCCGGTGTTGCAAGATTCGGAGTGTAGGGAAGACCGATATTGCGTCCCCGCAGGTTAGCCATATCCTTTGCTGCTACCGGGAAGCTTGCGCCGTCCATGGAAAGGCGAACCGGATTCAGTTTAAACTGTGCCTCCAGAGATCCCTCCAGATCTCCCTCGACATACTTATTATAAACGTCTGTAATCAGCTCAGGCATAAAATTTGCCGCAGTGCAGACACCGCCTACCGCTCCGTGGCACAGAGAAGCATACAGCAGGGTATCCTTTCCGCCGAATACCTTGAATCCAATGTCTCTGTTTCTCCGGATAAACTCAGAAGTCTGGGTAATGTCTCCGCTGGTATCCTTCATTCCTACAATGTTGGGAACCTCATGGGCCAGACGCTCTACCAGATTCGCTGACAGAGTATATCCTACACGTCCAGGATTATTATACAAAAGCACGGGAAGTTCCTCCACTGCATCTGCAATCGCCTTAAAATGGGTAAACAGCTCTGTCTCCGTCGGCTTTAAAAACATGGGCTGCAGCACTGAAATTCCTGCTGCGCCGCCTGCGGCTGCCATTTTGGCAAGACGAATACACTTTTTGGTGCTGATGGCTCCGATGCCAAAATATACCGGGACACGCCCTGCCGCCTGATCCACAACGATTTTCAGACCGCGCTCCATCTCGTCTTCTTCAATCACATAAAACTCACCGTTGCTTCCATATAACAAAATTCCGCTTACTCCACCGTCAATCACATAATCCACCTGACTGCGAATTGCCTTCTCATCAATCAGTTCATCCTGATCAATGGGTGTAATCATCGGAACAACGACTCCCTTGATAAAATCTGTATTCATACCCGTCTCCTTCGTCCCCTGGGATTATTTTACAATGCTGGTACCGGAAATTTTCTCGTAGTACTTCACAATGCTTGCGTGATCCTCTTTATCGCAGCCTTCTGATCTCAGGAACTGCATAACCTCCATCATCTGAGCAGTCAGAGGAGCCGGAGAACTGATAGCATGAGCTGCGTTCAGTGCGTTGGTCAGATCCTTAATATGCAGTTCAATACGGAAGCCCGGCTTGTAATTGCCGTCCAGCATCATTGGCGCCTTTGCATCCATAACGGTAGAACCTGCCAGTCCTCCGCGGATTGCCTGATATACCAGCTCCGGATCCGTTCCTGCCTTCTTTGCAAAGGTCAGCGCCTCTGCCACTGCAGAAATATTGATTGCGACAATCATCTGGTTTGCCAGCTTTGCTACATTTCCGGAACCCAGCTCGCCAACATAAACAACAGAACCTGCCATAGACATCAACATATCATAATATTTGTCAAACAACTCTTTTTTGCCGCCGCACATAACAGAAATGGTTCCGTCAATTGCCTTTGGCTCTCCACCAGATACAGGGCAGTCCATCATATCAATGCCCATTTTTGCCAGTTCTGCGCCGATTGCCTTGCTCTCCGTCGGGTCAATTGAGCTCATGTCAATAACAACCAGTCCCGGCTTTGCGCCTTCTGCAACACCATTTTCTCCCAGAACTGCTGCTCTTACATGGGGAGAATTGGGAACCATAGTGATTACTGCCTCAACCTGGGAAGCCAGTTCCTTTCCACTTTCTGCAGCTGATGCGCCGCAGGAAACCAAATCAGCCACTGCATCTTTGTTAAAATCATATACAACCAGATCATAGCCTGCCTTTAACAGATTTTTTGCCATGGGTCTTCCCATAATTCCTAATCCAATAAATCCAATTTTCATGATATTTCCTCTCTTTCCTGTATTCCTGTGCCTCAGGTATCTATGACTGCATTATAGATATCACAGCGAAAAGAAACAATGGTTGAATTTCATAAAAACAGGATTTTTTCTTGTTCATCTGCCACAATCTTTCATTATTGTTTCATATTCATTTCAAAATAATTGCATTTCATTTCTTTATGCAATCCCCCACAGTTTCATTTTTCTCCACAGCGTTGTTTTGCTGATTCCCAGCTCTTCTGCTGTTTTTTCCCGGTTTCCATTGTACTTTTTCAGCGCAGCACGAATCCGGCGCAGTTCCTCCGGCTCTTCCTCTAACGTGCCTTCTCCTGGCAGATTCAGACCTGGCGCGCGGTCAGGGACAGAAGGTTCCGGATACAATTCTCCAAGCAGTCTTTTCACTGTGTTCTCATCAATGGAACGCTTTCCGGCTGTTAAAATCAGCCTTTCACAAAAGTTCTCCACCTGAAACAGATTTCCTCTCCATGGATATTCCATCATCACCGCCCTGGCTCCTGCCGTCAGAACATGAAACCGTCCATACCGCTCACAGCAGCTTTGCAGTGTCATATCCAGCTTTCTTTTCAAATCCTCTTTTCTCTCCCTCAGAGGCGGTATGAAAAGCTCCAGTCCAGACAGAAGAAAATACAAATCGCTGCTGATTTTTCCTTCTTCCTCCAGCTCCGGCAGAGGACATTCTATTGTTATCATAATGCGCACATCGATCTTTCTCATACGGGCAATGTCTGCTCCGTGGCATACCTGAAACCGGATCAGCTGACACAGACGGTACTGGTTTGCCAGAGTCAGCTCCTCTGCATTCCTAAGAAGCAGGGTTCCGCCCTGAGCCTGAAGGGCCGCCCCCCTGGAACCAAAAATCAAGTCCCTCTGTTCCTCGCCGGACAATCCCCGGCAGGGAATATCAAGAAACGGACCCTCTTTTCTGGGACTGCTGTTGTGAATACTTTCTGCCAGCATCCGTTTTTCCGTTCCCGGCTCTCCCCGCAGCACTACCGGATACCGTGACAGGGCATACAGACTGGCAAGGCGCACACATTCCTGCATGGCAGGAGACCCCTGAAGGATATCCTCAAAACGCACCAGAGGCGGAAGCCCCCTTTCCTCCTGCTTTCGCCTCTGCTCCTGCCTTTTTTCCTTCGTCCCTGCTCTGGGAGCTGTTTTATGACAGGTAATAATTGCCCCTTCTACCCGTTCCTCATAGAGAACGGGAGCAATTACTGCAAAAACAGGCGTGTGATTCCATTCCAGAAACAGAGAAGAGTCCTTCCCCTCCTTCAAAACCTGCCGCAGCACCTCCTCGCCCAGCAGGGGTGCAAGTTCTCCTACGAAAAGTCCTTTCAGCTGTTCCTGTTTTTTTCCAATAATATCCTCCATCACAGGATTTACTGCCGTAATCAGCCCCTGACCGTCCAGACGGATTACTCCGCTAAAGGAATAATCCAGGAGTGTTTCCATCTGGGCTGCTGTCTTTTTCTCCACCTTCATGGCATAATCCAGATTCTCTGCCATCGCCATAGCCTGACGCATGGAATCTTCTGTGGTGGAAAGAAACAGGGAGGGAACCCCTGCCTCTGTGGCAATGGAAACTGCTGTGTCTCCTCCAATCACCAGATCCACACCGTCCTCCACAGCCCTTCGCACAGTCCCTGGAAGCTGCGCCCCCTGCTCTGCAAAATACATGCGAAGATCGATTCCGTAAAGCTCGTCAAAATAAGACATGTCACAAAACATATTCCGGAATCCCACTACAGCAATAACCGGACGTGATTTCGCCACAATCTGTCTGGCTCTCATCACCAAAAGAGCCATTTCCTGTGCTGTCAGAACAATTTCCACTACAGGAATATCGGTGTACTGTTTGATCAGGGATGCCTGAAGTCCTCTGGCAATGATAATGGATGCCCCGTCCGCTATGGCTTTTCTGGCCTCCATAACTGCATTCTCCGTAGAAATTACCCGCATTCCGTGAATGGTGTATTTTTTCTCCTGTAATATGTTGTGAGCCTGATGAAGCATTTCCTCTCTGGACACCAGAAGTATTGTCTTTCCCATCTGTCTTCTATCCTCCCTGTATTTTTCTTCCGCTACCTTCCTCCTGCGATTACCTCCGCCCTGCTTCCTGTTCCTTCCCGGTTTCTGCATCTGGTTACCACGATTTTATGATCAATCCTCTCCTTCAGCTCAGAAACATGGGAGATAATTCCAACCAGCCGCTCTCCCTCTGTCAATCCCTCCAGTGCCTTCAGGGCCTGATTTAAGGCATCCTCATCCAGTGATCCAAAGCCCTCGTCTACAAACATGGCATCCAGGCGGATTCCGCCGGTTCTGGACTGAATTTCATCCGAAAGCCCCAGAGCAAGAGACAGGGATGCCTGAAAGGTTTCCCCGCCGGACAAAGTCTTCACACTGCGCTCAGAACCATTATAATGATCAATTACATTCAGCTCCAGACCTGCTTTTTCTTTTTTATTGTCACTGTCCTCCCTGCGTTTCAGCTCATACTGCCCGCTGCTCATGGTCATAAGCCGCAGATTTGCCTTCCTGAGAATCCGATCAAAATAATTCATTTGTATATAAGTTTCCAGTTCGATTTTCTGCTTACCGCTCAACGTTCCATTTGCAGTATCAGAAAGAGCCTTCAGCCACACATATTCCTGCTCGGCCTGTTCCATAACCTGCCGCCGCCCAATGACTGCATCATAAATATTCCTGTTATTTTTTCCGGCTGCATACTGAGCATCCCTTTCTCTGGAAAGAGCCTGCTTTTGTTCCTCTGCCAGCGCAAGCGCTTCCAAAATACCGGCTTCCTCCAGACCTTCGCTTTCCGCCAGCTGGCTTTTCAGCGTCTTCTCTGCCTGAATCAATCCTGCCAGCAGCTCTTTCTGCCTCTGATACCTCTGTCCGCTCATCTCCCGTGCAGACTCCAGCTGTGCCTTTTTCTCTGCCCACAGTCTGATTCCCGTTTCCAGCGCCTCCTTCGTCTCTCCTGCCGTTTCTCCCTGCAAATCAAAAATTCTCTCCTGATATCCCTGAAGCTTAGTTCTCTGTTCTGCCATCTGCTTTTCACAGCTATGGATCACCGTCTCTGCCTCTTTCCGATTCTTCTCTGTCTCCTCCCGGCGCTGCTCCAGAGTCTTTCTTCGTTTCTCCCAGATGCTGTTTTTCTCAAGCTCTGCCATAACCTGACACCGTTTTTCCTCCAGAACAGCTAAAAGTCCAGCGGCATGCTCTGCCGTATCATAATCCTCCGCATCTGCCCGCACAGTCTGCCCTTCGGAGTTCTTTTCCATTCTGAATGCTTCCTCCCGCAGTCTGCAAATCTCCTCTAAACGCTTCTGAAGCTCCTGACACCCCCGTTCATCTGCTGCTCTCTGTTTTTCCATTTCCCGGAAAGCATTTTCCTTTTGCTGAAATTTCTCCTCCCCAGCCTTCAGACATGCCTCCAGCTTCTCCTTCCGCTCTTTCTCTGCCTCAGCCTGTCTCCGGCGGCAGCTGATTTCTTTTTCCAAAGAAATCAGCTCCTGTTGCTCCTTTTCTGCCAGCGCTTCCAGCTGCTCCGGCTCTGACACTCCATACATCGACATACCAGCCTGAGCAAGCTGTTCTTCTTCCTCCTCAAGGCGTTTTCTCCACTGTCCGGCTTCTCCGCTGAGCCGCTCTGTTTTTCCTTCTGCCTGATTTACTTCTTTTTCCTTTTTCTCCAGTTCTTCCTTCCCTGGTACGTTTTTCTGTACCCGGGCAGGCATAGGATGATGAAGAGAACCACATACAGGACATGCCTCTCCCGACCTCAGCTGAGCGGCCAGAACGCCTGCCTGTCCGTCAAGAAACAGCTGCTCCAGCTCTGTGTACTGTTTTCGCAGGCTGCGGCTGATTTCTGCTGCTGTCCCATACCTGGCCTGAAACTGTTTCAGATTTTCCGCTGCCGTTTTCCATTTGCTGATCCGTTCTGTCAGATGAAAAAGCTGAATTTTCCTATTTTCCAAAACCTGCTGTTTCCTTTGAATCTGCTCCAGAGAAAGCTCCGCAGCCTTTGCCTTCTCAAACTCCTCCCTGCCCTGCCTCAGCCTTTCTCCAACCTCAAAGGATTCCTTCTGAAGCAGAGACAGTTTTTCCTCTGTCAAGCTCAGCCTTTTCTTGGCCTGCTCCCACAAATTCCTGCCCTTCCCCAGCTCTGCCTGCTGCTGCTCCAGTCTCGCCTTTTCTGCCAAAAAGCGCTCTCTCCTGCCGTCAAGTCCCTGAAACTGTTCCAGCTCCGTTCCAATAAAAGCCGCTTCCTCCTCCAGCTTCCCTAGCTTCTGTCTTTCTGTCTGCGCCTTCTTTTCCACTTGTGTAAGCGCCTGTGCCAGATCTTCCATCTGTCTTTCCAGTTGTTCCATGGTACTCCATTTTTGCAGACGCTCTTTTGCCTGACGAATCTGCGTCTCCAGCAGCCCGCAGTCCTCGGCAGCCTTCAAAGAAGCATCGGCTTCTCTCTGTGCCAGCTTCAGCCCCTCCTCGGCCTGTTTCCTGTCAGACATCTTAACTTCCAGATCCTGCTCCAGTTTTTTTCTCTGCCGAAGCTTTTCTGCCCGCCCTGTTTCCCGCCTGATCGTTTCCTCCAGCTTTCTTAAAGAACTGTCCATTTCCTGAAGACGCTTTGCATCCCGTCCCAGAAGCTGACTTAAAATTTCCATACCGCGGACTGCTTTTCCGTCAAAATGCTCCTTCTTCAGTTCCTGAAATTCCAAAGACAGCTCCTCATCCTGCCCTGCATCTACTCCGTCCAGATACTGGCTGATGCTTCGGCGCAGCTCATCATACTGCTTCCACCTCTTCTTCACCTCTTCCTTCAGCCGGTCCTGCACCTCCCGATACAGCCCTGTATGAAAAAGCTGTCTGAAAATCTCTCCTCTTTCCGCTGTTCCCGCCAGTAGAAGCTTCTGAAAATCTCCCTGAGCAATCATGGCAATCTGCGTAAACTGCCGGTAATCCAGTCCGGTCAGCTCCGTAATCGCTTTTGTAACCTCTCTGGCCTTTGTAACTGGCTGCCGCCCGTCCGGGAAAGTCAGTTCTGCATCCGCCTTCTGAACAGTCATTCCACTTCCTCTTCCCTTGGGCCGCAGATATTCCGGATTTCGACGCACCCGGTAAGTTTTTCCCTGATAGGAAAAGGTCAGCTCCACAAAGGTTGGCGTTTCCGGCGCTGCATATTTGCTTCGGAACATTCCCGACTCTCTGACCTGCCCGCTGGCCTCTCCGTACAGCGCAAATGTAATTGCATCAAAAATTGTGGTTTTTCCTGCTCCTGTATCCCCTGTAATCAGGTAGAGCCCTCCCTTTCCAAGCTTTTGAAAATCAAGCTCTGTCCGCCCTGCATAAGGGCCAAATCCACTGAGAATCAAATATTCCGGTCTCATACTTCCCTCTCTTTGTCAATCTCTTCCATCAGTTTTCCTGCAAAGGCCCTCTGCCTTTCACTCATAGGACTGTTATTCTGCAGCTCATAAAATTCTTCAAACAACTCCAGTCCTGTTTTTTCCTCCAGCCTTTCTACAGCCTCAATCAAATGACCCTCCCTTGTCCTTTTGTTGTCATACTCCAGGCGCATCAGATTCGGATAAACCACCCTCAGCTTCTGCATTCCATCTGGCACGTCTTCTTCATCCGTCAGAGTAATCTGCACATAGTCCTCCCGGTCAAACTGCTCATAAAACGATTTCGCCGTTACCTCCAGATACGTTCCCCTGAGTCTTCTCATATCGTGAAGCGGCTTCAGCGGAATGGTTCTGACCTGAATATTTCCTTTCTCCCTCAGTTCCGCCACTGTCACAGATTTTTGCTGCCCTGCCTCAGAAAAAGAATATTTTAATGGCGTTCCACAGTACCGGATTGTTTCCCGGCCAACCTGCTGCGGGCTGTGAATATGTCCCAGAGCCACATAATCAAATGGCTCAAACAGCTCCGCACGAATCTGATCCAGTCCGCCCACAGCCAGCTCCTCTGATTCACTGAGAGATGCCCCGGTTACAAACTGATGAGCTGCCAGCACATTCCTTTTTTGCGGATCCAGGTTCAAATGAGAAAGAGCTGTGGCAACAGCCTCCTCACTGGTATCTGCCGGCTCATTTTCATAAACATGGCGTACTGTTGCCGGTCTTAAAAAGGGAAGAAGATGAATCCACACTTCCCCCCAGGAATCCTCCAGACACACACTGGTAAGCTTCCCATCATAAACCGGTGCCGAAAATACACGGCTTTCCCGCATCAGACGGCTTCCAAAGGCCAGACGCTCCGCTGAATCGTGATTTCCGCTGATGAGAAAAACAGCTGTACCTAATCTGGAAAGCTCCGTAAGAAAGTGGTCAAAAACCTGCACTGCCTCTGCAGACGGCACCGCTTTGTCATAAATATCTCCAGCCAGAATCACTCCATCCGGCTGCTCGTCCTTTACAATGCCAAGGATCTGCGCCAGAATATATTTCTGATCCTCCAGCATGGAAAACTCATTTACCCGTTTTCCAATGTGAAGATCCGATAAATGTATCAATTTCATGGTGTTGCTCCCTCTTTTTGTTTTTCTGTTTGCAAAGCTATAACCTCATGATACATGGAATTTAAACAAACCGTCAAGAACAGTTACAAATTATCCATATTATGCCTGGAGATTCGCAACAGTTCGGCCATGCATCTTCTTGCCCATTTTACCCTTTCGTGCTACAATACGTTAAAGAGTTTCGCAGGCGCGGTTTTCATCATACCCGGCGCTGCCCAAAGCTCTGATATCCCCAACCTTATCACGAAAGGAACCTTCAATGAAAAAGATTTATACAAAAGTCACGGAAAACATGAATTTTTTTGAGGGGAATGATCCCACAGAGCTGGCCCGTCAGTACCAGACTCCTTTGTACGTTTACAATGAGCGGATTCTCCGCCAGCGCTGCCGGGATTTAAAAAATATGGTTACTTATCCCCATTTTGTCGTTGATTATTCTGCCAAGGCCAACTGTGGTCTGGCATTTCTTCAGATTGTGCGCTCTGAAGGGCTGGAGGTCGATGCCATGTCTCCCGGTGAGATCTATATGGAACGGATGGCCGGATTTTCTCCAGAAGATATTTTCTATATCTGCAACAATGTTTCTCCAGAGGAAATGCAGTACGCTATTGATGCCGGAGTGCGGATCAGTGTAGATTCCTTAAGTCAGCTGGAGCAGTTTGGACAGCTGGCGCCAGGTCATTCGGTTGCTGTCCGGTTTAATCCCGGTGTCGGAGCCGGACATCATGAAAAGGTAATTACTGCCGGAAAGCTGACCAAGTTTGGCATTGACCCTGAAGATATTCCCCAGGTAAAAGCTCTCCTGAAAAAGTACGATCTGAAGCTGATTGGCATCAATCAGCACATTGGCTCTCTGTTTATGACAGGAGATGCCTTCACTGCCAGTCTGGAACCACTTTTTGCCATTGCCAGACAGTTTCCGGATCTGGAATTCGTAGATATGGGCGGCGGCTTCGGAATTCCCTACAAAAAAGAATTCGGAGAGGCATCTCTTGATTTAAAGGAGCTGGGCGCGGCGATTGACAAGGCTCTCTATGCATTTTCTGAGGAATATGGACGTCCCCTTACCTTCCGTATTGAGCCGGGCCGCTATATTTCTGCAGAAAGCAGTGTCATTCTTTCTACGGTTCACTCCGTAAAACACAACCACGACCGCAAGTTTGTAGGCTGCGACTGCGGCTTCAATGTACTCCAGCGCCCCATTATGTACGATTCCTATCACGGTGTGGAAATCTATCGGGCGGAAGATCAGCCCTCTGAAAAAGAGGAAACCGTTACTATCGTAGGCAATATCTGCGAAAGCGGCGATATTCTTGCCAAAGACCGGACACTGCCGGAGATTATGAAAGGCGATACACTGTGTATCCTTGACACCGGAGCCTACGGCTTTACCATGGCCTCCAATTATAATAATCGTCTTCGCCCTGCCGAAATTCTCATTCGCGAGGATGGACAGGTTGTCCTTACCAGAGAACGTGAGCAGTTAGAAGACCTGATGCGCCATGTTATCCCCCTGGAATCTGTATAATCACATCATCCGCTTTCCCGTCCGGAGCTTCCATCAAAACCGGACGGGAAAAGCAGTTTCTTTTTCTGATTTTCCTATTGCAAATTTTCTCCCCTATTTGTATAATATATACTGTATACAAAATAATACAAAAATACAATCCAGAATCTATTTTTTGTTCTGCGATTTTTCATGAACTGCAAAGGAGAAGTGCCATGATTAAGCATCTTGGACTGAAGGCCTACGGCAAAATCAATCTGGGACTGGACGTACTCCGGAAACGGGAAGACGGCTATCACGAAGTCCGCATGATCATGCAGACCGTAGGAATTTTTGATCGGATTGACCTGATTCGCACTGCAGAACCGGGCATTCAGGTAGAAACCAATCTGTATTATCTTCCCACCAATGAAAACAATCTGGTTTACAAGGCTGCAAAGCTCCTGATGGATGAATTCCAGATTACTGAGGGCGTTCAGATCCGTCTGAGAAAATTCATTCCTGTAGCTGCCGGCATGGCTGGAGGAAGCAGTGATGCAGCCGCTGTCCTGTTTGGAGTAAACAAAATGTTCCGCTTGGGACTGAACACTGCCCAGCTGATGGAGCGCGGTGTAAAAATCGGCGCTGATGTTCCCTACTGCATTCTCCGCGGAACAGCGCTTTCTGAAGGTATCGGTGAAATTCTGACACCGCTTCCCCCAGTACCCCAGTGCCAGGTTCTGATTGCAAAACCTGCCATCAGCGTATCCACCAAGTTTGTTTATGACAATCTTCACGCCAATGCTTTAAAACCGGAGCAGCACCCAGATATTGATGGAATCCTCCAGGCCATCCGTGACCAGGATATTTACGGAATCGCCGGACGCCTGGGCAATGTTCTGGAGACAGTTACCATAAAAGAATATCCTATTATCCAGCAGATCAAAGACACCATGCTGGAAAGCGGAGCTATAGGCTCTCTCATGAGCGGCAGCGGTCCCACGGTCTTCGGCTTATTTACCAATCCAAAGGCCGCTCAGACTGCCTATGAGGAGATGCGATTCGGCGCCTTCTCCCACCTTGCCAAACAGGTTTATATTACAAATTTCTATAATCAGAAGGAGCTTTCAAATCATGGAACAGAAACTGAAAGTTAATATGAATGAATATCTTCCTCTTCGGGATGTGGTTTTCAACACTTTGCGCCAGGCAATTTTAAAGGGCGAGCTTGAGCCGGGAGAACGTCTGATGGAAATTCAGCTGGCTGACCGCCTTGGCGTCAGCCGAACTCCTATCCGCGAGGCTATCCGCAAGCTGGAGCTGGAAGGCCTGGTTTTAATGATTCCCAGAAAAGGTGCCGAAGTTGCCAAAATTTCTGAAAAAAGCCTGCGGGATGTGCTGGAGGTTCGCCGTTCCCTGGAGGAGCTGGCCATCGAGCTTGCCTGCCAGCGTATGAGCGACAGTGATATTGAGGATCTGGAACTTGCTCAGAATGCATTCCGCGAAGCTGTCACAGCCGGAGATGCCATGACCATTGCAGAAACAGATGAGCACTACCACGATATCATCTACAACGGCACTGGAAATAACCGTCTTGTCCAAATCCTTAACAACCTGCGGGAGCAGATGTATCGCTACCGCCTGGAATACATCAAGGATGCCGAAAAACGTCAGATCCTTGTAGTCGAGCATGAACAGATTTTAAAAGCTGTCCGCGGACGCAAAGCGTCGGAAGCCAAAACCGCAATCCGCGAGCACATTGACAATCAGGAAATCACGGTTTCCAAAAATATCAAAGAGCAGAAATAACCGATTATGCAGGAAACAGCGGGGGGTGAAAACAAGAATTGTTTTCACCCCCCGCTGTTTCTTTTTTTAGTCCTCCGGCTGCTGCTCTGCCGGCTCATCCTCTAAAGGATGGAACTCATCGTCATCCCGTTCCTCCTTCTTCGGAATATACTTATCAAAGATTCCTACAAAGAAAAAGGAATTTGCGTAAGCCAGCAGTGGAAATCCAAACAGAAATACCAGTGCCGCAAGCATCGGAACAAGCAGTCCTGCTGCAACCAGCAGTACATCTATAGCCAGCATTCCTACAGAGTGGAAAAAATGACGGATTGACATGAAAAATGCATTAAACAAGGTTCTCTTAACCGGGTTATAAAACTTGGCCTGAAGAGGAAATACAAACAAGGTAACGCAAATCCAAATAATCCCAAAAGCCAGGAAAACAGCCATCATCACGGTACGCATGGTTGAACTTTCTGTCTGCACCCGCATAAAGAAATACAGGTCAAAGCCGATAATTGCACCTATTACCATAAGTATCAGCCAGATAATCGTTGCCTGTTTAAAATTTTCCTTAAAGGATTTAAAAAAGGAGCGAATGGTAGGTCCGTCTTCATCCCGTACCAGCTTCATCGTAACATAATAAACCGCTGTTGTAGAAGCGCCCATAGTAACGATGGGAATACTGCATACCACCCATAAAAGATTCAGAATCATAACATCAAAAAACTTTCCGATAAACCGCCAGACCGGGTTGTCGTAATTAAATAGTGAAGAAAGCATTCTTATCCTCCTGTTTTCTACTCCGATCCTTCTGCGGAGTGTCTTTTCTGCTCAAAGAGCCTGAAAGTATTATAGCGAAAAAAAACATAAAATGCAACGTCCCTCTGATTTCGGAATTTTTTGTGCCATCTCGGAACAGTTTATGATATACTTATCCCATGACGGCTCTGCCGCAAACTGCACAGACAGAAAATACTTTACAGAAAAGGAATGACTGCTTATGAAAATTACAGAAGAAACCATGCGCCAGCAGCAGGCTGGCTCCTCATCCGGCAATACGGAAACGTCTCCTGCGGATCTTCCGCCTGTCCATCAGCCTACAGAAAAAGAAAAACTGAAAGACATGTCTCCCAGGGATAAAGCCTGGTATATCTGGACCTATTACAAATTTCATATTTTCGGCGCTCTTCTTCTTGTTGTCGCCCTGTATATTGTAGGATCGTCTATTTACAGAACTACCTTTGATACGGCCTTTCACTGTATGTATCTGAATAGCCGCGGTGAATCTGATATCAATTCTGAGCCCATCGAAAAGGACTTTGCAGAGTGGATGCAGTTCGGAAAGAAGGAGCTGGTTGTTACAGAAACAGCTTTTGTTTCCTTTGGTGAAAAGGCCACAGAATACAGCTATGCTATAATGGCAAAAATCACAGCTCTTGTTATGGCTCATGATCTGGATGTCATGATCGGAGATACAACCAGCACGGATCACTATGCTTCCATCGGCGGCTTCGAAAACCTGGAAACCTTTCTTCCTCCAGATGTGCTTACACTGGTTCAGGATCGCCTTTATTATGCTAAAGACGAAAACGGCAAGGAATTTGCCTGTGCCATTGATTTAAGCGGCACGGAGTTTGCAGAAGTCTCCAATCTGTCACAGGATACTCCGCTTCTTGGTCTGGTTGCCGGTTCTCAGAGAACCGATCACTCCGTCGCGCTGATCCGCTATATCTTTGATCCCTCTGTGACAAAATAATAAGGTATTCCAAGCTTCTTTAAAAGCCGGACAGACGCTGTGTTGTCCGGCTTTACTGCTGCCCGGATCCGGCAGGAAAACTCCTGCTCTGCATAGGCAATCACGGCTTCACAGGCTTCTCTGGCATAGCCTCTGCGCCTGTAAGGGCGGAAAATATGATATCCCAGCTCCAGCCACGCCTCTTCCTCTCCAGCTGCTTCTCCGGCACTCTTCTGCCCGTCCTCTTCCTGTCCTGCCGATACTCCGGCTGTCCCCACCAAAGCGCCGTCGGATTTGCGCACTATTGCCCAGATTCCATATTCACAAAAACGGTACTGATGCCGGATATACGCATCTAAAAGCTCCGGTGTATAAAACACCCTGTCGCTTTCTGTCTCCTCCTCTGGCTCCTTTAAAACCCTTGTCCCATCCGCTTTGGTAAACTCCCGTATCAGAAGACGTTCTGTCTCACAGATTCTCCACGGAAGTCCCAGACTGCGGCGGACAATCCTCTCCAGATATGCGTCGTCCACTCCTGCCCGCCTGATCAGGTCTTCTGCTGCCTGCTCTTCCCCCAAAAATGTCCCAGCCGCTCCTCTTCCCGTATCCTTCTGGTTATTTTCGCTCTCCCGCTCAGGCTCTGCCTCTGCCACATATTCTGCTCCCCACAGTCTTGCCGCCCCGCCTTTTTCCGCTAAACCAACAAAGACTCTCCCCGCCGCCTTCGCAGCAAGGAGAGTCTCCTGCTCATCGGAAAGAATAACCGGGTACAAAACTCCGTCAACCAGAACCTTCCGCTCTGTTTTCATTGTTTCCGGATCACCTTTCTCTCTTTTTCACTGGAAACCAGTCTTTTGTGTGTCCCTTAGGACAGATTAGCACTTCTCCGGCTCGCCATACTCTTCGCCAAAGGTTTCAGCAGTCATGGATTTGATTTTCTGCTCCTTCAGCGGTCTGTCGCTGTAGTCTGTACGGGTTTCCGCGATCTTATTTACCACATCCATACCCTCTACAACCTTACCAAAAGCAGCGTATGCGCCGTCCAGATGCGGAGAAGTCTTGTGCATAATAAAGAACTGGGAGCCTGCAGAGTTAGGCATCATGGATCTTGCCATGGAAAGTACGCCCTCCGTATGCTTCAGATCATTCTGGAAACCATTCTGAGAAAATTCGCCCTTAATGGAATATCCCGGGCCGCCCATGCCTGTTCCCTGAGGACATCCGCCCTGAATCATAAAGCCTTCAATCACTCTGTGGAAAATCAGTCCGTCGTAAAAGCCCTTATTTGCAAGACTGATAAAATTCTTCACTGTATTCGGTGCAATCTCCGGATAAAGCTCTGCGCGGATCACATCTCCATTTTCCATGGTGATAGTAATTTCTGGATTTTTCATTGTAAAATCTCCCTTCTGATACGATAATCGAAAGCCACGGCTGTTCCGTCCGCTTTCCCTATGTTCAGTTTAATGAAAGTCTGCCGGATTGTCAACAGCAGAACGTCTCATTCACATTCTGTTCATAATTCATTCAAAAACCTTTTACATTAAGAACACGATTTCTTCACGATTTCCCCGTATACTATAACCATAAACAACAAGACGCGGTTGTTTATGAAACGCTTATAAGATTTTTTTCATAATACTCGAGCTGATAATACACATTATCAGCTCTCCTCCCTTTTTTACCTCTTTATAATGTTAAAAAAAAGAATCTCTCTATTCCCGGAGAGATTCTTTTTTGCTTTTAACCATATCCTGTTACCGAATACAAATATAAATCAGGTACACTGTGTACATTCCCAGCATAATCAGACCTTCCATACGGCTGATCCGCAGCTTGCTCCTGCACAAAAGCCAGGTGATCAAACTGAATACAATCAGGCAGGCCGCATCCACAACCGCCAGTCCATTTACCGGTACCGGTTTTACCGCTGCAGAAGCGCCCAGAACCATCAAAATATTAAAAATATTAGAACCAATTACATTGCCCAGAGCCAGTCCATTCTCCCCTTTCCGGGAAGCAACCACAGAGGTTACCAGCTCCGGAAGAGAAGTTCCCAGGGCTACTACAGTCAGTCCTACCAGGGTCTGGCTCATACCCAGAGCCAGTGCAATTTCCTTTGCACACTCAACCACCAGATCACCGCCACATACAATGGCAGCAAGACCTCCTACAATATAAATCACACAGCGCAGGGGAGTAATTGATTTGTACTCCTCCTCTTCTTCTGTCCGGTTTATCAATGCATCCCGCACCGTCATAGCTACGAAAATCACAAACAGAACCAGCAAAATGATGGCCTCTGTCCGGCTCACAAAATGATCACCAACAATCATAAAAAACAGGGCGGCAGCTACCCCTACAGACGCTGCATAATCCCATCGCAGCTGTACTGCAAAGGGGCGAATCGCTCCGCAGGTTCCCAGCACAACCAGCAGATTAAAAATATTGGAACCAATTACGTTGCCCACAGCAATTTCATTATTTCCTGCTAAAGATGCCGTAGTGCTTACTGCCAGCTCCGGCATACTGGTTCCAAAAGCAACAATCGTAAGCCCGATAATAATACTGGGCACCCGCAGTGTCTTTGCAATGGAAGAACTCGCTTCCACGAAAAAGTCTGCGCCCTTGATCAGAAGTACAAATCCCACAACTAAAAGTACGTACGTCAGAATCATTTTCCTTTTCCTCCTTTTGTAAATCCTCATGTCCCTCTATTCCGCCGCATGGCGATCCTCGCGGAGCGTTTTTATGTCATAGGAATTTCCTATGACATAAAAACAGCGAGACTTTTATTGTACCACAAGGACACAGTAAAAGTCTCGCTTATTATATGCATGCCGGGCCATATTTACTCCGCCTGATGCGGACAGCCGAGATGACGACAGTACACAGCGGCTGGAACCGCCAAGCTACTCCCTTTTCCATACGGTTTTACATTTTATTTATGTAGTATGATACTTTCTTTTCACATTCTTGTCAATATGAATTTTCCTTTGGCAAAAAGGAATCTGCCTGGATAAAATCCAAAGAGCAGCCAGATTGGGCCATGCCATCAGCCCGTTCCACACATCAGATACCATCCAGACCACGTCCAGACGACAGATGCAGCCAGCAAAAACCGCTGCCAGATACAGAACCGGATACCAGCCCATCCATATCTCCCGGCCAAAAATCCGTGTTCCCAGATAGGACGCCGTCTGCCGCCCCAGATAATACCAGGCAATGATTGTGGCAAATGCAAAGACTGTCATTGCTCCTGATACCAGACGTTCCCCCAGAGCTCCCAGGCATCGGGAAAAACACCAGGCAGTAAGCCTTGCTCCATCCAGAGCCGCCGGTATGCTTCCCACTCTGTGGCAAACGCAGAGAATCACAAGACCAGTCAGACTGCAAATCACAATGGTATCAAAAAACACCTCAAACATTGCCCACATCCCCTGTTTCTCCGGTGTGGTATTCTCTGCCGCTCCATGAAGCACAGCCATACTTCCCAAACCTGCTTCATTAGAAAACACACCTCTGGACATCCCGTACCGGACACTTCTGCTCAGGAGAAAGCCGCCTACACCTCCGCCTGCTGCCTCTGCAGTAAATGCCTCAGAAAATACCGTCTGTAATACTGGCCAGATGCTTTCTCTGCAGAAAAAAAGAACCATTACAGAAAATGCAACATAAATTCCCGCGGACACCGGCATCAGTTTTTCTGTCACCCTGGAAATTCTTCCGATACCCCCCAGAATCACCAGTGCGGTAAGAATCGTTATAAGTACAGCGCTTGTCCCGGGCCGGATCCCTGCACTGAAGTTTAAGGTTGTACTCATAGAATTTGACTGTACCATGCTTCCCATTCCCAGTGAAGAAAGAAGGGCAAGACCCGCATAAAAAACCCCCATGCATCTGCTCCCCACACCTCGCTCCATATATACCATAGGCCCGCACATCCAATGTCCATCCTGCTTTCGGTAACGGTATTTCTGTCCCAAAGCCGTTTCTGCATAGGCAGTCATCATTCCCATAAAAGCAGAAACCCACATCCAAAACAGCGCTCCCGGCCCTCCCGCAGTCAATGCTGTCGCCACTCCTACAATATTGCCTGTCCCAATAGTCGCTGCCAGCCCCGTACAGGCCGCCTGAAACGGCGTAATGCCGGAATCCGTCGTTCCTTCTTCCTCCCTGTCTCCTTGTGACGGTTCCTCCTCCCAGATACTCCCAATGGTTTCTCTCCACCACTGTGAAAAGCCAAAGAACTGGAAACCGCCTGATTTTACCGTAAACCAGATTCCTGTAGCAAGAAAAATCATCATGGTCCACGGCCCCCAAACAATCACATGTATCGTTTCTGCCAACTGCTGCATTCTTACTCCCAATGTCTTTTTTCTATGTTTATGCAGCAAAGTCTCTTTCCTATACCAGACACAGCTTCTGCGCTCCTCCCCTCTTTCTTCTTTATCTCCCTTTTTTCCTTTATTTGTCCCCTCGCATTTCATGCCCGAATATGGTATGATAGAAAGGAACACTACGGGAAATTTTAAGAGAGAGGGGGCAGCTTATATGCCTGGATTTACCACACATTATATTCTGGGAATGAAGGCCTTCAATGATCTTCCCAACAATCAGCTAAAATATATTATTGCCAAATATCGTTGGCTTTACCAGCTTGGACTTCAGGGACCAGATATGTTTTTCTACAACATTCCCATTCTCCGTCACAGAGATTACCGGAATGTAGGCTCCTATATGCATGAGCATCACATCCAGGATTTCTTCCGCTGCTATCTGGAAAATTTACAGGATATTCAATCCCGGCAGCAGAGAGAGGAAGGACTTTCCTATTTCTGTGGCTTTGTCTGCCACTATATTGGTGACTCCATTTGCCATCCTTATGTATATGGCAGAATCGGCTATGATGCCAAGAATCCGACTATGGAAACTCACGGCCTTCATGCCGCTCTGGAAAATGATATTGATGCCCTGCTTTTATGGAAATATAAAAAGAAAAAGCCGTCCCAGTTTAACCAGGCGGCAACCATTTGCCTGAACGGAATGGAAATGCAGTTCATCTCCCAGTTCCTGGCAAAATGTATCAATGAGGTCTATTACCCCATTACCTATGAAAACAGCTTCCAGGTGTCTTCATCCATGATTTACCGCTCCATTCTTGCTCTGCGGTTTGGATGCCGCACTCTGGCCGATCCCTCCGGCAAAAAAACTGACCGGATCGCCTTTGTTGAGAACCTTGTGCTGAAAAAACCGGTAGCCTCCACCAAACTGGTCACAGATAAAGTAAAGAATCCTCGTCAGTGCCTGAATCTGGATCATGAGCTATGGTGCAATCCCTGGGATCGGAGACTTGCCTCAAGGGCCTCCTTCCCGGATTTATTCCGGTATTCTTTGCTGAAATGCAGCAACGTAAACGCGCTGATCAATACCAGCATCCATTCCACACGCCAGGCAGATACCCAGGAGCTGGAACGGCTTCTCCATGAGCTGGGAAGCTATTCCTATCACAGCGGACTGGCTGTAACAGACTGATTTTCTATTAGATAACATGTGGCAGCCGGATTTATCCGGCTGCCACAATAATGTTGTCTTTTCGTTTTTCTTTTTTACCGCATAATCTGATCGCCATCTTTTATACAGTAATGCCGCTTTACATGAAGCTTCTCCATCCAGCTTTTTGTTTCCGGCGTCTGATACCTGCCTCCTTCATTATCCCAAAGCCATCCAGGCGTAGGCCAAAGACAGATTTCCGGATCTATGGCCTGATAAACTGCTTCACTGACTCCATTCTGTCCGTGGTGAGCCATCTGCACAACATCAGATTTTAATGCCTCTGCTCCTGCCTGCTCCAGGAGCAAATCGCCGCCAATCTTCTGCAAATCTCCAAGGAACAAAATCGATACCCCATGAACTACCATACGATAAGCAATTCCTGCATCATTGCCGTCCCGCTCTCCTATTTGCTCCGGTCCTGGCTCATAGCGTTCATTCATTACCGTCACTGTCACATCATCTACGGTAATCGTCTGTCCCCGCTCTACAATCTGGCATACTTTATCTGGAAGCTTCTCCAATTCTCCAATAATTGCAGCCGCTGTGCCATAATCTCCCGGTTCATGAATCGCATACCAGTCCAAATCTGCAAAATTATAATAGATATGCTGAATTTCTATTCCCGTATCTTCACCTTCTGCCTCTGTCTGCAAAAGATTCAAAAGAGCACCTACATGATCCGTATGCGTATGGGTCAGAAACCAGGCATCCACACGGCCGCCTCTCCGGCGGATTTCCTCCATCAGGTGATCTCCATCTTCCCAACGGCCGCCATCTATTACAATCAGATTTCCATTTTTTGTTTCTATTAAAAATGACATCATCTGCCCTTTTGTCTGATTGGAAAGCATCATCAGTTCAGCTCCCCCCAGAATCGGCTTCTCTTCCCCGGTTCCGCTGCTTTGCAGCTCTCCGACTGTCACAAGCTGACCGGAATTTTCAGGCTGCTCTGCTGTCCCCCTGGCATAGCTTTCTTTTCTCCATGTCATAAATCCTGCGGCAGCCAACACTACTGCCAGCACTGCAATCCCCCCGGATACCAGCCCTTTTCCAGCAAAGGCCCTTGCTGATTTCTGTTTTCTCCTGCTTCTCCCTGCCCCTGCCCTTCTGTTTTCTCTCTCCATTTCTGCCGTCACATCTTTCATTTTTTCTGCTATTTTACCAGAATTCCTTCTTTTTTGATAGACTCCCTCCTAAACTGAAAGAAATTCGCAAGAAATCCCTCTTGCATTTTTTCTCCTGCAATGCTATTATGTTCAATATAATTTAATTTTAAATATTTTTGAACATTTTGCTTGCAGATATTTCTGTAAAACTGCTATAGGAGGTATTTTGTATTATGAAAACAGAACAAAATCGGGCTTCCGACACTTCGCTGGCCCGCCGGCTGGACTGGTTTATTACACTGATTCCCTTTCTCTGTATTGTGATTCTCTGTATCTGGTTTGTTCGCAATCCAGAACAGTCCTCCCAGCTTTTAGCTTCTATCCGCTCCCTCCTTGGAGATCAGATGGGCAGTTATTACCTGATGATCGGCCTGGGTGTATTTTTCTGCTCCCTGTATATGGCCTTTTCCCGCTTTGGAAACATTCGGCTGGGAGATCTGGAAAAACCGGAATATACTTTTTTTCAGTGGGGCTCCATGATGTTTACTGCCGGACTGGCTGCAGATATTCTTTTTTACTCCTGCTGTGAATGGATCCTGTATGCAAATGAACCTCACATTGAAGAAATGGGCGGAATTCAGGAATGGGCCTCTACCTATCCTCTGTTTCACTGGGGACCGATTCCCTGGAGTTTTTATCTGGTTCTGGCCGTGGCATTCGGCTTTATGCTTCATGTCCGCAAAAGAACCAAGCAGAAATTTTCTGAGTCCTGTCGTCCGATTCTTGGAAAGCGGGTGGATGGGTGGAGTGGTAAAATCATCGATTTCATTGCTGTGATTGCTCTCCTTGCAGGTACTGCCACTACTTTTTCCCTGGCAACACCTCTGCTTTCCATGGCAATCAGCCGAGTTACCGGAATTCCTCAAAGCGTCGCTCTTACCATCTTTATTTTAATCAGCATCTGCTGTATTTACACCTTCTGTGTCTATCTTGGAATGAAAGGCGTACAGCTGGCTGCCTCCTGCTGCGTTTATCTGTTTTTTATGCTCCTGGCCTATGTATTTTTCCTGGGAGGAGAAAGCCGATACATTATTGAAACTGGTCTGAGCTCCATTGGTAATCTGGTTCAGAACTTTATCGGACTGTCCACCTGGACAGATGCCCTGCGCACCAGCTCCTTCCCTCAGAACTGGACCATCTTTTACTGGTCCTACTGGATTGTATGGTGTGTAGCAACTCCTTTTTTCATTGGCTCTATCAGCCGGGGGAGAACTGTTCGCCAGGTTGTACTGGGAGGATATTCCTTTGGTCTGGCTGGAACCTTTACCTCCTTCATCATTCTCGGCAATTATGGAATGGGGCTACAGATGCACGGACGGCTGGATCTGCTTTCTGTATATACAAAAACCGGAGATTTATATGCTGCCATTGTTTCCGTTCTGGAACAGCTTCCGCTTCCCGGACTGGTGCTGATCCTTCTGGTCCTTTGTATGGTAACCTTTTACTCTACATCCTTTGATTCCATTACTCTGGTGGCTGCCGCTTATTCCTACAAGGAGCTGAAGCCGAACGAGGAACCAAACCGGAACATTAAACTGTTCTGGTCTATTATGCTGATTCTGCTTCCCATTGCCCTGATTTTTTCCGAAAATTCCATGGCAAACCTGCAGACAGTATCCATCATTGCCGCCTTCCCCCTGGGAATCATTATCATCCTGATCCTGGGAAGCTTTTTTAAAGATGCCGATGCTTATCTGAAAGAAAAGCAGAATGAAAAGACTTTATAAGCACTAAGAAAGAAGCTCGCTCGCGAGCTTCTCCGTCTGCGGCGGGTCGCTTCTGCGACAAAATTC
>OLRK01000910.1_pt1 | contig 29058 bp, 24 predicted proteins | sample 1672911 | NCBI WGS metagenome assembly OLRK01 (sample SAMEA3136736, study PRJEB25190) | human gut metagenome | biome: human gut; feature: human-associated habitat; material: faeces | place: Austria | collected 2013 | reverse complement strand
TCCAACGCCCTGAAATTTACGGGAAAGAACGACAAAATTTCGGTGGAGGTAAGCCAGTTCGCCCACCAGAATGTGGCCAAATATAAGCTGGTGGTGGCGGATACGGGTATCGGGATGTCGAAGGAATTCCTTCCTCAGCTTTTTGAGCCTTACGCCAGAGAGACCAGGTTTGGGGTAAAACGGGTGGCGGGAACGGGCCTTGGGATGCCCATTGTGAAAAATCTGGTGACGCAGATGAGCGGCCAGATCAATGTGGAAAGTGAGCCGGGAAAAGGGACCACCTTCACCATCATACTTCCCTTCACGGCTGTGAAGGACGCGGCGAAAAAGACCAAGCGGGAGCCTGCGGTGCAGACCTTTTCCCTGGATGGAATCACGGTGCTGCTGGCGGAGGACAACGCGGCCAACATGGAGATCGCCACGGAAATTCTCAGCATGAGCGGGATGAAAATCATCCAGGCGTGGAACGGCCTGGAGGCGGTGGAGCTGTTTAAAGAGTCCAGGCCCTTTGCCATAGACGTGATTCTGATGGATATGCAGATGCCCCAGATGGATGGCTGCGAGGCGGCAAAAAACATCCGGGTGCTGACCCGTCCGGACGCCAAAACCGTGCCCATCATCGCCGTGACGGCCAATGCCTTCGCGGAGGACATCGCCGCCACCACGGCGGCCGGCATGGATGCCCACGTGTCCAAGCCCATTGACTTTACGATATTGCAGCAGACCATGGAAAAGCTGATCAGCAGACGAGGCAGCTGATGACGGGATGGAAGAAAAGAGGGAAAGTGTGCGCTAAGGCGCACACTTTTTTTGTGATATGTGATATAGGAAACTTCGTTTCCTGTTAAACAAGAATGCTCCGCAAGGAGGCACACTCCGCGCAAGGGAAACTGGCTGCTGGCACAGCCGCGCTCCGGCGCGAGTGAGTTTCTCCGCGCAGAGAAAGATGGCAGCGGGATGCGGCCACGTCCGCCGCGGTCATGTCCATTTACTGCGCTCGTTCCACAAAAATAAGAAATATGTGGAGTAAGCGGCACTGTGCGAAAAAGAATTGTACGAAAACGGCAAAAATAAAATAATATCGTTGTGTTATAAGGAGCAAAATGTTAAAATAGAAAGTAGATTTCCATTCAAAGGGGGTTCTCATATGAACAAGATGCTGTATGATCTAATGGATTGGGCGGGAATAGAGGAAATGGTATACTCGGAGGCCCGTCATCCGGAGAAATTGCTGGGAGCTCACGTGGTGGACGGCGGAGTGCTGGTCCAGGCATTTATTCCCACGGCTGAGAGCATAGAGGTAAAGATGGGAGCGGGGACATACCCGATGGAGATGGCGGACGAGGAGGGTTTTTTTGCCGTCCTGATCCCCAGAAAGACAGCCGCCCCGTACACCTTACAGGTGACGTTTGACAACGGCACGGAGACGGAGCTGCGGGATCCCTACTACTTCGCGGACCAGATCACCGAGCAGGAGCTGAAAAAATTTGACGCCGGCGTAAACTACGAGATCTACAAAAAGCTGGGCGCCCACCCCATGACGGTGGACGGGGTAAAGGGCGTGCTGTTTGCCGTATGGGCACCCTGCGCCATGCGGGTGAGCGTGGTGGGAGACTTTAACCTCTGGGACGGCAGAAGACACCAGATGAAACTCCACGAGGGCTACGGCGTGTACGAGCTGTTTATCCCCGGACTGGAGGAGGGAAAGCTCTATAAGTATGAGATCAAGAAAATGAACGGGGATCCCATTTTAAAGGCCGATCCCTATGCCAACTACGGAGAGCTGCGCCCCAATACGGCGTCCGTAGTCTGGGATATTGAGAAGTATAAATGGAACGACAAGGCATGGATGGACAAGCGGGCGAAAACGGACACCAAGTCAAAGCCCATGGCCATCTACGAGCTGCATCTGGGCTCTTTTATGAGAAAGGAAATCCAGATGGACGAGGCGGGGAATCCCATCGTCGGCTCTGAGTTTTACAATTACCGGGAGATCGCCCCGAGACTGGCGGCTTACGTAAAAGAGATGGGCTACACCCATGTGGAGCTGCTGCCGGTGATGGAGCATCCCTTAGACGCCTCCTGGGGCTATCAGGTGAGCGGCTATTACGCTCCCACCAGCCGCTACGGAACGCCGGATGATTTCATGTACTTTATGGACTATATGCACGGCCAGGGGATCGGAGTGATTCTGGACTGGGTTCCGGCCCACTTCCCCAGGGACGCGTGGGGGATGGCGGAGTTTGACGGCACCTGCCTCTACGAGCACCGGGATCCCAGAAAGGGAGCTCATCCCCACTGGGGCACCCTGATTTACAATTACGCCAGACCTCAGGTATCCAACTTCCTGATCGCGAACGCTCTGTTCTGGGCGGAGAAGTACCACGCTGACGGCATCCGCATGGACGCGGTGGCCTCCATGCTGTACTTAGACTACGGAAAGAACGACGGCGAGTGGGTTCCCAATATTTACGGAGGTCACGAGAACCTGGACGCGGTGGAATTCTTAAAGCACCTGAATTCCATTTTCAAGAAGAAAAAGAACGGAGCCGTACTCATCGCGGAGGAGTCCACGGCCTGGCCGAAGATCACCGGGGATGTGCGGGACGACGGCCTGGGCTTTGACTACAAGTGGAACATGGGATGGATGAACGATTTCCTGGGCTATATGCAGTGCGACCCCTATTTCAGAAATTACCACTACGGAGAGCTGACCTTCAGCATGATCTACGCTTACAGCGAGGATTTCATCCTGGTGTTCTCCCATGACGAAGTGGTGCACGGCAAGGGATCCCTGGTGAACAAGATGCCGGGTGCGACCTACGAGGAGAAGTTTGCCAACCTGCGGACGGCCTACGGCTTTATGCTGGGCCATCCTGGCAAGAAACTGCTGTTCATGGGCCAGGAATTCGGCCAGATGGACGAGTGGAATGAGAATAAGGAGCTGGAGTGGGGACTTCTGGAGTATCCCATCCACAGCCAGATGCAGGAATATGTGAAGGCGCTGAATAAGATGTATCAGCAGTATCCGGCCCTCAGCCAGATGGATTTCCATCCCGACGGCTTTGAGTGGATCGAGTGTAACAACGCGGCGGAGAACATCGCCATCTTCCTGCGCAAGACGAAGAAGAAAGACGAGACCCTGCTCTTTGTCTGCAACTTCGCTCCCGTGGTACACGACAAGTTCCAGGTGGGCGTGCCCTTCGCGGGAAAATATAAGGAAATTTTCAACAGTGACAGCGTGGAATTCGGCGGCAGCGGCCACACCAATCCGCGGGCCAAGAGCTCTAAGAAGGAGGAGTGGAACGAGCGTCCCAACTCTATCGTCATCAATGTGGCGCCCATGAGTGTCAGCGTCTTTACCTGCACGCCGGAAGTGAAAAAGGCCGGGAAGAAGACGGTGAAGAAAGAGGCGCCGAAGGTGAAGGCGGAGAAAGCGGCTGTGAAGGCGGAAATGCCGGAGACGAAGGCAGTAAAACCGGCGGAAAAGGCGGAACCCCCGGCGGCAGAGACCGGGAAAGCGGCGGCGAAGGCGGAAACGCCGGCGGCTAAGGCAGTAAAACCAGCGGAAAAGGCGGAAAAACCGGCGGCAGAGACCGGGAAAGCGGCGGTGAAGGCGGAAAAACCGGCGGAAAAGACAGAAACGCCGGCAGCGGAGACTGCGAAAGTGGCGGCGAAGGCCGAAACTCCGGCGGCCAAGGCGGAGCCGGAAAAAGCGTCGGCCAAGGCAGAACCGGCCAGTACGAAAAAGGCAGCCGCGAGAACGGAGCCGGAAAAACCGGCTGCGAAAACCGGGAAACCGGCGGCAAAATCCGCTGCGAAATCCCGCGGCAAGGCAAAATAGACAGAAGGCGAGACAGGAGAGTGTAAATGCCTGATATGGTAAAAAACTGGCTGCCGGGGCTGACCCAGTTTGGGATCGACCTGGCGGTGGCCATTCTGATACTGGTAGTAGGATTTAAAGTGGCGGGAGCGGTCCGAAAGATGGTGGACCGCTCCTTTGCCCGCATGGATATGGAGCTTTCCCTGCGGAAGTTCCTCTTGTCCCTGCTGCAGGCGCTGATGTACGGCGTGCTGATTTTTATGGCGGCGGAGCGGATCGGGATCCAGTCATCCTCCATCATAGCCCTGCTGGGATCGGCGGGACTGACGGTGGGCCTGGCCCTCCAGGGCAGCCTTTCCAACTTTGCGGGAGGCGTGCTGATTCTGCTGATGAGCCCCTTTAAGGTGGGGGACTATATCGTCAGTGACTACGGGGAAGGCAGTGTGGTGTCCATCGGCCTGGTTTACACCACCCTGAACACCTCCGACAATAAGACGGTGGTTATCCCCAACGGCAGCCTTTCCAATTCCCCCATCACCAACGCCACCGCGGAGGAATTCAGGCGGCTGGACATCGCTGTGGGAATCGGCTACGATGCGGATTTAAAGCGAGCCAAGGAGATTTTAATGGATATTTACACCAGCCATCCCAAGGTGGTAAAGGAGCCGCCGGTGCAGGTGTTTGTGAGCGATCTGGCGGCCAGCTCCGTGATCATCGGCGGCCGCGGCTGGACGGCCACAGGAGACTACTGGCAGTCCAGATGGGACATTTTGGAGGAGGTCAAGCTGCGGTTTGACGAGGCGGGGATTTCCATTCCCTACAACCAGCTGGATGTCCATGTAAATTATACGGATAAGACAGAAAAAGGAGATACAAAGAGATGAGGGAATGTGGAATTCTGCTCCCGGTTACCAGCATCCCGTCCCCCTACGGGATCGGAGGCTTTTCCAGGGCGGCGTATGAATTTGTGGATCAGCTGAAGGAGGCGGGCCAGCAGTACTGGCAGGTACTGCCCTTTGGACCGACAGGCTACGGGGATTCTCCCTACCAGTCCTTCAGCGCCTTTGCCGGGAACCCTTATTTTATCGACCTGGATACGCTGGCGGAGGAAGGACTTCTGACGAAGGAGGAATGTCTGGAGGCGGACTGCGGGCAGTATCCGGCCTATGTGGACTACGAGCGGATTTACAAGAGCCGTTTTCAGGTCCTGCGGAAAGCCTTTGAACGGTGGAAACTCCTGGGCCAGGAGTCGGAGGAGAACTTAAGCCTGGAGACGGAAGAATACTGCGTCTACATGGCGGTGAAAAATCATTTTAACGGAAAAAGCTGGGTGGAATGGGAGGAAGACATCCGCATGAGACGGCCCCAGGCGGTGGCCCGTTACGAAAAGCTTTTGGCGGACGAGATCCTGTTTTATGAGTTCCAGCAGTTGAAATTTCAGGAGCAGTGGAAAAAATTAAAGGCTTACGCGAACCGCCGGGGCATCCGCATCATCGGGGACATCCCCATTTACGTGGCCTTTGACAGCGCCGACAGCTGGTTCCATCCGGAGCTGTTTCAGTTTAACGAGGAGAGGGAGCCGGATTCTGTGGCGGGTTGCCCGCCGGATGGGTTCAGTCCCACGGGGCAGCTGTGGGGAAATCCGCTGTACCGCTGGGATTACCACAAGAAAACGGGGTATGCCTGGTGGACGGAGCGGATGGCCTACTGTTTCCAGCTGTATGACGTGGTGCGGGTGGACCATTTCCGGGGATTTGATGAATACTATTCCATCCCGGCTGAGGACGAGACGGCGGCCGGCGGCCACTGGGAAAAGGGGCCGGGGCTGGAGCTGTTTCAGGCCATTGAGAAAAAGCTGGGGAAACTGGACATCATCGCCGAGGATCTGGGCTTTTTGACCCCCAGCGTGTTCCAGATGGTGGAGGAGTCGGGATTTCCGGGGATGAAGGTGCTGGAGTTTGCCTTTTCCGCCGACGGGGAGAGCATTTATCTGCCCTATCACTACCAGGAAAACTGCATCGTCTACACAGGCACCCATGACAATGACACGCTCCAGGGCTGGTACGGCTCCATGCCTTCGTGGGACCGGGAGTTTTCTAAGCGCTACCTGGGAAACGGCCATACGCCCCGGGAGGAAATTCACTGGGATTTCATCCGGGCCGCTTTGGGCAGCCGGGCGAGGCTGGCGGTGATCCCCATGCAGGACTATCTGGGTCTGGGGAGCGAGGCCAGAATGAACGAGCCGTCCACTCTGGGAAACAACTGGAAATGGCGCCTTCTGCCGGGGCAGTTTGACCGGGCTCTGCGGGAAAAATGCCGGGATCTGGCCTGGGTGTACGGACGGGGCCGGGAGAAGAAGGAAGAAGAAAAGGAAAAATAGAAAATCTGATACAAAAATAAAAACGGCCGTTTCCGGCGCAGGATCATACCTGCCGGGAGCGGCCGTCGTTTGCGTGTGGGCTTTGCGTTTGTTTGACTGTGCTTTTCAAACCATTTTGCCAGGTTTTGTCTGGACCGTTATTCTTCTGAGCCTTCCGTACCTTCCGTGCCTTCTGAGCCCTCGATGTTGTCCAGCACCTCCTCGGAGCCTTCCATGTGGGAGGTGAAGGTCACCTGCAGCTCATTTCCGGTGAAATCGGAGGCGTGGAGGGTGAGGCCCTTGGAATCCATCTCAAATTTCACCTCTCCGGCGGAATTGTCCTGGGAGATGGGGAAACTCTGGGCTCCGTCGGAATCCACAGCGTAAACCGACTCAAAATCCACGCCGGACTGGGTGTCTTCCAGGGCAATGGTGATGATGTCGTCATTCAGGTCATATTTGCGCACAGTGGGCGCGGCGTCGTCCAGAATATTAATGTGGGAGAAAGCGGACGCGGCCATGCCGTTGAAGTTCTTTACAAACACCTCCAGAACGCCGTTGGACGTGATGGGCACGGTGTAAGTGTGGCTGTCGGCCTGCTCCGTCTCAATGGCCTGTCCGTCCTTGGTGATGGACAGCTCCTTTGTGGGGAGAAGGGTGTGGATGGTGACCGTGGCGGTGGTGGAAATGTAATCCTCCGTGTCGCTGACGGTGATCTCCACCTTGGGCTTGGCCGTGAACAGGTAAAAGATAATGCTGTTTATCACGATAAACGGCAGGACGTAAAAGAGAAGGACGGTCCGCAGATCGCTGGACTGGGTCTGTTTTTTCCTGCGTGTTCGGTTCTGTTTCATGTGATGCCTCCTGATGATTTTATTTCTGCGGCCTTTGGGGGCGGATGGGGGTGCCGTCCGCCCGGCGGCCCGGGGAAAATACCGGGGGTGCCCGCCCCGCGGCAGTCTGACTCTGACCTATAGCATAGCAGAAAATTTCCGCTCTTACAAGTTTTAACTTCTAAATTCCGGCCAACTGTGCTATGATTAAGATATTAGAAAGAATCGTAAGAAAAAAGTGCACTTTGGCCACTGGCCGGAAAGGCAGTTATGATAAAAGAAGCCGTTGAATTTGCTGTGGAAGCCCACAGGGGGGCAGTGAGAAAGGGGACGAAGATCCCTTATATCGTCCATCCCCTGGAGGCGGCGGTCATTGTGGGGAGTATGACGAAGGACGAGGAGCTGATCGCCGCGGCCGTTCTCCACGATGTACTGGAGGATACGGACGCCACAGAGGAGGAGCTGCGGGAGCAGTTTGGGAATCGGGTGACAGACCTGGTGGTCTCTGAGACGGACGACAAGACTCAGTCCTGGCTGGTGAGAAAGACCCGCAAGCTTAAACGGGCGGAGGAGGCCGGAACGGATCTGAAAATGCTGATTCTGGGGGACAAGCTGAGCAATATCCGCTCTACGGCCAGGGATTATCTGCTCATGGGAGAGGCACTTTGGGAGCGGTTCAACGAAAAGCACAAGGAATCCCACGCCTGGTATTACTGGGGAATGGCGCTGCGCCTGAAATCCCTGTCGGATTATGAGCCGTACGGGGAGTATGTGGAGCTTTGCCGGCAGGTATTCGGCGATATACGGGAAGAATGGAAGTAGGAGAGAGGGAATGGCAGGGAAACTGCCTGTTTTTTTAGCTGCATTGGATATGATTTGAGAGAGCTTATCTGATTTGTGATTCAAGAAGGCCGCCGGTTCCGGCGGGATTTTCCAGAATAAGGTTTTTTGACAATAAAATAACAATTTAGAGTTGCAGGTGCGGGACAACGGAGGTTGTTCTCTTTTTGCAGTGGAAAAGGAGAGGTACGGTATGGGAAATTTTATGTGTGTTTGGGCGCTGGCGGCGGTTTTGACGGGCGGAATGATGGGAGATGCGGCTGGGACGGCCGCACAAGTGGAAACGGGCGGTACGGCTTACCGGGCGGTGGTTTACCGGGAGGCGGAGGCAGTCACGGAGATTCCGGAGGTGTTTGCCGAGGATGGGGAAATTTACCGTCTGCAGGGGCAGGAGAAAATAGGGGAACGGTGGGAGGCGGATTTTTCCCTCCTGGTGATCTTTGAGGAGTACGGGGCGGACAGCTACCTGTTAAACGGGCAGGAGGTGACGGCGGGAGAGGAGACGCCTTTTGTGGAAGATCGGGGGGAGGAACTGCTGGCCCTGGCTGGCCTTGACCCGGCGTATTATCAGGTGGAGGAAGTGGTCTGGGACGGGGAGAGCTATGTGGATGAGAATGGCCTTCGGTGCAGGAAGGCGCTGGCGTCCGGAAGGAAACGGGTGTGGGATGTGCGGGCAGTGTACCGGGGAGACGGAGCTGGGGTTGAGGATGTGAGTGAGGAGGAAAGAGGCGTTTTGGTGGATGAAAATGCCGGGGAGGTGGATTCCCGGGGCGGGGAAGTGAAGAATGTTTCGGAACCGTCCGCGGGGGATGGCACATTCCGGTATCTGGTGCGGGCGGCGATGACGGCATTGTCTTTGGGGGCGGTGCTGATGGCCGTGGGCGGAGGAATGTACCTGTGGATTTGGAGAAGAAAGCGGCGGGAGGAGAAGAAAAATGGCCCCGGAAAGGCCGGCGGCGCTTAAGCTGCCGGCGGAAGGTCCGGGATCTGACGTCCCTCATGGTCGATGTGATAATTGTCCTGGTAGATCAGCTGAGAGATGGGTACCAGCTCGTATCCGGCCCCCTGAAGGCCTGTGATAATAGATTCTAGGGCGGCGGGGGTGTATTTGGCCCCGTTGTGCATGAGGATAATGCTGCCGTTTCCCAGGTGTTTGTGGTTCAGCACCGTGTTGATAATGGAATCTGTTCCGTAATCTTTCCAGTCTAAGGAGTCCACGTCCCACTGCACCGGATAGTAGCCCATATCCCTGGAAACGGTGACCACCTGGTCGTCGTAGTCTCCGTAGGGCGGGCGAAACAAGGTCATTTCCTGGCCGGTGAGCTCCTTTACCTTGTCGTGTACCTTCTGGAGCTCGGAGCGGATCTCCTCGTCGGAGAGCTGGCTCATGTTTTTATGGTTTTCGCTGTGGTTTCCCAGATCGTGGCCCTGGGAGGCGATGTATTTTACGTCCTCCGGGAAGTTTTCCACCCAGCCTCCCGTCATGAAAAAGGTGACCTTCACGTTGTGCCTGGCCAGGATGTCCATGAGCTGCTTGGTGTCCTCGTTTCCCCAGGCGGCGTCGAAGGAAAGAGCCACCTGGGGCTTTTCCGTCTGGACGCAGTAAATGGGGAGCTGACGGTTTCCAGCCAGATGATTGGCGGTGCCGGGGGCCTGGAAAATGTGAAAGGAGCTGGCGGTGAGGGCCAGGCTGCCCTGCTGGTAAAACGTGGTAGCGGCCCCGATGGCCAGCAAAATCAGCGCCATCCAGAACAGGGCGTTTTCAGAGAGGCGGTTTTTCAGTTTCATAGGCGCATCTCCTGACGGCGGGTGTTTATTAAAAATGTATGTGTGGGGTGGGGGCGGTATGAGTGGTTTTTGGGGAAAAGGGGTTTGTGTTTGGGTGGGGGGATGGGGTATAATGAGGGAAAGATGTGAGGTGATAGGGAGGGTTTGGGATGATTCATGAGAAAAAGATGAGGCAGATCAGGGGAATGGGCCGGGAACAGGCCTGGCAGTGTGCCAAAGAGTATTTGCTGTCCGGGGCGTTTATTTATAGCCTGGTATTTGCGATTGTTCATTTTTTGTTTGACGAAGATAAAAATGGGCTGTTTATCAGGACCTTTGGTCTGGTGTTGATAGACGCGGCTGCCACTGGGATATATGATGTTTTATCCATTTGCCAGAATATGCGGGAGTCCGTCAATGCTCATTTGAAGAACAAAAAGAAACCGGAGTGTTTTAAGGCGCCCCTGCTGGAGCCGGGCATAGGGAAGAATGGAGCAGTGTGCGGATTTAAAATAATTCTTTTTTTGGCAGTCTCGGTTTTGTACGGTACGTATTTATATTTGTACAAGTGGATCACGGGAACAGACATATTTATGACAGGTGAGAGCGCCTTTGGGTATGTGATGTTTTTTATTTCGGTCGCTTATTTTGACGTGTTCTGGGAAGGGGAGTTTAAGCGGATTTTTACGGATTGGGGGAAACTGAAAGAGCTGACGAAGGAAGATTCCTTTTTGCAGAAGTACGGGTTTTACCTGTTTTTGCTGTTGGTAGCGGGGTATCAGGTGTATTCGTTTTTGGGGGATTTGTGGTATGGGATTTCGATGTTAATTCAGGAAGGCCTTGGATGAGGTTTTAAGCTACAATCATTGGTAAAACGGAGCATTGGGATGGATTTTACGGCGTGGGGAGTTTCTCGCGCAGGCCCGCCGTTTGGTGTAAAGTCCGGCAAGTGGTCGAAGATTTGGAAGGCATGATTTTACAATTTTGTAGAAATCTATATTTTAAGACAAGATTCCCACGGAACCGGCTGGAACTTCCTGATGGATTTTGCTATACTATGCCATATATGCAAGGAGGTGCCGAATGTCTTTTTTCGAATCCCTGAATGACAAATTTTTCAATCCCTTCTGCTGCCGCAACCGGGCGGTTTATTTCGATTGTATTTCTCAGCTTATCGAAAAATCGAAGGAAATTCCCGTCCTTTACGAGACGGATGCGCGGAATACGTTGATTCTTTATCTCCAGAACTGCGCCTATTCCCTTGAGACGGAAAATATCGGCGAGGAGATTGGAAACGGTCGCACCCCTCAGGAAAATGCCTCGGCAATCCTGCGGTATTTCCGGGCCTGCGGCTGGATCATGCCCCAGGAAATCGGCCGCAGCGGGGACAATATTGCTTCCGTGTCTGCCTACTGCCGGAAACTTGTGGATGCCATTCACAAGATCTTTGACGGGGATACCAACGGCGCCATCACCAATCACATTTTTTCGATGTATGAAATTCTCAGGTCAGCTTTTGGCAAGGACAGCGCCAGAGCCATGCGGCCGTATCTGAATATCCTTGTACCATTAATTGAAAATGAATGCGACTTAAAGAACGAGCTGCTGATTCTCAAGGACAGCATCCGGGAGATCATGCGGGCGGTGATGCGGATGGCAGACGCCAACAGCTTTGGCCAGTATCTGATTAAGGATGAGCTCCTGAGCCGCTTTTTTAACGATTACTTTTTCATCAAGAAAAGCGGCCTGATTCCTTCCTATATTTCTGACATTGACCGGATGCTGCGGAAACTGCGCCGGTCTGAGCTTTATGACCGTATGATTCAGGAATATATCCAGGTGGCCAATGTGAGTGAGGCGCAGGCCAGGGAAAAGGTGGACCGGCAGTTTGGTGAGCTGGACAGCTTTATTAATCTGGAATATGACCAAGAAATGAACTATATTGACCGGAAAATCAACACCTATTACAACCTGTATTCTACGCGGATGATGATGGTGTTAAGCGGAAATACCAATCTGGAGCATCAGTTGAACCGTCTCCTTCTTTTCCTGAAGGATATGGACGAGGAGGATCGCGGGGAGGCGATTGACCGGCTGTCTCAGGCTCACCGCCTGCAGAGCATAGGATACGTAGGGCGAAAGTCCTTTGAACGGCGGCGGAAACGGAATCCGAACACGAAGAATGCGGGGCTTTTGGCCGATGACCTTACGCAGGAAGAAAAGCAGCGCTTGACCGATGAGCTTCTCACGGAAACACCTGACCGCTACAGCATGGATCATGTGGAAAAGTATTTTACGTCTCTTTTGGCTGGCCGAGAGAAGATCACCGTGGAGGAGTGCGGTGTCCATACCCGGGATGACGCCACTATGATTGCCGCCAGCATCATTTATTCGGGGACGGCGGGATTCCCCTATGAGGTGGAGTTTGGAGAAGGCATGGTAGAGACTGAGGCCGCACGAATCAGCCGTGTGACCATAAAGCGAAAAGACAGGACAGAATAGGGGGACAGACACAATGGGAGAAATCAATCTGCAGATTGCCGTAAAAGAAGAAAACAGCCATTTATTTAAGCGGTGCATCCGCAAGCTTTTGGAATCCACCTTCATTCTGCGGGACAAGGATGAGCGGTTTTATCAGTTTGTTTCCCGGGAATCCAACCGGCAGGACATTTCCCAATACCTGCGGATGATGGGCTTTGACCTGATTTTGGACGACAAGGTTGGCGTATGTATGCTGGTGGCCAGCGAGGAGGATGCGGATGTGGTGGGGCTCAAACGGGCCAATGTGGTCACCTTCACCACCCTTCAGTATCATCTCCTGCTGGTGCTGTGGAAGGTTTATCTGGAGAACCTTGGCTACAGTGAGGGAAATTATGTGACGAAGGGTGACTTGATTGACAAGATTAAATCTTACCAGGTAATCGTAACCCGCACGGAGCTGAATGCGGCCTTTCGACTGTTCAAAAAATACAGCCTGATTGATTTTAATGATGACGAAGATGGAGAGGACATGAAAATCCGCCTTTATCCTTCCCTGCAGTTTGGCTGGGATCTGCCCCAGTTTCAGACCGTGGCAGATGAGTACATAAAACGAGAGACCGAGGAGGACAAGGAGTTTCCCGATAAAACCGGGGAAGAACCTCTTTATCCAGAGGAGTTTGAGGAGGAGGGCGTATGATTTTACTGAAAAAAGTACGGCTGATTAACTGGTACGGCTTTTCCAACGAGACGGCGCCCATAGGCTTTTTCACCCTGATCGCAGGCAAAAACGGCAACGGAAAATCCGTGATGCTGGATGCCATCAAGTATGCCGCCTACGGGGATGTGGTGTTCAACAAATCATCGGAAAGTAAGGGCAGCCGGACACTGTCCTCCTACACCCGCGGGCTTTTGGACGCCACGGCCGGAACCTATATGCGCCCGGCGGACCAGGTGCCCTACGTGTACAGCCACATTGCGCTGGAGTACTATGATGATGTGGAGGAAAAACCTTTTATTCTTGGGGCAGTCATCGAGACAAACCCGGCAAATAACTGCCAGACCTATCGCTACGCAGCGGATCGGATGGGACTGGGGCAGATGGCACACACCTACGAGAAGGATGGAGTTGTTATGCCCTTCAGCGCCTCTGGCCTCCATAAAAAATACGGGCTGCTCATGATGAACCGGGAGCAGGGACTGCAGAAATTCCTGCAGATGACCGGTCTGAAACTGAGCCTCAGCCAGCTATCTACCTATTTGCGAAAGCTCCGGGGAATCATGTCCTATGATCCGGACGCGAAAATTGATCAGTTTATCCGGGAAAGCGTCCTGGAGCAGCGAAACGTGGATTTCGGAAAATTGATTCAGGCGAAGGAAAACATCAGCCAGCTCAACGAAAGTTTCCAGGTCATCGAGCAGGAGATCGGCGAATTGGACGGCATTCTTAATGAGTATGATGTCTGGGAATCGGAGAAAAACCGCCTTCTGGCCGATGATATTCGCATTGTTTATAAAAGGGTTAAGGACCTTCAGAGGGAGATTGCTCGCCAGGAAAATGACCGTACTCTGGCTGCCCGGAGAAAGGAAGATCTGGACAAGGAGCTGGAGATTCTCGAGGGAAGGAAAAAGGAAGTGGACGCCCGTCTGATTCAGGCAAAGGTAAGTCTGGAGCAGTTAGACAGCACCCGCATGATTGCCGAGGAGGAGCGCCGTTACCAGAATTTGACGGCAGAGAAAAAGGAGCTGACGGAAAAATGCCGGAAACTGGAGCATTTCCAGACAGTGATCAGCGAGATGATGGCGCAGCTTTCTGTATCAGGGGAAGACAAAAGCATTTTGGCCTCCCTCTGTCAGCCGGAGTATTCCGCCGCGGAAAAGGCATCAGCGGTGGAAAGTTTCCGGCAGAAAACGGAGCAGTTTTACGAAGGGCTGGTGAAACAGATCGCGGGAATCGAGAGTCTTCTTGCGGAAATGAACCGCGGCCTGGAAAAGCAGCACCAAATTATCGAGGAGTGCAAAAAGCATCGGAATACCTACGCTCAGATCCCCGATTATGTAGGCCTGCGGGATGAGATCAACCGTGAATTTGAGAAACGGAAGATTAATTCCAAGGCCCAGTTTGCCTGTGAGTATGTGATCGGCCTTAAGGATGAGACCTGGCGCGACGCTCTGGAGGCCTTCCTTGGCCCACGCCGCTACACGATCCTGGTGGAGCCTGCGTATTACGATATTGCTGATGATGTGCTGAATCGTTCCGAACACCGGTACGCCCATCTGTTTAATACCAGGCTTTTGATGCAGAGAACCGTGGATGTGGAAAAGGATTCCGCCGTATTTCTGCTGGAAATAAAAAATCCTGTAGCAAAGCAGTACTTTAACTTTCAACTGGGCAGGATCCATGCGGTAAAGCTGGAGGAAGTGAAACTGTATGAGAATGCCATTTCCCGGGAGGGCCGCGTGTCTGTGGCCATGGACAGCTACTTTCTGCGGTTTGACCGGATCCGTTCCTACTATCTGGGACAGAAAATCTTTGAACTGAACCGTATTCGTGCAGAACGGGAGATTGAGCGCCTCAATGGGGAGAAAAAGGAGGCGCTCGGGCACAAAAAGGAGTTGGAAGGGCAGAAGAACCGACTGGCCCAGAACCGGGAATTTTTCCGTGAATACGATTATGACGCTCACAAAAAGTACCAGGAAACAGCAAAGCAGGCCAGAGAATCCAGGACTCAGCTGGAAAACCTGAAAAAGGCCCAGAGGAATAACCTGGAATTTATTGAGCTTAACGAATTGGCCGGCCGCCTTACGGATGAGCAGAATGCGGTACAGAAGGAATACGGCAGCAGGGTTCAGGAAACGGCCGCACAGGATACCATAATCCAGCGGTGCGGTGAAAAGATTGCCGCCAGATCCGACGAGCTGGCGGTCCAGGAGAAGAAATTCCAGGAATACCAGGTCCAGCATTACAGTCTGGTTCAGCGCACAGTGGAGGCCTACGAAAAATATCTGGAAGCCGGCGGGAAAGGAATCGGCGGCCTTTTGATTGAGGATACGCGAAAGCGAATCAGCCGGAGCATTGAGCAGCATAAGGATGCGCTGATGCAGAAACAGGCGGAGTACAATGTGCGCCATTCTGAACATATGCTGCCCAGAGGGACCGAAGGCCGTGAGCAGTACGCGGCCAGGCGTGAGCGGATCTGGATGGACAATCTCCAGGAAATCCGCCAGAAACTGGAGGAGCAGACCCGGCGCTATGAAGACATCTTTAAAAATGAATTTGTCCTCACGATTCTGAAATCCTGCGAGCGGGCCAGAGATGACCTGCGGCAGATTAATGGTGAGCTGGCTAAACTAAATTTTGCGTCCAAGTACCAGTTTGATGTCCATTTCGTCCGGGACGGCTCCGAGTACGCCAAGGTCATCGAGTACGCCCGGTATCTGGATGAGCGGGAGCAGCTTGGAGGCAGTCAGGATGGGCAGATGACCTTTTCCTCCATGATGTCCATATCCGATGAAAAGGGCGAGGAGCTGGAGAAGGAGATGAAGGGCATCATCAACCGGATTATTGAGAAAAACAGCGAGGAAACCATTGCCCGCTTTGCCGATTACCGGAACTATATGACTTACGAGATCCTGGTCAGCAGCCAGATTCTGGACCGGGCAAAGCTGTCACGCCAGACCGGCTATAATTCCGGTGCAGAGGTACAGATTCCTTATCTGCTGATCCTGTCCTCAGCCCTGCTTTTGATTTATAATCAGCGGGTAAATTCCACCCGCCTGGTGTTTATCGACGAGCCCTTTGCGAAAATGGACCCGGGAAATGTCAAGCTGATGCTGGACTTTATGCGCAGTCAGAAACTGCAGGTGATTTTCTGCTCGCCCGATAAGACTGAATCCATCGGAAACGAATGTGAGGTCATCCTTCCCGCCCTCCGGGTGCGCATGGACTGTATGCGGCTGGGCATTGTGCAGTTTCATGAGGAAAAGGGGTATGGCAGATGACGAATTACGAAGAAAAGATGCTGGCGGCCCTGGCTGACAAATACAGAAAGAGCAAGAAGGATCAGGGCACCAATGTCATTGCAAGACGGACGAAAATCAGCCCGTCCCTGCTTTACAAACAGTACAGCCGCAATGACGGCGATCCAGAGGAGATCCAGGCGGTCAATCAGGCGGCTGCCCGCTGCCAGGAGAAAGGCTTTCTCACCTTTGAAACTGCAGGTTTCAGCAATGAAATCGAAAGCATTTATCTGAATGACAGCAAAATCGACGAGATCGAGCGTTGTCTGGAAGAAACCGGACGCTACGAATCCAAATCCTCCAAAAGACGGTACGTGGAGGGACTGATTTCCACCTACAGCGGCCGTTCTCCCGCAGCAGAGCGGGAATGTGAAAGGCTCCGTCAAAGCCTGGAAAAGAATCGGATTCCGCAGAAATATCTCCAGACCGAGGACCTTCTCAAAGCCCTGGTTTTCATCGAAAATAATGAGGAAAACCTTTATCTGCGGGAAGCATCCATGCTGATTTACGGCGATTCAAAATACTTAGAGGAAAATACCCTTTATCCCGTATGCAGAGCGCTCCGCGATTCCCTTGGCCGTCCCTGTGGGGAAGACGAGCTGGAGGATGAGATTCTGGAGGAGTATCACATTACAAGGGAGAAACAGAAACTGTGCATCAAGGGGGATGTGGTGCTGCGAACCGGCGGAAAGGAGCTGGATTTAAGCGCTTTTAAAGACGGTATCGAATTTTTTGCCGGGCAGCTTAAGGATCTGGAGTGGATTCATGTCCGCGTTTCAGCGTTTCTGACCGTGGAAAATTACACCTCCTGGCTTCGCCTATCCGCTGCCAAGCGTGCCGTTTTTTACCTGGGCGGGTACGCCACCCGGGACCAGCGGGACTTTCTAAAAACCATTTACGCCTGTAATCCCGGCCTGACCTTTCTCCATTTTGGAGACATCGACGCCGGAGGCTTTTATATCCATGAGCACTTATGCCGTGTCACCGGTATCCCCTTTCAGATGTACCGTATGTCCCGCGCTGAACTCCAGGACCCTCGTTTCAAGTCCTGTCTCCATCCCCTGACGAAACAGGACAGGCTGCGGCTTGGGGCGTTGGAAACGCATACGGCGTATGGGGAGATGGCAGGGTATATGCTGGAGTGGGATGTAAAATTGGAGCAGGAGATTGTCAGTTATTATGAAGACGAAAATGCTAGTAAATGGTAGGGAAGAAGTGGAAAAGAGGGGAACTCAATTCCTTCTTGAATGAGGATAAAAAGGTTCAAATTAAAGATAACTTTGTGGACGGAATTTATATTCGTATGCAGACAACTTTAGATTTTTGCTTGAAAACATTCGAGATAATATTGATAGCAAAAGAATTATTGACCCGGCAAATAGTAATAATATATTATCTGATGAATTGAGTTATAATGAAAAAAAGAAGTTAGCGATGCAAGCAACTAGTAGTTTAAGTGAAAGATACTGGAAATCAATCATTTGGTGAAAACATGAATAGAAAACCTAATCTAAAAAGCCTGTTTACTGCTTTACAGACAGATATGATATCAAAAGCCCAATTTAGTAATGTATTGAATCATCCTGTTGACAAGGGGGACAATTCTGAAGAAAATTGGGTTAAATGGTTTGATGATTATCTCCCTAAAAGGTATAAGGCAGCAAAAGCAACAGTTGTCGATTCACAGGGGAATATTAGTGAGCAAATAGACCTTGTTTTATATGATGTACAATATTCATACTTAGCATTCAACCAAAATGGCATTTTGTATATTCCAGCAGAAAGTGTTTATGCAGTATTTGAGGTTAAACAAGATTTAAATAAAACACATATGGAATATGCGGGGAAGAAAGCTGAAAGTGTTCGGAATTTATACAGAACGTCTGCTTCAATTCCATATGCAGGTGGGGTATATCCGCCGAAACCTTTGCACCGTATTCTTGCTGGAATATTAACCACAACTAGCGAATGGAAAGAACCATTTGGAAATCCATTCAAAAAGTGTCTTAATGAATATACGGAAAAACAACAGATAGATTGTGGCTGTGTTTTACAGGGAGGGGCTTTTTGTTTTGATTATCCTACCAATAATTTAAAAACAAGCAACCAAGAAGAATCATTAGTGTATTTCTTTTTGCAATTATTGATATTACTCCAGAACATGGGAACAGTTCCTGCTATTGATTTGGCTGAATACATGAAAGTATTGGAGATTTCAGAGGAAATTGTTTAACAATTAAATGGCAGATCATTTTGTCAAAAATTTAAGAAGTAATTTTATAAGCAGTAGCAAGAACCGCAGCGTCCTTTGAATGGATTGCTGCCACTTGCGTTAGTGCTCCAAAGTATGAGCCATAAAGGAACAACATAATAATGATAGCCACCACTATACCAAAAAGAGCGAAACAAATCGGCAACTTGTTCGCTCTTTTTTCTTATGGTTTTTCTTGATATGGATTAACGTAATCTGGGCATAAGTATTTTTCACTCCATGTCATCATGGTTTGAAGAACAGGGATGAAACTTTCTCCAAAATCAGTGAGTGAATACTCTACTTTTGGAGGAATCTCTTTATAAATTTCCCTATGAAGAAATCCATCATTTTCTAATTCGCGGAGTTGTTTTGTTAATGTGGATTGCGTAATACCATCAAGGCGGCGCATAAGCTCTCCGAATCGCTGGACTTTATAGAAAGCAACATACCACAAAATCAATATTTTCCATTTACCACCGATAACAGATTGTAACTTACTCATAGGCACACAACGAGCAATCACATTCTTATCGCTAAATTTGTTTTCGGACATATAAAACACCTCTCTTTACATAGGAGTATATTTCAAAATCTCTCAAAAATCAAGGTACTATGATTCTTTGGCTTTAGTATTAAAAATAATACTACTACTAAAAAAAGACAGTACTTGTATCAGAAGGAGCAATAAGGTATTTTAGTGATGAAAAGAAAACCATGAAAAGGAGCGATATACTTATGCACTATACTGGAACTATTTGGCGTCCACCGTATGAGGCTTCTTCATTATTGCTGGAAGTCACAGCAGGCTGTACCCACCATAAATGTAAATTCTGTACGCTTTATGATGATTTACCTTTTAAGTTTAGAATGTCGCCGGTTGAGGACATAGCGGCTGATTTGAAAGAAACTGCTGAAACATTAAAATTATGGCATGGATTGACATACAGACGGACATTCCTTACAGGCGCAAATCCATTTGTACTAAAAACAGAAAAGCTGCTGGAAATTGTAGGTCTAATAAAAAAATACATTCCTACTTGTAAAACGATAGGCAGCTTTGCACGTGTTACCGATGTTGCAATTAAAACAGATAAAGAATTAGCAGAATTGCATAAAGCTGGCTATGATGGACTAACAATCGGAATTGAAACAGGCGATGACGAGGCACTCATATTTATGAACAAGGGGTATGTTTCGGCGGATATTGTCACTCAATGCAAGCGTTTAGATGATGTGGGGATTAGCTATAACTTTTTCTATCTTACAGGCGTTTCCGGCGCAGGACGCGGCGAGTTTGGGGCAAAGGCAACCGCCGCAGTATGTAACCAACTGCGTCCTAAAATCATAGGAGCAAGTATGTTGACAATTTATCCAAATTCCGAACTGTATGAAGAAATTCAAAAAGGAAACTGGAAAGAAGAACAAGAGATTGAAAAGTATAAAGAGTTAAAAACTCTTGTTGAAAATTTGAATATTCCTGTTTGGTTTGCAGCTATGGGGGCGTCTAATGCTATTCCCATTCAAGGTACATTGCCGGAAGATACAAAAAAAGTGATAAATGTATTAGAGCAGATTATTGGTAGTGTTGATGAAAGCGAACTGCGACATTACAGAAAGAATCTCCGGCATTTATAAAGGAGGATTTTAACTTTGCATTTTACTGGTAGGACATGGCGGCCACCCTATGAAACAAATTCATTTATCGTACAGGTTACGTCAGGCTGTACTTACAATAAATGTAGGTTTTGCAGCTTGTACAAAAATGAATGTTTTCGTATGTCGCCATTACAAGAATTTGAGGAAAGGGGGAATTTCCATGACCTGTACGGAAGAATACAAAGAGCATATCGAGTACACGTTCCATGCTTTTTGTAAAGTCGTTATCCGCAATGCTATATATACTGCTGTCAGAACCAGGAACCGCAAGAACAAGAGAAATATCCCTTGAATACCTCATAGAAGAAAAATACCACCCTTTAGGCACAAACGATAAATATTTTCAAGCCCCGGAGCCGGACGAGGAATACATACTGAACCTTTACGGCGATACGGTTGTCTTGAACAACGGCCTGCTGGTACAAGCCCTCTCCCGTCTGCCGGTAGAAGAACAGGAAATGCTTTACCTGTCCTTTTACCGCCGCATTTCACAGGAGAAAATCGGCAAGCTGTACGGGCGCAGCCGCAGCGCGACCGGCCGCCATATCCGCAAGTCCATACAGCGGCTTTATGAGGAAATGGAGGGAATGGCGTATGAGGAATAGCCGACTTCTCCCCCTACGAAACAATCATAAAAGCCACCAGCGGCGAGCCGGAGGCGGTCAACACTGTTTTACAGCATTACCGGGGACTTATCTGTTATTACTCTCTTGTTGATGGGCGGGTAGACCGGGACACAGAGGACTACATCACAGAAACGCTATTGACCGCAATTTTCAAATATGAGTTTGGAAGATAACGCCGCAGACAGCTATACTTATGTGACGAAATAGAGTATAATAAAGCCAGCGACAAAAAGAATTTACCGAAAGAAATAGGCAACTATGAAAATGCCAGAAAAAATTAATATAAGTATGTTTGCTCCAGGCGGAGTGAATTGCATGGTTTGTTATAAGCACTGTTACCATAAAAACCCTTGTGCTGGGTGTTTGAATAGTGATAAAGGGAAACCTGAACATTGTCGTGAATGCAAAAACTACACCATTTGCCTGTGAATTTGCGTAGATTTACATAGAATTGCGTGAGTTTAGGGCAAAACAGAAAAATCAAAAAAAGCGCCGGAAAGCCCATAAAATCAAGGCTTGAAAGCTTATGAAGGGATATAAGAGATATGATAAAAATACTATTCATCTGCCACGGCAGTATCTTGAAAAGTCCCGGAAAAGCCCGTAAAATCAATGGTTTCACGGAGAGGAACGGCACTTACTACACCACTACTACACCATTTTAGAAAGAACCTTGATGTGACAAATTTTAATAGACGAAAACGCAAGCGGTGGTATTCCTAAGTAGGAGTATCGCCGCTTGTTTCATGCAGTGGATATGAATCTTGAGTAAATGCTCATGTGACACAAAATAACACAAAAAGGTTTGATAGACGCCACCCCATTATTCCGTATTCCACAAAGAGAATCAAGCAATTTTTTCGTAGGAACAGGCAAGTATTTTGACGGTCATTTCTGTAAAATGGGATTAAACAACCAAACAGGAGGTAAAGACAATGGCAACAATGCGAGCAATACAGGTAGCAGCAAAAGGCGAGCCTATGACATTAGTGGAAATCCCTATTCCTCAGCCGGGAAAAGGACAGGTGCTTTTGAAAGTTGAGGCGTGCGGTATCTGTCATGGCGATTCCAAAGTAATTGAGGGCGCGGCGTCCTCATATCCCCGTATTCCCGGACATGAGGTAGTCGGAATTGTAGACAAGCTGGGCGAGGAAGTCAGCCAGTGGAAAGTAGGCCAGCGTGTGGGAATCGGCTGGCATGGCGGGCATGGACATACAACCGCACTTACAACGGACGGCGGCTATGCAGAGTATATGGTAGCTTACGAGGATGGGCTGATTGCCATTCCCGACGAAATTACCGCCGAAGAAGCCGCCCCGCTGCTTTGTGCAGGAGAAACAACATTCAGCGCACTTCATAACAGCAGCGCAAGACCCGGCGATTTAGTAGCAATATCCGGCGTCGGAGGATTAGGACACCTTGCAATACAGTATGCGAAAAAAGCCGGATATGAGGTAGTGGCTATCTCCCGCGGCAAGGATAAGGAACAGCTTGCAAGAGAACTGGGCGCACATCATTATATCGACAGTGAAAAGGAAAATGCCGCTGAAACCTTGCAGGCTTTGGGAGGCGCAAAAGTTATCCTTGCAACTGCTCCTAATGCAGATGTCATTTCCTCACTTATGGGCGGGCTGGGTACTGGAGGAGAGTTAATTATTGCCGCCGTAGACGATAATCCGCTCAAATGGTCTGCTATGGATTTTCTGAATGGCCCCAATACGGTCAAGGGTACTTTCACAGACATAAAGGAAATGGAGGCTGCTGTCCGATTCAGCATTTTAACCAATGTTCGCCCTATGATTGAAGTATTCCCGTTGGAGCGGGCAAAAGAGGCATACGAAAAAATGATGGCAGCAAAAACACATTTCCGCGCTGTACTGCGTATGGAGAAATAAATGTGTTATCTGCCCTCTACGGACAGAAAGGCACAGTTACAAAAAACTGCGCCTTTCTTCCGTATCGGAGCATTACGTTTTCTTTGCCTGCGCCCCGATACACTCTTTTATTTCCTGAACATCTTTTTGCGGGGAACGGCCAAACATACGTCGATAATCGCGGATAAACTGCGACACGCTTTCATAGCCGACTTCCATAGCTGCGTCCGTTACATTTGCCGAGTTGTCCAACATAAGGCGGCGAGCTTCCATAAGGCGAAGTTTCTTTTGACATTGTAATGGTCCCATGCCTACGGCGCTTTTGAATTTTTGATGAAAGCTGGACAGGCTCATATTGCCCTGTTCTGCTAAATCCTCAACCGAAAAATCAATTTTGTAGTTTTGTTTAATCCAGCTATTGATGTAATAAATATCTCCTGCCTGCTGAATATTGATAATGTTTTGCATAAACTGCTTTCCATGCAGCCCGGTAATAAGGTCAAATATCAATTCCTTTTTCAAATGCTTTCCCATAAAGGATAATTCCGAAGAAGTCATGGAAAAGAGCCGCACAACGATATTTATAATTTTTTCATCAGTACAGGAAAATACAGGTTCAGATGTGTTTTCGTCAAATATTTTTTCAGGCAAATCGCCGTCAATATCCAGCATGACGGAAATCACATCGTCCAAAGAGAACTCTATCAGAAGTGCGGCAAACGTATTTTCTGATAATGCAGAAAAAGTTTCTGCTGTCCGAGGGCTGTCAATGGCAGAAATAAAATATTGTCCCGGAGAATAATCGCAAAATCCGTTCTCATTGTAAAGCCGCATATTTCCGTCTACCACTAGGAGAATGTAGGGATTTCCCATATCCGGCAAAAGAAAATTCTGTCGATTGCAGAACAAGATAGAAATATAGGGAATAGTAGTTTTATTAAGCCCATTTGTTAATTCAAACTGGCTTATGTATGAACTTAAAATTTCATTAAAGTTTTCCATGCTATCGCCTCACAAATACGCTTTTGTCTTGTTCTGATTATATCATAGTCCAGCCCAAATTACAGCAATCTTTAAGTGGCAAAGCCAGCCGAGCAAGGAGGCGGTCAAGATGAACGGCGCGTACTGCGCCGCCGTTGACAGCCCCGCCCGTCTTTGCAGGAGGGTAATCAAGGGGCGACAGCAAAGAGTGCTGCCGCCCCCTGTTTATCATAAATGCAGCCCGTCAACCATGCACAAGCCTTTGAGGAAAGGGGGAATTTCCATGACCTGTACGGAAGAATTCAAAGAGCATATCGAGTACACGTTCCACGCTTTTTGTAAAGTCGTTATCCGCAACGCTATGTGTACTGCCGTCAGAACAAGGAGCCGCAAATACAAAAGAGAAATATCCCTTGAATACCTCACAGAAGAAAAGTACCACCCTTTAGGCACAACAGATGAATATTTCAAAGCCCCGGAGCCGGACGAGGAATACATAGTCCACCTTTGCGGCGATACCGTTATCCTAAACAACGGTCTGCTGGCACAAGCCCTCTCCCGTCTGCCGGTAGAGGAACAGGAAATGCTTTACCTGTCCTTTTACCGCCGTATTTCACAGGAGAAAATCGGCAAGCTGTACGGGCGCAGCCGCAGCGCGACCGGCTACCATATCCGCAAGTCCATACAGCGGCTTTATGAGGAAATGGAGGGAATGGCGCATGAGGAATAACCGGCTTCTCCCCTACGAAACAATCATCAAAGCCACCAGCGGCGAGCCGGAAGCGGTCAACGCTGTCTTGCAGCATTATAGGGGGCTTATCTGTTATTACTCCCTTGTCAATGGACGGATAGACCGGGACGCGGAGGAATACATCACAGAAAAGCTATTGACCGCAATCTTCAAATATGATTTTGGCAGATAACGCCGCCGCGCACAACTGAATAACCCACCGCCACCGGCGGCAGCGAAAAGCAGTAAGTCTGAAAAGATTTGCTGCTTTTTTCATTGTCCGATTGGCAAAATCCGGCGGCTGTCCGTGTAAGGGATTGTGGGGAAAAATTCGCTTTTCATTCGGCGTTTTAAAATTTTTCCTGTATTAGAGAACAAAGAGGGAAAAATCCCCGTCATTTTCCTCTTTTCATGGTTTGTAGGGAGTAAGGGGAACTTTGGCATTTCCCCCGCCGCCGGAACGATAAGAAACAAGAAAAACTTTGCGAAAATCCCTGAACAGCGGGCAGAAAAGCCCTCTCCAAATGTATCTTTAGCGGAAAGGAAAAACAGCGGCACACCGCAGCCACACCCCCGCCGCAGCCGGATATTTCCTGCCGGTACCAGCGTTTCCCGCCCCCGCGCCGGGGCTATGTGCCGGATAAGGGGAAGTCTGCGGCTTACTTAGAGCAAGTTTCTACCACAGTACCAAAATTCGCTTACCGCGCCTTTTGCCCCTGCGGGAAACTTGTTGGGGAGTGCCTTCCCCAAACCCTGCTTTCGTCCTCGCGGACTTCATATCATTCGTTTCCGCGCAGGCGCGAAAACTCATTCATTGCGTCGCTCGTCCTCTCCCCACAAAGCCGTCCGGCTTTGCGGGGAACCCCGTAAGCGCCGCTTATCCCCGCCGCGCTCATGCAGCAAAGAAAGGAGGTTACGACCATGCGAAAGAAATACAACACGCCCCACCGCAGCCGCGTTGTGAAAACCCGGCTGTCCGAAGATGAGTATGCCGACTTCACAGCGCGGCTTGCGCCCTATGGTATCAGCCAGTCCGAATTTCTCCGGCAGGCGATACGGCGGGCGACCATACGCCCGGTTGTCCATGTGTCGTCGGTCAATGACGAGTTGCTTTCCGCTGTCGGGAAGCTGACAGCCGAGTACGGCAGGATCGGCGGCAACCTCAATCAGATTGCCCGGTATCTGAACGAATACGGCGTACCCTACAACACCCTTTCCGGCGAGGTACGCGCCGCCATATCCGACCTTGCCGTCCTCAAGTATGAAGTCCTCAAGAAAGTAGGTGACGCGGTTGGCAACACTCAAGCATATCAACTCTAAAAACGCCGACTACGGAGCCGCCGAACAATACCTGCTTTTTGAGCATGACGAGTTTACCATGAAGCCCGTCCTTGATGAAACCGGCAGGCTTATCCCCCGCGAGGACTACCGGCTGTCCACGCTGAACTGCGGCGGGGAGGATTTTGCCGTTGCCTGTATGCGGGCAAATCTCCGCTATGAGAAGAACCAGCGGCGGGAAGATGTGAAAAGCCACCACTATATCATCAGCTTTGACCCACGGGACGGCCCGGACAACGGCTTGACCGTAGACCGGGCGCAGGCATTGGGCGAGAAGTTTTGCGCCGAGCATTTCCCCGGCCACCAAGCCCTTGTATGCACCCACCCGGACGGGCATAACCACAGCGGCAATATCCATGTGCATATCGTCATTAACAGCCTGCGGATTGAGGAAGTGCCGTTCCTGCCCTACATGGACAGGCCAGCCGACACGAAAGCCGGTTGCAAGCACCGCTGTACCGACGCGGCCTTGCGCTACTTCAAGTCCGAAGTCATGGAGATGTGCCACCGGGAGGGGCTTTACCAAATCGACCTCTTGAACGGCAGCAAGAACCGCGTCACAGACCGGGAGTATTGGGCGCAGAAAAAGGGACAGGCCGCGCTGGACAAGCAGAACGCCCCCATGATTGCAGGCGGTATCACGCCCCGGCAGACCAAGTTTGAAACGAACAAGGAGAAGCTGCGGCAGACCCTACGGAAAGCCCTTGCCACCGCCGCCAGCTTTGACGAGTTTTCCTCTCTGTTGCTGCAGGAGGGTGTGACCGTCAAGGAGAGCCGGGGGCGGCTTTCCTACCTCACGCCGGACAGGACAAAGCCAATTACCGCCCGGAAGCTGGGCGACGATTTTGACCGCGCCGCTGTCTTTGCCGTTTTAGAGCAAAACGCCGCCAGAGCAGCCGAAGCGCCAGCCAGATCCCCCGATCCCCCACGCACCATAAAAGACCGCTTGCAGGTTGCCAGAGCCGAGATAGCCGCCCCGAAACAGGACGGAGTGCAGCGGCTTGTGGACATTGAGCAGAAAATGGCCGAGGGCAAAGGCCGGGGCTATGAACGCTGGGCGAAGATACACAATCTGAAGCAGGCCGCCAAAACGCTGTCCGTCTACCAGCAATACGGCTTTACTTCCCCGGAGCAGTTAGAAGCCGCCGTTGACACCGCCTATCAGAAAATGCGCCAGACCAGCGGCGAACTGAAAGCACTGGAAACGAAGCTGCAAGGGAAAAAGAAGTTGCAGCGGCAGGTGTTGGCCTACGCCCAGACCAAGGCCGCCCGCGACGGGCTGCGGGCACAGAAATCCGAGAAAGCCCGCGCCGCATACCGGCAGGCCCATGAGAGCGATTTTATCATAGCCGACGCAGCAGCCCGGTATTTCAAGGCGCATGGCATTACCAAGCTGCCCGCCCGGAAAGCGTTGCAGGCCGAGATCGAGCAGCTTATCTCCGAGAAAGACGGCCTGTATAACACCTATCACGAACAGAAACAGCGGTTCAAGGAGTTGCAGACCGTCAAGCGGAACATCGACCAGATTTTGCGCCGGGACGAGCCGCACCGCAGAAAGGAGCAGAGCCATGAGCGATAACCTGCCCCACATGGACTACCGCCAGCACCGGCGGGCGCGGCGGCTGGTACATGAGTGCTGTAACTACGATGAGGGGAACTGCCTGCTATTGGACGACGGGGAGCCTTGCGTGTGCGTCCAGAGCATTTCCTTTTCCCTCATGTGCCACTGGTTCCGTGTGGCTGTCCTGCCCCTTGACGGGGAGCTGGCCGCAGCCCTCTTGTGCCGGGGAAGCCGGAAACGGTGTGCCGTCTGCGGGGCGGCCTTTGTCCCCAAATCCAACCGGGGAAAATACTGCCCCGACTGCGCCGGGCGCATGAAGAAAATCAAAGCCGCCGAGAGAAAGCGGAAACAAAGGCAGAGATGTCACGCTTTAGAGCCTTTCAAACCCGCATAAATCAAGGCTTTTTTCGTGGGTGTCAAAGGGTACGCGATACATTTATCCTTTTCCCCCGGAAACGGCGTTTTAATGCGTGACAATACGCCAAAATCAACCCGAACACAGGGAGGTGATCCTATCGCTGATTATATCAGGGCAGACACGCGGCTGCCCGCCTATCTGCCGTATCCCCGTTTCCTGCTGAAAATGGAGATTTCACAGACCGCCAAGCTGCTGTATTCGCTGCTGTTAGACCGTTCCACCCTCTCCCAGAAAAACAAGTGGCTGGACGACGAGGGCAGGATTTATATTATCTATCCCATCGCGGAGATAGCAGAAATACTGGATAAAGGCAGCACCACCATCAAGGGGGCGCTTAATGAACTGGACACGGCGGGGCTGTTGGAACGGGAACGGGGCGGCTTCTCCGCACCGAACCGGCTTTATGTCAAAGTACCGCCAGTGCCACAGGTACAGTTTTCAGACCAACTGATGGCCGGAAGTCCGCCCCTCATAGAGCCGGAAAACCGTCCTACTGATGGTCAGAAAACCGACCTTATGATGGTCGGAAAACCGTCCCCTAACCAAACTACTATAAACAACCTTACAGAGAGCCAAACAAAGGGAGTGAGTGGGGGGCCGTCCGCGCCCTATGGCCGATATGGAAATATTTTTCTGTCACAGACCGAATACGACGAGTTGCAGGCAGAGTACCCTGACAGGCTGGAACGGTTCATCGAGGAAATGAGCCGCTACCTTGCCGCCAACGGGAAAAGCTACCAGAACTATGCCGCCGCCCTGCGGATATGGGCGGGGAACGACAAAAAGGAAGCCCCTAAAAAGGGCATACCAGACTACTCATGCAAGGAGGGCGAGAGTTTATGAAGAATGAAATCAACGCGGTTTTGGAGAATATGACGACCACCATCCCGGAGCCGGAGGACTACACCGGCGAGGACGGTTTACTGTACTGCGGCAAGTGCCGCAAGCCGAAAGAAGCCTATTTTGCGCCGGATAAGGCCGCTATCTTTGGCCGTGACCGCCACCCGGCAGAGTGCGACTGCCAGAGAGCCGCCCGCGAGGAACGGGAGGCCGCCGAGAAGCGGCGCAGGCACCTTGACACCGTGGAGGAACTGAAACGCCGGGGCTTTACCGACCCCACCATGCGGGACTGGACTTTTGAGAACGACAACGGCAGGAACCCGCAGGCCGGGATTGCCCACCGGTATGTGGAGCATTGGGAGGATATGCGAACCGACAATATCGGCTGCCTGTTCTGGGGCGGCGTGGGAACCGGGAAAAGCTACCTTGCGGGCTGTATCGCAAACGCCCTCATGGAGAAAGAAATCCCCGTCCACATGACGAACTTTGCCCTTATCCTCAATGACCTTGCCGCCAGCTTTGAGGGGCGCAACGAGTACATTTCCCGCCTTTGCCGCTATCCGCTGCTTATCCTTGACGACTTCGGCATGGAGCGCGGGACCGAATACGGGCTGGAACAGGTTTTCAATGTGATTGACAGCCGTTACCGCAGCGGCAAGC
>OLRK01000905.1_pt1 | contig 29143 bp, 23 predicted proteins | sample 1672911 | NCBI WGS metagenome assembly OLRK01 (sample SAMEA3136736, study PRJEB25190) | human gut metagenome | biome: human gut; feature: human-associated habitat; material: faeces | place: Austria | collected 2013 | reverse complement strand
AGCAGATTCACGCCGTGAAAACAGTCTGCCTTGAAAAGAAACAAGATTCATGATACCTGTTTTTGGAGGTTTACCCTAAAATATGGTGAGAAAAAAGATAATGAACTACAATTTGTAGCCCATTATCTTTTTATATTGTTTATCGGATATCATGGCACTCGTTAATGGAAGCCTGGTCTGCTTAGCTAGTTTGGTTATGAATTTATTCTTTGTCGCCATATTTATATACTTGTTTCCCACAGTAACAAATGTGAATTCTCGGATGAAGTTATATATGGATTGATAAGAATCCTCGTCCCCTAATTCATAAATCTGCAGGAGTCTGCTGATCAATACAGACAGATAACAGATGGTAAAGTGTCCATACAGCGTTTCCTTTGTCTTCATAAATGCCGGTCTGGCATCTAATTCTGATTTCATGATCCGGAAACTTTCCTCTATCCTCCACAGGTTGTGGTAAGTCTTATAAATATCTCTGTGATCCATACCTGTTTCCGAGGTGACAATAAGATTGTATCCGCAGAGCTTCTTGTCTTGATCCAATTTGTCATGGTTGATGCTCACATTCGCTTTCTTTCCGTCTTTTCCCTTGAAACTGACGTATTTGGCACAGTCTCCAAATTCTTCTTTCTTGGCTCTAGATAAGCAGAGATTATAAGCTTTTTCTTCCAGTTTCTGGATTTCCAACAGCTGCTTTCTAGCCAGGGAAGGATTATATGTGACCACTCTTTTTTCCTCTATACTGAATGTTTTTCTTCCTCCGTCATCATCTGTAAAAGAATATGAAAAGGTATCGATACACTCTTTTACCCTATAGCGGATCACTCCGTCTTCATCGCGGATATCGGAATAGTCATTATCAAGCAGGATCCATGTCTTCTCAACCTCAGGCAATGTCTTGCATGATTTTGAGAATATATATCCATCCCCATTCTTCAAGGCCTCATAAATATTCTTCGCACTGTTCAATCCTTTATCCGCTACCTGGATAACTCTTCCTTCAACATCATTATTCCATTTTAAATCATGAATGATTTCACGGACTTTTGGCTTTTCGCTTTCGTTGCCCGGGAACAGCTTCATTCCTGAAGGAATCTGATTTCCATCAAGCAGCAATCCCATTCCCAGGAGCGGTTCCTTTCTATTTTCCTTACTCGGCCCCTTTTTACGGAATTCATCTTCCCTGTCAATTTCAAAATAGAAGTTCGTGCAGTCAAAGTAAGCCTTGGATGTATCCATTCCATACTTTTCCTTTGTAAGTTTTGTGAAGATCTCAACGATACTTTCATAATTCTCGCCAAAGTATGCCAACCCTTCCAGAAGCTGATCATAAGAAAAGGCGCATTCTTTATCCAAATAAGGGATCACCTCAAAATATGTCCTGAATTTACTGCAGGGCTTGATACAGCGCGCATAGATGAGAGAGGACAAAATATCATATAACTGAAAATGGAAGTTTCTGGTCATGTCATATACTTTGAAAATAGGTTCCACCTCAAGCTTGCCGAGAATCGCTTTTAAAAGGAAATGCCCGGCATACTTATAGGGGGCTTTATCGGAGATCTCATTGGTTTTGGACAGATTTCTCTCATAATTGAGTTTACGGACCTCTTCGGTCAGATAGGCGACAGGATCGGAGATTCCATTGTCGATCAGGGACTGGCCGGTACCGAAGGAGGCATAAGTCTCATGAACGGTATGACCTCTGTTATGATCGTAATAACTGTTAACGATAGAAAGATAGACTTTATTATTTTTATGATTTTTCTTCAAGAAATAGGCCAAGAGGACCACCTCCATATACACTCACCATACTCACCATATAAATTATAACATAAAATAAAAATAAAAAATATAGAAAAAACAAAAAAAAGCCGATAAAATCGGCACATTGTGATTATAAATAAAATTAAAACTTCGGATAATTTATGGTGAGAACTTCTAAAAACGGGTTCTGATTTCTGGATCATCACTTCGTTCGTATCGGCATTTGCCTTGGGACTGTCTGCTTTGACAAAACGCAGAAAAAGCGAATGATCCTGAATGATATTACAGAGTCAGACTCGTTGTCTGGCTCTTTTTGAACATGTAAAGTTTTTGATCAAACAGAAAGGTAGAATTTTTTGTAAAAATAAATTCTGATAAAGTAAAAAAGCTCTTGCGGGAAAGAGAAAAGTCATGTATTATATTGGCAGACAGTTATGCTTGTATATCAGCCGTGATATGGTCGGCAAGTTTCTACCCCGCTGCCGTAAATAGTGGGACTACAAGTAAACGTACACTCTTTCATGGGACGTGTGTTTGCTTGGCGGGCATACGTCTTTTATATTTTTATAGGAGGGTTTACTTATGGTCTTAAGTAGATGCGCTATATTAATATTACAACTGAATTGTTTTCATCGTGCATGTTGATCTGTAAACATGCACTTTATTTTTGGAGGAGGAAAAAACAATGAGTGAAGCAGGAAAACCACAGGTTTGCATCGTAATGGGATCGACATCTGATCTGCCGACGATGGAAGCAGCAATCGACATGTTGAAGGAATTCGAGATTCCTTATACGGTTCGCGTACTGAGCGCACATCGTACACCGAATGAAACATTGAAACTGGCAGAGGAAGCAAAGGACAACGGCATCCGCGTATTTATCGCCGGAGCAGGAGGCGCCGCTCATCTGGCAGGTGTAATTGCCAGCAGTACTCCGCTGCCGGTAATCGGCGTTCCAATGCAGACAAGTGCATTGGGTGGACTGGATTCTCTGCTTTCCATTGTTCAGATGCCGGGAGGAATTCCTGTTGCGACAACGGCAATCGGAAAGGCAGGCGCCAAAAATGCGGCAATCCTGGCTGCACAGATGATCGGACTGGCAGATCCTGCTATGATGAAAAAGGTAGAGGATTTCAAAAAAGCGCAGGCGGAAAAAGTTCTGGCAAATTCTTACCTGGATATGTAATTACAACAAATAAAAGAAAGGAGAAACAGGGTGATTTGTTAAAAACATCCTGCAACAGATAGAATGGATACACGCATTTTTGTGAAAAAAAGAGAAGCTTATCGTGTCGAAGCAGATTCTTTGTTTCATGAACTAAAGACAAACCTGAATCTTGAGGGATTAAACGGAGTTACGCTGTATAACACATATGATGTATTTCACGCAGATGAAAATGATATTGAATTATTGAAAAAGAAAGTTTTGTCTGAAGTGGTTACGGATGATGTATTTGACAGCGTGGACCTTGAAGGGAAAACGTATATTGCTTATGAGTGTCTGCCGGGACAGTATGACCAGCGTGCAGACAGTGCACAGCAGTGCCTGATGCTCTTGAACAATAAAAGCGATGTTGTGATCAAGAGCGGGCGCATCGTCATTCTGGAAGGAGAAGTTACTTCGACACAGCTGGAAGCAGTGAAGCATTATCTCATCAACCCGGTGGAAATGAGAGAAAAAGATCTTTCTGTCCTGATGAATGAAGAAGATGTGACGATCGAACCGGTTCCTGTGATCGAAGGATTCATCGGTTTTGATGATACACAGCTGCAGGCACTTCGTGAAAAAGAAGGGCTGGCCATGACACTTGCGGATCTGCAGCATGTGCAGCGTTATTTTAAGGAAGAAGAGCAGCGCGATCTGACCATGACGGAATTAAAGGTACTGGATACTTACTGGTCCGATCACTGCCGTCATACGACATTTGAGACCATTCTGCAGAATGTTACGATCAAAGCCGGTAAGCTGCAGGAAACCATTCAGAAAGCCTATGATACTTATCTGCAGCTGCGTGAGGAAGTACACGGCGGACGCAAGGTCATGACGCTGATGGATATGGCAACGATTGGCGGAAAGACGCTGCGTAAACGCGGCAAACTGGAAGATCTTGAGATCAGTGATGAAATCAATGCCTGCTCTATTGAAGTAAAGGTGGATGTCGACGGCGAAGAACAGGACTGGCTGCTGATGTTTAAAAATGAAACGCATAACCACCCTACTGAAATTGAGCCGTTCGGCGGTGCCAGCACCTGCATCGGCGGAGCGATCCGCGACCCGCTGTCCGGAAGAAGCTATGTATATCAGGCCATGCGTATTACCGGAGCCGGTGATATCACAAAGGATCTGAGCGAAACGCTGGAACATAAGCTGCCGCAGAGCCGTATTTCCAAAGGTGCTGCACACGGTTATTCTTCTTACGGAAATCAGATCGGACTGGCTACTACCTATGTAAAAGAAATTTTCGATGACGGTTACGTTGCGAAACGAATGGAAGTCGGAGCCGTTGTCGGTGCGGCGCCGAAAGCGAATGTCAAACGGGAAAAACCGGCTCCCGGAGACATTGTCGTATTGATCGGCGGTGCGACCGGACGTGACGGTGTTGGCGGTGCAACAGGTTCTTCCAAGGAACATAACGATACATCATTAACGAAGTGTTCTTCTGAGGTACAAAAAGGAAATGCGCCGATCGAGCGTAAGCTGCAGCGTTTGTTCCGTAATCCGAATGCAACAAAACTGATCAAGAAGGCAAATGATTTCGGAGCCGGCGGCGTGAGCGTTGCGGTCGGCGAACTGGCAGACGGACTGCGTATCGACCTCGATAAAGTACCGGTCAAATATGCCGGACTGAGCGGAACAGAACTTGCCATCTCCGAATCACAGGAGCGCATGGCTGTTTTGATCGAGGCCAAAGACTTTGAGGCATTCAAACAGTATGCTTATGAAGAAAATCTGGATGCCTGCATCGTGGCTGAAGTCAGTGAAGAACCACGTCTCGTCATGAGTTTCCAAGGCAGGGAAATCGTTAATATGTCCCGTGCTTTCCTTGATACCAACGGTGTGCGCGGTATTCAGGATGTAGTGATCGAAGAGGGAGAAACGCAGCATGATCCGTTCGACAGCGTTTCCGGCAATATTTTGGATAATCTGCGCAAAGAAAACGTCGCAAGCCAGATCGGACTGGCGGAGATGTTCGATGCATCGATCGGAAAATCCAGCGTATTGATGCCGTTTGGCGGAAAATATCAGCTGACAGAAACAGAAGGTTCTGTACAAAAACTTCCTGTCTTCGGATTTACGAACACATGTTCCATCATGACACACGGCTTCCATCCTGAAATTGCACGTTTCTCACCATATCTGGGTGCCAGCTATTCTGTTGTTGAAGCACTCGCACGCGTAACAGCCATGGGCGGAGATTACCGCACATGCCGTCTGAGCAATCAGGAATATTTCGAACGCCTCCATGAGGACCCGGCAAAATGGGGAAAACCAATGCAGGCTCTGCTTGGTCTCGTGGAAGCTCAGCTGGCTTTCGAAACTCCTTCGATCGGCGGAAAAGATTCCATGTCCGGTACTTTCAATGATATTCACGTGCCTCCGACAGTCATTACTTTTGCCGTAACGACAGAAAAAACAGATCATATCCTTTCACCTGAATTCAAAAAAGCGGGAAATTATATTTATGTTGTTCGTCATCATGCGCATGAAGATCATACACCGAATTATGACGAGCTGAAGTCGAACTTTGACAAAGTGCGTGAACTGGCACGAGAAGGCAAGATCGTTTCTGCCGCTACCGTGAAATTCGGCGGTATTGCGGAAGCAGTAAGCAAAATGTCATTCGGTAACAAGATCGGCGCGGCGATCCGCAGTGAGGCATCTTTGTATGATCTCAGTGTAGGAAGTATCGTCGTTGAGGCAAAGGAAACGATCCAGGATGATGCTTTCGAACTGTTGGGCATTACGACAGAAGAAAAAATGCTCGTATTCAATGATGAACAGGTAGCGATTGACGATGCGATCGCTGCATGGTGTGAACGTTATGACAAGATCTACCCGATGAGCGTGGATCATGACGGCAAGAAGATCGAAACGCCGATGTATGAGGCAGGAAGATCGATGAAGCCGAAACAGACATATGAACATCCGAAAGTAATCATTCCGGTTTTCCCTGGACAGAACTGTGAATATGATACGGCACAGCAGTTTGAACGTGCAGGCGCAGAAGTGGAAACATATGTCTTCAATAACCTCAACGTGGAAAGCATTGAAAAGAGTCTGCAGGAGCTGAGCGAAAAAATCGCAAGTGCTCAGATCCTGATGGTTGTCGGCGGCTTCTCCAGCGGCGATGAACCGGACGGAAGCGGAAAGTTTATTGCCAATGTATTGAGCAATCCGAAAGTAGCTGCCGCCGTACAGACGTTGCTGGCAAATGACGGTCTGATCCTGGGTATCTGCAACGGTTTCCAGGCATTGATCAAATCCGGTCTGTTGCCATATGGGGACATCGAAAAACTGAATGCAGATTCACCGACATTGTTCCGCAACAATATCAACAGACACGTATCACATATGGCAAAAACGCGCATCACATCCAATAAATCACCTTGGCTCTCCAGCTTTACATGCGGGGAATGCCACAGCATTGCCATGAGTCACGGTGAAGGTAAATTCGTTGTCAGCGATGAAATGGCCCGTGAACTGTTTGCCAACGGACAGGTGGCCACACAATATGTCGACGAAGACGGCGATCCGACCATGAACGGTGTTTATAATATCAATGGTTCTTCATTTGCCATTGAGGGAATTACTTCAGCCGACGGACGCATCCTTGGAAAAATGGGACACAGCGAGCGTTATGAAGAAGGTCTGTTCCAAAACATCGACGGCAACAAAGATCAGAACATTTTTGTCAATGGCGTGAATTATTTCCGTCAAAAATAAATAAAACAGGCAGATCTGCAGGTCTTTTCTGCGGATCTGCCATGAAACAGGAGGTCTCAAGATGAGTGATAAATATAGAGAAGCCGGTGTCGATCTGGAAGCCGGTTATGAATCAGTACGCCGTATCAAAAGTCATGTGGCTCGTACCAAAACAATGGGGGCAATCGATTCCATCGGAGCATTCGGAGGAATGTTTGACCTGTCAAAATATGGATATAAAGAACCGGTGCTTGTCAGCGGTACGGATGGTGTCGGCACAAAGCTGATGATTGCCTTTGAAGCAGACAAACATGACACGATCGGTGTGGATGCCGTTGCCATGTGTGTTAACGATGTGCTCGTACAGGGAGCGGCACCGATCTTTTTCCTGGATTATATCGCAGTAGGAAAAAATCATCCGGAAGTGATCGAACAGATCGTGAAAGGCGTGGCTGACGGCTGCGTACAGGCAGAATGCGCGTTGATCGGCGGTGAAACGGCGGAAATGCCGGATATGTACGATATCCACCATTATGATATTGCCGGTTTCTGCGTAGGCGCTGTTGATAAGTGCAACCTGCTGGACGGACAGAAAATTGCGGAAGGCAATGTGCTGATCGGTCTGCCTAGTTCCGGCTGCCATTCGAATGGCTTTTCTTTGATCCGCAAGGTTCTGTTAAAAGACGGAGGTCTTGATCTGCATCAGAAATATGATGAATTCGACGGAAAAACACTGGGTGAAGAACTGCTGACACCGACTAAGATTTATGTAAAGGCAATCAAGCATCTGCTTGGAAAAGTAGACATCAAAGGCATGAGTCATATTACCGGCGGCGGCTTCTATGAGAATGTACCGCGTATGTTGAAGGACGGTCAGGGCGTTACTATCGATCTGAATTCTTATCCGTCCAAACCGATCTTCGATCTGATTGCAAAAACAGGAAATATCGATAAAAAAGAAATGTGCAATGTCTTCAATATGGGAATCGGCTTCATTCTTGCCGTGGATAAGGCAGATGTGGAAAAAGTACAGTCTCTGCTGGCGGAAATCAATGAACCTTCTTATGTGATCGGTGAAGTAACGGCTTCGGGAAGCGTGGATCTGAAATGGTAAAGATCGCAGTCTTTGCCTCCGGAAGCGGGACTAATTTTGAAAACCTGGTTCACTGCATCCGGGATGGAAGCATTCCGGCATGCAGCTGTGAACTGTTGGTCGTGGATAAAGAACATGCAAAAGCGATCGAGCGCGCACAGCGTTTAGATATTCCTTATATTTATGTAGATCCAAAAGCTTACGGCGGCAAAAAAGGTTATGAACAGGAAATTCGCAGACATCTGGAGGAAAAAGGCGTCGAGCTGATCGTTCTCGCCGGCTATATGCGTTTTATCGGCGAAGAACTGCTGAGTCATTACCCGCGCCGCATCATTAACATCCATCCTGCTTATCTGCCGAACTTTCCGGGGGCTCACGGGATCCTGGATGCATATGAGGCAAAGGCGGAATATACAGGCGTAACTGTTCATTATGTAGATGCAGGCATTGATACGGGGGAAATCATCCGTCAGGAAAAACTGATGATCGATCCTGCCTGGTCACTGGAACAGCTGGAGGAACATGTACATGCACTGGAATACACATTATTCCCGAAAGCATTGAAACAAATTTGCGAAGAAATCGAGGAGGAAAAGAAATGAAACGAGCATTAGTCAGTGTTTCTGATAAAACAGGATTAGTAGAATTTGTCAGCGGTCTTCGTGACCTTGGTTATGAGATCATATCAACAGGAGGTACCAGAAAGGCACTGCATGATGCCGGTATCGAAACCATTTCTATTTCTGATGTTACAGGTTTTCCGGAAATTATGGACGGCCGTGTAAAAACACTCCATCCGAAGGTGCATGGGGCACTGCTTGGCGTTCGCGATAATGAAAGCCATATGGCGCAGCTCAAAGAGCTGGGGATCGAACTGATCGATCTGGTCTGTGTCAATCTGTATCCGTTTAAGGAAACAGTGCAGAAACCGGGCGTAACGCATGAAGAAGTCATCGAAAATATTGATATCGGCGGACCGAGCATGCTGCGCAGCGCATCCAAAAATTATGCATCCATTCCGGTCATCTGCGATCCGAATGATTATGAAAATGTATTGAAAGAATTAAGAGAAAACGGAGAAACAAGTCCTGTTACGAGAGAATTTCTGGCAGCGAAGGTGTTCCGCCATACTGCACGTTATGATGCGATGATCGCTGAATATCTGACAGCACGCACCGGTGAAAAATATCCGGAAAGCTTTACCATTACATATGATAAGGTGCAGGATCTGCGTTACGGAGAAAATCCGCACCAGAGTGCCGCTTTCTATAAAAATATGAATCCGCAGTATTCACTTGCCAACGCAACACAGCTGCACGGCAAGGAACTTTCATACAACAATATTCAGGACGGAAATGCAGCTATTGAGATTTTGAAGGATTTTGACGGACAGCCAGCTGCTGTCGGTGTCAAGCATATGAATCCGTGCGGCATCGGCATCGGTGAAACGATCGAGGAAGCATGGGACAAGGCATACGAAGCTGACCCGGTATCTATTTTCGGCGGTATTGTCGCATTGAATGCACCGGTCAATATGGCGATTGCGGAAAAATTATCAAAGATTTTCCTGGAAATCATCATTGCCCCGGCTTTTGATGAAGATGCATTTGAACTGTTGTCCAAGAAAAAGAACATTCGCCTGATGAAGCTGGATACTTCACTGGAGCCGAATGCCAAATACAAGGTAACAAATGTATTGGACGGATTGCTCGTACAGGATATGGATGACAAGAAAATCACAGCCGAAGATCTGCGCTGTGTAACGAACCGCAAACCGAGCGAAGAAGAAATCGAACAGCTGTTGTTCGCATGGAAAGTCGTTAAGCATGTAAAATCCAATGCAATCGTGCTGGTGAAAGACAATATGACGATCGGTGTCGGTGCCGGCCAGATGAACCGTGTCGGTGCAGCTAAGATTGCCATTGAACAGGCGGGAGAAAAAGCAAAAGGATCAGTGATGTCATCCGATGCCTTCTTCCCGATGCCGGACACTGTGGAAGAAGCAGTCAAGGCCGGTGTAACGGCTATTATCCAGCCGGGAGGATCGATCAAAGATCAGCTGTCGATCGATGTATGCAACGAATACGGCATTGCGATGGTCTATACAGGAGTTCGCCATTTCAAACATTAATGAACAGACAGGATGAGGAAATGTCCTGAAAAAGAACTTGAACAGAGGAGAGCAAAAAATCTCCTCTTTCTCTTTTTTGGTATCCCATATATAATAGTATGGAAAAGTCAGGTGATTTGATGATAGATGTAATAGTGATCGGCGGCGGGCATGCCGGTATAGAAGCGGCGCTAGCCTGTGCCAGAATGAAAAAAGAAACAGTGTTGTATACGCTGCATATTGATATGATCGCAACGATGCCCTGCAATCCGAGCGTCGGAGGTCCGGCAAAAGGAATCGTTGTGCGGGAAATAGATGCGTTGGGCGGCGAAATGGGAAGAGCGGCCGATGCAACTGCATTGCAGTTTAAGATGCTGAATACGACGAAAGGACCGGGGGTACAGAGCCTGCGTGTGCAAAGCGACAAAATTGCTTATAAGAAATACATGCAGGATGTGGTCCTGCATCAGGAACATTTGTCCGTACGAGAGGCCTGTGTGGAAAAAGTCCTTGCGGAAGAGGGAAAAATCAAAGGTGTCCTGCTCAGTGACGGTACGATCGAAGAGGCGAAAATCGTGATCATTACCAGCGGGACCTTTATGAGTTCCAATATTTTGGTTGGTCATACATCAACACCGGGAGGACCGGACGGAGAACCGACGACGCCAAATCTTTCACAAAGCCTTCGTGACCTTGGTTTGCGGACATTCCGCCTGAAAACCGGAACACCGGCCAGGGTCTTAACTGATTCTATTGATTTTTCGAAAGCGGAAGTGCAGCCGGGCACAGACGATTTTGTCTGCTTCAGTGAGGATACGAAAAGCATTCTGCCATTTGAAGAACAGGAAGTCTGCTATCTTACATATACCACGCCGAAGACACACGAGATCATTCGCTCCAATCTGGGAGAGTCCGCCATGTATTCCGGACTGGTCAAAGGTGTCGGTCCGCGTTATTGTCCGAGCATCGAGGACAAACTGGTGCGCTTTGCGGATAAGCCGCGTCATCAGATTTTTTTGGAACCGGAAAGCCGTTCGTTGGATACGACGTATATTCAGGGATTTTCCACATCCATGCCGCATGATGTGCAGGAACAAATGTTGAAAAGTCTGCCCGGCCTGGAAAACTGTGTCATAAAAAAATATGCTTATGCTATTGAATACGATGCGGTCGATCCTCTGCAGTGCAAAGCAAGTCTGGAAAACAAGATCATTGAAAATTTGTTTACGGCCGGACAGATCAACGGTACCAGCGGTTATGAAGAAGCCGCTGCACAGGGGCTGATGGCCGGCATCAATGCCTCTTTGAAACTGGAAGGAAAAGAACCGCTGATCCTGCATCGTGATGAGGCATATATCGGTGTCATGATCGATGATCTGGTGACCAAAGGAACAAAGGAACCGTACCGCCTTTTGACTTCCAGGGCAGAATACCGTCTGCTGCTGCGTCATGATAATGCAGATGCCAGACTTACGCAGTACGGATATGATGCAGGGCTGATTGGAGAAGAGCGTTACCGTCGTTTTACGGAAAAACAGGAAAAAATTAAAAACGGTCTGGAAAAGGTGAAAGAAATCCGGTTTACGCCAAAATCGGAAGTGAACGAATATTTGCAGCTGCTGGGGTATGCTCCTTTGAAGGAAGGCTGCAGTGCGGCAGATCTGCTGAAGCGTCCGAAGGTGAAACTTGCCGATCTGGCACCGTATATCGGTGAGACGATCGATCCCGAAGCAGCCCGCCAGATCGAAATCGAAATCAAATATGAAGGCTATATCCAGAAGGCGCGCCGTGATGCAAGACATCTGCATGCAATGGATAAGATGCGCATCCCGCAGGGCATCGATTACAATGAGATGGAACATCTTTCACTGGAAGCCCGTCAGAAGCTGAGCGAGATCCAGCCGATGACCCTCGGCCAGGCATCGCGTATTTCCGGTGTAAATCCGGCTGATATCGCTGTATTGGCCATGGTCATTCAGTCAAAGAAATAAAGATAGCAAAGGGTATAAAGAAGTGAATGCTGTTTTCGCAAAGGCAGCCTTCACTTCTTTTCTAACGCCAAGCGGTCAGATCAGCCTTTCATCATGCGGATTTTTCCTGTTTTTGTCTGACATGTTGACAATCCGAAATATCAATATTACATTATGATTGCAGAGAGACATAAATCTATTATATATACAGGTAATTATGGTCAGATCATAATAAATCACAGGATACAGGGAGGTGTTTGTAATGTTTGAAAAGAGGAAGGTAAAGAACGTATTTGGTTTGTTTCTGCTTTTTGGCAGCCTTATCGTTTTTGGCTGTTCAGCTTCGGAAAATGTGGATCCTGATGAATATATCGAAGAAGCTTATCCCAACAGCGAGCAGCTCGCTGAGGTCGAAAAGAATGGCTATCAAATGCGGCTCATGACATATGATGAGCAATATGAACTGGTGAGATTTAAAAAAGATAACAGTTCCTATCAATACAAAGGCAGTTATATTAGCAGCAGGCCGTACGGCCAGGAATATATCAATGACAATGGAGAAGCATATCTCCTGGTCTTTGTCGACAATACGCTTGTCAATGCCGATGCGTTCACATTGGAGGTCAAAGCAGATGATACAGACAGCATTGTTTTGAAGGCCGAAAATCTTTTGGAAAATGATCTTTATCTGATCAAGGCCTATCGTTTGGACAGTGAATATAAAACAATGGAAACAATTACATTTTATGATGAGAACGGAGATGTGATAGAACAGTCACAGCTTGTGACAGGAGCAGAACGAGACAGCATCAGCAATGAAGGACGGTAAAAAGCTTTGTAAAAAGATGATCCTGATCTAAGGGCATCATCTTTTTTATATGCAACAAAATGTAGCGTGTTTTTTTCGTTGATTTCGTTATAATGAAGATGAAAGAAGGGATCTTGATGGAAAATTTTGCCGATCGTTTGTCGAAACTTCGCCGTGAACATGGCTGGACACAGGAACAGCTGGCACAGCGGCTGCATGTAAGCAGACAGACGATATCGTCCTGGGAGAAAGGAAGGACACAGCCGGATCTGGAAGGACTGGCAGAAATAGCGGATGTGCTGGAGATATCGCTGGATGATCTGATCCTTGGACTGAAAATGAAAGATCCAAAGGTGCCGTATGCATTGTTTTTCTGGCTGTTGATCGGCACGCTTAGCGGCAGTGTCTTTTTGTATATTCTGCTTTATCAAAAAGGGGCTGGTGCTGCAAGTTATTTTGCGAACATCAGTTATCTGCTGTTTTATGTGATCATCTGGCTTCCGCTTCATCTGATGATGAAATATCATGATTACAGTCTGCTGGCCGGCTACGATGATGAAGAATACGATGAAAGACAGATCTGCCGGATGCTGACTGAGATCATATTTGAAACCGGCATCAGTTCCGTTGTTTTTCTTTTGATGTCGGCTGCTGTCTTGATGCTTTCGATATCGCTGCCGTTTCCTTTGCTGTTGGTTTACAGCATTACGATAACGGGCATATTGATCATTACCTCTTTTCGCTATCAAAAGCGGGTCGTAAAAAACTATCGTGATCCCGGTAATGGAATCAGGATTGTGGAAGGGTGTTTTCTTGCTTTTGAAGGAATCCTCGTTGCTGTTCTTTGCTTTGTGATGGATCATTTCGGGATCCGAAATAATACCGGGGAAGCTTTTATCCTCATGATCTTTGTGATTGTGCATACTGTGTTGAACAGCGGCTGGCTGGTTCATGCATTGAGCCGCCACGAACAGCTGAAAAAGACACAGGATCACTATGTTCTTGGGACATTGGACGGCTGTATCATGGTCGCTAATCTGCTGTTGTTCGTGATGCTGATCATGGTGGCGGCAATGATTGCCTAAAGGGAACGATTGTTTCCCTTTTTTGTTTGTTTTATAATGAAAAAAAGAAACGGCGGTGATCTTGTGAAACATATGGAAGTAGTATGCGGCATTCTGGTACGCGGCACGAAGGTGTATATTGCAAAGCGCAAGGGAAAGCATGCGGCCGGAATCTGGGAGTTTCCCGGGGGAAAGATCGAACCGATGGAAACAGCGGAAGCGGCAGTCGTTCGTGAACTGGAGGAGGAGCTCAATGTAAAGGCCCGTGTCAAATGCTATCTTTGTGATACGATCGACCATCAGGAAGGCTGGGAAATCCATGTGTCGGCATTTCTCTGTGACAGTGAGGATGAACCTCATGATCTGAATGCCCACAGCGAAGGATGCTGGATCGATGCCGACAGGGTCTACGACTACTCGTTTCAGGATGCGGACCGCATCATTCTGGATAAGCTGCAGGAGGTGATGAAATGCTGACAAGAACATCGGAAGTCAAAGTCATGCGCGACCCGATCCATGGCTATATCCACGTGAATCTGCAGGTGATCTGGGACTGTATCAATGCCAGGGAATTTCAGCGGCTGCGTCGAATTCATCAGCTTGGCGGAGATTTTCAGGTCTACCATACGGCGGAGCACACCCGGTTTTCTCACTCGTTGGGCGTATATGAGATCGTGCGCCGTATGGTCAGTGAGATTCCGGCATTGTCAGCGTCGTTAAGTCCTTATGAAAAGTGCGCCGTAATGCTAGCGGGATTGCTGCATGATATCGGCCATGGTCCGTTTTCACATGCTTTTGAGACTGTCAGCAACTGTCATCACGAGCTGTTTACGCAGAGAATTCTGCTGGAAGACAGCGAGATCCATCATATCCTGGCATCGGTTGATAAAAGGCTTCCGCAGGATGTGGCGGATATCATCGGGTATCGTCACAGCAATGATCTGTTGAATCAGCTGGTCAGCGGTCAACTGGATGCAGACCGCATGGACTATCTGCTGCGTGATGCATATTTTACAGGGACAAGCTACGGTGCGTTTGACATGGAACGTATTCTGCGCACGATTCGTATCTGCGGCAGCCATGTTGCCGTAAAAGCCAGCGGTATCCATAGTGTGGAGGACTATATAATGGCCCGTTATCACATGTACTGGCAGGTATATCTGCATCCGGTGGCACGAAGTTATGAAATTATTGTTTCCATGCTGTTTTCCCGCATGAAGGAAATCTGGCAAAAAGATCCCTCCTTCTTTCATGATCTGAGCATGTTTGTTCCCTTTCTGTCAGATGATGAGGTATCTATTCAAAAGCTGCATCAGATGGATGAATCAGCGGTACTGTACGGCTGTTCCCTTTTGCTTGGAAAGAAAGACAGGATCCTGCGGGACTTGTCACAGCGGATACTGGACCGCAGGCTGTTTGAATATGTTGAATACAGTGCGGAAAGATTAACTGACATCAAAGAGAGGACTCGGCAATATGGTTATGATCCGCGTTATTATGTCTATCTGGATCATGTGATGCAGCGCCCGTATTCGCCATATAAAGGAAGAAAGGACTCTCACGTCATCTGGATCGTGGATGAAGATGGAAAACTCAGTGAGCTTTCGGAAAAAAGCGCGATTGTTCATGCTTTGATCCATGCGGATGTAAAAGAGCAGCAATTGATTTATTATCCGCTGGAAATAGGTTATGAAAAAGAATAAAAAAAACTGTAATTCAAACGAATTACAGTTTTTTTTCATTAATCGATGTGAATAAATACAGGACCTGATCCGACATAAGCACTTTCGATCACTGTCTGGTTGCCGTGCCATCCGCCGTGAACTGCCTGTCCGTTACCGATGTAAACTGCGATATGAGCCATTCCCAGACCGCCGTCCGCATAGTAAATCAGATCACCTGGCTGAGGGTTATTTGTGATCGTTCCCAATGACAAATATCCGGCCGGCCATCCGTGATAGTAAATGCCGTTAGCGGCAAGAGCATTTGTTACCAGCATCGTGCAGTCCTGGATCGTACCGACCTGTGCCAGTGCGGCTTCGGAGATGCTGCTGCCCAATGCACTCTTGGCTTCGCTTGCAACACCGTCTTCGCTGAATACGTACTCGACACCGTCGATTTCTTTTTTCGTGTCTTTAAGAATTTTTCCGTATTCGTTGCGGTAGTATGCGTTGCCCTGTTCATCATAGTCCCATCCGGTATACAGAACACCGTACTCATCGAGGTAGTATACCTCATCCCCGATGACTGTTTTGCCGGTTGCCATGATGCCGTCTTCATAGAAGTAATGCTTTCTTCCGTTGATCGTTTTCCATCCGGTTACCTTGTTTCCGTTTTCGTCCAGATAAACATATGTATCTGTATCGATTTCAACATACTCTCCAGTTGTCTTATAACCGAAATCATCGTAGAGAACTCCGTCATTCCATCCTGTCAGCAGTTTGCCGTCTTTCTGGAAATAATAATTCTCTCCGTCAATTGTCTGTTCACCGTTTACCAGCTTGCCGTCTTTGGCAAAATAGTAAGTCGCATTGTCAATTGACTGCCAGCCGAACAACATTTCGGCTTCATCATTGAAATAATACGTTCCTTCATCCAGCTTTAACCAGCCGGTTGCCTGTTCATGCGTAGATTCGAGAATGTAATACCTGTCGCTGCCTTCGCCATGCCATCCCGGCTGTGCTTCATAGGCATATACAGCAGAAACAACGGGAACACATGTCGCAAAACACAGTGCCAGCGCTATCTTCTTGCTGTGCTTTTCCAAGAAATTCATTCGTTTCACCTCGTTTATAAAACCACAAAAAGTATAACATTCTTGTAAGGTTGATGCAAATTTACCGGTTAAAATGTATAAAGGTTTAACTAAAAAGTGCAAAAAAAGGCGAAGAATCACTTTGTTTCGAAAAAGAAAAATTTATTCTTGTTCACTGCCTTTTTTATACCAGTAGACACTTCCGTCTGCAGAATCTTTGCCGCTGATCGGATCAACACGGCGTTCGACAAGGTTTTGTGACGGGTAATACCAGGGAGCTTTGCGATTCTCGTAAAGTCGGTCGAAAGTGGCTTTATAGATGGCTTTTGCATAAGAAAGATCTTCTTTTTCAAGTTCACGGTTATCGTCATATCCCGTCCATATGGCAACGGTATATTGCGGGTTGTATCCGGCCACAAGAGAGTCCCAGTTGCTTGTTCCGGATTTGACTGCAGTTTTTACCTCCGGACTGTAAGAGAGCATGGATGGATAAGCGCTGGTTGTATTCTTCTGATTGTAGGTTGCCGTCAGTATTTGTGACAGCATTAAAGTCTCGTCTCGGTACAGAAGCTGTTTCAGCTGGGTTTTATCCTGATAAATGACTTGATCCTCATTTTGAATGCGCTGAATCAGCTGCGGTCTGGCATAAAGACCTTCCGAAGCAAAACTGTTGTAAATGGATGCAAGTTCAGCAATGCTCATGTTAACAGTTCCCAAAGCCAGTGAGGCATTCGCTTCCGCCTGGATCCCATACTGTGACAGGGCGTTCTGCAGTGTTTCTTCGCCCAGAAAGAGATGCGTTTTTACAGCGTAAATATTGTCGGAAACCGCAATGGCATTGATCATTGAAATTTCACGGTAAGGATACTGGTCGGCATAATTTCCGGGAGCGTAAGTTTCGCCGTTGCCCAGCTGAAAGGTCGTCGGCTGTGAAATAAAAGAAGTGGAAGGCGTGAATCCCTGCAAGAGTGCGCAATAGTAAAGAAGCGGTTTGATCGTACTGGCAATCTGCCGCTTTGCGTAAAAGGCACGGTTATACTGAGAGGTCGTGTATCCGCTGCCGCCTGCGATGGCAAGCGTATGATTGGTAAAGGGCTCCAATATGACAGCGCTGACCTGCATTTGTGAATTGGCCGGCAGCGATTCCTGTATGGATTTGTATAAGGCGGTGCTTGCATTAGGGTCAAAATAAGTCTGAACGCTGATGTTCTTTTCCTGAAGGTCCATGCGGTCGAGTTCCTGTAATACCGCATTAATGTAATAAGAACGCAGATCATCGCTGTTTTCATCTTTGCTGTGATCAATAACAATGACTTCTTTGTTACTTTCCGCTTCGTATTCCTGTTTGCTGATCAGATCCTCTTCATACATGATCTGGAGAATTGTCTTCTGCCGGGCGACAGCATTTTCATAATTGATATAAGGGGAGAAAATGCCGGGGCCGTTGACGACACCGACCAGCATTGCCAGTTCACCGGCATCCAGATGCTCCAGGTCTTTCCCGAAATAATAGGAAGCGGCTTCCTTGATGCCGATAACTCCATGTCCGAAATACAGTGTATTTAAGTATCCTTCCAGGATATCCTGCTTGGTATAATGCATTTCCAGTCTTGCAGCATAAAAAAATTCCTCGATCTTTCTTGTCAGTGTCTGCTCGTTTGTCAAAAATAGATTTTTGGCATATTGCTGTGTGATCGTTGACCCTCCCTGCAAGATGGAATCTGAAAACAGATTGCTTATCACTGCTTTTGTCATGCGGATCGGGTCAAATCCGAAATGATCATAAAAACGTTTATCTTCGACTGCAACAAAAGCATCCTGTACAATTTTGGGAATATCGTTCAAAGATGTCCATTCACTGCTTTCCCCGAAGTTGCTCTCATAATAAATGCTGCCTTTGCAGTCATAAAGAGTAATATGCTGTCTTTGTTCATCCAGACCCAGCGGAGCGCATAAGGCATATGTATATATAAGGAGAAAAACAGTGAGGACTGTGAAAATCATCCATGCACCGAAATGTATCAGTTTCTTCATTTTCCGTTCCTTTCCGCCAAGAGGCTCTTCGCTTCTATTTTGCGCATAAGAAGGTGCTTTAAACCTGTGAAAGAGACATTGGATAAAAACTAAAATGACAGCAGCTGTAAGGAACTTTAAAAATTAAAGAAAATAAGACTTGCGTATTAATAGGTTTCTGATTATAATGCTCATGATGTCAAGTGGTGGAATACAATGAAGAAAAAGATTTCCATGATCCAAAAACACTGTGAAAGCGGGGAAATTCTGCTGAAATATGAGGGTGAAGCACAGTTTGAGGAAAGCAGCAAAGGAACAGTGATCCGTTTCTGTCATAGACCGGCTTCAGCCGATGTTGAAATACGCGCCTATTTGGATGCGATGTTCCTGACGAACCAGTCGGAAACGAAGAGCAGGCTTTCATTTCGCGAGGGACATGAAACCAGAGCTCATCTGGAAAGCGAGTTTGGGACGATTTCCTTGCAGGTAAGGACCAGAAAATATGAAAAAACACAGGACCGAATCTATCTGCATTATGCGATTCTCGATAACGGTCGGGTGTGCGATACATTTGAGTTAAAAATCAATGTAAAGGAGGAAAGAGATGAATCAGATTGAAAGCGGACTGAAGTCTGCGATGTGTAAGGCAGTCAGCCAGGCATTTGATCTTGAATATAGTGAAGAACAGGTAGTTATTGAAATTCCGAAAGATAAAAGCCATGGTGATTATGCTTGCAATACGGCAATGCAGCTGACAAGACAGCTTCGCCGCAACCCGAGGGAGATTGCGCAGAAGCTGATGGAATGCTTTGATCTTGAAGCGGCAGGCGTTGCTTCATTTGAAATTGCGGGACCGGGCTTCATCAATTTTACGATGCGCAGTGATTCACTGACAAATGTAGTTAAAAAAGTATTGGAACAGCAGGATGCATATGGAACAAATGACAGCGGTGCAGGGTGCCGTGTGAACCTGGAATATGTTTCTGCCAATCCAACAGGCAATCTGCATCTTGGACATGCACGCGGAGCTGCATGGGGTGACAGCGTTGCACGACTGATGAAGGCGAGCGGTTATGACGTAACCAGAGAATATTATGTGAATGATGCCGGAAACCAGATCATTAATCTGGGACTTTCCCTGCAGGCTCGTTACCGTGAGTATCTGGGAATGCCGTTTGAACTGCCTCAGGACGGTTATCACGGCGATGATGTCAAGGAAATCGCCATTGAACTGGCAAAGCAGTATCAGGATCATTATGCACAGCAGAATGATGAAAATCTGAAGTTCTTTAAGAAAAAAGGAATTGAGTTTGAATTAGCGAAGATTCGCAAAGATCTTGATTATTATCGGGTAGGCTTTGATGTATGGAGCAGCGAGCAGGCAATCCGTGATGCAGGCAAAGTGGAGGAAGCGCTTCATGTGCTCGCGGAACAGGGCCTGACTTACGAACAGGATGGAGCGCTGTGGTTTGCGACGACACGCTTCGGTGACGACAAAGACCGTGTTTTAAGAAAAACAGACGGTTCTTATACATATCTTGTACCTGATATCGCATATCATAAGGACAAGATGGATCGTGGTTATGACCAGCTTGTGGATTTCTTCGGTGCGGATCATCACGGTTATGTACCGCGTCTGAAAGCAAGCATTGCCGCTTTGGGAAATGATCCTGACAAACTGTCAGTCGACATTATTCAGATGGTACGTCTGGTAGAAAACGGACAGGAAGTTAAGATGAGCAAACGCCTCGGCAATGCGGTAACGATTCGTGAGCTTTGCGATGAGGTCGGTGTCGATGCGGCACGCTATTTCTTTGTGCAAAGAGCACTGGATACGCATCTTGATTTTGATCTTGGTCTGGCACGCAGTCAGAGCAACGATAATCCGGTCTACTATGCTCAGTACGCTCATGCACGCATGTGCTCTATCCTGCGTCAGGCAGATGATGTGATGCCGGCAGAAAGTTTTGAGCGTCTGACAAACGAAAAAGAAATCGATCTGATGAAATATATCAACGAGTTCACGAATGTGGTCAGCGATGCCGCAAAGCTTCGCGCACCGCATAAAGTGTGCAACTACATTCAGAAGCTGGCACAGAAATTTCACAGCTTCTACAATGCCTGCAAGGTGTTGGATAAAAATGACATGGAGCTGAGCGCACAGCGACTGGCGCTCGTAAAAGCTGCTAAAATCACTTTGCGAAACGCCCTTGATCTGATCGGCGTGGAAGCACTTGAAAAAATGTAGGAGGAAACAAGATGAAGAAATCAATGGTTGATGTCGCTTTCGATCTGATGACAAAGAAGAAAAAACCGGTCGTGTTTTTAAAACTATGGCAGGAAGTCAGTGAGATCATGGGATTTACGGTTGCTCAGGAGGAAGACAATATTGCGCAGTTCTACAGCGATTTGTCTTTGGATGATCGGTTTGTCAATGTTGCAGAGAACAAATGGGATCTTCGTTCCCGTCACACATATGACGAAAGTGTTGTTGATCCAGCCTCAATCATGATTGATGAAGACAGTGATGACGGCTATGATGATGAGCCGGAAGATAAAGAAGAAATGTAATATCACAATACAGACGGCGGCAAGTTTGAGACTGCCGTCTTTTCTTTTTGCGTACGGCCTTCTTCGAAGCCCTGAAAGATCGCGAAAAGATAAGATTTATGCGGTTTTTTCAGTGGCTCTACTTAACAAATAAGCAAAAATGAAGTATTATAATAGGTGTGAAGTAACATATGAAGGAGGAAATAAATCTATGTTAGTATCTGCAACTGAAATGATTAACAAAGCTCACGAAGGTCATTATGCAATTGGTGCGTTCAACATCAATAACCTGGAGTGGACAAAGTCTATTTTGGCAGCTGCTGAAGAAGCTAAATCACCAGTTATGCTGGGTGTATCTGAAGGTGCTGCTAAGTATATGTGCGGCTTTAAGACAGTCGTAGCAATGGTAAAAGAAATCCATGACAGCATGGGTATCACTGTTCCGGTAGCTCTGCATCTGGATCACGGCTCTTACGAAGGTGCTAAAGCTTGCATCGAAGCAGGATTCACATCTGTAATGTTTGACGGTTCTCACTATGCATTCGAAGAAAACCTGGAAAAATCAAAAGAAATGATCGCTCTTGCTCATTCAAAAGGAATCTCTATTGAATGTGAAGTCGGCGGTATCGGCGGTGAAGAAGACGGTGTCGTATCTGCAGGTGAATTGGCAGATCCTCAGGAATGCAAGACAATCGCTGAACTGGGTGTTGACTTCCTGGCAGCAGGTATCGGAAACATTCACGGTAAATACCCTGCAAACTGGGCTGGTCTGAGCTTTGACCGTTTAGGTGAAATTCAGGCTGTTACAAACGGTAAACCGCTGGTTCTGCACGGTGGTTCAGGTATCCCTGCAGATCAGATTGCAAAAGCAATTTCTCTGGGTGTATCTAAGATCAACGTAAACACTGAGCTGCAGTTGGAATTTGCTGCTGCTACTCGTAAATACATCGAAGAAGGCAAAGATCAGGAAGGTAAAGGATACGATCCTCGTAAACTGTTGAAACCAGGTGCTGATGCAATCAAAGCTAAAGTTATCGCTATGATGAATCAGTTCGGTTCTGCTGGTAAAGCTGAATAATTTACGGAAATGAAAACTGCGGATACAATATCCGCAGTTTTTTTTATCTTACGGAAAACTCAGCGAGGTACCGCTGAGTTTGGGAAGACTTTAGTCAGTTGAAGTATGCAAAGCATACGAAACAAAAAACCACCTGCTATGCGGGTGGGCAACAAAAGTTATACAGTTGTATCACCTTTCTGATTATAATGAAGTTGTTCAAGCTACTATTAGAAAGAGAAAGGTGATAAAAGATGGCCAAAAAATATAATTCATTAGCCCACACAGCATGGATGTGTAAATACCATATTGTGTTCATTCCAAAGTATAGAAGAAAAGTGATATATAATCAATACAGAAAAGATTTAATAGAGATAATAAAAGTATTATGTAAGTATAAAGGGGTAGAGATAATAGAAGGGCATATGATGCCGGATCATGTACACTTGTTGCTGGCGATACCACCAAAATATAGTGTGTCAAGTTTCATGGGATATTTGAAAGGAAAGTCAGCATTGATGATGTTTGATAGACATGCAAATTTAAAATATAAATTTGGGAACAGGCACTTTTGGGCAGAAGGATTCTATGTAAGCACAGTAGGATTAAATGAAGCCACAATAGCAAAGTATATAAGGGAACAAGAACAAAAAGATATAGCAAAAGATAAAATAAGTGTAAGAGAGTACGAAGACCCTTTCAAGGGTCAGGGCAAGTAGTACAGGCACTCCTTTAGGAGTAGCAAAAGAGGCAAGTTGCAATAGTGGCTTGAACGTAAAGAGAAAGCCAGCGCCTTGAGACGCTGGCAAAGTAATAGAGCCTTGTAGGCTCGGAACAAACCACCCGTTTTCACGGGTGGTTATGATACAAATGAATCCTCGAGCTTTGTGATCTGCTCATATAAGTGTGTCAAAACGGGGACTTCTATCCTTTTTTCTTTGGCAAGAGGAAGGATGGTTCCGGAGAATAACGCTAATTCCGTTTTCTGATGTTTGATGATGTCCTGGGCCATGCTCGGCATCTGTCTGCTTCCCAATCCGTTGACAAGCCGGATCCATTGCCGGATATCCTGATCTGTAAGCTCAATGTCGAAGGCGTTTGCCACTTCTTTGACTTCTTTCATGGCCTGGATAAATTCCTCCTGATAGGGACCATTGTCACTGCATTGGCCATAGCCGCACTGATGAGCTGCACATACCTGATTGATCCCGCAGTTCAGCATAAGCTTGTTCCACTGATCTTTGATGATATCCCTGCTGATGCGGCAGGGAACATGACATTCATCGAAAAACTGTTTTAATATGTCAACCGATTTCTTCTGCCGTTCGTTTTCACTGCCGATAATGATTTCGCCTGTTGTCGAAAAGGTGTCAAGCTGGCGGTGGGAAGCGTGACCAATATGTACACCATTGTGGAAAAGCTGACTTCGTTTTGCAGGTAAGTCGCGTCCATTCCCTGTACGATGCAGCGGATGACTTGATCATCTGCATAAGACTCACGGGAAATGCTTTCGCTGGTAATGCCGTTCAGACAGGGAAGGATGAGCGTATGATCATCTGTAAAAGAGGAAATTTGTTTCAGAGCCGGCCGAAGGCCCGCTATTTTCGTACAGATCATGATCATGTCCAACGGTTTTCCGTTTGAGGCATATTTAAAATCGGCAATGTTTCCGTTGACCTTTAAGGGATTTGTTTCGTATTTTTCCTTTCGCTGTTCATCGGCAATGACCACGACAGAAACATAAGGGTTTTGCTGCAGCAGTGTTGCATAGAGCGTCCCGATCGCTCCTCTTCCGATGATACCGACATGTTGGATAGCTTTCATAATAAAATCTCCTTTGCACAGTGGTTTTACCATTATTGTTTTTTTAATTTTATCATAGAAACAGGAAAGTGATCATAACTGAAAAAAATCTGTCGTAAAGACAGACTTTTTTCAGTTGTAATCATGTGAATCCGGCATTCTTCCCGTTTTGTTTCTGCTGCAAAGCTTTGGCTGACCACAGGCTGTATGGTATGTTATGGTTGTAAAATGAAAAGGAACTTATTCAGGTCAAAAACAAATCCAAGGCAGCAAAAGAAATAACAGAAGGACAGAAAAATAGAGTGCATCCCGCCGAAAGCGTACTGATTGGTCATGATGCGGCAGTCATGAGATGCCTGGATCAGCATGATTGCCGGGATTAAAGATAGGGCGGGTACACGTTATGATCCTGCGCCGGGTTCAGGAAAGGATCATTTAGTTAGTTTTAACTAACTGATGTTATTATAACAGAAACAAAGAGAATGTAAAGGGGAAAATGTTAGCTAAAGCTAATTTAAGCAAGAAAACTTTTCCAAAAAAAGAACTGTATCCTGCGATACAGTTCTGATTTTTTATCTTAGAATTTATGATACAGAGAAGAGCTGCTCTGATACTGATCTTCACAAGTCAGATACATGTGCAGTTTGCGGAAAACGCCGCTGTCTACCTCGGAGAGGATCACTGAGCTGTGCACATCGCAGTTTTTCAGCTTGCTGAGCTGCTGAAGAGCCAGGTGGGACAACGGATTTGTCGTTGCGGAAATAGCAAGGGCAATGAGGACTTCGTCCGTATGCAGGCGAGGATTGCGGTTGCCGAGAGAATTAACTTTCAGCCGCTGGATCGGTTCGATGATGCTTGGAGAAATCAGCGGAATATTGTCATCGATCTTTGCCAGAGCCTTCAATGCATTCAGCAGTGCCGCGCTGCTAGCTCCCAGCAGATCCGTTGTACGTCCGGTCACGATCTGATCACCGAGATCGATGGCAACGGCTGGACCCTGTGTTTTGTCTGCTCTCAATCTTGCTTCCGCGATGCAAGGACGGACATCTTCCGTAATATTTGCCTGTGACATGATCAGCTGTATTTTTTCGATCATCTCTTCTGTGGCACGTCCGCGTTTCAGGTCAAGTTTGGCCTGGAAATAACGGCGGACGATTTCATTTGCACTGGCTGCCCGTGCGGCATCGTCATCGATGATGCAGTTGCCGGCCATGTTGACTCCCATATCGGTCGGAGACTGGTATGGGCTGGAACCGTAAATCGATGTGAACATTGCTTTCAAAACAGGGAAGATTTCAACATCCCGGTTGTAATTGACCGTTGTCTTTCCATATGCTTCCAAATGGAAAGGGTCGATCATGTTGATGTCATTGAGATCGGCCGTTGCTGCTTCATATGCCAGGTTGACCGGATGCTTCAGCGGCAGATTCCAGATCGGGAATGTTTCAAATTTAGCGTAGCCGGCCTTAATGCCGCGTTTATGTTCATGATAGAGCTGAGAGAGGCAGGTTGCCATTTTACCTGAACCGGGACCAGGAGCTGTTACGACAACCAGCGGTTTACTTGTCTCAATGTAGTCGTTGATGCCGAATCCCTGTTCGGAAATGATTTTCTTCACATCATTCGGATAACCTTCGATTGCATAGTGCAGATAAACCGGAACACCGACGCGCTGCAGGCGCTGGCGGAAAGCTTCGGCACGAGCCTGTTTGTCATAGCGTGTCAGTACAACGCTGCCGACATACAGACCAACGGACCGGAATGAATCGATCAGACGCAGAACTTCATCGTCATATGTAATGCCCAGATCATGGCGCAGTTTGTTTTTTTCGATATCACTGGCACAGATTGCAATTACGATTTCCACATGTTCCTTCAGCTGCAGGAGCATCTTCAGTTTGCTGTCAGGCAGAAAACCCGGCAGAACGCGGGAAGCGTGATTGTCGTCAAACAGCTTTCCGCCAAACTCAAGGTACAATTTATTATCAAACGAATGAATTCGTTCCATGATATGTTCAGACTGCATTTTCAAATATGCATCATTATCAAACGCGATTTTTTTCATGTCATGTCCTCTCCTTTTCATAAATACTTCTGCTATTATAACAAAAATAAGGACATATACCAAGAAGATCATGAAAAAAGAAAAAGAAAGCATGATGAAGCAGGTAAACAAAAAAATGGAAATGCAGGAACAGTATGGCGTTCCATGAAAAAATGATTTATAATAGAATAGATATGTAGAATACGGAAGGAGAATCCTTTGGACATGAAAGAAGTTATCAAGATTGAGGGAGGACACCGGCTGAGCGGTACAGTTCACATCAGCGGGTCAAAAAATGCGACGGTTGCATTGATTCCGGCGGCAGTACTTGCCCACGGACCAGTTACGATCTGTGGTGTTCCAAATATCTCAGATGTTCGCTCTTTATCCGTCTTATTGAAAGAACTAGGTGTCGAAGTTACAAAAAAACAGGATGACATTATTATTATCGATCCGACAAAAATGGAAAATCGTCCGTTGGTCGGTGAATCAGTATCAAAATTACGAGCTTCGTATTATTTCATGGGAGCTTTGCTTGGAAAATATGGCCGTGTAGAGATGAAAATGCCTGGCGGCTGCTATCTGGGGCCACGCCCGATCGATCTTCATCTGAAAGGTTTTGAGGCGCTGGGGGCCACTGTCAAATACGAACGCGGTTCGTATATCATCGAAGCAAAGGAACTGGTCGGAAATAAAATATTTCTGGATATTTCCAGCGTAGGGGCAACGATCAATATTATGATGGCTGCCGTGTATGCAAAAGGCCGTACGACAATTGAAAATGCGGCAAAAGAACCGGAGATCATTGATATTGCGACAATGCTCAATAAGATGGGGGCTCATATCCGCGGCGTGGGTACGAGCGTGATTACCATTGACGGTGTGGATAAACTGATGGGATGTTTCCACGAAATCATTCCGGATCGTATTGAAGCCGCAACTTATGTCGTGCTTGCGGCAGCGGCGGCAGATGAAATGGTAGTGGAAAATATCATTCCTCAGCATCTGGATGCTCTACTGATGAAGCTGGATGAGATCGGCATTGACCTGGAAGTTGATGTTGACCGCGTCATTGTAAAAGGGATGAAGGATACGCTGAAAGGAACAGCGATCAAGACAAAGCCATACCCGGGTTTTGCGACGGATATTCAACAGCCGCTGACGACTCTGCTTACTCAGGCACAAGGACAGTCGATCATTACGGAGACCATTTATCCGGAGCGTTTCAAACATTGCGGTGAATTGAAAAAAATGGGTGCGAATATCGATGTGATGGTTCCCAGCTGCTTTATCAACGGACCGACAAAGCTGAGCGGTACGGAAGTGGTTGCCACTGATTTGCGCTGCGGGGCGGCACTTGTCGTTGCCGGACTGATCGCTGACGGCATTACGGAAATTCACGATGTTTATCATATTGATCGCGGCTATGAAAATCTGGATGGAAAGCTGAGCGACCTCGGGGCAAAAATCTGGAGAGAAACAATCGAATAAAAAACAGTGAAGCAGTTCTTATGGAGGACTGCTTCTTTTTTTGTGTTTGAACATCATGAAAACGCTGTCTTTTGTTGGAAAAGGGCTATATAATAGAAATAAAGACAGGCGGTGATAATCATGATTCGCATTGCAGTTTTGGAAAATGAACATACGGCAAAGGATATCATATATGCACTGGGGATCCTGCTTGCAGATAAAGACTGGCTGTTTCGTACTTATTTAAAGGCGAGCGAGCTTGCGGTTGCCCAGCAGAGAGAACATTTTGACATCGTCATCCTGAATGAAGTGTTCTGTAATCCAAGGGCGGAAAGCGTATTTGTAAAGCCCTATGACGATCGTATCATTTTATATGTCGATCATGGTGCGCTGCAGCTGGAACAAAAGGAGCGGCATCAAAGATTTGTGATCGGGGCAAAATCATGCCGGGAGGATCTGTTTGCGCATGCACAGCAGCTGTTTCATCGTCTTTCCGGCAAGGAAGAATATGTCTTTTCCTATAATAAAGTGAAGGTCATTCTCAGTATGAATGATATTATTTATCTGTCTAAAGAAGACAAGCTGGTTTGCTTCCATACACGCCGCGGATTATTCAGTGAGCGGGCGAGCATGAACGAGATGGAAAAGCGTTTTGCTCCCTATGGTTTTCAGCGCATCCATGCATCATTTCTGGTAAATATGCATCATGTGTTTGGCATAGATAAAGATATGGTGCTTTTGGATCAGCAGGAAAGTCTTCCATTGTCCCGATCTAATCGGCAGCGTTTTCTGGGAATTCTGGAACGTAATGAATATTGATGCTGATTTTGCCATAAAAGCGCCTCATTTTTCCTTCATGCTTTTCTTTTCCGGGTGGATGCATATAATGAAAGTAGAAAGAAAAAGAACTTAAAAGAGAGCGGTGGGAAGATGACAATTTAACACAGCCGGAGAAGAAATCATCCGGCACATGAAGACTATGGTGTGGGAACACCAAAGGAAATGCCCGTTTTCATCATCATAATCAAAACGGGAAAGAAAATCCGGATGAGACGTTCATAAAGGCGTGAAGTGAAATGCATCTGTTCAATCATAGACAGAAAAGCATACGGTAGCAGCAAGCGAAATGAAAACAGCGTTTATGAACGGGTCAAAAGAAAAGGGGTTTCGATCAATAGAGACAGCAAGGAAGAAAAAAATGCTGGAATTGACGAAAACCCAAAAAAGTGAATAATAAAAAGAAAAAGGCAGCGCGATGAGGCGCTCCTTTTTTAGTATGTTTCAAACAATGAACGGATTTTATCTTTATCTCTGGTAGTCAGCAGTGACAGCATGAGCAAAATTCTCGCCTTCTGAGGAGAAAGCGTGTAAGAGGGAATGGTGTCACGGTTTGGATCAAAGTATGGGGAATCGAAAACGATTCCCTGCAGGACCCGGCTTGAGCGAACGATGATGTGATCTTTTGCAAGGCAGTGCAGCTGTTCTTTCCATGCACTGCTGTAGTTTCCGCTGCCGCTTCCGGCAATAACAAGACCGTCGCTGTTTGCCGACAACAAAGAAAGCAGCTGCGGATCTGCACCGCAGTGATAATAGGCGATGCTTACCTTCGGCAATGCCTCTATTTTTAAGGATGAGAAAATAGAATGGAAAGTATGCGGTTTTCCGCTTTTGCTTAAGAAATAGACCTGATCGTCTCTCATATACCCCAGGCATCC
>OLRK01000900.1_pt1 | contig 29218 bp, 26 predicted proteins | sample 1672911 | NCBI WGS metagenome assembly OLRK01 (sample SAMEA3136736, study PRJEB25190) | human gut metagenome | biome: human gut; feature: human-associated habitat; material: faeces | place: Austria | collected 2013 | reverse complement strand
ATAAAGAATAGGAAAACATCTCCTTGTACAAAACAAAAAAAAGGAGCCAACCTAAATTTTCTTAGGTTGACACCATTGACCTTTATTTAAAGGCTTTTTTTAATTCTATTTACTATTCGAACTCAATCGTTCCCGGAGGCTTGGATGTGATGTCGTAAACAACGCGGTTGACATGGGCAACTTCGTTTACGATGCGGTTGGAGATGATGTCCAGTACTTCGTACGGGATTTTTGCCCAGTCAGCGGTCATACCGTCAATGGATGTTACGGCACGGATCGCAACGGCGTAGTCATATGTTCTCTGGTCTCCCATGACACCGACGGAACGCATGTTTGTCAGGCATGTAAAGTACTGCCAGATTTCTTTCTGTAATCCCGCTTTGGCGATTTCTTCACGCAGGATGGCATCGGATTCACGCACGATCTCCAGTTTGTCTTCTGTGATATCGCCCAGGATGCGGATGCCTAAACCAGGTCCCGGGAATGGCTGACGCCATACCATTTCTTCCGGAAGTCCCAGCTCGATTCCCAGTGCACGTACTTCATCTTTGAACAATGTATTCAGCGGTTCGATCAGCTGGAACTGCATATCCTCCGGCAGTCCTCCTACATTGTGGTGTGACTTGATTGTCTGTGCGGTCTTTGTACCGCTTTCGATGACATCGGTGTACAGTGTTCCCTGTGCCAGCCACTTGATGTCTTCGCCGACGATCAGTTTCTTGACTTCTTCGTCAAATGTATAAACGAACTCGTTTCCGATGATCTTGCGTTTCTTTTCCGGATCGCTGACACCGGCCAGTTTGCTGAGGAAACGATCTTTTGCATCGACCTTTGTCAGGTTGATCTTCATGTTCTTGCCGAACATTTCGACAACGCTTTCCGCTTCGCCCTTGCGTAACAGCCCGTGGTCAATGAACATACAGTAGAGCTGGCTGCCGATTGCCTTGTGCAGCAATGCCGCTACAACACTGGAATCGACACCGCCGGACAATGCCAGCAGCACTTTGTCATCTTTTACTTTTTCACGGATCTTCTCTACCTGTACTTCGATGAAGTCATGCATGGACCAGTCATCTTTTGCATGGCACACTTCAAAAACGAAGTTTCTCAGGATATCATTGCCGTATACGGAATGACGTACTTCCGGATGGAACTGCAGCGTGTAAATTTTCTTCTCGTCATTGGCACTGGCCGCAAACGGACATGTGTCGCTGCTTGCGACAGCGTGGAAGCCCGGAGCCAGTTCGGATACCTGGTCACCGTGTGACATCCATACGACCTGCTGCTGCGGAAGTCCCTTGAACAGCGGGCATGCTGTATCCGCTGTGATCTCTGTACGTCCGTATTCTTTTGTTTCACATGCTTTTACATTTCCGCCGTTGAAATAGTGTGTCATCTGCATTCCATAGCAGATACCCAAGATCGGGATCCCGGACGTAAAGATCGCCGGGTCACAGCGAAATGCATCTTCATCATAAACACTGTTTGGTCCGCCGCTGAAAATGATGCCTTTGACATCACCCATGGCCTTGATTTCTTCCAGTGTCATCGTGTGAGGATGAAGCTCTGAATATACATGAAATTCACGAATTCTTCGTGCAATCAGCTGGTTGTACTGACTGCCGAAATCTAAAACGATAATCTTATCTGACATTACCGACACTCCTTCAATCTTTTCTCAACTATCATATCATAAAACCATACGCAAGAAAACCGAAATGGCGACAAAAAAGGACGATAAACGCCTTCTCTGCGCATCGTCCTCCATATTTTCACTTATGCTTCGACCAACTGTTTCAAAGCAGCTTCCAGCGTATCGTCTTTTGCCCCGCCGAATTCCATGAACGTCGTGCTTCCTCCGCCTTTGAAATGATATTCTTCCAGCAACAGACGCTTGATCGGCTGCAGTTCATAACCGCATGTTTTGCCTTTGGCGACAATGACCTTGGCTTTGTCTCCGTCTTCGAAATAGAAGCAGACTGCCTTGTCGCTGTTTTCCGCCACCATCTTGGCGAGCTGACGGACATCACCCGGTGTATATCCCTCACAGTGTCGATACAGACACGGTTTGTCGTTTTTCTCCACATCTTTGTATACTGTTTCAAAATAACGTCGGCGCCAGTCTTCCAGTTCTTTCTGCATCGTATTGCGCTGAGCGATCAGTTTGGAAATACCGGTATTCAGATAAATATGCGGTACAGCCAGTGTTTCGCATGCTTCATCCAGCACTTCATAACGCTGTTCGATATTATTTAACAGCTGATCGCCGCAGGCATACAGGACGCGGTAGCCGCGTGAGCTTTTCTCAAAACCGATGATCTGGATCATCTGCAGATAGCGAAGCGAAGGAACATGCATGCATCCGCACGGTGTCACATCCAAATTGCCGATCTGTACCAGACGGATATCATCTGCCGGCAGCTTCTTATTCGGGCATAGAAGCTTGGCATCTTTCTGTGAAGGATACAGGATCCGTACTTCCAGATCATCACGGATCAATCCGTTGCAGGTCACCTGCAGTTCGATGGCCATCTTGCGGTTGAAGTCACGCAGATCAAACTCAACGTAACATTCATCCACACCGACATGATGTGATGTCGTGTGGACCCCGTAAATGCTTTCCACCAGGGCGGAAATCAGATGCTGCGCCGTATGCGCCTGACATTTGAGAAAACGGGTATGCGGATTGACATTCATGAATACATTGCCTTCCAGCTTTTCATCCAAGAGATGCCAGAACTTGCCTTCTTCGGTTTTCAGGCCTTTGACCGGCTTTTTATTGATCATACCGGTATCGTCCGCCATGCCGCCTTTTCCCTGATAGAAAATGGTATCTTTGAAGCAGTGCCAGTAAAGGCCGTTATCTTCTCTTACCTCTTCCACTCTCGTATTCAGCTCTGTCTTAAAACAGTTATCCAGCATTTTATTTATCATGATCGTACCTCCCTTTTTCAATTAAATCTGATATAATGTTGTTTTCATTCATTTTACCACATTTTTCTCCTGCTTTTCCCGCATTCTCTGTCGAGAATTGTGTGAAATGTTGTGTTCTTTCTCTGCAAAGCATGCTATAATACGCAAAGAATAAAGCTGTCCGCATCGACAGCCTTTCTATTTAATATGAAAGAAACCCGAAATGAACAGGAGTGAGCACATGAATCAAGTCGCAGATCAATGGAAAGATTACGAATGCATCGATGCCGGAAACGGAGAAAAACTGGAGCGTTGGAAAGACGTGATCCTGCGCCGTCCCGATCCTTTGGCACTGTGGCCGATCGATAAAGAAGACGGCGAGTGGAGAAATCCTCATGCCCATTATCACCGTTCCAACAAAGGCGGCGGGCATTGGGAATATAAGAAGAAATTCAAGGAGAGCTGGACCATCGGTTACCGTCAGCTTCGCTTTAAAGTATCTCCGACCGGATTCAAGCATACCGGTCTTTTCCCGGAACAGGCCGCGAACTGGGACTTTATGATGAACAAGATCAAAGAAGCCGACCGCGAGATCCGTGTCCTGAATCTGTTTGCTTATACCGGCGGTGCCACGATGGCCTGTGCCGCTGCCGGGGCCGTGGAAGTCGTTCATGTGGACGCAGCCAAAGGCATGGTGCAGTGGGCAAAGGAAAACATGATGCTGTCTCATCTGGAAGACCGCAAGATCCGCTTCATCGTCGATGATGTGCTGAAATTCGTGGAGCGTGAAAAACGCCGCGGACGCACATACCATGCGATCATCATGGATCCGCCGAGCTACGGCCGCGGGCCGAAAGGCGAGATCTGGAAGATCGAGGAACAGCTGTATCCGCTGGTACAGGCCTGCATGCAGATCCTGGATGATGATCCTCTGTTCTTTTTGATCAACTCTTATACGACCGGTTTTCCTGCCAGCGTCTTATACAATATTCTTTCGGCCACTGTTTACAAGCGTCATCCGCAGGGAATCATCGAAGCCGGAGAAATCGGCCTGCCGATCACACGCAGCCATACCGTTCTGCCTTGCGGCATCTACGGGCGCTGGGTATCCGAAAAATAATATAGAAAGAGAATGCGCGGATACGCATTCTTTTTTATGAACATCGACCATTTTTACATATATTTACAGTTTCTTTCATCATTTTCATTAAAAATGAAATTTTCTTTCTTATACCCCTTGACGAATGGCAAAATTGGTACTACTCTAAAAACAAACGTAAAATATTGAAAGGGGTAATCTTACGATGGAAATCAAAATCGAACGTGCAAAAACACTGAAGGAAAAACCGGGAGCTGATCAGGAACTCGGTTTCGGTAAATTTTATACAGATCATATGTTCGTCATGGACTGGGATATCGGCCAGGGCTGGCATGATGCCCGCATCGTCCCGTTTGGACCGATCCAGATGGATCCGGCCAGCATGGTGCTTCACTATGCACAGGAAACATTTGAGGGGTTAAAGGCATATCGCACCAAGGATGACCGCATCCTGTTGTTCCGTCCGGAAATGAACGCAAGACGTTTTGCGAATTCCAACAAACGTCTGTGCATGCCGGAAGTATCGGAAGAAGACTTTGTCGAAGCAGTAACGCGTCTGGTAGACTATGAAAAAGACTGGGTACCTGCCGCAGAAGGAACTTCGCTTTACATCCGTCCGTTCATGTTCGCAACCGAAGCGGCAGTCGGCGTACACCCTGCCAGCTCATATAAATTTGTCATCATCCTTTCTCCGGTAGGCGCTTACTATCCGGAAGGCGTCAATCCGGTCAAGATCTATGTCGAAGACGAATACGTGCGTGCGACCCGCGGCGGTACCGGCTTCACAAAATGCGGCGGCAACTATGCGGCCAGCATTGCCGCACAGGTAAAGGCACAGGATCTGGGCTATACACAGGTATTGTGGCTGGACGGCGTGGAGCGTAAATACGTCGAAGAAGTAGGAACGATGAATGTCATGTTCATGATTGACAATGAAATCGTCACCGCACCGTGCGACGGCACTGTTTTGCCGGGCGTTACACGTGACTCCATCATTCAGATCCTGAAATCCTGGGGCTACAAAGTAAACGAAAAACATCTTGCCATCGACGATCTGATGAAAGCCGGCCATGACGGAACACTGCAGGAAGCATTCGGTACCGGTACAGCGGCCGTCATCTCGCCGATCGGAGAACTTCGCTATAAAGACGACGAAGTAACGATCAACGACTTCAAGACCGGTGAACTGACACAGAAACTTTACGATACACTGACCGGCATCCAGTGGGGCGATGTCGAAGATACATTCGGCTGGACAAAGGAAGTCAAATAATCAGTCAACAGCAAAGCGGACCGTAACGGCCCGCTTTTTCTGCGTGAAAAAAGCATCAGGATCATCTGATGCTTTTATTTTCATTAATCAGCGTATTTCAGGAATGCCAGATAGCCTTTTTTCGCTTCGTAAATATCAGCTTTGGAGCTGACTTCCCATGGCGCATGCATATTATGCAAAGCCACACCGCTGTCGATCACTTCCATGCCATAGTTGGCAAGGATATAGGCGATGGTTCCGCCGCCTCCCTGATCGACCTTGCCCAGTTCACTGGTCTGGTATTTGACATTTCCTTTTTCCATGATGGCGCGCAGCTCAGCCAGATATTCCGCATTCGCATCATTGCATCCGCTTTTTCCTCTGGCACCGGTATATTTATTGAAGACGATGCCTTTGCCGAAATAGGCACAGTTGTTTGTTTCCATCACACCGGCATAATTCGGATCGAAAGCGGCGGAAACATCACTGCTGAGCATCTTGGAATGCTGAAGCGCACGACGCAGCTTCAATTCGGAATAATCCTGCAGACGATCCATCACTTCCGCCAGCGCATTTTCAAAGAAACGAGACTGCATGCCGGTTGCCCCCTGGCTGCCGACTTCCTCTTTGTCGACCAGCAGGCAGACCGCTGTTTTTTCCACCTGTTCCATTTCCAGGATAGCTTTTAATGAAGTAAAGGCACAGACGCGGTCATCCTGTCCGTATCCGATGACCATGGAACGGTCAAGTCCCAGATCACGTGCTTTGCCGGCAGGGACGACTTCGATCTCGGCTGAGACAAAATCATCTTCCTCCACATCATAGCTTTCCTTCAACAGGCGCAGGATATTTGCCTTCACCTTGTCTTTTTCTTCTTCTTTTAACGGCATGGATCCGAAAGTAACATTGAGATCCTCGCCTTCGATGACATTGCTTGCCTTCTTCTGCATCTGATCCCCTGACAAATGCACCAGCAAATCAGAAACGACGAATACCGGGTCATCGTCTTTTTCACCGATATGCACTTCCACCTTCGTGCCGTCTTTTTTTACGATGACACCATGCAGGGCCAGCGGCAGCGTGACCCACTGATACTTCTTGATGCCGCCGTAATAATGGGTGTCCAGATAAGAAAGCTCACTGTTTTCATACAGCGGATTCTGCTTCAGATCCAGACGCGGGGAATCGATATGGGCGCCCAGAATATGCATTCCTTCCTCGATCGGACGATTGCCGATATGAAACAGCACGATCGATTTATCCATCATGGACAGATAAACCTTATCCTGCGGGCTTAATGTTTCCTTTGCCGCGATCACTTCACGCAGATCACGGTATCCTTTTGCCTTTGCCATAGCGACTGCGGCACTGACACACATGCGTTCTGTCTTATTTTCGGAAATGAACTGCTTATATTCCTCAGACAGGGCAAAAACTTCCTGCAGTTCCTGTTCGCTGTAAGTTTCCCATGTGTTTTTTATGTTCATGTTATTTACCTCCCAACAGTTTTTTACTGAGCCGGATCAGTTCCTGATCCCCGCTCGAATTTTCAATGCGGATGCTTCCTTCGCCTTCTTCGCACAGCGCATCGCGCTGTCGCAACAGATCCATCAAATGCATCGCCGTCCCGTGATTGCCGTCAATGATATGTACATTGGATGGTAACAGCTCCCTGAAATAGTCTTTGAAGAAGACAAAATGGGTACATCCCAATACGATGCTGTCGATCTGCGAGAGATCATAAGGATACAGATACTCATTCAGCTGGGCAATGACCAGCTCACGGTTGTCCAGCTGATCATGCTCGACGATCTCCACCAGCCTTGGACAAGGCTGTCGATAAATCGTATGCGCATCCTGAAATCGTTCCATCAGTCTGGCAAATTTCTGTTCCTTCAGCGTCAACGGCGTTGCGGTCACGATGATGCGCTGATGCTCCCCCTGCTCGGCAGCCACTTTGAGTGCCGGTTCCATGCCGATGATCGGAAGCGAATAACGCTTTCGCAAAAGATTCACGCAGGCACTGGTCGCTGTATTGCAGGCAATGACAATGGCCTTTACGCCCTGATCGATCAAATAGTCGCAGATTTCAATGCAGCGTGCGGTAATTTCCGCCTTTTCTTTGATGCCGTAAGGCGCATGGGCACTGTCGCCGTAATAGATAAAATGTTCATGCGGCAGAAGCAGGCGCAGCTCCTTCAATACGCTGATCCCGCCCAGACCGGAGTCAAAGATGCCGATCGGCTGTCGATTGTTCATAGTTTCACCTCTCGCAACAGTTTTATTATACTCCTATCGTATGGAAAATTCATCCATGAAACGCTGTGTCATGGCACATGCCTGTTTGAGATAACGTTTCGTATAACGCTCCTCTTCGTGCACAAGGGAATGATTGGCACCTGCGCAAAACAGCTTTTCGCTGCAGACAAGCTTCGCATATGCACGCTGATCTTCCTCATCGAGAAAGGGATCACGGCTTCCATAAGCGATCCTGTCTTTCGCTTCGATCAGCGGCAGAGTCTGTTTCAACGGCGTAAACAACAGGGCCGGCTGATCCCCGTAACGCTTTCGAAGCTTTACCGCCGCCACCGTGCCAAAGCTTTTGCCGACAAAATGACAGCGCTCATAAGGCAGCTCATCCAGGATCATGCATGCCCGACGCATGGCGATCGGCAGACATACATCAATGGATGTCTTCATGTTCTTTTTGTCAAAAGGCAGTGTCCCGAAAGAAAGCTCCAGCACATCGACGCCATGATCCAAGGCACACGCTTTGGCCTGCACAAACAGATCTCTGTCAAAAAGATAACCGAAGCCGGGCAGCAGCACGACACAGTCCCGGCTTCCCTGCACGATCCGCAAAGCCTCATTCTCGCTTTTTGAAATCCGCTGTTCTTCCATCTTATTCCTTCTTTCTTCGTCCTTCATTGTACCCATCCTGCCCCTCCTTGTCAAAAAAGACCGCATCAGCGGTCTTCATGAACATTATTGCTGCGTCTCGAACTGCGAATGATACAGTTTTTCATAAATGCCCTGCTTGGCCAGCAGGCTTTCATGTGTTCCCTGTTCGACGATATCGCCATGCTGGATCACGAGGATCAGATCCGCGTTTTTGATCGTAGAGAGACGATGGGCGATCACAAAGCTGGTACGTCCCTCCATCACGCGCTGCATGGCCTCCTGAAGACGTCGTTCCAGACGCGTATCGACCGAACTGGTCGCTTCATCCAGGATCAGGATCGAAGGATCCTTCAAGATCGCACGGGCAATCGTCAGCAGCTGTTTTTCTCCCTGTGAGATATTGTTTCCTTCTTCATTGATCATGGAATCATAGCCATGGCTCAATGTCCGGATATAATGATGCACATTCGCTGTCTTGGCCGCATCGATCACTTCATCCTTACGGGCATCCAGCCGACCGTAGCGGATGTTGTCAAAGATCGTGCCGTTGAACAGCCAGGTATCCTGCAGCACCAGCGAGAACATAGCGCGCAGATCTTCTCTTCGCATCTCTCTGATATCGACCCCGTCGATCTTGATGCTTCCGCCTTTGACATCGTAAAAACGAAGCAACAGATTCATCAGCGTTGTCTTTCCGGCACCGGTCGGTCCTACCAGCGCAACCATCTGTCCCGGCTTGACATTGATGTTGACATCCTTCATCAACAGATCGTCCCCATAGCCGAAGCTGACATGTTCGAAGGACACCTGTCCTTTGACCTGAGCGATCTCTGCAGGCGGATCAGCCTGGGCCACTTCTTCCTCTTCTTCCAGCATCGCAAAGATCCTTCCCGTCGCCGCAAAGGCGGCCTGCACCTGCGCCGACAGCTGCGAGATCTGCGAAAGCGGATCATTGATCTGCCAGATATAACGGATAAAGGCCTGCAGCTGCCCGATACGGATCGTATTGTCGATGACAAACACACAGCCGACGACAGCTACGGTACCGATCGTCAGATATGTGCACAGCGATACCAGCGGCGAGATCAGGCTGGATACGAACTGCGCCAGAAAACTGGAGCGGCACATGCGTTCATTGACTTCACGGAATGTCTTTACGGCATCTTCCTGTTTGCCGTATAAAAGGATCTCATTAAAACCGCCGTACATTTCCGTAATGGTTCCATTGAGTTCCCCCAGTGTATTCTGCTGTTCGTCAAACAGACGCTGGGAATGCGAAACGACGATGCGGCTGATCAGCAGTGCCAGCGGTATGATGATCAGGGCAATGAGCGTCATCACCGCATTGATCCTCAGCATCATGAAAATAACGAACACAAACGTCAGGATCGCGCCAAACACCCTGGTCAGCGTCTGCTGCAGCGCGTTGCTTAAGGCATCCACATCATTGGTGACACGGCTGAGCACATCACCGAAAGGATGATCATCGAAATAGCGGACCGGAAGCCGCTGGATCTTCTGCTGCAAGGCATTGCGCAGATCATGCATGGCTCCCTGGATCGCATCGCTCAAAAAGAAAGCCGTGATCAGCTGGGAAACTGTTTTTAAGATATAAAGAGCAAGCAGCACCAGCATGATCTTTAAGATCACATCAAAATGGACATGTGCACCCGGCACCTGCTTCATGATCGCCATCGCATCATCACTGAGCTGAGACGTGATCATGCCTTCAATGCTCGGATTCAGGGCAAAAGTAAGCTGTGAGACAACGACCATGACCAACGCCAGTATCGCCTTGGCACGGTAAGGCTTCATAAACGAAAGCACACCGCGGATACAGGAGAGAGCACTCACTTTTTTATTTTCCATAGGCAAGTTCCTCCTCACTCAGCTGGGAAGATGCAATTTCACGATAAATCGCACAGTTCTTCAGCAGTTCGCTGTGTGTGCCCTTCCCGACCACTTTTCCTTCATCCAGCACGACGATCTGATCGGCATCCATGATCGTCGAAACTCGCTGGGCAACGATCATCATGATCGCATCTTTTACTTCTTTTTTCAGTTCCCGCCGCAGTCTGGCATCGGTCGCAAAATCCAGCGCGGAGAATGAATCGTCATAAATATAAATCTGCGGGCGGCGGACAATGGCACGGGCAATCGACAAACGCTGCTTCTGCCCGCCGGAGACATTGCCGGCTCCTTCCACGATCCGTTCCTCAAACTGTTTCGGCTTTTCCATGATAAAATCATAAGCCTGTGCCACCTTCGACGCATGGCGCACTTCTGCATCGCTGGCATCCGGCTTCCCGAAACGGATATTGTCCGCGATCGTTCCGCGAAACAAGACTGCTTTCTGCGCCACATAACCGATCGCTTTGCGCAGCTGATCGAGATCATAGGAGCGTACATCTTGGCCGTTGATCGAAACACTGCCTTCGCTGACATCGTAAAAACGCGGAATCAGGGAAACCAGCGTGGACTTACCGCTGCCGGTAGAACCGATAAAAGCGATCGTTTCCCCTTTGCGCACGGTAAAGCTGACATCCTTGAGCACCGCTTCTTCCCCGTCGGGATAGGCAAATGTCACATGGTCAAAAGCGACCTCATCCACCTGATGCATGGCCAGCGGCTGTTCCTCTTCGCAGATCGTGCTCTGTGTGGAAAGCACTTTTTCGATCCGTTTTGCGGATACATTGGCACGGGGATACATCATGAAGACCATGCAGAATAGCATCACGGAAAGCATTGCATGGAACAGATATTCCATGAAAGCCACCAGCTTGCCGACCTGCAGCGTATCGGCATCGATCATGCCGGCCGCAACATAATAAATGGCAAGCGCCGCCAGATTCATCACCAGAAAAAAGATCGGTTCCGTCGAAGACATCAGCTTGAACAGGCTGCGTGAACGATTCATGAAGAAACGATTCTCCCCGTCAAAGCGTCTTGTCTCATGCGCATCATTATTAAACGCACGAATGACCCGGATCCCGGTCAGATTCTCGCGAAAGATCCGGTTCAGCCGGTCAAGCGATCCCTGCTGCTGTTCACTGATCGGCTGCGAGATCTTGCCGACGGCAATCACGCCGAGAATGATGATCGGCACCGTTGAGGCAATGATCAAAGACAGTTCAAAACTGGAACGTATGGTCAGCGTAAAGCTGACAAAGATCATGACCGGTGTCAGCAGCGCCGTGCGCAGAATGACATTTAAAAAAGTCATGACCTGATAAGCATCATTATTCGTTCGTGTGATCAGCGAAGATACGCCGAAGCTGTTCATTTCCGCATGCGAAAACGTCTGCACCTTGGCAAATACGTCATTGCGGATGTCTCTGGTAACGGCTGTCGAGATCTTGGCACAGCAGTAACCCAGCAGGATCGTTCCTAAAACCCCGATCACGGAGATGAGCGCGATCAGTGCACCGCTTTGCAACAGGTAAGTGCGGTCATTTCGCATGACACCTTCATCGATCATGTTGGAAACCAGTGTGGGAATGCCAAGCTCTACCAGGGCAAAACCAAAGACCGAAAGGACATTTAAAAGGAACAGTCCCTTGTATCTTTTTAAATATCGTATGATCAGTTTCATTTTTCCACCCTTTCTTCACCCATACTTCCATTCTAGCATACATCCGCCACTTCCGTCATCCTCGCCTCCGAAAGAAAAAGCCTGCTTTTGCAGGCTTGTCTCAGCGCATTGTCTTCATCACATGATCGATGGCCTCGGCCACCCCGCACTCTCTGTATGTCCGGGTGCAGACATAATCACATCGTTCCTGAATTTCTTTAGGCGCATTGGCCACCACGGCACTGAAGCCGGCCGCTTTCAGCATGGAAACATCATTATAATTGTCGCCGATGGCCATTGTTTCCTCTATCGATACATTCAGCATCATCGCCAGCTGCACGAGTGCTTCACCTTTGCTGACGCCCAGATGATTGAGCTCGATGAAGCGATCCGAAGAATAACTGATTTCCAATCCCTCTTTCAGCGCTTGCGGCATTGCTTCCACGAAACGATGCAGATACGCCATATCCTGACGCTCATACAACAGCTTGGGAATGACCTGACCCTTCAAAAACGAAGGATCGTGCGGCAACGGCCTGGCTGTATCGATGAACATGGGCAGGTCGATCTTCTCTCGCTCATCGATATTTTCATAATACAAGTCGCCTGTGCCGGTAAACACTTCGACACCGATGCCCGCCTGACGCGCATATTCGATCAAGGCCTTTGTCTTTTCGTATGACACTCCCTGACAGAAACAGATCCTGCCGTCATTTTCCGTGATCAGCGCACCGTTAGTGCTGATGACATAATGATCCTTTTTTCCATAAGCGTCCAGCTGCTGCAGCGTACGTTTCAAGCTGGTGTAGATCCGCCCGGTGCTGACCACAAAATGACCCCCAGCCGCTTCAAAGCGGCGGATCGCCTCTTTGTTTTCCTGCGGTACGTTCTTGCTGTCATCCAGAAGTGTTTCATCCAGATCACAGGCAATCAGGCGGATCATTCTTCTTCTCCGTCTGCGCCATTCAGATAAGACGCATCCAGGTTATAATCGACCACGCGCAGCTGTCCCTCTGCCTGCTCTACCAGAGAAATGCTGACATTGTTCAAATGAATATGAACACGTTCCAGTGAAGGATCGATCCGCTTCAGCAGCTGTGTGATCGCCGAACCGTGTGATACGATCAAAAGATCGCCTTCATATTCCGAAGCATATTCTTTTACTGCCTCCAGCATGCGGCTGCCGACATCTTCCAGGCTTTCCGCTCCCTGTACTTTTTCCTGATACAGACGATGTCTGACATCCTCGTTGAAATACGCGCCGTCCAGCTCACCGAAATCACGTTCTATGATCCGTTCATCTTCACGCACTTCTTTCACTTCCGCAAACTTTGCCAGGATCGCTCCGGTTTCCTTCGCTCTTGATAACGGTGATGTGATCATGATACGAAAAGAGCGGCCGCTCAGTTCCTGTCCGGCTTTTTCTGCCTGCCGGCGTCCGTTGTCATTCAGTTCAATGTCTCTTCGCCCCTGGATCCGTCCCTGGGCATTCCACTGTGTTTCCCCATGCCTTACAATATAGATCATCTTCTGTACCTCCCTTTTTGCATATCTTTCAATCCGTAATTTTTATTATACCATAATGTTCACAAAACAAATGTTGAAAATCTTTTACCTGCACACATCACCTTCTGTCATGACATCGTGCTATAATATTCAAAAAGAAAGAAGGATGACTATGTTATACATCGAGACAAACGAAGCATGGAAACAGGACAAGACCCTGGTCATTCCTGTTTACGAAGACAAGAAGCTGCCTGCACGGCTGACGGAAGCACTGGATCATGATCTCAGCAATGAAATAAATGCCAAGGCCGGCTGTCTCAGCACGATATCCACACTGGGACGTCTGCCCATGCAGACCATCTGTTTTATCGGCATGGGAAACAGCGAAACGATCAATTACACCGATGCAAAGCGCTATTTCGGCATTGCCGCTCATGCATATCCGCAAAGCTGCTTGCTGCTGGATGAAGCACTCTGCACCAGCTTAGACAAAGATACGGCCGCCAAAGCAGCAGGCTATGCCAGCGTATACAGCACGTATCGTTTTGCCAAGATCAACAAAGCAGAGGAAAAAGATGCCGACATCACGCTGGCAGCGAGCGAGGACGTCCGCTGTGGAGCAGAAGAAGGAGTCCTGCTGGCGCAGTGCATCTGTCATGCCCGCCAGATTGGCAATCTTCCGCCCAACTACATGACACCGGAAGCTTTTGTTGAAGAAGCACAGGTGCTGGCACACGAATTGTCTTTGGACATCGAAGTGCTGGATAAAAAAGCGCTGCGAAAGATCGGTGCCGGCGCGCTGTTCGGTGTCAACCGCGGTTCAAACAAAGGCGCCTACCTCATTACCATGAGCTATCAGGGCAACGGCGATGCGCCTTACACGGCGCTGGTCGGCAAAGGCATTACTTTCGACAGCGGCGGATACTGCCTGAAACCGCGTACTTCCATGACCTCCATGAAGTTTGACATGTGCGGAGCCGCAAACATGCTGTGCACCTTGGAATACGCAGCACGTTCCAAAGCAAAAGTCAATCTGATGGCTGTTTTAGCCGTTACCGAAAACAAGATCGGCGCCGACGGCTTTACACCGGATGAAGTACTTGTCTCCCTGAGCGGAAAGACCATCGAAGTCACCAATACCGATGCCGAAGGACGCCTCATTCTCTGCGATGCCCTGACCTGTGCAGCCAGAAAAAAAGCTACCCGCATCATCGACATGGCGACCCTGACCGGTGCCTGCGTAAGTGCCCTGGGCACTCGTTATACCGGCGTTTTCACCAATTCGGACAGCTTCATGAAAGAACTCAGCGAAGCCTCTAAACGAAGCGGCGAAAACATCTGGCAGCTGCCGTTGGATCAAATGTTCCATGAACAATTGTACACCAGCACCTGTGCCGATCTGGTCAACTCCGTTGCCAACGCCAAAGGCGGAAGCTCGCTTGCCGCCGCCTTCCTTGAGGAATTCATCCCGGAAGACACCGAATGGATCCATCTCGACATTGCCGGTACAAGCGATACGACATCATCCTCAGCCTATGCGCAGAAAGGCGCTACCGGCGCAATGATCGAAACACTGGTTCAGCTGCTGTGTGCATAATAAACGAAGAAGCCGTCGGCTTCTTTTTTTTTGGCATAAAACAAGACACCAAAACATACAAATGATACTGTTTGAATAACTTTTCAAACAGGCTATTGCATTCTTACCAACATATTGTATAATATGTGTAACACAAGAACTAGTATCAATTACTAGATGTCAAGATGATTGATGGAGGTGTCAAAATGAAACATATCAACGGATATTCAGCCATGTCGCTTGGACCTTCTTTCTTTCCGGATCAAAAACCGAAAGAAAGAAAAAACGTACACCGTTATTTTAAAGATCCCGGCAGTGCCATTACTCACCTGATCGCCATGATCCTCAGTTTTATCGCCGGCATCGCTTTGCTGATCGAAGCGCAGAAAAGCACGCAGCCGCATGCCTTTCTTTCCATGCTGATCTTCACATTGAGCATGGTCGCCCTGTACGGTGCAAGCACTTGCTACCACACTTTCGATACAACGAAACGGGCCAACCGCATCCGTAAAAAGATCGATCATATGATGATCTTTGTTCTGATTGCCGGCAGTTACACACCGATCTGCCTGCTGGTGCTCTCGGGCATGACCAGTACGCTCATGCTGATTGCCGTATGGAGCATCGCCTTTTTGGGATGCATCCTGAAGCTGTTTTGGATTTACTGTCCGAAATGGGTTTCTTCCATCCTGTATATCGCCATGGGATGGACATGCATCTTTGCCTTCTCCCAGCTGTTTCATGCACTGACGATCGCACAGTTTGCCTGGCTGCTGGCCGGTGGCATCATCTATACGATCGGCGGCATCATTTATGCTTTGAAACTTCCCCTTTTTAATACGACCCATCCGAATTTCGGCAGTCATGAAATTTTCCACCTGTTTGTCATGGGCGGCAGCTTCTGCCATTTCATCGTCATGTTCCTTCTTGTCTGAACACTGTCTATATTTTACTTTCAAAAGGTGAGCAAGCAGAGATTCCTGCTCGCTCACCTTTTTATATCGTCCTGAACAAAAAAAGGATATCGAAACCCGATATCCTTTTTAACGATATATTAAGAACGAAGCTGTGCGTTTACATCTTTCTGCAGTGCTTCCAGCACTTTTTCATGGATCTGGTTGATATCCTGATCCGTCAGCGTTTTTTCCGCAGACTGGAAGGAAATCGTCAGAGCCACTGATTTCTTGCCGGCTTCCACATGTTCTCCTTCGTAAACATCGAATACTTCAACCGACTGAATGACATTTTCTTTTCCCAGTTTTCCGCATTTCTTGATGCTCTTGATGATGTCACCGACATGTACCTGCGCGTCAACGACAAGTGCAAGGTCACGGCCCACGGACGGATATTTGGAAAGCGGTGTAAATTTCACTTTTCCTGCCGGATTATCCAGCAATACTTCAATGTTGAATTCACCCATTACCGCATCTTTGACATCATATTTCTTCGCCATGTTCGGATGGATCTTTCCGAAAATACCGAACAATGTCTTGCCGATATAAACTTCGGCACTCTGATATGGATGGAAATGTCTGATGTCGGTCGTATTTTCCTTGAAGACCACACGGTTCTCATTGAAGCCGAGCGTTTCCAAAAGCGACTGTACGATGCCTTTGATCGTATAGAAGTCTGCCGGTGTTTCGGTCTTCAGCCATCTGCTTTTCTGCAGGCTTCCGCACAGTACCATCGCAAAGCGCTCTTCCATCTTTTCCTGATCATATACACTGCTGATCTCGAAAAGAGGAACATCCTTGATGGAACGAGCCAGGTTGTAAGCGGCACTTTCCAACAGGCTAGGCAGGATGCTGGTACGGACATACTTTCGCTCTTCACTCATCGGAGAAGCCAAGGTCACATGGCTTTGCAGCGGCATGACAGCATCCGCAAGTTCTTTCTCCCCGATCAGCGTATAGGTCTCCGCTTCATACAGGCCCTGATTCGTAAAGATCTCACGCAGACGGCGGCGCAGCTGCTGACGTTTTGTCAACGCACCGACCGTAGCCGGCATGACAGGCATCGTGCTTGGCAGATCGTCAAAACCGATCATGCGGATAATCTCTTCCGCGATATCCGCTTCCATGGAAATATCCTGACGATAGCTCGGAATCACGACATGGATGCTGCGTCCGTTTTGTGCCGGCGCAAAATCAAGGCGTGTCAGGACATCCATCATCTGCTCGTCAAGGAAACTTGTTCCCAGCAGCTGATTGATGCGGTCAATATTTACATCGAAAGCTTTTTCTTCCACTTTCCATTCATTGGAATATACGGTTTCTTCAATGCCTTTGGCATCTGCATATTCGATGAGCAGCTGGATCGCACGGTCCATTGCCATATATGGGGCATTCGGTTCGATGCCCTTCTGATAACGGATGCATGCATCTGTATTCAGATTCAGACGGCGTGCCGTATTACGGATGCTGACATGATCAAAGATGGCAGCTTCGATCAAAATGCCTTTTGTATCATCCATGATCTTGGAGTCATCACCGCCCATGATACCGGCAATCGCTACCGGTTTGTCATTGACCGTGATCATCAGATCACCCGGCTGGATATCATATTCCACTTCATCCAGTGCCGTATATTTGCAAGTCAGATCGTCACGCACGATGATCTCTTCTTTTTCCAGACGATTCAGGTCAAAGAAGTGCAGCGGCTGTCCTGTTTCCAGCATGACAAGGTTGGAAATATCGACAACGTTGTTGATGGACTTGATATTGCTTGCCATCAGCAGTTCTTTCATCCATTTCGGACTTTCCTTGATCGTAATGTCACGCACGATCTTTCCGCAGTACAGCGGACATTTTTCGCTCTTGGAAGAAACTTTCAGGTTTGTTTTCTCACCGCACTTGCTTGCGCCTTCATAAGCCGGCAGCGTCACCTTACGGTTCAGCACCGCTCCTGTTTCCTTGGCCATGGCAAAAGCAGCCATGCAGTCACTGCGATTCGGCGTCAAAGACACATCCAGGATCTCATCATCCAGTCCCAGATATTCCAAAACATGTGTATCGCCGACAACCGCATCATCACCGAGCACCTCGATGCCGGCCTTCTGCTTGTCTGTCAGACTTTTCGCATCTACGCCCAGTTCCAGCAGCGAACAGATCATACCGTTGCTTTCCTGGCCGCGGATGACGCCGGCCTTGATTTCGCCGCCCGGCAGTTTTGCGCCCGGCAAAGAAACAATGACTTTCTGCCCGGCTGCCACATTTGGTGCACCGCAGACGATCTGACGCGTATCGGTTCCGACATTGACCTGGCAGACATGCAGATGATCACTGTCCGGATGATCGACACAGCTTTCGACATGACCGATCACCAGATTGGTCGCCTGTGCTCCCTTTTCAATACCTTCCACTTCCAGTCCGGCATTGGTAATGCGCTCAGCGATCTCCTCGATCGAAAGATCGCTGACATCCATATACTGACTCAACCATTTCTTTGAGATTAACATTATGCTTTGCCCTCCTACTCGAATTTTGTGAACGTCTTCAGGAAACGAATGTCATTTGTATAGAAATGACGGATATCATCAATTCCATACTTCAGCATTGCGACACGCTCGGCACCGATGCCGAACGCGAATCCGCTCACTTTGTTTGGATCATAACCGGCCATGCGCAGCACATTCGGATGTACCATGCCGGCACCTAAAATTTCGATCCAGCCGGTTCCCTTGCATGTCGGGCAGCCTTTTCCGCCGCACATATGGCAGGAAACATCGACTTCGACACTCGGCTCCGTAAACTGGAAGTAGCTTGGGCGGAAACGAATGACTCGTTTTTCACCGAACATACGCTTTGCAACGAACTCCAGTGTTCCCTTCAGGTCGCTCAGACGGATATTCTCGCCGACAACGAGACCTTCCACCTGTGTAAACTGATGAGAATGCGTTGCATCATCGTCATCGCGGCGATACACCTTGCCCGGGCAGATGACCTTGATCGGTGTCTGCGGTGCATCTTTTTCAAGCACACGCATCTGGATCGCCGTTGTATGCGTACGCAGCAGATGTTCCACATCAATGTAGAACGTATCCTGCATATCACGTGCCGGATGATCCTTCGGAATATTGGCACGCTCGAAGTTATAAAAATCCAGTTCGACTTCCGGGCCTTCCTCCACGCTGTAGCCTAAACCGATAAAAAGATCCTCGATTTCTTTTTGAACAAGCGTCAGCGGATGAATATTGCCCAGATTCGGCTTTCTTCCATCCAGCGTGATATCGATCTTTTCACGCTGAAGACGGTCATTGACTTCTTTTTCTTCCAAGACCGCACGTTTTTCTTCGATGGCAGCTGCGATCGTCTGTTTCAGCTCATTGACCTTCTGACCGAAAGCGGGACGTTCCTCTTTGGAAAGATCCTTCATTGACTTCATCAGATCCTGGATCGGTCCTTTTTTTCCTAAATAAAGAACGCGCAGATTCTGCAGGTCTGCCAAACTTTCACATGCTTCAATGCGGCTGAGGCCTTCATTTTTGATGTTTGTTACGTTTTCCATACTCATTTCCTTTCCTGCAAAAAAAAAGCACAAGTGCAGGAACGAACACTTGTTCGCGGTACCATCCTGCTTCATCTTGCGACACACCTTGATTACCATGATAACCGAATGATTCGGGAGAGGTTTGCTCTCACTCCCAGGTGAATTCATCAGCTCCGATCCAAGATGCCTTTCAGTCGGTGAGCATCTCTCCCTAATGACCGTGGCCACTGATTACTACTCCTGATCCACGTTTTGCGATGTATTTATTATATCCTTTTAAAAATACGTTTTCAAGGGCATTTTTTCAATGCAGAGACAGAAAAGAGATCCAGTTTCCTGTATCTCTTTTACACCGTCTCTTTTCTATGATAAATCCAGCAGCTGTTTCTTCTTCGCATCATATTCTTCCTGACTGATTGCTCCCAGATCAAATAACTGCTTATATTTTAAGATCTCATCTGCCGCCGACACCTGCCGCTCTTTTCTCTTTGCTGCTTCTTTTTCCTTTGCCCGCAGCGATGCCGCCGTCTTCTCAATATAGTCACATGCCCGATGCACTTCCTTTTTGAGATCGGTCCTGTTATCAAAGAAGAAAACAGCCGGCTGCAGCATGATATTTTGTTCGCTTTGTCTTTGAAAAAGGATAAAGCCTGCTTCCTCTTCTCCTACCGGTTCAAAACGATAGATTGCTTTCACTTCCCGATAAGACAGGCACTGCTCGCCGCTCCTGACTTCAAAGCCTCCTTTCAGCTGCTGATAGAAGAGTGTTTCTTCCCTGCCGTCTTGGCGAAGGCTGTTTTGCTGTGCCTGGTACGTATCCAGCAGTCCTTTCCCCAGTGCGGCAAATTTTTTCATCTTCCCGCCCGGAAGGGCTGTAAGAACGAGCGTTTCTGCCATGCCGACAGCGGAAGGTGAACTCAAAAATCTTTTCACTTTTTCATACTCATCCGGCGATATGCTCTTTCCCCGTTTACCGGATAATATACTTTGATAACACTGTTTTGCCCATTCATGATCAAATGCACTTGTTGTTTCAATGACAAAATGATCCTCAAACAGAATCAGCTTCTGTCCACTGTTCCCGTCAACGGTCTTGACCAGACCTTCGATTTTCTTCGCATCAAAAAACCGCTCCAGATGATCTGTCAGACTTTGAGGACACTGATATTTGGCAGCATTCCGCAGCACTTCCTGCTTCTGCTTTTCCACTTCCTCATTATCACTGTATGTCCTGTCCTTCCACTTCGCCATTTTCAGTTTCATGGAACAAAGCCGACAGACGACAATGTCTTCCGCCGTCTGCGGAAAGATCGTTTTGTTTCCGCACATCTCGCATTCATTGACGATTTCTTTTTCGAATATGTTCATTTCTGTCCCCTCTTCCCTGCATTAATCCTCTGCGGCAGTGATGCGGACAGACATGGAATGTTCATCTTCATCATAGGTAACGGAAAGGGAATAGCCATTTTCGTCATCGGCATCGTAATTCCCCTCCCATGACGATGCATCTTTTGTGAATCCCATTTCTTTGCACGCTTCTTTATATGTATCATATTCCTGTGCTGTTATCCCATACGCTTCGAAAGAAAACATAGTGTCTTCATCTGTCCCCTTTTCCACCACAGCCGCATCCGGCTTCGGCAGCAGATCCGCCAGCTTCGAGTCTCCCCATTCGAATGCCTGCTCGCTTTCTTCTTCCTGCGAATAACTCTGTGACTTAAAATCATAATACAGGGTATGGATCTTTTCTTCATCAATGTAACGGATCGTCATGATATCCGGTTCCACCAGCTCATAATGTTCGATCGTATTCATATAATAATAACCGCTGTAATAATACAGACGGGCCCTGGCAGAAGTCTGTTGCGGCTCGACAATATCTTTTGATTCCGTATGCATGGTGATTTGCTGTTGCTGCAGTTCTTTGGTTTCATCCTCACTGAAATCATACGCTTCCTGCAGATCCAAAGCATAATCCTGTTTCTCCTGCTCACTGATCCTCTCTTTCTCAACAAAGGTCAAAGAAATGCCCGTGATGACATAATCGGAATGATTGACATAACTGAACACGACCTGCCGTTCTCCCTCCTGTATGCCTTCCTCTACCTTCCATGCAATATCTTTGACATCAGGTCTTTTGTTGCCTCCAGGCAGTGTCCCTGCGCCATTGGAACTGCATCCGCACATACCAAGCAGTATGCAGAAGTATAAAATCATCCATTTTCTTTTTTTCATTCTCCTCACCTCTCCAGATATTTTCTTAACAGCAGCATCGATTTATCCAGTTGTCCTTTCTTTTCTTCGATCTTATCCAGGATCAGGATAGCCACTTCCTGCTGCGGCAGTTGTTTGACCCGCTTGATTTCCTGAACGCTGAAGCCGATTTCCTGAAATTCCTTGATTTCCTGAAAATCACTCACCTGTTCCTTCCCGTAATAACGATAACCAGAATGAACATCCACCTCCAGAGGTTTCAGCAGATCAATCTGATCATAATAACGCAGCGTATAGACACTGCATCCACACAGAGTGGCGAAATCTTTGATTCCAAGCAATTCCTACCACCTCACCATAAACTTATCATTAGAGTGAACTGGAAAGTAAAGATGCAGTTTTACGCTTCTATTCATCCGTTTTCCTCTCCTTTCTTCACCCTCAGCCTATCATAGAGGACCTTCCATTGAAAAAGGCAAAAGCAGACAAATGTTTGGACAAAAAAAAAACTGCGACACATCTGTCACAGTTTTTTCTCTGATCCGCAACGAATACAAACGGGTATCGCTGCCTGGCGGCAGCCGCAGACAAATCTGTCATTGATCCGCTTTGCGCAGCAATAGGACACAAACACCGAGCGCTAACAGAAAAGTCAGTATTAATGCCAATAAGTTTTCATATCCGAATGCAGGATGAACGATCAGCTGATAACCCCATGTAGCAGGCAACAGCCTGCCTATGGTTTCAAACGTTTCGGGAAGCAGCTCGACGGGAAACATGATGCCGGACAGCATGATCGAAGGCAGAAAGACAATGATCGAAACCATGGATGTTTTGGCCTGATCCTTTACAGCCAGCCCGATGATGCTGGCTATGCCAAGCGATACGGCAATAAAAACAGCAAGACATGAAAAATACCGTCCAGGATGATCCACTGCTTCGGCATGAAAAACAAGAGGCGCGACAAAATATAAAATAACGCTCATGAGAAACAAATGAATATAAGCGGAAATATTCGTTACAATAAGTCCAAGAGACAGCGGTACACCATTCGCTTTATATACGTTCTTTATATTGCTGCTGTAAATTTCCACAAGGGAAGGCGGCAAACCAATCAATGCCCCCATCGTCACACCGAAAACGGTCATGCTCTGGATCAGCGTGTATCTTGCTTCCGGCATGACCGAAGTAAAGATCCCACCCATGATCAAAAAGAACAAAAGAGGAACAATATAACAAGTGATAAGCAGCGTTTTGCTGCGTATATCCAGCTTCCATTGTAAAAAAACGCCATACAAAAATGCTCTCATAGTTACTTCCCCTTTGCTATTTTCATAAAATATTGTTCTAAAGATCCGTGATCGATCCGGATGTCCAAAACGGTCTCTCCGCTTGCCTGATACTTCGTAAGCAGCGCCAATAATGTTTCGCCAATATGTTCGGACACATAGTTTTCCGTTCTTTTTTCCGTCTGAATAGTAATATCATAATGTTTTCCCATCAGATCACCGAGCTCTTTGACGGTCCCGATAAAAACAGCCCTGCCGTGAGACAATATGGCAAAGCGGTCACACAGATTTTCTATTTCGGTCATATCATGGCTCGTTAAAACAATGGTCTTTCCGTTTGCTTTTAATTCTCGGATCTGTTCATGCAAGACACTGCGGCCTTCAACATCAAGCCCGGCCGTCGGTTCATCCAAAAAAAGGATATCCGGATGCCGTGTCAAGGCAAGGGCCAGATGAAGTCTTCGTTTTTGACCGGCTGATAACTGAAAATACTGTTTTTTCGCAAATTCGCAGATGCCGAGGGCATCCAGCATTGCTTTATCAGGAACTGTCCGATTCCATTTGGCGAACATTTTCACTGCTTCCAAAGGCCTGATATGCGCCGGTAAAGAAGCGGACTGTAACTGGATGCCCATCTGTCCGTTTATGACAATGCTCCCTTCGTCGAATTTTCTTAACCCTTCGATACATTCAAGAGCGGTCGTTTTACCTGCACCGTTAACGCCGAGCAATGCGAAAATTTCTCCCTGTCGGACACAGAAATTCAATCCGTTCAAAACGACATGGCTCCCATAGCTCTTGCGCAGGCGATCGACTTGTATGGCGGCTCTCATTCTTTTCCCTCCGCAAAAGGATCGACGCCCATGCGGGAAAAATATGCTCCCAACGCCTGTTCCACATAACCATTCGCAAGCAATTGCTTTTCCTGCCATTGAGTGTCTGTCCCTTCAAATTGCCCCAGTTCGATCAGTTTGGGAAGCATGCTCATATCGCCGCCTGTGAATTCCGTTATCATATCCCAATAGGCTTTTGCAAATCGCTGCGCTTCGTCACTGTCGGCGGCAACATCTGCATGTTTCAGTCGTATGGCCTCTTCCTGAAGCTGCAGAAAAGTATCCATAAACGCTTTTCCGCTTTCTTTATCAAAATGACTGCGAATGTGATCAAGCGTTTTATCATCAAAATGTTTGATCAGCCAGTAGTAATCATTTTTCATCTGTAAATTTACGATAATGTCGGCATATTTTTTAAAATCAACGAACTGCATTTGCAGCACTTCCTTCTGCAGCGCTTCCAGCTCTCTTAACGATTCAGACAGACTGCTTATTTTCTTCTTCACGGCTTGTGCCTGTTGCGTCAAAACAGCGGCCACTTCATCGGGAGTTTCAAGGGAAGGCAGTCGATTTTTTATATCACTCAGCGAAAATCCCAAATGTTTGAGCGATAATATCTGATGAAGCTTTACGATATCTTTATCGGTATAGAGCCGGCGTCCTCCTTCACTGATCATAGACGGGGAAAACACTCCCTCTCGATCGTAATGCTGCAATGTCCGCACCGTAATATCCATCTTCTTTGCAACTTCTCCAACAGTCATATAACCTTGCGGTATAGCTTTGTTTTGATCCATAGCGCACCTCCTGCTTATAGTATATCTTGTTACGCTGCGTCACAAGCAAGTACTTTTGGAAAGCTTTTTTTACTGATGAATTGAGCAAGAATGTCATAGCAGCGCTTTTCGCGGAAATAAAAAAAATCTGCCATGCGCCTGTCTCTCAATCAAGTGAGCAGCGAATGGCAGATGATCATCGATCCAAAACCATACGATCACGTGATGTTCAAAAATGTCTTGTTCTTACCCTATTTCCATCTGACTCTTTATATCTTTCATGACTGAGACGATTTCCATGCTCTGCTGAAGGACCTCGACCCATACATCTGTATTTTCTTGGGAAAATACACGCATCAGCAGTCTCATTACGGTCTTTTCCGGATCAATGCTGTTTTTAAGAAATGCCTTTTGATCTTCTTTTGGATTTCGGCTGATCACATTGATATATTCACCGTGTGCCGCCAGCAGAAAGAAACGTACCGCCAGTGTCGGCAGCAATACCGAGTGAAAGCTCCAGTCACAAGACAAGACGAAACGCAATGCCTCCAGTTCTTTCCTGCCGCTTTTCAGTTTTACTTTTAAGATTTTTGTCAGATCAATGTATGTTTTGATCACGACAGCCGCCCGCAGCGCATAGATATATGTCCTTCCATCTATCGTCTGCAGCAGCACCCCTTCCTGCTCATCAAAAAGTTCCATCCACTGACGGTCAAATGCAATCAGCTTTTTCAGAAACTTCACTGCATTGCCGGCATTGAACTTGATCTTGTCACGAACCTCCACCTTACGGATCGTTTGACGGCAGAAACAATACAGCTCACTGGTATACAGAAACGTATCCAGTTCCTCCACATCAATATAGAGCGCCTTCCATTCTTCAAACGGTTGTATTTTTATCGGCGGAAACAAAAACAGCTCCTGATGACTGTTCAGGTTTTCATACAGATCACAGACATAACCATACATGGAAAAACAATGACAATACCGCATCACCTTTAGCAGAAAATCATTGTAAATAAGCTCGGGTCTGGAAAGATTCAGATCGACACAACGGCATATTTCCTCCATCGTACAGCCATGGCTGCACAAAGAGATCACATCCTGTGAAAGCTGATTCATGAGCGCCCCGGAGAGTGTAGTGCTTCTGCAAAAAACATCAAACACCTCTTGATCGTCAAAAAGATTACTCAGGATAAACGTCACATATTTTCCCTGTTCGTTTCCTTCATCATAAGAATACCGGTATCCGGCATTGGAAAAACGCAGGAACAGAAAGATGTTTTTCCTGGGAAAGGCGAAGTAATTCATCATATAGAAAAAATACAACAGCTGATAATACGAATCACAGGCCAGCGCTTCCTGTCCCGTTTGGATATGAAAAAGCGAAAGCGCCTTTGCAATCGAAAACTGCTTCTGCTCCCTACCGTTTTTGTCTCTGCGATACAACAGTTCTTTGATTTCTCCTTCACTGCGGTTCCAAGTGCTCTCACTGACATGAAAAGCGTCCACATAAAGCAATTGTCCCTGGTTGTCCCTGTGACGAAAGGCTGTTTTTTCTCCTGCCTTCCAGGCAGTATACAACAGCTGCGTGATCCTCCAGATTTCTTTTGAAAGAGAAGTCAGATTCGCATCTTCCTCCGGTAACAGCATCCCGAAATCATAGATACTTCGCAAGGATCTCCCTTCAAACAACATCGGCTCCCCCTCCTTCGCTGATTTATCCAGATTATATCATTTTCCTGATATCTCCTGCTGCTTTCTTCGCTGAAACAGCGCAACATTTACGATTGCCGTCATGATGATGACACTTCCCGCAACCTTTAAAACCGTCAGCTGTTCATTGAGGAAGATGAAACCGGACACCAGGCTTGTGATCGGTTCGAACAGGGAAAAGAGCGCAGTCATGGAAGCACCCAGATAACGGGAACCAAAGGCAATGCAAATATTGGCAAACATGCTGAAAACAGTCAGAAGTCCCAACAGCCATAACGGCATGTCGTTAAAACAGGACAGACTTTCCTGAATCGAGCATGTAAACAGATTCACGATCATGAGCATCACGATGGTGCAAAGTGACAGATAAAATGTAAACACAGCGGAATCCATCTGATTAAACCGATGACGTTCCAGCTGGATCAGATACACGGCATATGTGATGGCCGAAAGCAGGGCCAGCGCGATCCCCGCCATCCCTTGAATGCTCCCCTGTTCGAAAAAACAAAAGATTCCAAACAGGACCAAGATCAAAGAACAAAGAATCGGACGCTCGATTTGCTGACGATAATAAACGATACAAATCAAAATGACAAAAGCAGGATATAAAAAATGCAGAGTTGTGGCCATGCCGACAGGGATATACAGATACGATAGGTTCAATAGGAGCATCGTGACTGCAGAAAAGAAACCGGCATAAAGCGAAAGTTGAAATAGCTGCCGCAACGGGAGCCGCAATGAGCTTTTTTTGATACGGCAATACAGAAACAGAATCGGCAAAACGCAGACATGTCTGTAAAAAGCCACCGAAATCGCATCAAATCCGGCTGCATACAAAACCTTAGTCAACAGCGGAATTATCCCAAGCAATACAGCAGATAACAAAACACTGCCAATACCAAGTAACATAGTTTCCTCCTTTCAAACAAAACAAACGATAAACGGGAAGAACAAAAAGCAAAAAGATCAATATTCTCCTATATCTTCTTCAGTAATTCATTTCCTTTCTTTATTATTTACGCTATACTAACAGAAGAAAAAGGATGTGTTCATATGGAAATCAATTCACTGCAAAATGCCCGTGTCAAAGAATGGGCAAAGTTAAAACAAAAAAAATACAGAGATGAGGCTGGCTGTTTTCTAGTAGAAGGAGAACATCTAATCGAAGAAGCAGATAAAGCGGGATTGGTCAAATGCATCATTACTTTGAATGAGAAAAAAGACCGGTTTCCCGCCTATGAACATTACATCGTTACCAGAGCAATTTTAGATAAACTCTCCACGACTGTCTCCGGCACTTCTATCATGGCACTTTGTCGTCTCCCTGATCGTTTTGACATCAGTGGTGATCGTTTTATCCTGTTGGACCGCATTCAGGATCCTGGAAATCTTGGTACGATCTTACGAAGTGCTTATTCTTTTGGTTATGAAAATATCATCTTATCTCCGGGCTGTGCAGATATCTACAACGAAAAAGTTATCCGTTCCACACAAGGTGCACTTTTTCACCTGAAAACAAGAACGCAGCCTTTGGATACATGCATCCAGGAACTCAAGCAGAAGAAGATTCCTGTCTATGCCACTGCTCTGCACAAAGACAGCGTTCCTCTTGCTTCTCTGCCGGCACAAAAGCGCTTTGCACTCGTTTTCGGAAATGAGGGACAAGGCGTCAGCGAGGATATTTTAAATCAAAGCGACGCAACCGTATTTATTGAAATGTCACAATTTGAGTCTCTGAATGTTGCGGTTGCTGCCGGCATCTGTCTGTATACAATGAATCACAAATAAGCAGGTTCCCTGCTTTTTTTATTCCCCGTTATTCAACCTTGTTTGCAGTTCCTGACGCGCAAGATCAAGAAGATCAGGAGCCAGCAGCAAATCCAGTGCACTGAGTGCCAATACCTTACTTCCCAGCAAAAGTACTTCTTTTGCTTTTGGTGATGCACAAAGCTCATAAAACCGCGGTGTATGATTTGATATTTTTTCTTCCGGCAGCAAACTTGGATAAAACATAATGCCAGGGAATACCCTGCTCAAATTACCGAAATCCTCTCCGCCGCGATCATCGATCATTCCTTCCATCAGCGGTTCTCCCAGTAATTCGCAGTTCTTTCCGACTATTCTTTCAAGCACTGAATTACGTACTCTTCCAAGATATTTTTCACTCTCTTCCACCTCAACCTGACAGCCGCTCGCAAGTGCACCAGCTTGTATGCAATTTTTTACTTTTCGGATTGTTTCTTCCAGATTACTAGCATCTAAACAACGAATCGATATATTCAATTCACATAAATCAGGAATAATGGCACGTACTTCTCCACAGTGAACAAACTGGACAAACACTTGTGTGGAAGCCGGTAGCTGATATCGTAGGCAGCCAATACTCATATAACAGATGTTGGCAGCATCCTGGGCATTGATTCCTTTTTCCTTATGATTTCCTGCATGCGCAGCCAAGCCATGGTAACATACTTTTAAAGTAACGGTCGAACAGCATTTCCCGGCAATCTTGCTCACCCCCCCCCGATGTCGGATGAATCATCATAGCTGCATCTGTCCGATCGAAAACACCATGCTTCTGCATGATAATCTTACCTCCGCCCCCCTCTTCGGCCGGAGTGCCGACAACGCGAACAGTACCTGATATATGAAATCGCTTCATCGTTTTGATCAATGCAATTCCGGCACCTACTGCAGCAGCAGCTATGATATTATGACCGCATGCATGTACCGCTTGATAAGCAGGTCCAAACGAATCTCCCAGACCGAGCGCATCATATTCAGCTAAAATATCGATCTGAAGACCCTTTCTATCATAAGGACAGCAGGACGCAACAAATGCCGTATCCAGCCATCCAACCTTTTCTTCGATTGCAAAATTCTTTTGCCGCAGCAGGTTTATCATTGCATCGCTTGAGCGGTATTCATGAAAGCCAAGTTCAGGATGATCATAAATAAATTTACATAGATTCCATAATGATTCCTCATTTTTTGATATTACATCACACAAATATTTCCTCATACGTCCTCCTTTCTGTTATGAAATGACGATTGTCAAGTAGAAATATCATTTTCCTTTGATAA
>OLRK01000894.1_pt1 | contig 29415 bp, 25 predicted proteins | sample 1672911 | NCBI WGS metagenome assembly OLRK01 (sample SAMEA3136736, study PRJEB25190) | human gut metagenome | biome: human gut; feature: human-associated habitat; material: faeces | place: Austria | collected 2013 | reverse complement strand
GTGAAACAGAATGATATCATCTAGCGGTACTTCGTACCGTTAAAAATGGAATAGCCGTTCCGCAGTAGCGGAACTGGCATTCCGTTTGAACGTAATTTGCAGATATGGCATACTTTGGCTTCACCAACAAGCTTCTGAAGGGTCAGACTATTCAGATTTTCAATTATGGAAACTGCAAGCGGGACTTCACTTATGTAGACGATATTGTAGAAGGCGTAAAGCGAGTTATGCAGGGTGCTCCGGAAAAGAAAAACGGTGAGGATGGGCTTCCAATCCCACCATACGCCGTATACAACATTGGCAATAACAGCCCGGAAAACCTTTTGGACTTTGTAGATATCCTGCAGCAGGAATTAATCAGAGCCCAGGTTCTTCCTGAAGATTATGACTTTGAAGCACACAAAGAGCTTGTTCCAATGCAGCCAGGTGATGTACCGGTTACTTATGCAGACACTACTGCTCTTGAAAGAGATTTTGGCTTCAAACCAAGCACCAGCTTAAGAGATGGACTTAGAAGATTTGCAGAATGGTATAAAGTATTCTATAAGATCTGAGCGTCGAGATAAATCCGGTCAGTCCTGGCAAAATTTGCCGGGGCTGACCGGTATTTTATGTCTGCGCCACATCTGGCTCCAGTATCTCTGTATAGGTGAAAAAATCACTGAAAGTTCACATCTACTTTAGATTTCCTTTCCACAAAACAAATCTTCTTAACTTTTCCCTGTTCATCATAACACCCTCTCCTGGTTCCTGGAAATCGTTCAAGCAAAGCCAATAAAATCTGTGGCTCATCAGAAAATACCGTCATCCAGACAGAGAAAAATCCATCTGCGGTAGCTGTCATTATAATTTGTTCTTTCATATCATTCTGAAACCATTCAGGAGCATCTTCCACATGCTGCCAATTTTTCAAAGAACTTTTTGCCTTATAATAAGCCGCATTCCTCTCTGCAAATCGCCTGTCTTTATCCCCTTTTTCAGGTATCCTTCCCAACTCAACCAGATCATATGTATTTTGTGCCTTTTTGAAATACATACCCGTTGTATCTAATTCATTTAGCACATCTTTATTTACCATTGGAAAACCATTGGTATATAAATAAGCAATTGCTGTATTATCCTCATCTGGCCATAAATAATCAGTCTTATTATCTGGTGTTGTTTTCGATGACTTTCTGGAATTACAATACTTGCACCCTAAGTTCAAGTTCTTCCAAGCTGTTAAATCTCCACCATTCGACTTAGATACTACATGTTCTACCTCTGGAACATGCTTGATTGGCATTTCACAGTAAGAACAATACAGCCCTATCTTTTCTTCCAAATATGGTAATGCATCCTGATATTTGTTTATCTTTTCATAAGGTGATTCACCTTTATCTACTGGTCTCATTCTTTTTCACTTTCCATGCCTGTTCTGTATATTGTTGATGCACCCACGCCATGTATGCAGGATTTTCACTATATTCAGCTTCTAATTCAGCCAGTCTCTTTCCAAGTTTCTCTATTTCATCCTGTGTTTTAGCATCTCGCAGTGCAGCAAAATACTCCTGCGACACTTCATATATTTTTCGCTTCTTCTCACTATATTGCGGTAATACTACTCCCATAATATCCTCCGCAATATCCTCAAGTCCCTCACCAGAATATTCACTGTCCAATGGCTGATCTAACGTAATCAGTTCCCCTTCCTCCAATGATTGAATGATAAACGGAGAATGTGTTGCGCAAATAAACTGGATTCTTGGAAATAATTCTTTTAAAATTCCTATAATACGTCTTTGCCAGGTAGGATGCAGGCTAAGATCAATCTCATCAATCAGAACAATTCCGGGTGTTTTTTTCAAAGCCTCTCCTTTTAAATACGGATTTAAAATGCACATTCTTGTAGCAATGTCGAGAATAATTTTTATTACATTCCGATAACCATCACTCAACATTTGGAGTGGCAAAACTATTCCATCCGCTGTTTTAAGCGCAATCATATCATTCTCATACTTTGTTGACGATATAATTTCTTCTCCTGGTTGAAGTTCTTCTCTGAATGCTTCATTTACTGCTTGCAAAATTGCCTCATAAGCCGGAAAAAGCTTTCCACCATTTTCTTCTACTGCAACAGCTTTAAGCGTATCAATATAATGAAACGCAATGTCCAGTCCGTGCTGTGCATCAAGGCAGTGATTATATGCCTCTGTTCTTCCAAATACTCCCTTCTTAACCGCTTTTTTATTCCCATCTTTCCATAATCGGGCCGTGCTAAGATAAAGCACCAGCGGAAGAATAACTTCACTATCCGAATGATCCGCCTGAGAAATTTTCTGTTCCCATTCAATTACAGTTGACTGCATAGGATTGGAACCACCAAATTTCGTTCTGGCATCTTCTTTCAAAATAACACGTTGAAATTCTATAAGTTCACTCTTCTTATCCCACCGTGCCTTACAACTCACTTTGCATGGATACTGTGAAATTGTTCCCGTAGTAAGAATTGTATTATCCTCAGAAATCTGTGCTTTCTGTCTTGCATCTGTTGATTTTATGTTATATACAAACCGAGACGGAACATACGTTTTATATGCAGCAAGATATGCTCCTAACATCACATTTGCAGCTTCTAACACGGATGTCTTTCCAGAACCATTTTTCCCTACAAAAACATTCATTCTTGGATTTAGCGTAAATTTTTTATTTTCAAATCTTCTGTAATTAAAAAGACTTAATTCCTGAATTCTAAATTCACACATAATTTCTGTCCCCTTTCAACGGGTATCTGTTTTTATAAATATTAATTACTCAAATGCAATAATTTCCCTGATTGTCCAACTACGGTTATGAGTAATAATAATCTGATAAATATCCAATATCTATCTCCCTGCCACTTGTTAATTCCTAAAAAAAATTTTCCTTTAACATTAATAGGATTATATCTTTTTTGTGCTTTCATGGTACCATAAAGCTCTCCTTTTATCAAGCAGTCCCTTCAAGCCACGAAAGGGGTAATGAACATCTGTATGTCTGCAATAGATTTTTGCATAAAATCCAACTTGCTATGCGAGATTCTTCTAATTTCCTTCCTGAATCAGCTTAATATATTCTTCCGTTTTCATCTTTTCATCCCCAATAGTTCTCTATTTTCTCATTTTCGTTTCTGTAAACAATATGAGAATTTTCAACAAAAATCACATTTTTTACAGATCCCAATATAGTCCACAGTCAACGCAGATTCTCCAATTATCCTCTTCTCAATTTTTATCTTTGGATTACTGACACCGGATCAAGATAAAACAATCCACTATTAGAATCAAAAGATTCTACCTCGGCAATAATATGTACATTCGTACCCACACTAACTGTATCCATATCCGTATTCAAGTCATAATAATTTACATTTTCAAATTTGAAAACGGGACCTATTTGGCTGTCTGGGTCATAATCGCCTGCACTTACAAGATAATCAAATCTCGTATTGTAATTTTCATAATTCGTGCAATAGTCAATTCTTCCATCAAATTCAATTTTTCTTCCCTTATACTTCTCAGCAAAATCAGAATAAGACGGGTCAAATTCTGATTGATTCCCAAGCATAGCTGCAAACTCAGGACAATTCTCCACTGTTAATGATTCATCTGTCTCAATTATATTTTCTGATACATTCTCTTCATCATATTCCGTGTCATCTTCTATATTCTCAGTTGCAGCTTCTATCATATTTATCTCTGCTATAACATCTGGTAAACTTTCTCTTTTATCCAGAATAATATCATCTCCAGAAGAAAGGTATACAAGCGCATACTCTGAATCTATAGGATATGCTTCTGCATACACCAACGCATCACCAGAGTCCTGATCATTTTTATAATTAATAGGAGTTGTTAATGTATATAGATTCCACTCACGGGTATAGTCATAATCAAACCATGCCCAGCTCACTTCATATCCTTTGTTTGAATAAAATTCCTCTATATTTTCTTTCACTAGATCAAGTACTGCATCTTTTATCCCAGATTCAGGTTTATGATTTTCTTTTAATTCATCTGACACATCCTCTTTCAAATTTTCTAATGCTTCTTCTGTCATTGTAAAAAGATCTATTCCTGACGCTTTATCCACCACACTTTCTGGTTGCTGCCAAAGCTGCCCTGGTAATTCATCTCGCCGATTCACAATAACTTCTTTACCAATCAGCAAATAATATATAGAATATTTTCCATTCTCTGGATATAACTCCGCATATACATCATTTTGATCACCATCAAAATCAGCATGCGTATCCAACGTATAAAAATCCCACTCTCTGGTATAATCGTAATCAATCCACGCCCAACTTACATCTTCTATATTTTTTTCTTTTGCATACGATTCTACATCATTTTTAACTGTATTCAAAACCTCATCTTTAATTTCAGATTTCGGTGTATGATACTTTTCGATTACTTCTGAAATTTCATCTTTAAGCAAGCTTAACTCTTCAGATTTCAATTTAGATAAATCATTTTCTGCTGCATATACATATATATTATTGACAAACAAAGCTATTAACAGCATAATTACATTTGTTCTTTTCATATGCTCTCGTCTCCTATGTATAATTTAATCTTGTCTGCAATCTCTAGTAATCATAAGTATTTTTCCTGTAAATAATGACAGCCTATGCAATAAAGAAATACAGTACTCTTGTAATATCTGATCCCTGCTTGGTACGAAGCTCAAGTATCCCACTCTCCAATGGTTTTGAATATGGCTCACGAAGCAATGAACCATTCATTTCCAGTAAGTCAATTGTCCGCAATGTTTTTGCCAGCATGTTCAGACTTCCGGGATATTTCTCGTAAAATAATGGTTCCTGGTCTCATTCCAGGAATTTAAGAACCCAATACTCTGGTCATCCGTTACGGATTCAGGAAATCTGAGACAGTAGAATCGCTGTATTGTTTCATCCCATTTGCAAAAAGTGGATGGTTATATGTATAATCCGGATAGTACTGGGCTGCATTGTTTTCTGCAATGATCGAATATACAGCCAGATCAAGAAAAAGCCCCAGATCACGCTGTTCAAAGTACTCACCCAGTATCTCCTTCAGATTATATTCTTCTATAATTTTACGCAACACAAAGCATGCTCCTACACGCAGACAACTGCTCCTGGATGTCCTATTTTTTGTCTCTGGAAGTTCACAATTTTACATAATAATGCCGTGTTAGCCATTTCGACAGTCCATCCACCCCAGGAAACAAGATACGCTCATTCATATTCATATGATCCAGCATATCCCGAATCCTCCATTTTAAATCCGCACTTATGGTATATTTTACTGTATTAGAGGTCTGATCTTCTAAAAACTGTTCTATACCAAGATCATCATATGTATGTTCCATCCCTGCAGGAATAACTGAAAAATATGAATATTGATTGATAATTCTCTGGTCAATAGACGGTGGTTCTAATAAAACAAATGCTTTACCAGCCATATCAACATCATATTGGGTAATAGCATCTCTCTTTTCTAATAAATCATCAAGCATATCTGTAGTCATCAAATAAGCTTGATTTCTTTTCTCCCAAAGTTTACAGAAATAACTATTGGGCAAAAGATTATTAAGCTCGTTAATATCAATCTTCCATAAAACACAATTCTCTTTTTCTATGTTGCTTAGCACCTCGCCACTGGTTGCAAAATGCAAAGCCACTAATGGCGAATATGTCTAATCCAACAACCTGGTTGACCCTGAAAGTTCTAGACCCTGAAAGTTCATTTATAAATCAAATCTCCTCGCATTTTTATACCTTCTTGTCCAGAAGTAATACCTGTAACTGTCCTCATGCCGTTGTAATAATCAGTAAAATTTTCCTATTTCTTCTAACAACTTTTCAATATCATCATTTCCATGTACATAATCCATATATATTGTTCTACCTAATTTCAAATATGATAACCATCCTTGCAAACACATAGTGTATTCATCATTCAAGTCTGTTAAATCTGCATATTTCCCGACATAATTATTATATGCACAATATTCTTCAAATCTTACAGGGTACAAATGTGGATAGACACATTCTTCTATAAGTCTCACATAGCCGTCTGCATCAATGACCAGTCTGTTATCCTTTGAATCATCTCCGTTTCTCAATTGTACTTCCAATTCCTCATATGTAAATAAATGACTTGGTTTACCTAATCGCTGTATCTCAATATCAAATATTTGTTCATGTATAATATCAAATTCAACTCCTGCCTCTTCACATTGTTTCTTAACAAAATTTTGCAGTTCATTAACTAATTTTATAGCAACATTTTTGTCATAAACTAAATATCTCTTAATATTCTCTGTTTCGCATTGAAATTCCCCATTCTCACAAAGATAATTTTTGTCATAATAGCTATTTTCTAATCTATACTTTATGCAATATCCAATTTTCTCATCTTGACTTCTTATTACATTCACTATATTTTCAGAAAAATCCCATTGTTTTATATTTTCAATTACAAACGCCTTACATTTTTTGTACTTCTCTCTTTGTTTTTTCATCTCTGCCTCCTTTTCAATAGAATTTTCTATTGATGCAAATGGATTATTATTTGCCAATCTCATGAATATCTCATATGGAAATGTTAATCTACATTGCCTTAGATTTAGGATATAATTTCTGAACTCCTCTGCTGTCATTTTACTATGTCGAGCATCATATGTACCGTTAATATCGTTATATATAGATGTTTTTGCAAAGATAACAAAACTCCCCTTTAAATACCTATATACAATTCTGTAGCCCTTTGGTAAAGGTGTACCATCCTCATAATAACCATAGTTTCCACACTTCCATGAAATATAATGTCCCGATATATCTTCCGTCAAATTTTCGTATATTTGACCATCACCGATTTCAAAAATAGGCTCCAGTTCATCTAATTCTAATCGAAAATAACTCCATATATAATCTTTCTGAATATTCTCAGCATATAGACATTTAGGCTTAACAATTACATTACCCAAAGATTTTATACAAATGCAACCATCTTCTCCTGTTTTTTCTGCAGATTCAAAATCTTCTCCACCACCACTCGGAACAAACATGTGATTAATATTTGGCATCCTTCCAAGAAAATTTAATACTGTAATAATGTCATCAATATTACTCCATTTGGCTGAATCTGGTACAATTTTTCCAAACAAAGTATTTTGGATAAATTTCCACTGACTTAAATTACTTTTTTCAAAATCCGCTCTTATTTCTAACCACTCTTTAAGTCGTTTTGCAAACTGTTCCATTGTTGGACGAAGTTCAGGTTCCTCACGTGTAGAATCATATAACAATTCTTCTAATTCAACAATATGCTCTCCTTTTAAAATTTCTGACAATCCCATCAGTTTGCTCTCTGCATCATACGTTCCATCAAATCCTGTTTCATTCCGTGTCAAAAGCATCCATAAAGTTTTTGCTAAAGAATATACATCTGCTTTTTTACCATCTGAATCTTTTGCATTTCTTTTCATTTCTGGGGCAATCGTTGTCTTTGCCCCAACTGACTCTTTTATCTTAGTCAAATTTTCCTTTTCTGGGTAATCAACCAGCCCAAAATCCCCAAAGCAATATCCACCCTTATAAAAATATATATTACTCGGCTTAATGTCCCTATGAACTATTCCTTTTTTATGCAACTCATTCATTACATTTGCCAATTCAATTACACAAATTGCAATTTGTTCTACCGATTCCTGTCCTGTAAACTTTTTTGCAATCGGCTCTGCAATTGGCATTGCATACCAATACTTCTTTTTATTTTTTTCATCTGGCAGTCCAGCATCAAAAATTGGAATTATTCCTTTAACTGAATCCTGTATTCTTTTTACTAATCGCGTTTCTATACAAAACCTGTCTTTTTTTTCTTCAAAAAATCTTCCTCCGGTTTTTAATTCCTTAAGTGCTACCATACTCCTTGTTTTTACATTCTCTGCCAAATAAACATTTGCATTTCCTCCGCTCCCTATCGGTTCAGAATTTTCTATTTTATAGTCTGAATATGCCATACCCTTTTCTCCTTTTGCAAAAACCACCTTAACACGTTACCATGTTATATTTATTCATATATTTCATTTAACCTATTGCTAATTGAAAAAACAAACTCTATTTCGTGCAGAATTTCCGCCTGCTCGGTGAAGTGCCCTTTTCTGGGCGCACGGGTCTGACCCTGAAAGTTTTGCATATCCTCTGTCAATCGCAAAAGTCATTTCTTCTGCTTCATTTACAAAAGTACACGTTGCTCTACTGCTATTTGTTATTAAATCTTTTTCTGTTTTCTCCTCAAGCTCCAACTCTGCTGAAATAAAGCCAGCATTATAATCCTTACCGCCATCAGACCAAACAGCTATAATTGAAATGAAGATAAAAACAGCAAGAAACAGATACTTCATGACGCTTGTGGAATCACGATGTCCAAGGGCATCCATGACATCATCAATCCCCGCATGGTTCCATTACAATCGCATCACGTTCTTTCAAATTTGTATGATCAAAATTACAATGCTCACATACAACTGTATTAAGAGAAATTTTCTCTACTTTCGCACAGCTCCAATCAACTTCTTTCATGGTTGCCTCAGTAAATAGACAATTTTCAATTGTACAAGCATTGAAATTACCATTTATAATCGTTGCACCGTAAAAAGAACAGTCGTGAAGCGTTGCGCCAAAAAAATTCACGTTTTCTAATATAGAGCCCGAAAAATCCACATTAAATAATGTTGCCTCGGCAAATGATGTTCATTTACAAATCTACATGTTTTCAAAACAGTATCCTTTAATATATCTTGTTCAAAGGATATTTTTTCAAAACTACTATATTCAAATCTTTCCCCTTCTAAACATTTTTTTCCGAAGGATACATTTCTAAATGTACAATTCTGCCCAATTAAAATTTTTTTATTGTGGGGAGGAACATTAATGAATCTTTGAAACATCCAATTCCAGTCAGCTAAAATATTTGATTTTGCAATATTTTGCATATCAATCCGATTTTCTGCAAATACATTTGGCCTACTATTCATATCAATTCCAAATGCATTTTGCCAGATTCTGATTAACATGAAAGCATTAGATACTGTATATTTCATCTTCTGATAATTGTTTCCTCCGTAAGAGTATTTCCAGATAGTGTCTTCACACAATATACTGGCAAAAATACATGACAGGCGCTTTCCTATTTGTATATTTTCCGCATCAGTAAATCTGTTCCTTTCATGTCTTACTTTTTCATGCAAAAATGCAAACGTCTCTTCCCATGTACTTCCTGTAATTTCGCCGTATGACAAAATTTCACACACACAATTCAAAAACGCAGTCACAAATTCTACTGAATCATTCATCAGGCAGTTGTTTAGCTTATTGTATATATATTCACAGAAGAAATAGTCGCGTATATTATTATGATAAAATTCCAATACACCATCTGTACCATTGCTTTTCCAATAAGCACATAAAACACAACACTTCCGAATCCATTTGGCATTTGATGGTTCCAGATTAAACTCATTTACAATAGAATCCAGTTCCTCAGCCCGTATGTAATAAATCTCTTTCTCAGATTTCTTAAAAATTTCAAATGCAATACGGCTTACAATTTCCAGTAAAAGAGTTTTATTTTTCCTTATTGGATGTTTAAAAGAACTATAAAAATTTTCATCATACTCAGTCTCAATAATTGCATTGGTAAATATCTCATGATACAGTGCCCATATATTTCCCTGTAATTCTTCCCGCATCTCGCAGGCAGCCAGCAAATATAAAGCCAGTGGTGTATCTGCGACACCAACAGCTCTCTCTTCATCAAGATTTAAAATATAATTTTTTGTTTCTGGTGGTATCTGTTCTCCACACTTTTCATATTTCGTAATCCACTCCTTGCGCATACTTTTATCAAAATGCTTCATTCGAACCACTTTAAACTTAAATGTCGAGTTTCTCAATTTTCCATAATCAATGTACTGAGAGCGTGTAGTGACAATTATTTTATTTTTCTTGAAGATTTTTCTGACAGACTCTAGGATCTCTTCCAGACTGCTTTTTCCATATCCTTCCAGCATACTAAGCTCATCTGCCCCATCCAAAATCAGCACATAATTATCAAACCTTATTTTGTTCTCTATATAATCATTATCCTCAGAAAATCCCAGATACTCTCTTATAGATTCTTCTACAGTACGATTTCTTTCATCTATTTCCAGGTCTCTTAATCTGATACAAATTAAATTTCCTTGCAGGAAAATCCCTCTGCCAACTTCATCTTTTTGCCGGTAGTGATAACATAAATAAGAAATAAAACTGCTTTTTCCACAAGCAGCATCGCCTTCAATAAATAAAATCCTCGTCGCTCTCTCATTCCAAAAAAAACCTCCCAATATCGAAACCAATTTTCTGGATGGATCATTCGAATTTTCAATTTCAGGCTGTACAAAAACCTTCTCTAAAGTAACCTCTATCTCTTTATATAAATGTCTGAACAATCTTTCACAAAAATTATCTGCATATTCTTTAATTCGAACATCTATATTGTTTTTTACCGGAACTACCGGTTCAAACGGTCCAAACAGTTCTCGATTGCCATTCATAAATTCTTTCAATGAACTCATTTTATTTGCATCGGTTACTTCTGAAAGGCTATATGCTTTTCTTACAAGTGTAGAAAAGTTATAAATATTCTCTTTCGGGTTAAACAGAATTCCATCTGGGCATTTATAACCGTAATTATTTCTTCCTTTGTATTTAGATACTCTATCCGTTTCAAAGCTTAATATCACAAAATACAACGTATATCCTGATAAATCTGGCTTCTTCTGTATTACTTCCTGCAACTCCCGCAATGTCTCTTTCACTTTTTCGGGCTTATTCGTAGAAGATATCTGAATTATAATCTTGTCTTTTTCACTGATCAGATCATATCCGGCATTGTTTCGTAAAACTGAATTCTCATTTCTTAAATCCCATCCATACAGAATTCGGCAAAGATCTCCAATAAAGGGTTCAGCTTCAATATTAATATCATACAGATTGCATATTCCATTAAACTTAATATAATATGAAAACACACTCATTCCCATATTAAATCTGTCTATCAACTGTTTTCTGTTTATCATATGCACTTCCCTCAATTCACTGTTATTATGTTTTCGAATTGAATGTAATGCGATTTATCTTCTTCATTCATTATACCAAATATTTTCATCTTTTTTTCGACAGTTTTTGTATAACTCCAATGCATTATATATATTGATTTTATATTTAAAACACTCATTCGCACTCATCATACTTATGATTATTGTCAACACAACATCCCATTTAATTCTCTTCATATGCTTTTTTACCGGTGCTGACCCTGCTACCTACGTGTCCAATAAAAATGCCACTGTCCCTGTCCCGGGTGGCTCTTCACCCACGTCCAAGCTACCAATACACCAATCCATCCTCCCATTGTATTACCAAACACATCATCGAACTCCGCGATACCAAGTCCTGTAATATACTGGGTCAATTCAATCGCCACAGACATTACAAAAGGAATCAGCAACACCCACTTCTTCTGGAATATCCTGTACAGTCCTGTCCCCAATGGAACAAAAAGCCAAATATTATTGATCACGCCTCCCCTGATGGACTGCTCCTTCAAGAAATTTCCAGCATAAGAAAACAACACAAAATTCGTTCTCGCATTCCCTGTCTCCCGGAACATCAGTGTTTCATAAAGAATAAATACTACATAAGCACATGTCAAAAGAATACTCCATCCTTTCGGCAGCACCAACATTACAAAGCAGAGCACACATCCGAATACTACCACCATAAATGGAAATCCGTTCAGTATATTATCCACACACAGCATAACATTACCGTTTTTATCCATCAGTAGTGTGGTCTTCCCATTATATCTGATTCCGTACTGCCCCTTTGAAAGAGCCACAGGATTTCCAGCATTATCAAAATACATATCGGTATCAATCGTACCGTCACGATAGTAGGTGTATTTCCGGATGGCGTATCCTGCACTGTTCGTTACAGCATTCCCGTCTGCATCAGCATACATGATCTGACTGATTCTGCCATTTTCATCCCGTTCATACAACTGTCCGTATTCGCCAAATGAAGATTTTGTTGGATTTCCTTGTTCGTCAAAGTAAAACTCTCCTGTTATAGTTCCATCTGCATCACGCTTGTACTCTTTTATTGCATACCCAGATGAACAAAGTACTGGTTGACCATTCTTGTCAAGATAAGTGACTCTGTTATTCCAGCCGTTGTTATCATAATCCCAGTGCATTCCATAGTATCCAGCGTACTGAGTGGGCTGCATATCCAAATCATAATAATAATCATCTATAGCTCGTCCATCATCGTCTAAAGTTCTTACTATGATGGAATATGTAGTCAATGGCATCTCATTTCCCTGTGAATCCAGATACTTAATAATTACTTCGTGATCACCATATTCATACTTTACTCCATAATAACTATCATACAATTTTACTGGATTCCCATAAGCATCAAAATATCGTTCTTCTATTGTCTTCCCTTCGCTATTCTTGACTGCCTTTCTTACGGCATATCCTCTGTCAATCGCAAAGGTCGTTTTTTCTTCTGCATTTACAAATGTATATGTTGTTATACTGCTATCTGTTGTCGAATCTTTTTCTGTTTTTTCCTCAAGTTTCAACTCTGCTGAAGTAAGGCCAGCATCGTGATTCTTACCACTATCAGGCCAAATAGCTATAATTGAAATGAACGTAAAAAGCACAAGAAAAATAAATATAAAACATTGCGTCGTATTCTTCAAAATATCTTACCTTATATCAAACCACAGTGACAGTAATTAAGCCACATACCCAATAAAAGTGCCACTATCCCTGTCCCCTTCATCATTTTAACAATATATTATACAGCATTCCATTTCAAACCGCTATAAATTTTTAAACTTTTTTGTGAGAGATCGTCATTCGTTTCCTGTAAAATTCTGCCATTCCAACTACATGCATTTTTTGCAAACGTTCTGTAGTAATACAGGGCATTTTGTAGTATGATGAAAGAAAATGTATGTGGGAGGAATTATTTATGTCAAAAGAACAAATCGCAATAACATTGGTTGGTGCAATTATCTCAGGGGTATTGGCAACTATCATAACTCTTATTATAAATGCAAAAACTGAGAAAAAGAGACGAAAACAACAGCTTGTGGATGATATATTTGGCTATAAATATCAAATGACAGACTCTACATCAAATGTGTTTGATATCAATTGTCAAGGACTTACGAGGGCTTTGAATAGGGTTACTATAGTATTTCATGATGATTCTGATGTTTTGCAGGCACTTGATAATTTATGGGCGGCCATAAAAGGTAATAATACAAAGATAACAGATGATGTGTTAATCACGTTGTTAAAAACCATGTGCAAAAGTGCAGGCATAAAATGTAATGATTGGAATGATAGCAGATTCACACGAGTTTTTAAAGTTTAAGTCTATACTAAATATATTGTCCAACCGATACCCGGCAACGGGAGAAGGTGATCTACACGGATATTATAATCTCTTTTATCATCTTAACAGCTGGTGTAGCCTGCCACTACATCATCAAATAGCTAGACGGAGACGAATAGCACAACATAGCCTGGTGGTTTCTTGTCCACTATAAATAAACAAGAAGAAGCCCCAGTATTCGCAGTACTGAGGGCTTCACTCTTTTTGTCTACATGGATTTCTGCAGCTATATGCTTATACAGCAAGGAAAACAATATGAAATTTTTCTCGTTCTGATACGCTTGATTTCATCAACTAAAGACGTATCAATTCCAAGAATCGCAGCTGTTTCCTCACCGCCGCCATGGTCACCTTTCCACGCGGGTTCATATCCCATGCCATCAGCCACCAGTTGAGCAAAGCAACCAGACAGCCCTTATCTTCGAATTCTATTTTTTACCGAAGCCACGTACCCAATAAAAGTGCCACTATCCCTGTCCCCATCATCCGTTCTCAGGGCATTCGCAATCCGTATGATTCACTTGAGTTGCACTTTATTATGGAAGTTCACATTTATCGCAAAACCCGTCCCACATCCCCCACCACTTTCCTCTCAACCTCCTGCGCCTCAGCCTTTGTCTTAGCAGATACAGAAATATAAACCTTCAGCTTTGGTTCTGTTCCGGAGGGACGGATAACGGCAGAGCAGTTGCCTTCCAGTAAGTATTTCAGCACATCGGACTTTGGAAGTCCATCCAGGCCCTGGCTGTAATCCAGGACTTTGAGGCTTTTCTTTCCCCCAAGGCTGGCAAGCGTCTTTCCAGGACCAGCTTCTTCGTGAAAACGCCTCATAATGTTTTTCATTTTCTCAAAGCCTGCAGGGCCGTCGAATTCATAGGAGTGAAGGGTATTCAGGCAATAGCCGTACCGGGAATAAAGCTCTTGAAGCTTCTCCCAGATACTGCTTCCATGAGCTGCATAGTAACTGAACATTTCGCAGATCAGGAATGCTCCTGCTACCGCATCCTTATCGCGCACGTAGCTTCCCGAAAGATATCCATAAGATTCTTCAAAGCCAAAGACAAAGGAATCCGTCTTTTTGGCCTGTTCCAGGAAGCCGATCTGTTCCCCTATATATTTAAATCCGGTCAGAACATTAACGGTACGTACTCCATAATCGGCTGCGATTCTTTCTGCCAGATCCATGGTTACGATGGTTTTGACCATAACCGGGTTGTCCGGCATCTTATGGTGTTTTGCCCGCTGGGAACATATATAATCCAGAAGCAGCAGGCCTGTTTCATTTCCGCTTAGCAAAACATATTCTCCACGGTCATCCTTAACTGCAATGCCAACACGGTCACAGTCCGGATCCGTGGCAAGAAAAAGATCCGCATTACACCTTCTGGCATATTCTAATCCCAGTGCCATTGCTTCCCTGATCTCCGGGTTGGGATAGGGGCAGGTTGGGAAATTTCCATCTGGCAGACGCTGTTCTTCCACTAAGGTGATGTTGGTATAGCCCATTTCTTTCAAAGTCCTGGTCACAGGGATAAGACCGGTTCCATTCAAAGGGCTATACACGATAGCAACATCCCGGTTCACCCCTTCCCCAAATAAGACGGACTGTTTCTTTACATTTTCAATAAACGCTGTCAGCACATCTTCAGAAATGTATGTAATCTTTCCCTCTGAAACTGCCGCATCAAAATCCAGCCTTTTCACATCTGTAAAAATATCCAGCCTTTCAATCTCACCTAAAATTTCTGCCGCTGCCTCTGTGGTGATCTGGCAGCCATCCGCACCATAAACCTTATACCCATTATATTTAGAAGGATTATGAGAAGCCGTGATCATGACTCCTGCCGAAGCAGCCAGATACCGGACTGCAAAAGATACCGTTGGTACCGGATTTAAATGCGGCCATAACTGAACCTGCACCCCATTTGCCGCAAAAACAGATGTTGCAGTCCTGGCAAATACATCGGATTTGATCCGGCTGTCAAAGCCGATCACCACAGACGGTCTGGAAAAATTTTCCACCAGATAATCTGCCAGTCCCTGGGATGCTTTTGCAACTGTGTAAACATTCATCCTATTTGTCCCGGCACCGATCGTTCCCCGAAGTCCTCCGGTTCCAAATGCCAGATTTTTATAAAACGCATCTTCTATCTCTTCCTGGCTCATCTTTCTTAATAGAGAATGCAGATCATCCTCAACTGCATTTTCAAGCCAGCATTGATACTCATCCTTATACAACAACATATCATTCCAATCCCTTCAACTTATTATTGATGTATAACATTATTCTCAGCATACCACCTTCAGCATTTTCCCTTTTCCATGTATCCGGATCCCGTCCATTCCAGCCGGGACAAAAATGCAGTCACCTTTAAAAAACTGCAGCTCCCCTGCTCCGTCCTTCAGCATAATCCCGCATCCGTCTATGCACAGCAGTACCTGGAAAGAAGTGCTGTCTGTATGATATTCCAGAAGCTGGCGGCACTGTTCCGTATTAAACAGCATACGCTCCACCTGAAAATAACGACAGCGGCACAGCAGCTCTGTTGCACACCCTCTGTGGTAATTTAACACCCGCTGGGGCTGTCCTGGAGGTGTGCTCTTGTCTAATTTTACAGCTTCCAGGGCTCTCTCTATATGCAGGGGTCTCTTTTTCCCGTATTTATCCTGACGGTCATAATCATACATTCTGTATGTCAGATTGGAATTTTCCTGGATTTCTGCCATCAGACAGCCGGCACCAATGGCATGTACCGTTCCGGCTTCTATATAAAAAGTATCATTTTTATGTACCGGGATCTTCTGGAGATACTCCCCGATGGTGCCATCCTCCATGCTTTTCTTCAGCTGCTCCCTTTCCATATCCTGGGAAAATCCATATACTAAAGAAGAATCCTTCGCCGCATCCAGCACATACCACATTTCTGTTTTTCCCCTGGATCCATTTTCATAGGTTCTGGCATATTCATCATCAGGGTGTACCTGCACGGACAGATCTTTCTTTGCATCGATAAATTTGATCAGGACCGGCAGTTCCCCTGCAGCCAGCTGTTCCTTTGTATAATTGCAAAGGGGATGGGTCCCCAGATATTCCGGGTGCTCTTTGAGGACCTCCTTCAGGGTCATCCCGGCAAAAGCACCGGACTCCACCAGGCTTGGCCCATCCGGATGGGTAGAGCACTCCCAGGTCTCTGCCAGGGGATTTAGCACACTTTCTTTTCCAAAGTCAGCCCGCAGGCGCTGTCCTCCCCACAGATAATCCTTTCCCACCGGTTTTAAAAGAAAAGGCATTTCCTCCTGAAATGCCCTGTTTTTTGTATTATAATTCAAGCTCGTATTTCTGTTTATCATATACACTGATCTCCCTGCCAAGCTGCACCTCTATCACCTGAAGCTTTGTATCCGCAATGATCGTATGGCGGCATCCCGCTGCCATGGTCACAACGTCTCCCGGTTTTACCTTCTGCTCCATCCCATCCACAATGGTCCTTCCCTCACCGGAAAGCACGGACCAGATCTCGTCCCGGTTGGAATGGCTGTGATAATTCATGCCATGTCCCGGATTCAGGGTAACCTTTATGGTCATCCCGTCCTCATCCACATCCAGCACCCGGAAACTCCCCCAGGATTTTTCCGCAAACATGATCTGCTTATCAATATCATCCACATAAGGCTTTATATAGCTGGACTGCTCCTTATCAGACACCAGGATCCCATCCGGTCCTGCAGACACCACTACATTCTTTAAGCCCATGCAAAGGACCGGAACCTTCAGTTCATTCACAACATTTACATTTTCACAGGTATCGCTCAGAATTGCTTCTCCAACGGTGGGATCATCCATGGCCTCCGTAAGCGTGTTCCATGTACCAAGATCCTTCCACTCCCCGTGATACCGGAGCACTTCGATTTGCTTTTCATGCTCAACCACCGCATAGTCGAAGCTGATCTTTTCCAGAGTCTCATATTTCTCATAGAGGTCTTCATAGTCTGTAAAAGAAATCAGCTCATGTGCGCGCCTCAGCACATATCCCAGGCGGAAAGCGAACACGCCGCCATTCCACAACGCACCCTGTGAAATATATTCCTGTGCTGTTTTTTTATCCGGTTTTTCCTTGAAAACATCCACCTGGCTTATTTCTTCCTGGGTTTTCGGAATGATATATCCGTATTTCTCGCTGGGATAGGAAGGCTCAATTCCCATCAGCACCAGGTTTGCCTGACTGCTCCCTGCCAGGTCACCCAGCTTTTTCAGGCTCTGGAAATAAGAATCCTCCACATAAGGATCGACCGGACACACAACCACAGACTGGGATTCCGGGATCTTTTTCACATCATGAAGGTAAGACGCTGCCAGGGCAATTGCGGGAAACGTATCCCTCCTGCACGGCTCTACCGAAATTCCCACATTTCCCCCCAGCTGGTTATGGATCGCAGAGACCTGGGATTTGGAGGTTGCAATGGTTACGGCAGCTTCCGGGTCTGCTTTTTTGATCTGTCTGAAAACACGCTGCACCATAGAATGGTACTCTCCGTTTTCATCCTGGAAGATCCGGATAAACTGCTTGGACCTCACATCATTGGAAAGGGGCCACAATCTTTTCCCGGAACCACCTGATAATAAAACTATATTCATGCCAAACTCTCCCCTTATCTTTCTGCACGCATAGGATTATGGAGGAAATCCTCATAGGCAAGACGGATGCCATCCCCCAGTTCTGTCTGGTAGGTCCAGCCAAGCGCGGCACTTTTGGAAACATCCAGAAGCTTTCTGGGTGTTCCATTAGGCTTGGTGGTATCCCAGCGGATCTCCCCGTTATAGCCGGTCACCTTGGCAACCAGCTCTGTAAGCTCCCTGATCGTAAGCTCTTTTCCGGTTCCTGCATTTACCGTCTCATTTCCGCTGTAATGGTTCATCAGAAAAACACACAGATTTGCCAGGTCATCCACATAAAGGAACTCCCGCAGCGGACTGCCATCTCCCCAGCAGGTCACATAGGGAAGCCCCTGTTCCTTTGCCTCGTGAAAACGGCGGATCAGGGCCGGAAGGACATGGCTGTGTGTGGGATGGTAATTGTCATTCGGTCCGTAAAGATTGGTGGGCATGACTGAAATATAGTCTGTGCCATACTGGCGGTTCAGGAACTCGCAGTACTTAAGGCCGGAGATCTTGGCAAGGGCATAGGCTTCATTTGTCTTTTCCAGCTCTGATGTGAGCAGGCAGCTCTCCTTCATAGGCTGCGGTGCCATTCTCGGGTAAATGCAGGAAGATCCAAGAAATTCCAGCTTCCTGCAGCCGTTTTTCCATGCAGAATGGATCACGTTCATCTCCAGGATCATATTGTCATACATAAAATCTGCCAGGGAAGTCTGATTTGCCACAATACCGCCAACCTTTGCAGCTGCCAGGAAAACATACTCCGGCTTTTCCTGGGCAAAAAATCCCTCCACTGCATCCTGACGGCAGAGATCCAGCTCTGCATGTGTCCGGGTTATAATATTGGTATAGCCCTGCTTTTTTAGTTCCCTTACAATCGCAGATCCAACCATTCCCCGGTGTCCTGCCACATATATTTTTGCATTTTTTTCCATCATGATTTTCTTTCCAGCTTTCTGACTTTCATTGATTACCTTTTTATTTGTTCTGTGCGCATTTCACTCTGGCTTCCTGCTTTGCCAGCTCACGGTCATGCTCTGCCATGATTTTTACAAGCTCCTCATAGCTTGTCTTCTGGGGATTCCAGCCAAGCACTGTCCGGGCCTTTGTAGGGTCGCCCCAGAGGTTATCTACGTCTGTTGGGCGGAACCACTGGGGATTTACGCATACCAGCATTTTTCCAGTTTGTACGTCATACCCTTTTTCTTCCAGACCGGTTCCCTCCCAGCGGATCCGGATCCCATTTGCCAGAAATGCCTTCTCTGTAAAATCACGGACCGTATGCTGCTTCCCGGTTGCAATGACAAAATCGTCCGGCTTCTCCTGCTGCAGGATCAGCCACATGCATTCCACATAGTCCTTCGCATATCCCCAGTCACGTAAGGAATCCATATTTCCAAGCTCCAGATGATCCTGAAGCCCTTCTGCGATTCTTCCTGCTGCCAGAGTGATCTTTCTGGTAACAAAGTTTTCGCCTCTGCGCTCAGACTCATGATTAAAAAGAATGCCGTTCACAGCAAACATTCCGTATGCTTCCCTGTATTCCTTTGTGATCCAGAAGCCGTACTGCTTGGCAACTGCATAAGGGCTGTAAGGATGGAAAGGTGTGGTCTCTCTTTGAGGAACCTCCTCCACTTTTCCATACAGCTCGGAGGTAGATGCCTGATAAATCCTGGTTTTCTTTTCCAACCCTAAGATCCTCACGGCCTCCAGAATGCGGAGCACGCCAAGCGCATCCACATCCCCGGAATATTCCGGGACATCAAAGGATACCTGCACATGGGACTGTGCTGCCAGGTTATAGATCTCATCCGGCTGGACAATATTGATAATCCGGATCAGGGAAGAGGAATCCGATAGGTCCCCATCATGCAAAGTTACTTTATGTTCTGCAAGAAGATGATCAATCCTGCCAGTGTTTGAAATGGAAGCTCTTCTCACGATCCCATGAACCTCATATCCCTTATCAATCAGCAATTCCGCCAGGAAAGACCCGTCCTGTCCGGTGATACCTGTAATCAATGCTTTCTTCATAATCTCCTCCAAACATTCTTTTATTTATTAACTTTCCATATCATACTGGAAAAATCAGAGAGATTTAAGTGTATATCTTGCCATGTTGTAGCATTATATTGACTTTTCTGGTTTGGTGATATACAGTTAAACTGATACTAAGAACGTGTGTTAGGATAGCTGTCAGCGAAGAAAGGAATTCAAGACTATGGATAATTCACTATTTCACGGAGATCTGGTAACTTCACAGCGTGTGATCTATACCCCATCCAAGTTTACAAGATCCCAGCTGATCCATCTCCAGGAGATTGGCGAGCTTCAGGCCAGGAAGCCCCACACCAGCCAGCGTGAAAACCTTGCTTCCTTTCTCTTCTTCCTGGTAACCTCCGGTTCCGGAAAGCTGGTATACCAAAAAACTGTGTATAACCTGCACGCCGGAGACTGTGTTTTCATAGACTGCCATAAATCCTATTCCCATCTTACTTCGGAAGATGATCTGTGGTCACTGAAATGGATCCACTTCTACGGTCCCAACATGACCGCGATCTATGAAAAATATGTCTCCCGTGGCGGGCGCCCCTGCTTCCGCACTGCTGACCAGCAGGCGTACATCCAGATTTACCATACCATTTTTGATCTTACTGATTCCAATTCCACCAGCCGGGATATGAAAATATACGAAAAACTGGTAAGCCTGCTGTCCCTTCTCATGGAAGAGTCACACAGTCTTACCAGTCATAGTTCAGACAAAAGCCGTAAACGCAACCTGCAGTCTGTCAAGGAATACATTGACACCCACTATGCAGAAAAGATCACCTTAGATCAGCTCTCATCCCAATATTTTATTAACAAATTTTATTTAACCCGCAGCTTCAAGGACCAGTTCGGCACCCCGGTCAACAGCTACCTGATCCAGGTCCGCGTCACCCACGCCAAACAGCTCCTCCGCTTCACCGACCTCCCCATAGAAAAGATTGGGCAGGAATGCGGAATGAGCGATGCTAATTACTTCTCGCGGGTGTTTAAGAAGACGGAAGGAGTGACACCGGGGGAATATCGGAATGCATGGAGGATGTAAGAGAAACAGCTTACTTTTACACCAACAGCTCGCACTCCCAGACATCCACTCCACTATCCTGGAAAATCTCGTGCATTCTCTCTTTTAGCTGATTCCTGGTAACACCCTTCTTCAGGATTACCTGAAGGAAACCGCCTCCGCCTGCTCCGGCGATGAACTGACCGCAAATCAGATCCTGGCAGGCAATAAGCATCTGATCAATACAGGTATTGGTGCTTCCTGCATCCAGCTGCTTAGAAAGCTCCCAGTGTTCGTTCAGAAGCTCTGCAAAACCATCTACGCTTCCACGCTCCAGCTCGAAACGCATGAGGGCTGCAACAGATGCCATCTTCTCCAGAGCCTGTACGCTTTTTGGTCTGGCACCAATGTAGCTTCCTACTACATCACGCAGCAGGTTTCTGGCAAGTCTTCGCTGTCCGGTATAGATTAATGCGAAGCGCTCCTTCAGTTCCTTCTTTGTCGCTTCACTTAATTGAACATACTCCACCTTCAGTTCCTGATGGATTCCCGGATTGCTGCGGATAAATTTAATTCCCTCTGTCAGACCGCCGACCTGATCCTGCCAGCCACCGCCAGTACTCATAATCTGCTCCATACAAAGAACGATCTCAGAAATACGGCTGTCATCCACTTCTTTTCCAAGGAACTGGAAAATTGCCTTTACGCATGCTGCAGATAAAATACTGCTGGTTCCAAGACCGGAACCCTTTGGAATACCAATCACCTGGGTAGAAAGATAGATTCCGCCGCCCAGTTTCTCAAGAATTTCCTGCAGATTCGCCTCACCCTTCTGAGGAATGATTCCACATGCAATCAAAGCTGCTTTGTGCAATGCAAAATAATCATACGGATTATAGCAGTCCTGAATTTCTGCTACTGTTTCTGCGCTTCCGGAAACGCCTACATCCTGACTTTCAAACTCTACATGAAGCTGATCCAGCTTTCGGATAGAAACCTGCACCGGATAAATTCCGTTCAGCTTAATTGCTGCATTCAGAACAACGCCACCTTTTTCATTACAGTGAGGAGGCGTATCCGTCCAACCGCCGCCCCAGTTTACACGTACTGGCAGCTCTACATGAACCTCATTTTGCTGAATCCGGTAGTCCGAGCTGTCTGGAAGATTCTTCACCGCATCCTGGAAAATCATATCCAGAATCTCATTAAAGCATAAGGATTCCAGCACATCATAGGTCTGCTTTTCAAAAACCGCTTTATGTTCCTTCATAAAACGGGAAAGTGCATAATAAATCCGGATACGTAAAGGTTCTTCTGCTTCCCTAGCATCATTCATCAAGGCCTCATAAATGTTTCTGGTAATGCCTCTCTGTCCAAATACCTCCAGAGCATCTTTGTAATAGGCTCCCTGTTCCAGCTGATATACAAATTTGTTTGCCAAAATACGGCTTTCCAGTTCTCTCTGACATTTGCAGTCAACAGCCGCATCTGCCAGGTTAAAGCTGGAACACAGACTTTCCCTTGGCATACTGCGCCACTTTTCTATTTCTTCTGTCAGTGCAGTACCAGCTGCCATGCGGCACAGAATTTCAGCCATTTCTGCTGCTTCTTCGGCGGAATCGCATACCGGATAAAGCTTTGCAAACCAGAGATAGTCTTCCTGATCTGCCCACAAATCTGAATAATCCAGTCTATTTAACTGAATAAAATGCTCCAAGGTGGTATGCAAATATCCAGCCTTTCCGGATAATCGTCCTTTTGGATTATCGCTGACACCATATACACGAATCAGCCTTTTCCCATTCTGCAGAGTAATCCCGTGCCATACTGTATTCTCTGGCACCTCCACGTCACGTAAATGCAGATTAGAAATCACTGCACCTTTATGTATTGTACTTTTGCCAAGGACATAGCTGTTTTCAATATAACAGTCCGGCTCAATCACAGCTGCATGTCCAATATAACCATTATGGGCGGCAAAAGAATCATTCTCCTCTGCTCCGGTAGACAGAACTTTCTTTTTCCAGTTTAAGAACTCGTAATCATCCACATCACTGGTAACCAGATTACGGAGCTCTGTCGTTGTACCAAAATGAATAAACTCTGCCGGAGACAGGCAAATCAGCTTCAGACTAAACTGACGAACAGCTTCCCAGATCTGCTTTCTGCAGGCAAGAAGGGTATCATTGATCACACCTTCCGCAGCCTCTCTGTAATACTGCTCTAGCGTGGACTGTGATGCCAGAGGATAGAGGAAATCCCCATAAAAGCTGATTCGTGCCTCTTCCGAAACGAAGAAATTAAATTTCTTCTCATCCACAACTCCATCTGTAGATATCAGTGAAAACAAGGCCTGCAAAAGATCACAATCAAAAAGCACAGCTCCTGTATCAAGATCCACGCAGTTGTGCTCATTGACAGCACCCATTTCCCGCAAATGCTCTTCTGACTGCTTGTGAAGGAATAAACTCACCTGATCATGACCATCATTCAGGAACACACCGTGATTTTTCCCGGTAGTTACACTCTCCTTAATGGAAATTGCCGCTGCCCCATGGAACATTGCATCAATCTGAAGAGGATTAAACAGAAGCAGTACATCCCCTGATAAAATCAGCATTCCCTCCCGGATTCTGGATGGAACACCAGACATTCCAATCACAAATTCATCAAACAACGTAGAACCGCGCCCATCAGGAAGCTCTCTTGGTACTGGAGAAAACAGCTTTCCACATACAGAGTACTGAGGAACACGCTTGGAGTCCCCACCAGAATGAATTACAAGAATTCTTTTTCCTTTAAACGGATTCCCCGCATCCGTTCCTTCCTGCTGTGCAATATAACGCATAACATTAAAGGTAGCTCCACCGGAGCCTACTCTCTTACCTTCCGGATCCGGAAGAACTGCATAATGGGTGTCTGCCGGTAAACGATGATTCTGCAGCCGATATTCAATCTGGCTTCGGTAAACCTCCGCCTGCGCCTCATTAGACGCTGTCAGAATAATATAATCCCATCTGATAAAATTTGCTTTATTCAAACTTCGTTCATAATCTTCCCATGAGTCCAGGTAGCTCTGCTGCATGAAAAGATTTTTGATTTGTCGATATGTATATTTCATAAATAATTATCCCTCCCGGATTAAATGATTGCCTTTATTATACTTTTTTGTAAAAAAACGTCAACATGTAAACGAGTCTGATTTCTGCTATAATGTCTGAATCATTGTTTGAGATATTTACTCATAACGAAACCTCCAACACAATAAGTTAACTTAGTTTAATTTCTACAATTTTTTTAATATCTCCCAATTTTAAAGAATCTATTTCGAAGCAAAGCATATTAATTTTAAATTCCTCTTCCAAATCCAGCAAAAAAGCAAAAAAACAAATTGAATCCATTCCGATATCCTCAACTAAATCTGTGCTATCATCAATTATTAAATTTGGAATATCTACTGGCATATTTTTTTTTACCAAAAAATTTATTTTATCATTTATATTCATTATATATCCTGTATGATGTTATTAGAAGCAAAAACAACATACTTCCTTTCTTTTTTTGTTTCGTGGTTTAATACATTCAGATACTGTGACTTTTGATTTTTTTCTGTAGCTTTGACTACTCAACAGGAGTGTATTGCCATCTCTTTTATCTGAATTGTTTATTAGCTGGATGTTGCCAGAGCGTTTGCTCAGAGTACTTATTTCAATCAAGTCTACGATGATAATTGTTGGTGGATACCACGGTATCAGACTTTATGAAAGGGAGGTACAACCTCATGATTTACGTCGGCATTGATATTGCCAAACTTAACCATTTCGCCGCTGTGATTTCTTCCGACGGCGAGATACTCATTGAGCCGTTCAAATTCACAAATGACTATGATGGCTTCTATCTGCTGCTTTCTAAACTGGCACCACTTGACCAGAACAGCATCATCATAGGTCTTGAGTCAACGGCACACTACGGTGACAACCTTGTTCGTTTTCTTATCAGCAAGGACTTTAAAGTGTGTGTTCTAAACCCGATTCAGACTTCTTCTATGCGTAAAAATAATGTACGCAAGACTAAGACTGATAAAGTCGACACGTTTGTTATTGCTAAAACTCTTATGATGCAGGACTCCTTACGATTCATGACCCTGGATGATCTGGATTATATTGAACTCAAAGAGCTCGGCAGATTCCGTCAGAAACTGGTGAAGCAGCGTACCCGTTTAAAAATACAGCTGACTTCTTATGTGGATCAGGTTTTCCCTGAACTACAGTATTTCTTCAAATCTGGCCTGCTCAGAATTCTGTCTATGCCCTCCTTAAAGAGGCTCCGACACCAACTGCCATTGCTTCTATGCATATGACCCATCTTGCTCACCTTCTCGAAGTTGCTTCCCACGGCCATTTCGGTAAGGAGAAAGCCAGACAATTAAGAGTTCTCGCACAGAAGTCTGTCGGTGTCAATGACAGTTCTTTATCTATTCAGATAAATCACACCATTGAACAGATTGAGTTACTGGATAGCCAATTGTTTCACACAGAGCTTGAAATGGCAAATCTTGTCACCTGCCTGCACTCTGTGATTATGACCATTCCCGGAATTGGTTTCATCAATGGCGGGATGATCCTTGGTGAGATTGGTGATATACACCGTTTCTCAGAACCAAAGAAACTGCTTGCGTTCGCCGGACTGGATCCATCGGTTCATCAGTCTGGTAATTTCCAGGCACAGAGAACCAGAATGTCTAAGCGAGGTTCAAGGGTATTACGCTATGCCCTTATAAATGCAGCTCACAATGTTGTTAAAAACAACGCTACTTTCAAGGCTTATTATGATGCCAAAAGAGCTGAATTTCTGGCTAATTTATACTTGACTTTTCATAGCTGGTCTCCTTTCTTCTCTTTTATATTTATGCTATTTTGAGCATTTTTCTATTTTATCGAAATTGATTCCATCGAAAAAAAATATTTCTGTTTTCCAGTCTGTGAATTAATTGCAATATTCTCTACATATTTAAAATCTAGTTCTACTTTTCCCCCTAATACATCAGTTAAAACCTGGCAAAAAATTGTTTCTATTTTTTTCTTCTCTTGATTTAAAGATGTAACAATAAATATTTCAAACTTCATATAATCTCGCTGATATATCTGAAATTGTTTAATAATAACCTTTTCCTGATTAACTAACATCAAAACATGTAAAAAAATAATAGAACTAATTCTTTTTCCATTCTTCATAAGAATATCATCCGCTATTCTTGCAGCACTTAGCTCTAAAATATCTGATGTCTTTCCGCAAAGACATTCTGATTTCCTTATTATTCCCCTATCTCCAATCCTATATCTAATAAATGGCATTGTCCTTTGAACCAGACTTGTTATAACTATTTCTCCTTCTTTATTATATCCTACATTTTTTCCATTTTTATCTAATATTTCCAATATTACATTATTTTCTAAAATATGCATGTTTCCACAGGCACATTCATAAGCAATTGCCCAAACTTCATGGCACCCATACATGTTTCTGACTGGACATTTAAATGTTGATAGAATTCTTTCTTTCTGATGACCAAATAAAACTTCTCCAAACAACTCAATATATGTTATTTTTTCAAGCGGAAAACCTTCATTTAGCAAATCGCATAGTTTAAATACCTGACTTGGTGTTCCATAAATCCATACTTTTTCATATCTCTGCAATAACTGGCATAATTTTTTTATATTACCATCATTGAAATATAATACTGGAAAATATATTTGCCCATTTATTAATACTGGTTCTTTTAAAATCTCTTTATTAGCAGATTCATTTACATAATTGTGAAAACGAATCATTATTGAACCATCCAAAGCTAATCCATTTTCACGTCTGTTTGTCTGAAGTGTCCATCCCTGAATAATACGTTCTCTTTTAGATTTACAGATACTCAATGGTTGACCAGTAGATCCACTTGTAAATTCCCACACCACATCGTCCTTACATATCAATTCCGAAAGAAAATCTTCTGAGTTCTCTACATATTGCTTCTTATCGACAATTGGTAATTCTAATAATATATCTTTGTTTTCTATATCAACTTTTTCCAGTTGTTCTTGATAATATGGCACATTTTTTTTACAATAATCCAAAATATCATGAAACCTTCTTGTTCTCATATTTATATGTTGTATGTAATTTTCAATTCGTTGTAAATCCTCTCTATCCTTTTTTCTATTTAATTTTTTCTTAAATTTAACAATATCTGTAATCGTACATACTGGAATACCCTCAATATATTTAATATCTGTTACCTCTATTCCTTCTAACACCTCTATAAAATCATTAATTTGTATTCTATTTGGATAACCATTTTTTTTTATAACTGAATATCCATTGCTTTGAAGTTCTCTAAAAAAATTTTCGGTACATCCAATATCTATATCTGTTGTGTTTAACTTTATACCATACATTACCATTGCAGCTCCAGTTATCAACCAAAAGCCTTCTTTATTTCCAAGCACTTCCCCAATTATTTTTATAATTTCGCTTCTTATCATAGCAAATCCTCTTTTCCATCGGTATCTATAACAAATCATCTTTCCGTCCCGGTTTCAAAACATCTTCTAATGAAAAAATTTCACTTAAATTTCTTGTCATTTTTGCTTTATCTATTTTGGAATAACATGTATGTATACTTTCTTCAACAGTTAAAGCTTTAACATTTATGCAATGATTCAGGCACGGAAATATATTTCCCTCTTCGTCAACTCTTACTGCACATACTCTTTCAAAGCATGCATTCTTATTTTTACATTTCTGACAGAAATCCCATGAAAAATATCTATTGAAATATGGATGTTTTATATTTATACTACTTTTACCACACAAATTGTTTTTTAGAGAAGGAATATTATCTATTTTCCAAAAAAAATAGCCATACCTATCTTCAATCTCCTTTATTAAAGATAATTGTCCATTTATCTCTTGCAAATCATAACTACGTAGTTCAAATAAAATTTCTATTGATAAATTTTTTTTTATACAAAAATCTATAATATTATTTAATTCTTTATAATTATCTTTTGTAACTACTATATTAACACTAGCATTTATTTTTCTATCATATAACATATTTAATATTGCTAAAGGTTCGACTCGCTGATATTTTGAGTAGACATTCCTATCAAAAGATGATACTGAAAGATTTATTTTATCAAAATTTAAATCACTTTTTAATAAAAGTGCTAAATTTGCACCATTTGTTGTCATAGAAAGCATAACATCCGGATAGTTTTCTTTCACATAGTGCAGCATAAATTCTACATTCATTGAAAGAGTAGGTTCCCCACCGGATAAAACAATTTTTCTGATCTGATATTTTCGCGCAGCAGCAATAGCTTGTTTAAAAATATCCAATGTTATATTTTTTTCATACAATTGAGAAACTCCTTCATTGTGACAAAAATAACATCTTCCATTACATTTATTAGTTGTAAGTATTCGTAATGGTATTTGATCATAGGCCCTAAGTTCCATCATTTTACCTTCTTTAAATAAGTATCTTTTACATCTACAAATTTACCATTTAAATAACTATAAAGATTTACTGCTGATAAATTTATTGTTTCTATACTTCCATATAGTCCTTTATATCCCAACTCGTTGCAAAATTCCAATGCCTTTATATACAATTCCGGTCCCAATCCTAGCATTCTATAACGCTGCAATATAGCCGCTAATCTAACTTCCAGCATCGTTTTATTTCGTGGTGCCAATATTATAAAACCAACTAATTTTCCATTATATGTGCATACAAATTTATATACTGAATCTTGTATCCATTTTTTTAGTCTAATATTATAGCTTTCTTTATCGTATTCTATTAGAAAATTAAATCTAGGATCATTTGTAAAAATATCTTTTGCAATAAAAAAAATTTCTTTACTATATAAATTTTTTATGTCCATTTCAAATTGAGTTCTATAATTATATTTTTTTCTATATAGACTTGCATTTATGTAACAACCAAATCTACTATCAATTTTCAAATATCCCAATTTTATCATATTATCTTCCATAGCTTTTGTAGCTGGAAGCACTGCCTTAATAAAAGAAACTTCCTCTCCTCCCCTCCAGTCCCTAATCTGTGAATCATAAACATTCAACACTGCTATTTTTTTAATATACTCTATCTTGTAATTA
>OLRK01000891.1_pt1 | contig 29486 bp, 28 predicted proteins | sample 1672911 | NCBI WGS metagenome assembly OLRK01 (sample SAMEA3136736, study PRJEB25190) | human gut metagenome | biome: human gut; feature: human-associated habitat; material: faeces | place: Austria | collected 2013 | reverse complement strand
TTATGGAGCGAGGGCATCGCACCATCATCTAGGTTGATGATTTTGCAACACCCCCCTCTTTATCTTTCAGAGATATGGGCGTAGGTTTCCTCTAAAATCCACTTGATATGTTCGTCGCATAAAGCGTAGAATACATTTTTCCCGACTTTATGTGGGGAAACCAGCTTTGCAAATTTTAGAATTTTCAGTTGATGGGAAACTGCGGATTCGGACATATTCATTTGCGTGGCCAGTTCATTCACGCAATATTCCCGGCCCATAAGCGCCCATAGGATTTTCATGCGAGTGAAATCGCCCATTGCTTTGTGCAGCTCAGATAACCGATCTATGTCCGCTGCGTCAGGTATAAGTACGCATGATTTTTGCCGTTGCTCCATAGTGACCTCCAATCTTTCGTATTTGACAGCTGTACTATTTGCGGGTATTCTATTTTTGGAAAGGAGGCGGCCGATATGTCGCACTACCATTTGCCCCATAATCATGGACAAGACATTGATAAAGTTTTAGATAAAATGCCTGCGGAAGAAAACTTCCGGGATATAGCGATCCTTTTTCAGCAGTTGAGTGATCCGTCACGCCTGCGGCTCCTGTGGCTGTTGTGCCACAGTGAGGAATGTGTCTGCAATTTAGCGGCAGCGGTACAAATGAGCGCACCGGCCATTTCCCACCACTTGAAAAATCTGAAAAGCAGCGGCCTGATTACCAGCCGCAGGGAGGGAAAGGAAGTCTACTATACTTTATCCAACACAGGCCCTGCAAAACTTCTCCATAAAACCGTTGATGCCTTGTTTGAAATATCTTGTCCGACTGATTGATAAGTGAAATGCGCCGCTGTTTCCACAATGGACAGCGGCGCATTCTTATATCCCTGCTTATCTGTCAACGTGTCGCGGGAAGGAATTTCTTTACCCGCATCGCTCGAATCGCATTTAGAATAGCGATGACCGATACGCCAACATCCGCAAAAACGGCTGCCCACATATTTGCGTATCCAGTAGCTCCCAAAATCAAAACTAAAATCTTGACGCCGAGAGCAAACACGATATTCTCATTTGCAATACGGATTGTCTTTCTGGCAATCTGGACAACTGCGGAGATCTTCGAGGGTTCATCTGTCATCAAAACCACGTCCGCAGCCTCAATCGCCGCATCGGAGCCAAGACCGCCCATGGCAATACCTACATCCGCACGAGCAAGCACAGGCGCATCGTTGATTCCATCGCCAACAAACACCAGTTTCCCCTTTTCGGTGGTCTGCCGGAGCATCATTTCTACACGGTCAACCTTGTCCGCCGGGAGCAATTCGGTATATGCCTGATCCAGCTCCAGCTTTTGCGCCACTTTCTTTCCGACAGCATCTGCATCGCCGGTGAGCATGACGGTTTTCCTGACGCCGACTTCCTTTAACGCTTTGATTGCAGACGGAGCATCTGCTTTGATTTCATCTTCAATGACAATGTAACCAGCATATTTTCCGTTGCAGGCCAGATAGATGACTGTACCAATGGCATTCGAGGGGATATAGGCAATTCCTTCTTTATCCATCAGTTTTGCGTTGCCAGCGAGAATTGTTTTCCCATCTATGACAGCGCGGACGCCGTGACCGGCAATTTCCTGCACATCACTAATGCGGCTGTGGTCGATCTTCTTACCATACGCCTTTTTTATGGAGAGTGAGATCGGATGGTTGGAGTAGTCCTCGGCATAAGCCGCCAGCTCCAAAAGCTGTGCCTCTTTCATGCTTACTGCATTGATCTGGCTGACCGCAAAAGAACCCTTTGTCAAGGTGCCGGTTTTATCGAATACCACCACCTCTGTATGGGCCAGCGATTCCAAATAGTTACTGCCTTTGACAAGGACGCCGATTTTGGATGCACCGCCGATGCCGCCAAAGAAACTAAGCGGAATAGAGATAACCAGAGCGCAGGGGCAGGAAATCACAAGGAAGGTCAGCGCCCGGTAAATCCAGACCGTGAATGGCTGTCCAGTGACAAGAGGCGGCAGAACTGCAAGGGCAATCGCTGCAAAGACTACAATCGGGGTGTAGTAGCGGGCAAAACGGCTGATAAAGTTTTCTGTTTTTCCTTTTTTGTCGCTGGCATTCTCCACAAGGTCCAAAATTTTTGCAACAGTGGATTCCCCATACTTTTTAGTGGTCTGAATGGTCAGGATGCCTGTCTGGTTGATGCACCCGCTGATTACTTCCATCCCAGGTTCCACGTCACGGGGCATGGATTCGCCGGTGAGAGCAGATGTATCCAAAGCGGACGTGCCCTTGATGATTTTACCATCCAGCGGCACCCGTTCACCAGGCTTTACTACAATCGTGTCCCCGATGTTTACTTCTTCAGGATCGACCTGTTTAAGTTTTCCATTCCGTTCTACATTTGCATAGTCAGGGCGAATGTCCATCAGGCTTGCAATGGATTTTCTGGATTTGGAAACCGCATAGGACTGGAACCATTCCCCTACCTGATAGAACAGCATAACGGCTACGCCCTCAGAGTGTTCTCCTAAGATCAGTGCGCCAATAGTGGCAATCGTCATCAGAAAGTTTTCATCGAATACCTGTCCATGCAGGATATTGGTGAGAGCCTTCCAGACAATATCCCAGCCGATTACAACATAGCAGACCAGAAATACTGCCATTTCCGCAGTCGGATCAAGTGTGAGCAGACTGCCGACAGCGAACAGCACTGCCGCAATGATAATGCGGAAAAGCAGGCGCTTTTGTTTTCGTGTCATAATAAACATCTCCTTTCAGTCAAACACCGGCTGCCGTTTCTGGCAGCCGGTGCTCAGCTTTTCTTACGCCTTGACCGTCACATCCGGCTCAATCTTTTTGATAAGCGCCTTGGCCTCAGCCAGAATTGCGTCGAAGCGGTCATCCGGAGCATCCAGAACCATCTTCTGGCTCAGGAAGTTCACTTCCACGTCATTTACGCCGTCGATTTTCTGTACGGCTTTCTGAATCTTGGCGGCACAGTGGCCGCAGTCAAGGTCGATCAGCTTAATGGTCTTTTTCATCACAAAGCCCCCTTTCCTTTTAGTATTTGGTTGGTTTGACATGGCCGAACAATTAAACATTCATTTAACTGTTACAGGCACAGTATATTTACACAACGGCTTAAAGTCAATGGATGGGGAAAGGGTTCTGCTGATTGGATTTGAAATACTGCGGTTTGGAGCGTACAAACGCCCCGCAATTTTATATACTTTTTATGGTTAGACGCGGCTAATATCAAATGGGAGGTAACGTGATGAAACAATCACTGGATACAAGAACAAAGCTGCTTACACAGCGCCCCTTCTCGCTGATGCTGGAGCTGAGTATCCCAGCGGTTCTCGGCATGGTCGTTGTGGGCCTCTATAACATGATGGATTCCATCTTTGTCGGACAGATGGTTGGGGATATTCAGATGGGAGCCGTGTCGGTTTCCTATCCGTTTACCCTGATCAACGCCGGTTCCGCAGCCATGTTGGGCGTGGGTTCCGCCTCAGTTTTATCGAGAGCCATTGGCAAAAAGGACAACGATACGGTAAAGAAGATCATGGGCAATCTGGTTGCCGCTGTTGTGATCCTGTCTGTGATTTACACGGTCCTCGGCATGGTTTTTACCCGTCAGCTTTTATCTCTGGCCGGAGCCAGTGACAATATCCTGAACTACGCCGAAAAGTATCTGCGGATTATATTCGCCGGTTCTCTGCTGGTCAACTTCTTCCAAAGCGCAAACATGGTGATCCGAGGAGAAGGCCAGCTCAAAAAAGCAATGTTCATCATCGCCAGCGGTGCTATCCTGAACATTATCCTTGACCCCATTTTTATTTCCATTCTGAATCCTTATGGGAGGGGGATTGAGGCTGCTGCCTATGCTACTGTGCTGTCCCAGTTTGTCCAGGCTGCGATTACTGTGTGGTATTTCAAAAAGAAAAGTCCAAATGTAAAAATAGGCCGTATCCGTATTGATGGGCCTATTCTCCGTCAGGTGCTTGCGGTTGGCATCTCTGCTCTGTTGATGCAGGTTTTGACCCTTGTTCAGCAGACCGTGATTTACCGTGTAGCTGCCATCTATGGCGGAGAGACTTCACAGATCCTTTTGGGTGCCGCCCTGCGGTTCTGGAATTTCTCCTTTGTCCCTCTGTGGGGAATCAGTCAGGGATTCCAGCCTGCGGCCGGTACGAACTACGGAGCAAAGGATTATGACCGTGTAAAGCTGCTGACCAAAGTATTCATTGCGGCGGCCACCGTCCTGTCCCTGCTGTTCTGGATTCCCGCCGAGCTGCTCCCGGAGCAGGTGCTTTCTATGTTCATTACAACGCCGGGGGTGGCTGCGTCAGGAGTGACGAATTTCCGCATTATGTTCAGCACCTACATTTTACAGGGAAGTTTTCTGATTGCGGTCACACTGTTTCAGTCCTTGGGTAAGGCGAATAAGGCTACATGGCTGGTGCTGTTCCGCCAGATTATCCTCTTTATTCCGCTGTGTGTCCTCTTGCCGATGATCGGCGGCCTGGGCATTCGCGGCGTATGGCTGGCGATTGCTCTGACAGATGCGGTTCTGGTTGTAATCACGATTGCGATGATGGCGTCTGAATTTCGTAAAATGCCGCGCACTTTGCAGGCTTTGCGGTAAGGAGGGGCGGCTGTGTATCTCTGTGACGGAACCGTAGGCTATAACACAAAACGAATCATGAAAGCCGGATGGCTCCACGCCTACGGATTTTCCATTTGCACAGTTAGCCATGACGTACTATAATGCAAAGTGGGTTCTATTTGGATTTCAAATCCTGCTGATTGGAGCGGTGCAATATGGGAAAAAACCATATAATAAAAGATGCCAGGAGAACCCTGGCACAACAGATAAACAATAAAAATATAGCGGAAAGGACGGTTATGGAGCATACCCCACTTTCATCAACGGGGTTATCCGCAGTTATTCCGGAAGATAACGACGGCGATTGTACCGTCTATAAAATGGATTGTGCGGATGGCCTCGGACTTATGACGGTCTATCAGGTCTATCCCGGAATACAGCTTATTTATAATGACTTTGAGGCAACGAGCTGCTATTGGGATGGGAACATTGATAAAAATATATTGGAGATCAATCATTGCCGGGAAGGCCGTGAGGGATGTCGCTTAGCAAGCGGTTCTTGTCTTTATCTCGGAGAAGGCGACCTGTCAATCCATACCATGGATAATTGTGCGGCGGAAATGTCGTTTCCATTAAAGCATTATCGGGGGATTTCCGTTGTTATCAATCTGTCTGTGGTAGTGAAAAATCCGCCTGAAATTCTCTCTGACAGTGGCATAGATATTTTGCAATTCAAAGATAAGTTTTGTTCTGGTGGAAACTGCTTTATCATGCGAGCGAAGGATGAGATTGAACATATATTTTCAGAACTTTATTCTGTGCCGGATTGTTTACAGAAACCATATTTTCGATTAAAGGTACAGGAACTGCTTTTGTTTTTGTGTATGGTGGATGTGTCCAAAGAGAAACGGAGAGAGCTATACACTTCCCCACAAGTGGAGATTATCAAGACGATCCACAAAAGGCTGACATCCAATCTTCAGGAGCGGCCAACCATTGAAGATCTTTCTAGGGAATATTTGATAAACACTACAACCTTAAAGGATACCTTTAAAGGGATTTATGGACAGCCTATTGGAACTTATATGAAGGAATACCGCATCAGGCAGGCTGCAATTTTATTGAGGCAGACACAGGCCACCATAGCAGAAATTGCGAATCAGGTTGGATATGAAAACCAGAGTAAATTCGCCACAGCGTTCCGTGACGTATTGAAAATCTCACCGGCTGAATATCGCAAACAAAATGCCAGTGATGGAACTGTACTCCAAAACTAAATAATAATATCTGCCGTACGACGGCAGAGGAAAAAGCCGTCGTACAGGAGACTATTGACACGTTTATTTAATTGGCGGCGGCTTTGATTCAGAACCGCCGTGGGAGTTGTAGTCTTTGGTCAAAATTGTATTAGCATTGCAGTATCAAAAAAAGCTTTGGTGACATTACTGATTCTCACACCCTTCCACCGGCATTATCTTGCCGGTTAATCAGCAACAAGAGAGTATCCGCACGGCCTGACGCCAGTTTCCTACTTTGGGAGACTGGCGTTTTTATTTGTCGTTTTTTGACGGCTGGCCCCGAACGATTCAGGTGTTGATCCCAAGACGGTTCAATACCTTGCGGGACACGAAAACAGCAAAACAACTATGGACATCTATGCGAAGGTAAAGTGCAATAAACCTGAAGAACTTTTTGGTGTAGTAAATCAGGCGTTTATACAGGATAAATAACATATTGAAATGCCAGTGTGGCATTTTAACTTTTCAAAAAGGAACTGTCATGCAAAATATCTTGGTACAGATATGGAGAGATGGATATGGAAAAACTAGTAGAAGTGGATGCTCAATATAGAGAGTGGATTTCCGAAGTGAGCAAACGCTTCCACCAAAGCCAGATTAAGGCTGCGGTAAAAGTGAATGAGGAGATGCTTCGATTTTACTGGCAGTTAGGAAAAGAACTTCACGATAGAAAAGATAGGTTCTCTTATGGACAGAGCTTTTATAAAACAATCAGCCGTGATCTGCGTAGAGAACTGCCGGATGTAAAATCATTTTCGGAGACAAATTTGAAGTATATGCAGTATTTTTGGGAAATGTATCCCGATGCAGCAAATCGTCCACAAGTTGCGGACGATTTCGATGAGACCATTGTGTTTTGCATTCCATGAGGACACCAGCGCGTTATTCTGGATAAATGCAAAGGCAATCCGCAAAAAGCACTGTTTTTTGTCAATCAAGTAGTGCAGAATAACTGGTCACGAGCTGTATTGTTGAATTTTCTGGATACGGATCTCTATGAACGGCAGGGAAAGGCAATCACAAATTTTGCGCTGACACTTCGGCTATACAGAGCGATCTGGCGCAGGAGATCACAAAAGACCCATATAAGTTTGATTTCCTTACATTGACCCAAAGCTATAATGAAAAGGAACTGAAGGATGCACTAATGGATAATATTCAGAAGTTTCTTTTGGAACTTGGTAATGGATTCGCTTTTGTGGGACGGGAATATCGAATTGAGATTGGCTCAAAAACGTGCGTAGTACGGTTTAAAGGTAGCACGTCGCGCTCCGCAGTTCTCCAAGAGATAGTCTGCTGGCGGGATATATCAAAATGGTTCAAAAGCCCCGGAAAATCAAGGTTTTCCGGGGAATTCTTATACCCGGAAAGGCTGATATAGTTTGACGGGATTTGGCTGAACGAAACACGTTTTAACCTGTTTTTTATGGGCTAAACATAGGACAACCATCCCCAGACAGGGGGAATGGGCTAAAAAGTAGGGCAATTTTCAGGCGATTTCAGCTCTCCTAAGGCAGGCGTTTTTGGCCCGGCGGGATGTATTTTTATTCAACGTGCTTTGTCTGAATTGATTGGGAACGGGTTCTGCCCTTTGGATTGCAAAAGCTAAAAAGCTGCCTGATGGAGTGGACAGTTATATTGAGAATTTTATATAATGGCTATAATCAAATAATCGGAAAGGTGTTGTTGGTGCAGGAGGCGTGTTATGGGGAAAGAAAAGACAGCAACCAAACGAGCTAAAATGATATTTGCTTTTTTAGCTGTTTTGTCATTGGCTATTGTACTTTTTCAGTTTCATAAGGACCCGTCTATAACCCACTTTGTAGAACAAAACTATGAGGAGTTAACGCAATATGCGGAAAATATGATTGAGACTGCAAATGCAGGGGAAAGTGTAATCTATAAAAATTTTGAGGTGACATATTGGGAAAATGAAGATATGGTAGAGTTTCTTGCGAAGAAAAAAGGAATAGGAAGTTCGACTAATTATGAGGGTTTCTACTATTCACCCAATGATAAACCCCTTGGTTTTCAAGGAAATCAAGTTAATTTTATACCAAGTGAATCCGGATGGATGTGGAAGGAAAGTGACGGGGATAATTGGGAATATACTGAAAAAATATTGGAGTGCTGGTATTGGTTTGAAATTCATTTTTAAGTTCTGGTTTTCTTTCGAGCTGAAAATGATATATGTGTCGGATGACGGGAGAAAGGCGGCGTTGGCAAGACAACGATCTGTGCGAACTTAGGGCTCGGTCTGGAGCAGGCCGGGGAGGAACCGAAACAGCTTGTTTTGCCCATCCGCCCCCTTGGTTTACTTTCTCCCCCAAATGGGATATACTGATAATTGAGAAAAGCTATTCAGCCGTTAAGCGTTGGCAGATTGAAATAAGGAGTGTGCGTATGGAAGAAAAATTGGCTCCAAACAATCCGATGATTCTGGAAATCCGGGAGTTGTTGGAGAGCGCAAGAAAAAATGTGGCGCAGCAGGTCAATGCCCAACTACTGACCACTTACTGGAATATTGGCCGTATCATTGTAGAATATGAGCAGCAAAATCAAATTCGTGCGGAATATGGAAAACAGACCTTAAAGGAACTTTCCAGAGAACTGACGCGGGAATTTGGCAAAGGCTTTTCGGTTTCAAATATCCAGTTTATGCGACGCTTTTATCAGAGCTATCCAATTCAATAGACAGCGTCTGTTAAATTGTCATGGTCGCACTACTGCGAGCTTTTGAGCATTTCCGATGACAGCAAACGCAGCTTCTATGAGAAGGAATCTATCAATTCCGGCCGGTCGGTTCGGGAACTGAAACGGCAGATCGACAGCTCTCTTTATGAGCGCCTGCTGTTATCCAGTGGAGATGCCAACAAGGAAAAGGTATTATCTCTGGCTCAAAAAGGGATTGAGATCAACCAGCCAGCTGACATTATCCGTGATCCCTATGTCTTTGAGTTTTTGGGCGTGCCGGAAAACAAGCCCATGCTGGAAAGCGATTTGGAAAAGGCGCTGGTCGCGCAGATTGAAAAGTTTCTACTGGAGCTGGGGCGCGGTTTCATGTTTGTCGGGACCCAGCAGCGTGTCACGCTGAACAATACCCACTACTATGTGGACATGGTGTTTTACAACAAAATCCTCCGCGCTTATGTGCTGATCGAGCTGAAAACGAAAAAGCTGACGCCGGAGGCTGCCGGTCAGCTCAATATGTACTTAAATTACTATGCGGCGGAGGTAAACGACCCGGACGATAACCCGCCGATTGGGATTATCCTCTGCGCGGAAAAGGACAGCGTTGCAGCGGAATACGCCCTGGGTGGCCTGTCCAACAATATTTTTGCATCCCGCTATGTCCTGTATATGCCGGACAAAGAGCAGCTGATTGCCCAGGTTGAGTCCGTCCTAAAAAGCTGGCACGAGAAAAAGGAGAACAGCAAAAATGAATGACAAAGAACTGAAGGAAAAGGTGCGTGCAGCGGCAGAACAGCAGTGCCAGCGGCGTGGTTATGCGGCCCCAGTGGATGTGCTGATGGAGGTTGGTGTTCTTCCAAAACAGAAATATGAGGACTGGCGGTTTGGCCATGTGGATTACCTGGAACGGGTCTGTACAGTAAATTTGCGAAAGCTTTCTGTCATTATGCGCGAGATACGGGCATACGCGCAGGAAAACGGACTGAAACCGTCTTTCTGCTGTTACAGGCCATGGGGCGGGAAAAAGGGCGGCGGACGGGGACAGAAACCGGTAAAACTGCTGCGATTCAGCAAAAGCAGAGCTCCTGAGGTTGAAAAGTGGTATGCTACCCATTTTGTAGATAGCGGACGAATGGCGCAGCAAAAAGCGAAATCAAATACTCAAAATACGGATTGAAAGAAGGACGGCTCTTACACGGCTGTCCTTCTTTTTTAAAATGGTATCCAGATGAGATCAACTCGGCGCGTCCCACCGCCGCGCACGGGAAAAGGAGGGCCAAACTCCAGCATTTCCCATTCTGCCTCATTTCTCCCCAGGCGGCGTGTAAATCACGCTTTTTCTGGAAATCCGGCACAGGACGCCCTTTGGGAGGCGGTAGACCACTGTTCCTGCGGCGTTGTCGTCGATGCGGTCGTAGAGGCGGCCGGCGCTGAAACTTTCGCCGAGGACGGTGTGGGGGCTGTTGGCCACGTAGCCGATGGTGCCGAGACCAGGGACTCTTACCTGGATAGCCTCAGAATCGTAGGGATTTTCCGGCTCCTTTTTTAAGAAAACTTCCATGCCAGGCTGGAGAAACTCGTCTCCGAAGTAGTGTCTGGTGCCGGTCAGTGTAAAATAAAGCTTTGCCATAGGGAATGCTCCTTTCTTTTTTTATCAACAGCAGGCGAGGGCCGCGTATTCCGGATGTTCCCGCTCCAGGGCGGCAAACAGGGCATTGATCCGGCGGTGCTGCCGCCGCCTTTCTTTCCGCATCAACTGCTGACGGTATTTGGGGCTTATGTTCATCCGGCGGATGTCTCCTCCGCATTCCAGCTCCGATTTGCGGTAGGCGTCATGGCTGTGGATGTACTGGAAACAGGCCTCCAGAGTGTGGGCGTCCCGCTTGTCCGCCTGGCAGTGATAGCGCTCCAGCTCCGGATGGGCGAAGTTTACAGGCTCCGGGGAGGCGTTTCGGTGATAGATGGAGTAGATGAATTTCCGCGGGAGATAGCGGATGCTCCAGCAGCTGATTTCCGTTTTTACGTATACCGTGTTTCCCAGGAGCTTGTATTCCATATGCTTGCCCTGGATAAACCGGTTCAGGGTCTTTGTCTCGGAGGTCAGGTGGAACCGGGTGGTGCCGCAGCATTTGCAGGCCCGGAAACCGCAGCCCTCCGCCTGTTTCGGCGACATCCGGATCCAGTTTTTTTGCTGGCTGCGCCGCAGATGCCAGCAGCTTTGTTCGTGGTAAATGGTTCGGCCGGGAAGAATGATCATCGCTCTCATTTGGAACTCCTTTCTGTGAGGATTATGTTTCTGGTATGATCCCAGTCTAGCAGATTTCCTGTCCGAAAAAACTCCCACTAAATGTGAAAAGTATGCGTGGCAGTGCCTTCCGCCGGAGCGCCTCTGTGATTAGCAGCCATCTTCCTTTGCGCGGAGTGCGCCTCCCGCCGGAGGCTTTTGTGTTTATAACACAAAAAGGCCCCGGCGCAGGTCCGGAGCCTAAGAGGCATAGCACAGTGTTCAGTTGTCGCCGCCGCAGTATTGGGCGGTGAGCCTGCCGGCGATTTCCTTCATTTTAGAGACGGCCCGGTCGGGGGCGATGATCTGGATGCCGCCGCCCAGCCCGATGATCCAGCTCAAAAACATATCGCTTAACACCACCTCCACCGTAGTGCGGAAATGGCCGTCCTCCTCTTTTTTGATCCGCAGCTCCTTGCCGAACCGGTCGATGAGGATTCCGGCGAACCGGTTTTCCGCGCGCAGGGTGACGGAAACCTTCTCTCCGCCGAACATCCCAAACAGGGATTTGGAGTAGGCGGCCACGTCAAAGCCGGAGAGGAGCTCTTTTCCCTCCCGCGGCTGGCCGGTGACGGTGATCCGCAGCATTTTGTCGATGCGGTAGTGCTTTAAGATCCGGCTCTCGCCGTCGTAGCCCACCAGGTAGTAGTATTCGTCGTCCCACACCAGATGCCAGGGGCTGACGTAATACCAGGCCCCGTTGTGGCGCAGCTCCTGCTGCTTGTCCGCGTTCCACTGGAAATACTGGAAACGGATCTGGGAATTGGTGTGGATGGCGGTGTGGATCTTGTCCACGTTGTAGTAAATGCTCTCGTTCATGGTTTTGACCCGGCCGCTGATTAAAACCTGGCGCTGGAGCTGTTTGGCCTCGTGCACGCTCACCAGGGATTCCAGCTTTTTGATGAGGGCGGCGGATTTCTTTTCCGTGATGAATTTGGCGGCCTGGACGGAGTCCACCAGGAGTTTCAGCTCCGCCAGCTCAAAGGTGCGGGAGGCGATGCGGTAGAGGTAGGTTTTTCCGCATTTTTCCCCGATGATGTCCAGGCCGAAACAGCGCAGCTCCTCGAAATCAGAGTAGAGGGTTTTTCGATCCGCGCTGACGCCCCGGGCGGCCAGACGGTCGATGATCTCCTGCGCGGTGAGCCCGTGGCTGTCATCCGTTTCCTCCATGAAAATTTTTGTCAGAAAGAGCAGTTTCAGCTTTTGATTGTTTCCCTTTGCCATGGCGCGTTCCTCCCGTTTCCCTTGTCTATGGGATATTATAGCAGAGAAAGGGAGAAAGGTGGGAGTGGAAATTTTACATGAAACCGGAGGATAGAAAGCATTCGCTATATCGCGGTTTCTGTTTCTTCGCTATTTTGCCCAGCCCGCAAGGATTTCCTTGACCCAGCCGCAGAGGCGGTCGCTGGCTTCGTTGGCGATTTTTACAACCTGTTCATGGGTGTGGGGCACCTTGGCGATGCCGGTAGCCATATTGGTGATGCAGGAAATTCCTAAAACCCCCATGCCCAGGTAGTTGGCTACGATGGTTTCCGGTACGGTGGACATTCCCACCGCATCTGCGCCCATAGCGGCGAAGGCCCGGATCTCGGCGGCAGTTTCATAGCAGGGACCGCCGAACCAGGCGTAAACGCCCTCCTGATAGGAAATGCCCAGCTTTTTGGCCGCCGCGTCTGCCTTGGCGCGGAGCGCGGGAGAATAGGGGGCGGAAACGTCGGGGAAACGGGGGCCAAAGCGCTCGTCGTTGGGGCCGGTGAGAGGATTGAGGCCCACCGTATTGATGTAGTCGTTTAACAGGACTAAGTCTCCAGGCTGAAAGCTCGGATTGATGGCGCCGCAGGCGTTGGTCACAATCAGGCTTTTCACGCCTAACAGTTTCATCACGTACAGCGGATAGGTCACTTCCCGAAGGGTAAAGCCCTCATAATAGTGGAAACGTCCCTGCATGGCGCAGATAACCTGGCCGCCTACGGTGCCGATCACCAGATTTCCAGCGTGGCCTGCCACGTGAGACTGGGGGAAATTGGGGATTTCATGATAGGGGATGACCGTCGGATGTTCGATGGTTTCGGCGAAATCGCCCAGTCCGCTTCCGAGGATGATACCCACAGCCGGGGTTTGGCTGCATTTTGTGCGGATAAATGCAACAGAGTCAAGAACTTGGTTGTAAAACATATGATTTCTCCTTTCATTGCGCGGGGAGCTGTTTCCATACCCCTTGTTTTTGTAATTCCAGTATGAATCCTGAGGCGGCTAAAAAAAAGGACATATGTCCCGATTTTGCAGAAAAAGGATAAAAACTGAAAATGTGCCCTGCGGCGGGGCGGAATGGGCGGATATAGGGGACAGAAGGGATTTCAAAAAAAGACCGGCCCATAAAAGGACGGATCGGAAAGTCCTTTTATGAGCCGGCGGCAGACGCCAGGCGAAACCGGGCGGAGGATTCAGCCGGAAGGAGACTGGCCCCGGGGCCGTGAGCCGGATGGGGCTTTTATGGGGAACGCATTTTCAGACAGGAAGTGCTGGTCGCAGTATTCCTGCATCTGTTTCGCCTGTTTTGGGGAAAGGCGGATCTTTCCCTGACGGACAGAGAGCAGGCCGTCCTCCTGTAATTGGGAAATGGTGCGGTTTACGGTTTTAATGCAGAAACCGAGGAGCTCCGCTAATTCAGGCCGTGTCTTTTTCAGCACGAATCCATCGGGGCTGTCATCCGTTTGGAACAGCTCCAGCAAAAAAAGAATCATTCGGTCGTAGCAGCTGAGAAACAGGTATTGGCGCCCGTCTTTCAGCTGGCGGGTCAGCTCTCCGATGATGTTCTGGGCGCGGCTGTAAAGGAGGCTGGAGTCCTGCCTGATCCAGGAACGCCAGAGGCTTATGGGAATCCTGGCGAGGGTGCACAAGGTGACGGCCTGGATGGTGGCGGAGTAGAGCGGCTGGTCCAGGAAACACTCCAGCTCTCCCAGGATCCGGCCGGAGGTAAAGCTGCGAAAAATATATACCTTTTCCTCCAGGTGCATTTCCATGCCCTGGGCCCGTCCCCGGAGGATGATGTAGATGTAAAGGCAGGGAGTGCCGGAGCGGATGATGGATTTCCCCTTCGGTACTTTGATTACTTCCAGGCTGTCCAGCACATCCTGCGGGCAGCCGTGAAACAGCCGCTCCATTCGTTCCTGCTCTTTTTTCGGAAGATAGCTGATAAAGTCAATGCCCATTTCCCATTTATCCCTTTCACAAATCACGGGCCCGATCCCATGCCGGACGGCGGCCGGTACGGGATCGGGCAGGTTGCGGACCGCGGAAAACGGATCCGTAAGTTATTCGTTATTATACCGTATTTATGAGGGAAAGGAAACAGGTCTGCCTGTTTTTATAAGGCTTTTATCAGCCTTTTGTCACAGGAAATTTCAGAGGATGATCACAGGGTTTTCCGGAATACGCCGCCGTCGTCCCGATACCCCATTTTCTTTAGATACTCGGTGTGCTCTTTGACGTTTCGGTCTCCGATCAGCTCCTGGATCCCCATGTTCTTTAAGTCCTGGTACAGGTGGGATGCCACGGAACAGTCCCGGTACATGGGGGTGGAGTAATCCAGGCTGAGGTGCATGGCAGTTTCCCCGGCGTAGTGTCCGATGGAGACGCCTGCGGGGGAATCTCCGCACAGGGTCAGGAAAACCCGGTCAGCGGAGTCAGCTCCTGTAAAGTCGGGAAAGTATTTTAAAATGTCCTCCCGGTAGTGGCTGATGAAAAATTGGAGGAAGGCGTCGTCTGGTTTCAGCTCGATGGTGGTGTAGGTCTGGCCGTTGACAGACAGCTTTCTCATGTTGTAGAGGTTGATGAGAACGAGACAGAAATTCATCAGGGCAGTTGGGTAGGAGTGAATGATCAACGCGTAGGTGGCAAAGATCGTGCTACCGATAGTATTGATGATTCTCAGTTTCATGACGGAGGTCATCAGCATGGAGATCACCACCAGGACAGATCCCAGGTATCCGAACAGTTCAATCAGCAAGTGAAGGTTCATAAATCGTGGCTCCTTTCATTCCTTTTATCTGGATGTGACGGGTTGTTATAGGGACATGGTAGCACAGGGAGGCGGGTAAAAAAAGGACATATGGCCTTTTTTGGACAGAATTGTCAGGCGGAATGAGGGAGAAAGAGTATGACTGTGGAGAGACGGTATTTGTCTGGGCCGGCAGGTCCTGCTCCGGGATGTTTGCGGACAGATCGCAAAAAACAGGAGCCGGATCCCTCTGCCGGATCTGGCTCCTGTCATTTCCCATATAATATTCAATCCCGTCAGATCGAGGCCAGAGCCTGTCCAATATTCAGCGCGTGGTCACCGATTCGCTCGAAGTCGGTGAGCATCTCGGAATAGAGGATGCTGGTCTCGTGAGAGCATTCCTTCACCTTCATGCGGGAAATCTGGTTTTCCCGGTAGGTGTCGGTCATATCGTCGATTTTCTGCTCCAGGGCAGCCACGCGGCTCAACGCGTCCTGGGAGAACGGCGTCATGTCCTGAAGGCTGTTCATGGCATCCAGACAGGCCTGTTTCATGGATTCAATTTCCACTACGGCCATATCGGAGAAGGAGAGGCGCTCGTCCTCCAGCCGCTTGCTGTACTCGCAGATGTTCATGGCGTGGTCGCTGATGCGCTCCAGGTTGCCGCAGATTTTGAAAAACGCGTTGATGGTAGCCGCGTCCCGGGCGTTTTCCTCCTGGCCCATGAAGGAGGAGATGTAGCTGGAAATTTCCTTATTCAGATAGTCTACGTATTCCTCCCGTTTCGTCACGGAGGACAGGTTCTGGGTGGTTCCGCTCTGGACGGAATCAAAGCTCTCCCGGATGTTTTCAGACACCATTCCGGCCATGCGGCTCAGCTCATTTCCAATATTATGGATGGCGATGGCGGAGGTGCCCAGATGGCTTTCCCGGGAGCGGGCCTCCGGAATCACGTTGATATACTTTAAACGGAAACCCTCGGCCTTCTCCGACGGGTGCTCCGGAAGGATGCGCACCGCCAGGCCGGCAAGCTGAGTCCCGAAGGGGATCAGCAGGATGGTGGTCACCACGTTAAAGAGGGTGTGCATATTGGCGATCTGGGCGGCCGGGTTGGAAGGCGTCCAGGAGCTGACCAGGGTGGTCAGGGGAGTCGTCATGCAGGCGAAGGTAAAAATCGTGGTTCCGATGATATTGAACATCAGGTGGATGATGGTAGTCCTCTTTGCGCTGCGGCTGGTGCCGATGGAGGCCAGAATAGCGGTGATACAGGTTCCGATATTCTGTCCAAACAGCACGTACACCGCGGTGGGCAGTCCGATCACGCCGCTGACGGCCAGGGCCTGCAAGATTCCCACGGAGGCGGAGGAGGACTGGATCAGGGCAGTGAAAAGGGCGCCTGCCGTAATGCCGATCAGCGGGTTGGAGAAGTTAGTGATCAGCTCTACAAAGGCAGGGGAGTCCCGCAGCGGCATCATAGCCGCGCTCATAAAGTCCATTCCGATAAACAGGATGCCCAGGCCGGCTAAAATGTGGCCATAGTGCTGTACCTGCTTATTTTTGATAAACATGGCGACGGCTACGCCCAGGAAGGCCATGAGCGGCGCGATGGCGCCTACGTCCAGGGCAATGAGCTGTCCGGTGATGGTGGTTCCGATGTTGGCTCCCATGATGATCCACACAGCCTGCCGCAGCGTCATCATGCCGGAGTTTACAAAACCAACGACCATGACGGTGGTGGCGGAGGAGGACTGGATCAGGGCGGTGATTCCGGCGCCTACCAGCACGCCGATGAAACGGTTGGCAGTGAGGCGTTCCAGAATTTTCTGCATCCGGTTCCCGGCAGCAGCCTCCAGACCGTTGCTCATCATCTGCATTCCGTACAGGAAAAGGGCAAGGCCGCCCAACAGGTTCAAAAAGTCTGATGTTTGCATAGTAATCCCCTTCATTTTCTTATAAACGGTTTTTAGGTTCCTGGAGCGTATTGTAAAAGAAATTTTTAAGAAGAACAATAGAGTTTTCCTTCATTTAACGCAGATTTTACATAGATTTAACAATCCCTCTTTACAGGCCGCAAAACCCCATGATATAGTGGAACAATCCCACATTTTTGACGGAATATGACAGGCTGATGAAGGAGGATAAAGAACATGAAGAAGGAACTGGAGAGAAAGGAGCGGGTGCTCATCGGGTTTACCCTGTTTTCCATGTTTTTCGGGGCGGGGAATCTGATTTTTCCCCCTTTAGTGGGAATCCAGGCGGGTACGTCCGCGGTTCCCGCCATGGCGGGGCTTTTGATCAGCGCCGTGGGGCTTCCTATTTTAGGAGTGGCGGCGGTGGCTAAGTGCGGCGGCCTGGACCGGCTGGCGGGGCGGGTGCATCCGGCGTTTGCGTCAGTATTTACCCTGCTGATCTACGTGATGATCGGGCCGGGGCTGGCGATCCCCAGGACGGCCAGCACGTCCTTTGAAATGGCGGCGGCCCCCTTTTTAGGAGCTGTCGGGACGGTGTCAAGACCGTTGGTGATGGCGGTCTACTCCCTGCTGTTTTTTGCGCTGGCCTTTCTCTTTGCCCTGCGTCCGGACCGGCTGAAGGATATGCTGGGGAAAATTATGACGCCGGCCCTGCTGGCGCTGATCGCGGTGATTTTCGCGGGCTGCCTGTTCGGGGATCAGACGGCTGCCGCGGCGCCCACAGCCGGGTATGAGCGTTTGGCGGCGGTAAAGGGGTTTGTGGAGGGGTATCAGACCATGGATACCATCGCGGCCCTGAATTTCGGCATCGTGATCGCCATGAATATCCAGGGTATGGGGGTAAAACGGGACGGGGACGTGGCCAGAGAAACCATCAAGGCCGGCGGAATCGCCGGCGTCCTTCTGGCCGCGGTATACAGCTGTCTGGCCTACGTGGGCGTAGCTGCCTCCGGCCAGGGCCAGCCGGTGACCAACGGGGCGGATGTGCTGACCCTGGTGGTGCACCGCCTTTTCGGCACGGCGGGGACGGTGATCATCGCGCTGATCTTTTTTATCGCCTGCCTGAACGTGTGCACCGGCCTGCTGTCCTGCTGCAGTGAGTATTTCAGCCAGGCCTTTCCCAGACTTGGCTACCGCGGATGGCTGGGGCTGTTCGCGGCGGTGAGCCTGGTGGTGTCCAATGCCGGACTGGACGCCATCATCCGGGTCTCCGCCCCGGCCCTGTCCATGATCTATCCTGTGGCCATCGCGCTGATCGTGCTGGCATTTCTGCCTGGGAAATTGAAGGAAAACCGCCTGCTGTACCGGATCACGGTGACGGTGGTGGCGGTGTGGAGCGTGGGGAGCGGAGTTTTGGGGATGATGGGGGGATGAGAGGAACCGGGGAAAATGGGGAGTTTCCAGGAAAGCCCGTCGGGACACTCCCCCCTGGCCTCTGTGCCGAAAAAAACCGAAGAATGGATGGAGAATACGCCCAAGGAACCAGGAAACTTAGAAAATCTCCTATTGACAAAATCGACAAAAGCTCTTATACTTTTACTATAAGTTTATAGAAATTGACAGGATTGTTACTCTTTGAGGCTTTACCTGCAGGAACATATTTTCGATGTGTTTTTTGCTGTGCCTTGAGGAGTTTTTTTATTGTATGGAAATGGTCCTTTTGTATCGTAGAAATCTGCATTTTTCATGATACAAAAGCCTCCAGCGGATGCGTGCTGTTGCGTACACGCTTTCATGAGGGTTTTTAGGGATAGAAATTCCTGCCAACGCGGCCCGCAGGTTCCTATTTCAAAGAAACGAGGAAACTTCACAGTCATTTTCCAGGACGGGATAAAGGGTGAGAGTATGAGGGTGATTAAAAATATCAATAACAATGTATCGCTGTGTCTGACGGATTCCGGCGTGGAAGTGATCGCATTTGGGAAAGGGCTGGGTTTTAAAAGGCCTCCCTATGAGATTGAGCTAAGTCAGATCGACCGCACCTTTTACGATGTGGATCAGATGTACATTCAGATGATCAATGAAATTCCGGAGCAGATCCTGGACATTTCCATCCGGGTGATGGATTACGCCAGGACCCTGATTGACAGCCCTATCAGCTCCAACGTAGTGTTTACTCTGGCGGATCACATCCATTTTGCTATTGAGCGGCATCGGAAACATATGGAGATTAAGCTGCCCATTCTCTACGACGTGAAAAGCCTGATGGAAAAGGAAGTCATGATCGGTTACCGGGCCCTGGAACTGATCCGGCGGGAGTTAAAGGTCCGCCTTCCAGAGGAGGAAGCAGCCTGCATCGCCCTGCATATCGCCAACGCGGAGGGAGCGGTGAAAACGGACCGGGAGGAAAATGACGAGGCTATCATCGGTCGTGTGGTGGAGATCATCGAGGACTTTTTTGACATTTCCATCGACCGCTCTGGCTTTACCTATTCCCGCTTTGCTATGCACATGAGGTATCTAATCCGGCGTGGAAGGTCGAATACCCTTCTTCAAGGGGAGGACATGGCTTTGCTGGAGACGTTGTCGGAGTCGCTGGAGGAAGTGGAAAAATGTGTGCAGCAGATCGTAGAGTATCTAAATCGGGTGTTGGACTGCCGGTTGACCCCGGAGGAGAAAATGTATCTGATCATCTATACTAACAGAATCTGTATGAGGGAGGAAGAACGATAAATGTTTGAGTTTCTGAAAAAGAAGAAAGAAGTGGCGGCGCCGGTGGATGGCATCTGCATTCCCATGGGGGAGGTGAAGGACAGCGTGTTTTCCTCAAAAATGCTGGGGGATGGATTCGCGGTGATCCCTTCCGGGGACGTGATAGTCGCCCCTGTGGCCGGGGAAATTGTGATGATCCCGGAATCGAAACACGCTTTCGGCATCGCCGCGCCGTCGGGAATGGAGGTGCTGGTCCACATCGGCCTGGACACGGTGAATTTAAACGGGGATGGTTTCTCCCTGCTGGCAAAACAGGGGGCAAAGGTGAAGGCTGGGACCCCCGTCATCCAGGTGGACCGCAGGCGTCTGACGGAACAGGGGTATGATCTGACGACGATGTTGATTTTTACGGAAGGATACGACAGGGAGGTCGTCCTGGACTGCTACGGACAGCAGGTGCGGGCCGGTCAGATCCTGATAAACGGATAAAAACCACAGATAAGGTTGTGCAAGAGAGGATTGTTACCGCAAGGGCTTTACCCCCGCACAGAGCCGGAAGGAGGACGGCTGTCTGACCGTCCCCGTCTGTCCCTGCGGGGGTATTGTGCTGTTTGAGAGAACACGCGGACGATACAGGGTAACACAGCGGAAGGTGCACGCCGCTGATTACAAAATAGAAAAATGGAGGAACAGGTATGGCAAAGGAATCAAAATTTCAGGAGCTGGCGGATCACATCATCCCGGCGGTAGGAGGAAGGGACAACATTTCTTTTTTCACCCACTGTGTGACGCGGCTGAGGTTTAATCTCAAGGACCGGGATCTGGCGGATGTAAAAGCCATCGAAGGCTTAAAGGAAGTGGTAGGGATCAAATGGTCTGGAGAACAGCTGCAGGTGATCATCGGAACGGAGGTGAGCGACGCTTACAAGCTGATCTGCAAGCAGAACGGAATGCAGGCGGAGAGCGCTGTGGCGGAAAATCTGGATCAGGATCTGGCGGGGAAAAAGAAATTTTCCTTAAACGCGGTGATCGACGGGATCTCCGGCTGCATCACCCCCCTTCTTCCCATGCTGGTAGGCTCCGGCATGATCAAGGTGATCCTGGTGCTTTTGAGCCAATTTCAGATCCTGGGGGCGGACCACCCCACTTATGTCACCTTAAACTTTGTGGCGGACGCGGCTTTCTATTTCCTTCCGGTGGCAGTAGGCGTCACCGGCGCCCAGAAGTTCGGCGCCAACATCGCCATCGGTCTGATGCTGGGAGCGGCCCTGGTTCACCCCAATTTTGTGGCCCTGGTGGGAGAGGGGAGTGAGATTTCCGTTTTCGGGATCCCGATTTTGGCAAAAACGTACTCCTCTACCGTATTCCCCATGGTGATGACTATGTGGATTTGTGGCTACGTGGAGCGTTTCATCGCGAAACATTCCCCAAAGGTGCTCCGGTCGGTGCTGGAGCCGGTGCTGACTGTGCTGATTATGGCGCCCCTGATGCTTTGTCTGATCGCGCCCCTGGGGTCTCTCCTCAGCACCTATCTGACGTCGGCCATCCTCTGGGTTTACAGCGTGATCGGCCCGTTAGGAATTGCCATCATCGCCTGCCTGCACCCGCTGCTGGTGATGACGGGGATGCACACGTCTCTGATTCCCTTTGTCACGGAGCAGTTTGCTACGGTAGGATATGAGCCGTTTCTGGGCGTGCCCCAGGGCATCTCAAACTTAAACCAGGGCATCGCCTGTCTGGCAGTGGCCCTGAAGGCCAAAAGTGTAGAATTAAAATCTCTCGCCACCACCTGCGGCGTGACGGCCCTGATCAGCGGTACCACAGAGCCGGCCATGTTCGGCGTGACGTTAAAGTACAAAACCCCTTTGGCGGCGGTGATGATCGGCAACTTCTGCGGCGGCCTGTACGCTGGAATCATGCACGTGGTGCGATACGCCTACGGCGGCTCCAGCCTGCTGACCCTGCCGGTGTTTATCGGGGAAAACCCGTCCAATTTCCCCAACATGATGATCGCCATTGCTATCGGAATGGTGGTGACCTTTATATCAGCCATGATTCTTTACAAGCCTGAAAGGGCAGAAGGAGGAGAGCGATGAGCCAACTGAAAGCATTTCCGAAGGAGTTCCTATGGGGGTCCGCCACGGCGGCCAACCAGTGTGAGGGCGGATGGGATCTGGACGGGAAAAGTCCCAGCATTGCGGACTGCATCACCATGGGGAGCCTGGGGGAGGCGAGAAAGATCACCTTGGAGCTGGACGAGGAGAAATACCGCTATCCCTCCCACCGGGCTGTGGATTTCTACCACCGCTATAAGGAGGACATCGCCCTGATGGCGGAAATGGGCCTGAAGGTGTTCCGGATGTCCATCAACTGTACCAGGATTTTCCCCACGGGAGAGGAGACGGAGCCGAACGAGGCCGGCCTGGCCTTCTATGAGGATGTGTTCCGGGAGCTGAAAAAGCACGGCATCGAGCCTTTGGTCACCCTTTGCCACAACGATATGCCCCTGGCATTTACAAAGGAGTGCAACGGCTGGAAAGACAGGAAACTGATCGACTATTTCCTGAAATACTGCAAAGCTGTGTTTACCCGCTACCGCGGCCTGGTGAGGTACTGGCTGATGTTTAACGAGATCAACATCATGACGAAACCCACGGGAAACTGGCACCACGCAGGGATCTGCCACGAAGGTACCACAGACTTCGGAAACCAGGTAGACGTGCCCCAGGACCGGTATCAGGCCCTCCATCACCTGTTTGTGGCCAGCGCCCGCGCGGTAAAGCTGGGAAAGAGTATCGACCCGTCCTATCAGTTTGGTACCATGGTCACCTCTTTCCTCTACTACCCGTACACCTGCAGCCCGGACGACATTTTCTATGCCTACGAACAGACCCAGATCCAGGGATATTTCTGCACGGATGTGCAGATCAAAGGAGAGTATCCCTACTATATGCAGCGGTATTTTGAGCGGAACGGGATCAGGCTGGCCATGGAGCCGGACGACTTAAAAGAGATAAAAGAAGGAACCGTGGATTTCCTGAGTTTTTCCTATTACGGTTCCAACTGCCTGACGGTGCAGGAGACAAAAGAGGAGCTGCTGGGGAATATGTCCAAAGGGGTGAGAAATCCCTATCTGGAGATCACCCAGTGGAATTGGGGAATCGACGCCAAGGGACTTCGCTACAGCTTAAACTGCTTTTACGACCGCTATCACGTTCCCCTCATGGTGGTGGAAAACGGCCTGGGAGCGGAGGATCACCCCGTCCGGACAGCGGACGGCGGCCTGACGGTGGAGGACGATTACCGGATTGAATATTTAAAGCGGCACATCCAGGAAATGCGCCTGGCCATAGATGACGGTGTGGAACTTTTGGGCTACACCACCTGGTCCGCTATGGACATTGTCAGCCTGGGCACGGGAGAATTTAAAAAGCGCTACGGTTTCGTCTATGTGGACTGTGATGACAAGGGAGAGGGAACCTTAGACCGGTATAGAAAGAAGTCTTTTTACTGGTACAAAAAAGTGATCGAGACGAACGGCGAGTGTTTGGAAGGGTGATGGACATATGGAAAATTTCGACAGAGGACTTTTAGAAATACTCCGCGGAGAGCTGGCGCGGCAGCTGCCGGAAATCGAGGCAAACGGAGACTGGCTCTGGGCCCATCCGGAAACGGGTTTCCGGGAGGAAAAGACACAGGAATACTGTCTGAAAGCGCTGAAAACACACGGCATTTCCTGCAAAACCTTTCCCGGAGTTACTGGCTTTACCGCCGAGCTGGACTCCGGAAAACCGGGGCCGGTGATCGGCATTATGGGAGAAATGGATTCGGTGATTTGCTTTGGCCATCCCGATCACGACCCGGTGACAGGGGCTGCCCACGCCTGCGGGCACTCCATCCAGATGGCGGCGGCCATGGGGGCGTTTACGGTACTGGCGGAAAGCGGGGTGCTGGAAAAAACAGGAGGAAAGGTAGTGTTTCTCGGCGTCCCGGCGGAAGAATGCCTGGAGACAGACTGGCGCTTGGAGGAGATCAAAAAAGGGCGGCTGCACTATCTGGGCGGAAAGCCAGAGCTCATGTACCGGGGGGCCTTTGACGGGGTGGATCTGGTGTTAAACGTCCACTCCGGGGCCATGGGCGACGGCACCATCCGTCCCGTGGGACGTCACAACGGGTTCCTGTCCAAAACCGTCACCTTCCAGGGAAAATCCGCCCACGCGGCAGCCTTTCCCGATCAGGGGATCAATGCCCTGTATATGGCTAATACGGCTCTGACCGCCTTAAATGGCCTGCGGGAGACGTTTCGGGATGAGGATAAAACGCGGGTGCACGCCATCATCACTCGCGGGGGAGAGAGCAGCAACGCGATTCCGGAGACGGTCTGCCTGGAGGCCCAGTGCCGGGCAAACCGCATGGAGGCAGAGCTGGAGGCGGCAGAACGGTTTGACCGGGCCATGGGGGCCGGGGCGTACGCTTTTGGCGGACAAGTTTTGATAAAAACCCAGCCTGGCTATATGCCCTATATTCCCACAAAGGAGCTGGATGAAATTGCCATGGAGGTGGCAGATGAGATCCTGGGGCTGGGACACGGCCTCCCAGGGCCGGATACGGCTGGGGCTGAGGATATGGGAGATTTGAATACCATTCTCCCGGTAGTTCAGGTTTATGTAAACTATATGAAGGGCAGCCATCATGCCGCGGATTACGCCATCGCCGACCGGAGAATCTATGAGGTATCGGCTCTGTTTCTGGCAGTCTTTGCCTGCCGGCTGCTGGAGCATGAGGGAAAACTGGCAAAAAAGGTGAAAGCGGCCCACAAACCGATGTTTCACAGCGTACAGGAATACTGTGCGTTCATTGATCCGTTGTTTTCTGAAAAAATTCTTCCGTAGAGCGGAGAAAGAGGGCCGTTTTGGGGGCAGAATGACGTGGAAAGCGGTATGGCTTGCCGCGTCATTTCCCCGGCGGCAAAGCGCAGGCCCGTTTCAGCATTATTTTCTACTTTCTTCTAAGATTTTCCAAAATCCCACTTATAAAATTTGTGTAAATAATGCACAAAAGACTACCCCTTTTCCAGGTTTTGTGGTACAATTCTACTATTAATATATCTGCAAAACTAGGAGGAGAGAGTATGGCAAAAGAAATGATTGCAATGCTTCTTGCCGGCGGTCAGGGGTCTCGTCTGTATGCTCTGACGCAAAAGCTGGCAAAGCCGGCAGTTCCCTTTGGCGGAAAGTACCGTATTATTGACTTTCCGCTGTCTAACTGTGTGAATTCCGGTATTGATACGGTGGGTATTCTGACCCAGTACCAGCCGCTGGTGCTGAACGAGTACATTGGCAATGGACAGCCCTGGGATCTGGACAGGCTCCACGGCGGCGTTCATGTGCTTCCGCCCTATCAGCAGGCGTCCGGCTCCGATTGGTACAAGGGCACGGCCAACGCCATTTACCAGAATATTTCCTTTATTGAGCGGTACAACCCGCAGTACGTGATCATCCTTTCCGGTGACCAGATCTGCAAGCAGGACTACAGCGATTTCTTAAAATTCCACAAGGAAAAGGGCGCGGAGTTCAGCGTGGCGGTTATGGAGGTTCCGTGGGACGAGGCATCCCGTTTCGGCCTGATGGTTACGGATGACAATGACAAGATTACAGAGTTCCAGGAGAAACCGAAGAATCCCAAGTCCAACCTGGCTTCCATGGGAATCTACATTTTCAACTGGGATATTTTAAAGAAATACCTCATCGAGGATGAGGCGGATCCCAATTCCGAGAACGATTTCGGCAACAACATCATCCCCAACCTTCTGCGGGACGGCCGGAATATGTACGCTTACCACTTCAACGGATACTGGAAGGACGTTGGAACCATTTCTTCCCTCTGGGAGGCAAATATGGAGGTCTTGGATCCGGAGCACAGCGGAATCAACCTGTTCGACGAGAACTGGAAGATCTACAGCCGCAACAGCGGAATGACCGGACACCAGATCAAAAAAGGCGCGGTTGTGGAAAATTCCATGATCACCGACGGCTGCCATGTGGCAGGAACTGTAAAGCATTCCATCCTCTTTGCCGGCGTTAAGGTAGAGGAAGGCGCTGTGGTGGAGGACGCTGTGGTAATGGGCGGAACCACCATCAAGGCCGGCGCTGTGGTGCAGCACTGTATCGTTGCGGAGAATGTGGTGATCGGTGAGAACGCCGTGGTGGGCGCGATGCCTTCCGGCGAGGAGAAGGGCGTAGCCACCGTAGGCTCCAATGTCTACGTAGGCGACAACGCGAAGATCGGACCCAATGCGATGGTCAGCAATAATGTAAAGGGTGGTGAAGAACAATGGTAAATTCCAACGTAGATGCTCTGGGTATTATTTTTCCAAACAGTCGTGACGGTGTAGTGCCGGAACTGGTGGGAGAGCGCCTGATGGCTTCCATCCCGTTTGCCGGACGTTACCGCATGATTGATTTCATCCTGTCCAGCATGGTAAACAGCGGCATTGGAAACGTATCCATTATTGTCCGCAAGAATTATCATTCCCTGATGGACCATCTGGGCTCCGGCCGTGAGTGGGATCTGACCCGCAAAAACGGCGGCTTAAACATCGTTCCTCCCTTCGCGGAGAAGACGATCAAGGTCTACAATGGCCGTCTGGAGGCCCTGGCCAGCATTCTGGATTTCTTAAGAGACCAGAAGGAGAAATACGTGGTGATGTCCGACGCGGATATTGCCGTAAACTTTGATTTCAGCGCCATGATCGACGCCCATGTAAAGAGCGGCGCCGACGTGACCATGGCTTACACTAAGGAGAAACTGCCGGAGGCAGTGCTGGCAGAGCGTCAGGAGAGCACGGAGTTTTACTACACTCTGACCCTGGATGAGGGCCGCGTAACCGGCATGGAGATCAATGCCAAGGAAGTGGACGAGACTAACTTCTCCATGGGAATTTACGTGGTGGAGAGAGAGCTGTTAATCAAGCAGATCACCTACGCCTACACCCACGGTTTCGTAAACTTCGAGCGGGACATCCTGATGAACCAGCTGGATAAGCTGAACGTACAGGCTTACTGCTACGAGGGCTACATCGCCCGCATCACCGGCATGAAGGGCTACTTCGATGAGAATATGCGGCTCCTGGAAGAGGAGAATCTGGATGCCCTGTTCTCCCCCAGCCCCATTTACACCAAGATCCGCGACGACAACCCCACCAGATACATCACCGGCGCTAAGGTGGAGAACATCATGGCTGCCGACGGCTGCGTCATCGAGGGCGAAGTGGAGAACAGCGTGCTGTTCAGAGGCGTGAAGGTGGCCAAGGGCGCGAAGGTGAAAAACTGTGTGCTCATGCAGGATACAGTGGTTGAGGAGGGAGCGAACATCGAGTATATCGTTTCCGACAAGAACGTCACCATCACCGCCGGAAAAGAGGTCAAGGGAACGGATACCTTCCCGGTTTACGTGGCGAAATATCAGAAGGTCTGATGGTTTTGCGGTAATTTCATAGAGAGATATGGCTGGCGCCGGGGGAACCTGGCGCCAGTTTTTACGCTTTGTCTTGTATTTTCTATCCCCATGTACTATAATGAATGGACGATTTTTCATTTAGCAGGAAACTGCGTTTTCTGTTAAATAGGAATGCTCCGCAAGGAGGCGCACTCCGAGCAAAGGAAAATGGCTGCTGACGCAGCCGCGCTCCGGCGCAAGTGTGCGCCAAGCGTACACTTTTTATAAAGAAGGAACGAGACATATGAGGAATATCAAGGTGGTGCTGCAATACGATGGCAGCCGCTACGACGGCTGGCAGCGGCAGGGAAATACGGAAAATACCATCCAGGGCCGGCTGGAGGCGGTGCTGGAGCGGATGGCGGGCCGGCCGGTGGAGGTGCACGGGGCCGGGAGAACGGACGCGGGCGTCCACGCCTGGGGACAGGTGGCCAATTTTCGGGTAGAGGAACGGTTTTCCCCGGAAAAGGTGAAGGCCTATCTCAACGAATACCTGCCGGAGGACATCGCCGTCATCGGGGCGGAGGAGGCGGGAGAGCGGTTTCACAGCCGGTTAAACGCCGTCGGAAAGCTCTACCGTTACCGGATCTGGACGGGGGAAAAGAAACCGGTCTTTGAGCGGAAATACCTCTATGGTCTGGGCCATGAGCTGGACGTGGAGGCTATGGAGCGGGCCGCGGTCCTTCTGGTGGGCACCAGGGATTTCAAGAGTTTCTGCGCCAACAAGAGGATGAAAAAGTCCACGGTGCGGACGCTGCGCTCCATTGACTTCAGGCAGAAGGGCGGAGAGCTGACCCTGGATTTTTACGGGGATGGCTTTCTCTACCATATGGTGCGGATCTTAGCCGGAACCCTCATTGAGGTGGGGGAAGGAAAACGGGCGCCGGAGTCGGTGACGGAGATTTTAGAGGCGAAGGACCGGCAGGCGGCGGGAGCGACAGCCCCGGCGGAGGGGCTTTGCCTGGTGCGGGTAGACTATGACGGGGAGAGACGGAAATGACAGATTTTTTAGTGCGGCGGTTTGTGAAGGATTATGAAAATACCCAGGATGTGGGGGTGCGGACCCGCTACGGCGAGCTGTCCGGAATGGTGGGAATTTGCTGCAACCTGCTGCTGTTTGTGGTAAAAATGGCTACCGGGCTCATGGCCAACAGCATCTCCGTGATGGCGGACGCGTTCAACAATTTATCGGACGCGGCCTCCTCCATCGTCAGCATTGTAGGCGTGAAAATGGCGGAAAAACCGGCGGACGAGGAACATCCCTTCGGCCACGGGCGGATTGAGTATATCGCGGCGTTTATCGTGGCCTTTTTGGTTATCCAGGTGGGATTTTCCCTGTTTAAAACCTCCATCGGAAAGATCCGGGAGCCGGAGGCCATGGCCTTTCACTGGATTTCCGTGGGGATTTTGCTGCTTTCCGTGGGCGTAAAGCTGTGGCTGGGAATGTTTAACAGACGGCTGGGAAAACGGATTGACTCCAAGGTGATGATGGCCACGGCAGCGGACTCTCTGGGGGATGTGGCGGCCACGTCGGCGACGATTCTCTCTATTTTAGTGTATGGATTTTTGAATTTGAACGTGGACGGCATCGTGGGACTGGCAGTTTCCGTGGTGGTCATGATCGCCGGAATCAATATCGCGAAAGATACCCTGGCGCCTCTGATCGGCGAGGCCATCGACCCGGAGGTGTACCGGCAGATCACGGAGTTTGTGGAGAGCTACGACGGGATTTTAGGCAGCCACGACCTGATTGTCCACAACTACGGGCCGGGCCGGAGCATGGCGTCCATTCACGCGGAGGTGCCGAACAACGTGGACGTGGAGATTTCCCACGAGATCATTGATCAGATCGAGCGGGACGCCGCCAGGAAACTGAACATTTTCCTGGTCATCCATCTGGACCCGGTGGAGATGAACAATGAAAAGATGGAAAGCTACCGCCAGTCCGCCAAAGAGGCCCTGGCGGAGGTGGATTCCAGGCTGTCCCTTCACGATTTCCGCATGGTGGACGGAATGGAGCACGTAAACCTGATTTTCGACCTGGTGGTGCCGGCGGACTACACGCCGCAGATGAAGTCCAAAGTAAAGGAGCAGGTGGAAACGGAAATCCGGCGGCGGGTGCCCACGGCGGCCTGCGTGATCACGGTGGAGACCAGCTACTGCGGCAAGGGCGCCGAATAGGAGCGGAATGCCGGAACGGTGGGAAAACCGGGGCGACCCTGTGGAAAACTGGCCCCAGAATCTCCGGGGATGTGGAAAACAGCAGAGAAAAGCGGGCGATTGCTGGAAATGTGGTAAAAAAAGGGTGGAAAACGGCGGGGAATGGCCGGACAGCATGAAAGTTACGTTGAAGTGAAAAATGGTGTGAAAAATAGGCTGAAAAATAGTAGAAAAAATTGTTGACAGATGGCCTGTCACCGGTTATAATTATAACCGTTGTTGTGATGGGCTATCGCCAAACGGTAAGGCAACGGACTCTGACTCCGTCATTTCAAGGTT